>ERZ1034946.172-NODE-172-length-47878-cov-27.198356_pt1 | contig 47878 bp, 35 predicted proteins | sample MGYA00520591_ERZ1034946 | MGnify/ENA primary metagenome ERZ1034946 (study PRJEB33766, sample SAMN09781753) | gut metagenome | biome: gut microbiome | host: Homo sapiens | place: Madagascar | study: EMG produced TPA metagenomics assembly of the PRJNA485056 data...
TGTCCGCCGATATTGTAAGTCTGGAACAGTCTTCCCTGCTCCTGTACCATGTCGATGGCTTTTGCATGATCCTCTACATACAGCCAGTCACGGACATTCTTACCGTCACCGTATACCGGAAGCTTCCTGCCATGCAGTGCATTGTTGATGATCAGAGGGATCAGCTTCTCCGGGAACTGGTAAGGTCCGTAGTTGTTGGAACAGTTGGTGATATTGGCAGGGAAATGATAAGTATCCATGTATGCCTTTACCAGCATGTCCGAACTTGCCTTACTTGCGGAGTAGGGGCTGTGGGGATCATACGGTGTCGTCTCATAGAAGAACGCATTGTCGTCATCGGGAAGAGAACCGTATACCTCGTCTGTGGAGACATGCAGGAACTTTTTGCCTTCCTTGAAGCTGCCGTCCGGAAGCTCCCAGGCTGCCTTGGCACAGTTTAACATCACTGCGGTACCCAGTACATTGGTCTGTACGAAGATCTCCGGATTACGGATACTTCTGTCCACGTGGCTCTCCGCTGCAAAATGTACCACACGGTCAATATCATTTTCGGCGAAAATTTTGCTGATAGCTTCCTTATCGCAGATGTTTGCTTTTACAAAAGTATAATTGTCGCGTTTTTCCACATCCTTCAGGTTCTCAAGATTACCTGCATAGGTTAACGCATCCACGTTAATAATCCGGATCTCGTTGTCGTATTTCTGAAACATGTAATGAATATAGTTGGAACCGATAAAGCCGGCACCGCCTGTTACCAGATATGTTCTCATTTTTTCTCCGTTCTGCGCCACACGGCGCATTTTTGCTATAGATAGGGATATTTTACCATAAAAATGGGAGAATATCAACCGACACGCATTCGCATTCCGGGCTTTCGCCTGCTTGCTTATGTGTGTTTCATCAGCGAATGAACAGCCGGCCCTGCCTGCAAGCAGGCTCACCGGCTCTCATTGCTGATGTTAATATCCCAAGTAGCTTAAATTCAAGTCAACGTTGCCGCTGATGCCGCTGACTTTGCCGTCGGATCTGTACTGCCACAGATCGTATCTGCCGGTGTAGGTAGGTGCTTTGGCATATTGTGCCAGCCAGATCTTATAAGCACTCAGAGAGCCTGCATCCATCTTGTCGTTCAGCCACGTCTTGTTTGCATAGATGCCTGCGGTATAGCCTGCATTCTGAATGGTGTTACAGAATGCTTTACATACTGCGGTTCTGGTTGCGGAATCGATCTTGTCTCCTCTTCCGCCGCTGCCTTCCACATCAAGGAATACCGGATAGGAAATCTTGTACCCACTGATACGATCCAGTACCATGGAGGCTTCCTGTACAGCTTCTACTTCATCCACCGCCTGTGTGAAGAAATATACGCCGACCTTCAGACCTGCTGCCGTTGCCCCCTTAATGTTCGTCTTAAACTTAGGATCATCGATCAGGGATCCCTGGGAAGATCCACGATATCCCACACGAATGATAACATAACTTACACCGGAATTCTTGACTGCATTCCAGTCGATGCTTCCGTTCCACTTGGATACGTCAATCCCCATGGTTCCGGAACCGACTACCAGAGATCCGTCACTGGCAAAATTATATTTTGCTCCCTGGATGACCTGTTCTCCGGTTACTTTATTACCTTCTGCAGTAAAGAAATACAATTTATCATTCAAGGTCTGCCATCCGGTGTACTTGGGCTCCCCTTTGATATAGAACTTGGCTGCTGTGAAATAATCTGCATAAACCGCTTCACGATAACTGTTGTTCTGCTCCTGCACATATAACTGACGACCGCTCTTGTCTTTCAGCTTTGTAACCTTGTCTTCTCTGGGATTGGAAGCTTTTACTGTTACTGTACACTTTGCTTCTACTTTCGCGCTGCCTTCGGTATAAGTCACCGTTATGGTAGCGCTTCCGGCCTTCACACCGGTAATCGTAACTGCCTTGCCGTTTACGGATACCGTTGCGATATTCGTATCACTGGATGCCGCTGTTACCGTACCGCTTCCGCTAACCGTGGCATTGATGGTTGCCGCATTCTTCGGATAGGTGGTAACGGCTGTCTTATCCAGGGTGATTGCCATCTGGGAAGTTACTTTGACACTCAGATCCAGTGTCTTTGTCACAGATCCCATGGTCACCGTTGCTGTAACTGTAGTATCTCCGGCTGCCACACCTGTTACCGTGATCTTACCGGTTCCATCTACTCTTGCGGTTGCAATCTTACTATCTTTGGGGCTTACGCTATAAGAAGTCGACCCGGTATAATTGGCAACCTTAATCTGGGTCGTTGCTTCTTTGCCGATTGCAACGGTAACAGAAGCGTTCTCCAGGGATGCAGAAGCTGCTTCTGTAACGGTAATCGTCCAAGTCTCCTTATACTCCACTTCCGAACCAGCAACGCCATTTGACTGTGCATGCACTACCGGCAGACTCACTGTCGCTGTAGACTGTTCTATCGGGGTTCCTGATCCCTCCGGTGAAGTCTCTGGCGTCGGAGTGGGCGTAGACTCCCCTGTAGGAGGCACTGTCGGGGTTTCCGTAGGTGTCACTGTCGGGGTCGCCGTAGGTTCTTCTGTCGGCGGCGTTGTCGGAGTCGCCGTAGGTGTCGGTGTTATTGCTTTCTTATAAGAATACGTAATTGTAGCAGTTCCGGCTTTCACTGCTGTCACTTTACCGGAACCATCTACCGTAGCCACTGCCTTATTATCAGAATCCCAGTTTCCTGTCGTTCCCTCCGGAGCCGGACTCTGAGGATTTAGTGTTATACTTTCGCCCACAACAAGGCTTTGACCTGCAGTACGTAAAAATCTGCCGCTGTAAGCTACCGTCTCCGGATTCGTAATCGTATCTTTGGATACTTCTTTATAAGTATTGCTAGTAGCAGTACTTGCCACCCACTGTACGGTATCCTGCAATACGGACTCGACTACGGTGTCTTTTTTCTGAGTATCTTCCTTCGCTGCATTAATCTCGGATTCTTTCTTGATCTCGTTGGAGACATCTACCTTTTTATAAGCGATATCTTTCCGGACCTCTACCTTCTGCGTTGCGGCAGGCAGGGTATAGTCCTTATATTTTTCATCTGACAGAGCGTTTACCGCAACGGAATAATTTCCGGGGGTAATTCCTTTTTTATAGATGATGCCGTCCATATCGTCATCCGTCCAGGTCTCGGTCTTTCCGTTCGGCTCCGTAATGGTTACGGAAAAAGGTACGTTAGCTACCAGTTTTCCGGTCTTTTTGTTATTGAATTTAATCTTCAGATCCTTTTGTACAGACACCAGTTCCAGTACAACTTCTCCGCCGTTGGTATATTCTGCTTCGTTATACTGTGTCTGCTCTTCCGGGTCTTCTTCCACGGCATTCGCAGCAGCGATTCTTGCCATCTGTGCATCCGCAACCGCCAGAAGTCCCTGTTCGCCGATCATCCGGATTCCGTCCAACTGTGTTCCGACGCTGACGAACTCCGATACCTGTCCGTCTACGATACGGGCACTGGCATATACACTTCCCGTAACAATCGCCAGAATCAATACTGCCACGCCGGTAGCCGTCATGATGCGATCCATCGTACTCATGTTGAGGAATTTCGTCCAAAGGACTGCAAACTTCCCACTTCCGGACTTTTTATGCGAAGTCTTCTTCTGAGAACGTACAGGGACTTCGTCCTCATCATAGTTCTCGTAGTCCATGTCTTCCGCGTAGTACGCTTCTTCGTCGTTTTCTTCGCTATATGCTTCGTCGCCGTCTGCGTAATATTCTTCGCCGCCTATTTCTTCACTGTACGCTTCCTCATCGTCTGCGTAGTATTCTTCGCCGCCTATTTCTTCACTGTACGCTTCCTCATCGTCTGCGTAGTATTCTTCGCCGTCAGCTTCCTCGGTGTACCCTTCCTCATCGTCTGCGTAGTACTCTTCGCCGCCTACTTCTTCGCTGTACGCCTCATCGCCGTCTGCGTAGTATTCTTCATCGTCGGCTTCCTCATTGTACGCTTCCTCGCTGTCTGCGTAATACGCTTCTCCGTCAGCTTCTTCGCTGTACCCTTCCTCGCCGTCTGCGTAGTACGCGTCTTCGTCAGCTTCTCCGGTGTATGCTTCCTCGTCATCCGCGTAATATGCTTCGCCGTCTACTTCTTCGCTGTACCCTTCCTCGCCGTCTGCGTAGTACGCTTCGTCGTCGGATTCTTCGTTGTACGCTTCCTCGTCCCAGTCGTAACCATCCTGTACGTCCTCGTCCCAATTACGATCCGGACGTTTTGTATGGTTAAATAATTTTTTCATGTGATCTATCCCTTCTGTATTATAGTTCTTCAGTGTAACAATTCCGTAACATTATATCATTGTCTTTTCTTCACTTCAAGGTGTTGCCCCATTTCTTCAGAATTTCTTAAATCTTTCTAATATTATGGACTTTCTTTCCGTATAATAGTAAAATCAGAATAACTCTTTTTACCACTTTATTACGATGCCTCGAAACGGAGAGAATACATGAAACAAAATAGCAACCACCATGATATCCCTGTCAATGACATACCGGATATTGAGATTGTAGACCTTGAAAATGAAAACATGCAAGACACAGATTCTGGTAAATTCGGAAAAACAAATAAGCGGAATACCACTTCCGGCTCTGATCACATAACGAATGACAAAGCTACCTCTGACAGCTTTGACGATTTTGAAGATTTTGATGCCGATGACACTGCTGAAGATTTTTCAGAGGAAAATGTTCCTGCTCCTTCGGGAATCCGGCGTTTTTTGAATCTTCATGTCCTGTTTGCCGTTGTGTTCGTTGTAGTAATCGGCGTTCTCGGATACCGTCTGACGCACTGGGGACAGCATATCAGCCAGTCCGAAATTTTTAAAGACGGTCAGGGATCCTACGACGACAGCTGGGATTCCATTCTCCCTCTGACAGATGAAAACGGTCGGATGGTGATTAATGATGCTTCCAACATTGTCTTATTCGGAAATGCCCCTTTTGCAGATGACCGCGATTCCTCTGACGGTCTTGCCAATCTGATTGCCAAAGAAACCGGTGCCACGGTATATAATTGCTCTGTCAGCGGAAGTTATCTGGCTGCGCAGCATACCAATTTTGACTATACGCTCGCACCGATGGATGCTTATTGCCTGTATTGGCTGGTCAATCTGGCCGTCGGTGTTCCTCTTGACGGATATTACACGGATGCCGCCAAAGCTTTGGGCGATAAGACCCCTCCCGAGGCGGAAGAAGTGGTGAATACTCTTAAGACACTGGATTTCAATACGATCGATACGGTAGCGATCATGTATGATGCCACTGATTATCTGATGGGCAATGCCATGTACAATGACGATAATTCCACGGATCCGACACAGTTTACCGGTAATCTGGAGGCCAGTATCGAAGTACTGCAAAACAATTATCCGCACCTGCGTATTATTGTAATGTCTCCCACTTACGCTTATGCTGTAGACGAAAACGGTGATTATGTAAGTTCCGACATCTATATTTACAACGGCAGAGATGTACTCTCCACTTATGTCATCAAAGAGTGCTATTCTGCAAATGTCCACAGTGTTTCCTTTATGGATAACCTGTATGGCAGTGTCACGGAAGATAATGCAAAAGAGTATCTTGTTGACAACCTGCACCTGAACGTAAAAGGACGCAAGCTCATCGCCAAACGATTTGAGTACTTCCTGAACTACTATATCAAGGACTATGCTTCACAGGAGAACTAACGCTTGTGGCAAATTATATGTTAGTGAAATGGCAAGTTAGTGAAATAAATTTTTGCAAAGGGACGGACTCCCGGAACGGACAGAATGCCTTCTGGCAGCTGTAACGTCTCCGAGTGTGAATTCCCTAAAGAAGTGGATATCATATATGGTAGAGGGACGGGTCGCCTACACGCGCCATCCATGGCGCGAATCGGCTGTCGCGAACGTCCTGTTCGCTCCACCCTGTTTCCTGACCACTTCTTAAGGGAATATCAACACTCTCCGACAAACAGCTTCCAGAAGGCATTCTGTCCGTTCCGGGAGTCCTGTTTTCCTAAAACTTTCTGTAAACCAGTAGCCCCGGTTGCATATAAGAATAAGCTGACCGTAAACAGACGCCGGCACTTAGCGGGCGTACTTTGGCCGCTTATGTGCCGCTGCGCTCTGTTTCCGAGCGGAAGCGATGTCAGCGTTTCTTATATGTAGCTGGGGCTACGTGGCATGAAACAGTTCACTAACTTGCCATTTATTTCATAAAATAGTACAGATCCACCGTCGAGTCTTTGTAGATCACATACCCATCCATCCTTGCAAATTCCTCAAACTCCTGCTCCTGCATTTTTCCCGTCACCTTTTTATCCTCGGGGAGAATAATGTATACGCATTGCTGGTTTCTCGCCTCTTCTGCCAGTTCTCCGGCATCTATCTCCTCCTGCTCCATGAGATCATAGAGATCATTCTGCACCGTCCATCTGCTGACGACAATATCCCGTCCGTAAGGCATACATACTACCGGAGAGTATTGCCGTACGTACTGCAGCAGTTCTCCGGGAAAAACAGCCATGACCTCTCTGCCGGGCACTACGATAGCGTCACAGATATCTACTACACTCTGTGGTACATGATATGCGTTTTCAGTTTTTTGAAAATGCGGATTTTGATAGATCAGACTGCCGGATATCACGAAGGTCAATATAGCAACGGTTATCCCCACATATTTTTTATATCCGGAAAGTTTTCCACAAAATACAACTGCACTATACGCAATCACCGGCGTCACCGGCAACAGCCACAGAATCCGGTAATAGATTTCTCCATCTGCCAGATGGGAAACCAATCGGGATACCAGTGGATGAAAAAAAATCAATAATAACAATAGAGGCACATAGAGGAACATGATCCTGATAGGTTTTCTTTTTTCTGTAAACCACAAATACAGCAGACTCACCAGGAACCAGATCATGATCAGTCCCGTACCCATATATTCCTGAAATAACTTTAATGCTTCCATCTTACCTCTCCCGTTTTCTTCTCCCGGCCTCACTAGCGATACCTGTGACACATCCTATTTTCCTGTTTCTTGTGAAGCACCAGGTATCCTTCAGGTGTGTTGCGACTTCGCAGATCTCTTATCCCAATAATAAATAAATTCCCGCATAGATCACACAAGGGATGCAGCAGACAAACATTGGCAACAAAATTTTCCACCTTTTATAGCAGACCGCTGCACAAATTCCGCTTGTTCCCACCAGCATGCACGCCAGCATCGCTCCCATGGTACTTGCCAGACAACAGGATGTCATGACAGCTCCCAGTAAAAGCCAGAAAGCAAACGGCAGCTTCTGTTCCTCCTGCATTCTGCGCAGCAGGACAAGTAGCAGGAAAAAGATCATAGGAAGCAAAATACTTCCCAATGCTGCTTTTCCCTGCCGGCTTCGCGCAATCATAAAATTCTCCACGGTATAAAAAGAATAGTCACCAAAAATCACCAGCACTTCCGTGCAGATCAGAAATACGGGAAGTAACCACTTTTTCCCTTCTCCACCCGGCCATAGGATTCTGCTGCCGATCAAATAAAATACCCCATACGTCATAGAAATCAAAGCTAGCGGCAATAAGGTCTTCGCTACCATCACCGCAGGCAGTCCTGTCATCCTCGCAAGCCATGCGATCCAGATGGGAAACGGTGCCAGTCCGTGGCGGATATCCAGTGTCGTTGCCAGTCCGGTATAAGGAAGCTTCTGGTACATTCCTCCGGATTCCTCCGTTGCCGCAGAAAGTGCCACATAATACGCATCATCCCCATCATTATAGACCATGATGACGGCAAGCAGCAGCTGCACCAGTAACAATACAAAAAAGAGGCTCCACAGCATGCGTGTCTGCCGGTCTGCTTTTTCTGGCACCAGGTTCCATCTCTTTCCACGGTTTTTGCGCCAATACCGCACCGTTGCAAGGAACAGCAGCCCCACCACAGCTGCCGAAAAAAGAAATTCCACCATGGAAAAATCCTGTTCCAGAAGTATCAGCGGTACACAGAGGATCTGAAACACCGCCCAGAGAAGCATCTGCCCACTGATCCACATAAATATTACATTTTTACGGTTTTTATCCACAGTCAGGAAGCAATTTCCGATCCACACAGGGATTGCCGTCAGCAAAAAAGCAAGCCATACGATACGAACTGCAATCATCTTTCATCCTCATTTCTGTGCACATTTCTTGCACATATACTGCATCACTATTTTGCAAGCAAATAAATACTATCTCCATGCACTCCTGCAAGAAGCAGCCTGTCTTGCGTCGAGAAACCGTAATTTTCCACTAGGTTTGCCAAGACTGCTTTTTCATCGACTCCGGGTTTGAGCAATACCACGACCTGCGCCAGTTCCTGCAGGGATTCTGTGTCTTTCCGGTTTTCCAGTTCTGTCTCCGTAAGCAGCAGCGTCTTACAGTAGTGCATAAATTCCGGCAGATTCTCATAATATCCCACGCCCGTATAAATGCAGATACAGGGAGTTTCCGAATATTCTTCTGCCAATTGTTCCTGTCTGCCATAGCCTTGATAGAGGTATTCCCCGTCATAGGATAACAAATGCATCCCCTGTACCAGCACGATTGCGGCAATGGCACACACTGACACTGTCTTTTTTCTCCAGCCGGAGATTTTCACGATTCTTTGTGTAAAACAGCATAACAATATCGCAAGCAGTAATGCCGCGAACGGGAATAGTGGCATAATATAGCGGTCTACCAGATAGGGTGACATCCGGGAAGCCAGCAGAAAATATCCCACCGGAGGAATCACCAAAATACACAGTGCTTCCTGCGCTTTCCGGCTGCGCATAGCACGGGCACTCCGCACCAGAAGCACGATTCCTCCGGCCACACAGCCGGCCACAAGCAGGGGGGTCCCCACCGTGCGCTCTGCCAATATCTTCCAGAATGCCAGGATTCTCTCCCCATAGCCCTGCAGGCCGGAAGCCAGATTGCCCAGTGCTTCCGTCCCTCTGCCACTGGAGAACACATCCGAAATGGCAAACGGGAAAAGTACCAATCCGATCACTGCCGCCAAAATCATTGACCTAATGTAAATCCACAGTTCTTTTTTTCTGTTGCTGCACAACAGAATCACCACTGTGACGGCTGCCAGCAGCAGACAGTAAAACAGGAAAAAATACTGCGTCAGGAAACCGAGCACCGTAACGGCAATCAGTGCCTTATTCTTCCGGTCAAAGCTCTGGTTTTTCCACTTGTCCACGTGAATCGTAAGCAGTGCCACACACAGGCAGGAGAGCAGACCATACATGCGGATCAGCAGCACCGTGGCAAGTGCTCCTGTGCTCATGCCATATAAAAGCACTGCTACGATTCCGAGTATCTTTCCGTCACCGTCTGGGGAAAAAATGTTCCCCAGTTGTCTGCCAAGCCGTAAAAGCAGCCACAGCGTAATCCCCAGACAGATCAAATTCATGCCACACCCCAGCAATGGGGATAACGTTCTCTGAAAAATCGAACTCATGGTATGCAACAGCATAAAATGCACCGGTGGATGGTTGTCATCTTTTACATTAAAATACACCGAAAGATAGTCAAAAGCATCACTTCCATCCACAGTGACGTACTCCCGGAACTGTTCGTCCGTGATCCAGACCGGCTCCTCATATACATCCGCTTTGTATGACAACAGCTTACTGTTTCCCCGGTTTTCCAGCACATCCATAACAGTATCCTTCAGGTTGCCTGCCGTCTTAGTAAAAGTATCTCCCTGTATCTCTTCGTTTACAAATTTCGCCAGTCGCCCTACCGGCTGGGTGGGTACGATCCATGGATTGTATCTGGCATTTGCCAGTTCGAAGCTCAGAAGTTCATCCATGTGGTAGCCCTCTTTCCCACTGATACCGATTCCCATCAGCACCAGGCAAAGCACCACCGCCAAAAGTTCCGGCAACCATTTTCTGGATTTCTGCCATCGCTTCTGCGTTTCCACGCAATTTTCCCCGTTGTTATCTCTATTGTTTTGTTTGCGATTTTCCATACGAATAACCATGCCTTTTCAACGTCTGCAAACTTTCCGTGTTTTCCTGTTTACTTTTCCGTCACGCGATACAGATAGATCCGGTAATAGCTGTCTGACGTCTCAAAAGGTTCCTGCCGCATAAGCTCCAGCCCGGTATCCTCACTGTGGTCAATATAAGCCGCAGACAAAAGATAATGTGCCCCAAGCTGCGCCAGACTCTCTGCATCGATCTCATAATTTTGAAAATAAAATCCACCCTTTTGAATGGTGTAATATCCCGGACATTCCGCACTGAACAGATAACACCGATTTCCCCAGTGATCAAATTGATCCGCCAGATATTCACTTTTTTCCAGTTCCGGTGCTATGATCTTCCGAAAACGATGTTTATAATTCAGATCATAGTTGTTGGAATATCCGTCCAGGCAATAAAAACCGTGATACAACGCTGCTGCCGGGTCGATCCCCAGGCTCACGACCCTGTAGTCTTCCGGCTTTTCTCCATAGGTCTCAAGAAGATACTGTTGCACCTGATCCAGCACACCTATCGCATAATAATCCCGGAAGCTCATCGCTGCATACTCCCGGTTCACCAGCTTCTGTGCATTGGGCTTCAGATTGCTCTCCAAAAGAATCGTCGCCGCCGTAAGCATTGTGGCTCCGAACGCCAATAGCAGCATGCCGGATGCAACCACTTTTTGTATTTTTGTGCTTCTTGTCTTGTCTGCGTTTTTATCACTATTCTCCAATAAAATAAACAGACCGCAGCCAAGGATCAGATACCACAGGCACGGACTCAGCCACAGCACCCGGTTCGCCTGAAAACCTTTCAGGGCTCCAAGCCCGGAACGGATTCCGACTCCCACAGCGCTGTCCCAAAGGGCAGCCGCCGCAGCAAACACCAAAAGACACACACAAGACACCGCAAGTGTCCGAAGTTCCCGGTTGTTTCCATGCAAAACAACATCTTTCCGTGCTTCTTCACAGGCAACTTTTCTATCTTTCCACTGCCTGCGCAGCAGAGACACTACTGCCAGCAACAGCACGCCAAAAATCCATCCATGATAATCGACACTGTGTTGTCCGCCCTGTGTCAGATTTGTCCATAGCTGCTCCCAAAAATTCACCGGATACAAAGCATATTCCGCCTTATGCGAAATCATGCTGCTTCCACGCCCGAACAGTTCCTCCAGAAGTGCCCCGTTTTCCGCCGCATATACTGCGAACAGCAATAACCAGGCAATTCCCTGTCTTACACAAAAACGTCTGCGTACAATCGTGATCAGTTCCCATACCGCCCAGACGCCCAATACCGCGAACCCGACCAGTACCAGTGAAGAGTTTCCCCCAAAGACCGCAATATAAAGATATGCCAGACCGCCTCTGTTTTTCTTCTCTCCCAGCTGCAAAACGCAATATAGCAATAGCGGTAAACCGTACTGAGACAACCCATATACCGGCAAAAACGGAAGATAGGCATACATTCCGCTTACAAGCATTGCCAAAAAAGCGGCAGCACCTCTTCTTTGCCGTAAGCTCTCGGATCGTGCTCCCACCCATCGCAGCAAAAGAAACATTCCCACATATCCGGTCAGGCTCCCCAATACCTGCATACAGGCCAATGCAGCCTCTGCCGGCAAAAAAAGAAAACACAGTACAGCGGCAGGCGCCGGCATCGTCAATGCCGTTTTCGCCGCTCCGCTCATGAATTCCGGCAGGATACTGCTTTTCTCCCACAGATGTCTCGCCTGCAGCAAATACGCAATGACTTCACCATCCAGCTGGTCATGGTACACAAAAACAGCGTCTTTTCCCAAAAACAGATAAGGGATCCCCATGGCAAGGACACCCAGCGCTCCCAACACAAACCACAGTTTTCCTGTGCTATTTTTCCAGGCTTTTCTGCCTGTCCTTTTTTCCGCCATCGTTCCTCCTTTCCCGGTTCTCCTGTCCTTTGCTTCACGTTTCCGCTTCCGGTATCTTTTTACGCTTCCAACAACTTTCTCACACTCAGGATCATACCGACCAGCCATAAGCTTCCCGGCAAAAGTCCGTTTTTATAATCAAAACATCCGGCATCCTGCATCGCATACCACAGAATCATACCTCCGGCTGTTACGACACAGATTGCAAAAATTTCAATTTGCCCGACATTCCGTCTCCGATTTTTCCCCGGATTTATTGCAATTTGGCGGCACAACATCCCCAAAACCATTACCGGGATTCCCATTAGGAACCACCAACTGCTGTATTTCAGCATCCGGTTGGTCCAAAGTGGCGCCCCTGTCATAAAAATATCCACATTTCTTCCGGAAAAAGAATCATAGCCTCTTCCGTCCAAAAGTAACTGCAACAGCACGGGAGGCAGTGCATAACCGGCACAATCCCACACGATCTGATGGATGTTATCGGAAGCATGCGCCTTGAAATTGTAAGCTGCATATTTCCGGAACAATTTTTGTGCTTCCTGTTTTCCCACCGCATCTTCTATCGTCTTTTGGATACCGCTTGCCATCGTTCCGGCATAATAGCCGGTATCCCTGAATTCATGCCAGGTCATATACTCCCGCAGTTCTTCCGGCCAGGCATCATATTCTTCTTCCTCACGCATGTGTGTCCAGCTGCATCTGCGCATCATTGCGGCACTGACCGTGTTTTCCGCTTTTCCGTAGCTGCCCGGTGTCTGCCACAGGGACACCAGCGTAAACAGGATGCCTCCCACTGCCATAAGCAGCACCAGTTCCTGCAGGATTCTCTTCTTTCCGATGTTGCTTCCCTGTATCAAATGCAGTAACCACAATAACACAATGGGAATCAGACCCAGGTAACGGTTTTCCACGACAAAGCTTGCACCGATTCCCCACCAGACTACCGTTTCAAAAAACATATGCAGAGGTCTGCCTTCCACGGCACCTGCCCCATCCAGACGCAGGATTCTGATCACTGCCGCCAGTTCCATGAGCAGGCAGGAAAAGCCGATGGAATTCGGCAGCACTGCCAGATGGCACTGTAATGCCATGGGAAATGTCAGCATGCCCAGACTTCCCCAATATAGCATCCATCGCTTCCTGAGCACGTGAAAGCTTTGTAAAAATACCACGCCGCTAAAAAAAGCAAATACACACTGCACAAAATATACCAAAAAAGTATAAGGGATAGAACTTATGGATTCTATCCCTTTTACAAGCATCAGAAAAAGAGGGTAGCCGATTCCCATGTAGTCGTCACACACAAGCGTCCGGGCCGCTTTCAGCCACAGATAGCTGTCTCCGAACTCCGGAAAAATTCCAAAAGCCCTGATCCCCCATCCTATTCCGAACAAAATCTGCACCGAGATCCCGATGAACAGAACTCTGCCTGCCACCTGTGCAAGCACTCTGCATGCTTTCCGCATCTTCCTATTGCTCCTCTAATTCAAAGAAATCCTTGATCAGGCTGCAGATAAAATCTACCTGATCTAAGGTCAGACCATAATACATCGGCAGTCTTACCAGACGTTCGCTCTCCTTTGTCGTATATCTGTCCTCTCCGTGGAAACGTCCGAAACGCTGTCCTGCGGGCGCTGTATGCAACGGAATATAATGGAATACGGTAAGCACACCGTTCTCCTTCATATAACTGATAAATCTTGTACGCTGCTCCAGATCTCTTGCTTTGATATAAAACATGTGCGCATTGTGTACGCATCCTTCCGGTACGGTCGGCAGATCGATCTTTCCTGCTTCCTTGAGCGGCTGTAACAATTCATAATAACGGTTCCAGCAGGCAAGTCTCGCCTCATTGATTTCATCTGCGATTTCCAACTGTGCATAGAGATATGCCGCATTCATATCACTGGGCAGATAGGAAGATCCGTAATTTACCCAGGTATATTTATCGATCTGACCGCGGAAAAACTTACTGCGGTTGGTTCCCTTTTCACGGATGATCTCCGCTTCTTCCACATTCTTCTGATCTCTGATCAGGAGCGCACCGCCTTCGCCCATGCTGTAATTCTTCGTCTCATGGAAGCTGTATGCACCGAAATCTCCGATCGTTCCCAAGGCCTTCCCCTTATAGGTTGCCATGATGCCCTGTGCGGCATCCTCGACTACCAGCAGGTTGTGTCTTTTCGCAATATCCATGATTGTGTCCATCTCGCAGGCCACACCGGCATAATGTACCGGAACGATGGCTTTGGTCTTCTCTGTGATGGCATCCTCGATCAGTGTCTCATCAATATTCATGGTATCCGGACGGATATCCACGAATACAGGAGTTGCGCCGCGCAGCACAAACGCATCCGCCGTGGATACAAAAGTATAAGCCGGCATGATCACCTCATCCCCCGGCTGAATGTTGCACAACAGTGCTGCCAGTTCCGTGGCATGCGTACAGGACGTCGTCAACAGACATTTTCCCGTGCCTGTCCGTGCTTCGATCCAGGCATTACATTTTTTGGTATATTCTCCGTCACCGCAGATCTTCTGGTTTTTGACACATTCCTGAATATACTCTGCTGCTTTGTCCACATAAGGGGGGACGTTAAATTTAATATCTATCATAAGCTCTCCATTCTGCCGGTCTGTCGAAGGTTCCGGATTCTTCGGTTTCCGATCCATCTTTTCCGGCTCTGTTTGTATCGCATTCTCCGGGTCTGTCTTGTAATAACCTATATTTCCCTGTGTTCCCGTTTCCAGCTTCCGACCACTGTCCCCGGTACATTTTCCGTCACATGGCTGATAATATATTTGGGTCTTCCCTTGACTTCCTCATAGATCCTTGCAATGTAATGTCCGATCACGCCAAGACTTAACATAATGAATCCACCAATGATCAGGATCAGCAGAATCACTGTCGTAAATCCTTCTACTGCAGTTCCCATCAAGTATCTTACCAGTGTCTGGATTGCTAAGATCACACTGAAAAAAATGGAAACCGTTCCCATGATCGTCACCAGTTGCAACGGCAACGTACTAAAAGAGGTAGCATTGGTAATCGCATACTTCATCAGACTCCAGAACGACCATTTGCTCTGTCCGTATTTCCGCTCCTGCACCTCGTATTCTACCGTCTCCGTCTGAAATCCTGCCCAGAATGTCAGCGCCCGGAAAAAGGTGTTGCGCTCCGGAAGCTCCAGCAGTACATTTACCACTTTTCTGTCCAACAGTTTAAAATCGGAGGAGGCATTCATATCCATCTTGATCAGTTTACTCATGATCTTATAAAACAATCCTGCAGACAGCTTATATCCCAGGCTTTCTTTTCCTCTGTCCGCCTTGATGCCTTCCACGATCTCCGCTCCCTGTTTCCATTTCTCCCACATCAGAGGGATCACTTCGGGCGGATGCTGCAGATCACAGTCCATTACGATCACGGCATCTCCCGTCGTCAGCTCCAGTCCGGCAAAAATACCGGCTTCTTTACCGAAATTGCGCGAGAACTCTGCGCCCCGGATCCTCGGGTTTTTCGCCGCTTCTTCTTTTATTTTATCAAATGTGCCGTCTTTGGAACCGTCGCTGATAAATACCAGTTCGTAATCGATCTTGTTCTTTTCCAGCAATGCTCCCAGCACTCCGGCGGTATTGGCAATATTCTGTTCTTCATTATATGCCGGTAAAACAATGGATAATAAAGCCATCTTTAATCCCTTCCGCAGTTCTCTGTCTTGACATAAAGGATGCCGTCCACTACTTTGGTGGAATTTGCTCCCGGAAACGTATCCATGTCAATATATTCCTGTGTCATATAAATCTCACCTACCGTGTCCGGATCCAGAAAATTCAAGGTTGCTCCCAGATAGTTCTGCATAAATGCCTGATAATCCGCGCCCTTATAGATCAGATAATCGCCGCTCAGGCCGATCATGCCGTCTGTCACCTTACCGGTGATATCCGTGGTCGGGAACTCGTCATAACCGATCACGCCAACCAGCGCAATGGGAATCCCCTGATAATACCCTTCTGTCTGCTCGATCCGGTCTAACAGACGCACACAATAAGCGTAAGTCTTTTCATACTTTTTTTCCAGATTGGAATATCCGATGTTGTCCGATACTCCATAGTTACATGTCAGAATCCCGGCGCATAACAGTGCCATCCACTGTATCAGGATATCTGCATTTCTTTTCTCTACCGCATATCTGTTGACAAATGCAAACAGCAGGATCAGATACAGCACCCACTGATACCGCATCAGCAAATGGTACGTCAGATTCGGAGATATGACCAGTATCACATTCGTCAGCAGGGGAAGTCCTGCCGCCAATAGTACTATTATAACGAAAAATGCCGGATTCTTCCAGCATTTTCTCTGGAGCATGCTTCGAAGCAGCAGATATCCCACCAGAATGCATAAACCTATGCAGGCTGTAAAGGAAAAAATATTATTCACTAACACATTTCCATGCACCGTAAATGCAGCAAAATCCACATACATTCCCTGCAGTGTGGCAAGCAGTCCCAGACCGTTCCCCCCTTGCTCCATGGAATTGATGCCCTGATAAGTATCCAGTACTTTTCCCTGAAGTTTCAACAGGACCTGCAAAAGTACATAATACAGCACACCGCCGCAGACTCCCATACCGAGATAGCGCAGCACATACTTCACCTTTTTAGAAACTCCCGTCTCCTCTATGAAAAAGATCAAAATCAGATACACACATAGCAAAACAGCAAACGGCAGATACGCCTGATAGATCCCCATACTAAAGGCCAGGCTGACTGCTCCCACGATCCAGCCCTTCCGATACTTTTTCGTCAAAAGTACGGCAAATACCGCCAGGAATAATCCCATCATGTAACCATCCATGGTAAACACATAAGCAAACGTAGACGCTAGCGCCGGGAAGGAAGCCAATAGTCCGCTCACTGCGACAATGGCAAGCGGATCCGCAAGCTCCAGACATTCGGTCAATACCACTGCCGTAAGTGCCAGCCAGAACAACCCGATCAGTCCAATGATCCAGGGAATCGTAAAATAAGAAGAAAATCCGCAGGCCACCGATAAAAACCACCGTCCGGACGTGGTCATATTCTGGTCAAAATACATACTGCTCAGTCCGTCATGATTCGGAATATCCGAAAGCATCACGGGCAGATGTATGAGCAGTCCCAGTAAAAATGCTGAGACAAACGCTATCTTCCATGTACGCTTGATCTTTGTTCTGCAATCCTTAAAAGTTTCCCACGGGGTCTTCATCCGGCTGTTACTCCTTTTTTATTTCTGTCACAACTGCCCAGTAGTCTTAGTCATTCCTCATCTTAATCATTCCGCATTTTTATCCAAAGCCGCTGTATCCCTCAGATAGTCAGCAATTGCCTGTGCAATCTTCTCTCTGCCGGCCTCATTGGGATGTAATCCGTCATCTGTATAGAGATACAGATCCTCCCAGGTATCATGCGGATAAAAATCATGATAAATATCGATGACTTCTACATCTAATGCCTGGCAGATTCCGATTTCCGCATTGACATAATCTTCCAGCACACCCCCACCCAGATCATACTCCTCACAGGTCTGCATGACTTCCGGCGCAATATACCAGGTATAGGGTGGCGTAATAAAAATAATACGCAGATCCGGATAGGCATCCCGTAATTCCTTTACAATGCTGCGGATGGCACCGCAATATGTGTACTCATCATAGAGGTTATCTGTGGATTCAATTGCGTTTCCGGCATGATAATCATTGAGTCCCGCACCGATGAATAAAATCTTCACCTGATCAAAATCAATCTGTCCGAGATCTCCCAACGTATCCTCAAAATAATCCGTTGCCGGTTCTCTCACATGTACCGTTCTCTGCACGCCAAAATCCTTTACCACGAAAGAACGCACCAGCCCGGCCGCCGAAACGGAATCCTTGGTATATCCCAACCTTCTCTCTCCATCTGCTCTCCCCAGAACCGTTCCGCCCAGTCCACCGTTATAGCATACGAGTCCTGTTTTCTCCTGCACCTTGGCGGCAATCGATGTCTCATCCCGGCACAGCCCATACACGCTGTCCCCCAGGAACACCACATCATACGGGATTCTCAGATATTCGCGATCCCCGGGGAAAAATAAAAACAACAGCACAAGAAAAAGAACTGCTGCCGCAATACCATATACAGTTTTTCCTCTCATGCATCCGTTTTTCTTCATTCCCTGTTTCCTATGGTTGCCTTCCCTGCCATCGACCCTCCGGCATTGATTAAGATCTGTGCGATCCGCGCTGCTCCCCGGCCGTCGATCAGCTGCCGCTCCGCTTCATAGCACTGCGTGCGCAGCTCCTTTCTTCGGAACGCAGCAAGACACCAGCTGCCGATTGCTTTCCTTACTGTCTCCGGCTCATGGTGCCATGCCCCGGCATACCCTGCAATGCTTCGGCTTCCGATCCATTCGGTCAGTCCCTCCTGATTCTCCGCATAAGAAAAGCATACAAACGGGACGCCAAGCACGGAAAGCTCATAGATCGTAGTGCCGCCTGCCGTCACTGCCAGCTGGCAGGTTGCCATCAGGGACGCCATGTCCTGTACATCACAATGCAGAATCACCTCACGATGTTCTTTTGCGTATTGCTCTAACACTTCTCTGTTCGGATTAAATCTTCCGATCACCGGATGGAAGCGAACCCCACTGCCTTTCAGGCTGTGTTCACACAGTTCCCGAAGGATTTCCCCGGCAATATTATCCCGGTCTCCGCCGCCGGTAGTGATCAGCACATCCGTTACCGTGTCGGTCACTGTATAGGATCCGGCTGCCCCGCAAAACTGCTGCCGCACCGGCACATAGGCCGCCCCAAGATATTGTGGCGTTTCACTACCGTAGAATTCCCGATACTTTTCAGGAGAAGCAAACAGATTATAATTGATCACGCCGTCCACGGGAAATCCATGCTGCTGCATATCATCCAGCAAAAACACTTTCCCCAGGCGGCGCAGTGCGGAAAGGTACGCATCCGTTACCCGATAGCTGTCTACCAGGAAGATATTTTCTACCGTATTTAACACGCTTTCCAGCATCGGAAGCTCCCCTTCGAGGTCTTCCGGATCCGTTCCCAGTACCTGCGCCGGCATGTGATAGTTCCGAAGCAGTTCCGCGGAAGCCGCATCCGCACATAAAAAGCACACTTCTTTCGGAGCATCTATTCTGTTTTGCAATTCCTGTGCCACGGTAAGACACCGCATCAGATGCCCTGCACCGGTTGCGGCACTGCCGTCTGCCCGAAAATAGTACATGAAGCAGCTCTCCTTTTTATAATCCATCCTTAGCTGTTTCGGAATTATCCACCAGATCCCAGCTCATCGGAGTTCCCAGTTTTGCATCCCGACTGATCCGTCTGCCTAACAGTTCTTCATAATGTTTCGTGTGCAGTCCGCAAGAAGGTCTTACGGATCTTAAATTCTCCGGTGTAAAGACATCTCCTGCCTTCATATCCTGTGCCACGAACAGGGAACGGGAATGTTCTCTGCTCTTCTTCTGCTTCGGTGTCAGATCATAGGTCACCTTTCCGACCGCTTTCTCAATCCTACGGATATGATCCACCATCTCCTTGAACTCTTCCGGTTCCATGGAAAATGCCGCATCCGCACCGCCGTCTGCCCTGCGCAGGGTCAGATGCTTCTCGATCACTTTTGCACCAAGTGCCACACCGGCTCCGGCCACAGCACAGCCCATCGTGTGATCGGACAGTCCGACCACGCAGTCAAAGACCTCTTTCATGGAAGGTATCGTCTTCAGATTGATATCCTCGTAAGGGGCCGGATACGCAGAAGTACACTTCAGCAAAATGACATTTTCATTGCCCTCTTCCTTACAGGTCTGCAATGCCAGTTCAATATCCGCCAGATACGCAATTCCGGTAGACATGATGATCGGTTTGCCGGTACGTGCGATCTTGCGGATAAAAGGAATATCATTGATTTCAAAGGATGCGACCTTGTAGACCGGCACATCCATTTCTTCCAGGAAATCCACCGCGGTCAGATCAAAAGGAGACGAGAAAAAGACAAGTCCCATCTCTTCCGCTATTTTTTTCAGCTTCGGCTGCCATTCCCAGGGCGTATACGCAGTCTCATACAGCTTGTGTAATGTCGTACCGTCCCAGATGGTGCCCTGTGTAATCTGGAAGCAGGGATCGTCACAATCCAGGGTAATCGTATCCGGAGTATAGGTCTGGATCTTGATGGCATCCGCTCCGGCATCCTTCGCCGCACGCATAATCTCTACCGCTCTGTCAAAGTCCATTAAATGATTGGCAGACATCTCCGCGATTACAAACGTCGGAGCGTCTTCACTGATTCTGTGATTTCCGATCATGATCTCTTTCTTCATAAATCCTTACCATACCTTTCTTGTGTCAGGGAAATATAATATGTTGATATTTTTTACCTTCACGGATCTTACGCCAGTGTTCGGCCGTCATTCGCATATAGGTCACATCATACGCAATTCCGTTTTTTACTACCTGCGCTTTTTTCTCTTCGACGATCTCACAGCCGCAGATCTTGTGCAGCCCGATCACCCCCTGGTTCAGGGTAAAGACATCGCTGTACACCGCGTTTTTCCCAAGTTCTAAGAAAGCATGATCATACATACTCATTTCAAGTGCTAATGCCGTCTGAATGCTGCGCAGTTTCTTCTCTCCGACATAATAAGCCCAGCCAAGATCTCCCGAGGGGTTGGTCAGTCCGGTGTAATTGATGACACCGGCGGGAATGCTGTCAATTTCAATGATCCAGTAGCTTACATCGGGATCCTGCTGTACTTTGGCAAACCACTTTTTCTGTCCCTCAAGGGTCAGCTTCGGATCGGTATTCATATACCGGGTAATGTCCGGATCCATGCGCCAGCGCATGATCTGCTCCAGATCCCCTTCCGTCACTTTTCGTAATGTTACACTCATGCGCAGCCCGCTTTCTCCAAAAGTTCTCTCATGCCTTTCAGTTCAATGGCCTCTTCCAGGGGAATGCTCACACCGAGATCTTCCTCCAATTGTCCGATGATCATGACATGTGCCAGAGAATCCCACTGTTCCACATCTTCGATCATGGTATCTTCTGTAATCGTGCCCGCAGGAACCTTCAGTATCCCTTCAATCAGTTTGATAATCTTTTCCTTCATAATAACATTGTACCTTTCCATAACCTATCAGTCTCATACTACATGAATTTCCAAATGGAGTTGCCAAGCAGCCCTTCACACCCATTCAAAAGTCACATTTTCGATGTCGTAATCGAGCTTTCAATCGCTGCATCCCAAATCAGTCATATAACGTTTCCTTCAATCGGTAGATTCTCTCAGGTTTCTCCTGCCAGAGGATCTCATAGCATTTTCCGCCTTCCGGTGTCGTACCCGTCTCCCGGTAGCCCAGCTTTTCATACAGATCCGCCACCGGCTTATTTTTCGCAGTCGGCAGATATTTTCCACGGAGCCCGGCAAAGCCTTCCTCCTGCATCTGCTGCTCGATCCGGTCGATCACGGCGTTTTCGATATTTCTGCCCATCACGCGGCAGCTCATGACGAAATCTGTGATCTGGGGCAGTTCTCCCGTGATATCCACAATTGCTGCCACTACGATTCCGTTATCCCCGAAAATATCCGTTACCCGGTATAAAAACACGCGCTTGCCCACATTTTCCACGATCTGCTGCATCTGCTCCGTGGTGTAACGGTTCGTCGTCAGGTTAAACTGGTTGGTCTTATTGAAAAGCTGTGTCAGCCGGTTCAGATTCTCTTTCGCATCCTCCGGAATCAGACAGATCTCCAGCTTTTTCAGATATTCTTCAAAGTTTGCCGCCTGTCCTGCCAGCGCCTTTCTGTCGGCATTGGCACGGTACTGCGCTGTTTTTTCCAGATCTTCCGCCGTCACGACCGCTCTTGCAAAATACGTTTCATAGATTCCCACCATACAGGGTGCCAGATCTTCGGGCCGCGTGGGGAACTCCGGCACCGTTACCTCCGGCAGCATCTGCCGCACCATTTCCCGTTCGGCATCGCTGTCATCAAAAAAGACAAAAGCATCCGTCCCCAGGTTCAGTTCCTCCGCTATGTTCCGGATATTATCCGGCTTCGGATCCCAGTTGATCCTGCGTGCCGCGAAGTCTTCCGGCCGGAGCACCATATGCGGATGGTGTTCTATGATTTCAAGTGCATCCGCCTCATTGTTTTTAGACACAATTGCTAACAAAACGCCCTGTCTCTGCATCAGTTTCAGCACACGCTGCAGATTTTTATAAGCCAGTCCGCTGTGGTCTTCCGACAGTTGTACCGGCGTATGATCCGCTTCTCCGGCAAGTCCGCCCCACAGAGTATTGTCCAGATCCAGTACCAATACCTTTTTGGGTGTCCGGTGTTCCAACGCGGCATAATAAGTTATTTTTTCTGCAAGAAGTGCCTGCATTTCCATCCCGAGCGGAATCTTGCCCATATACCACATCTTCGGAGAGAATGCTTTCTCCCCGCCTAATTTTTCGATGAGGCTTCGATAAGGAAATACGCGTACATTAGTATGCTCCTTGCGGAACTTTTCCAGGGCCTCGCTCCACAGCCACTCCAGTGTAAGTCTCCGTTCCGGGTCCGTCAGTACCGAGAGCTCCACGGCCCATAACACAGCATCAGATACATAAAAAATTCCTTGTTTCGGCAGGCTTGCGTCCAAAGTCCGAAACCAGCCGTCGATCTTTTCTTTTGCCGTGTCCGGGTCGAAGTCATGTTCCAAAAGTTCTGCCAGATCCATGATAAAAAAGGTGATATCCGCGCCAAACGCATGATAAGACGACGCAGGATTCAGCAAAACGCCCAGCTCGTTTCCGTAGCCTTCCGTGTCATACACTTCTGCCTGCTTCTGCAGCATACGGATCACCATATTCATATTTACATTGGATAATACTGCAAGTTTTCCTGCTGCCATGCGTTTTCGTTCCCTTCTTTAAATCTTTTTGCTACGCTTTCGGAATTTTCCTTACCAGACGTATTTTTATTCAATCCTGCCCCGTCATCAGACGATACTTCATCTCTGCGATCTTCCAATCTGTCAGATTATCGATATCCTGCACTTCCAGTTCCGATACGATCAGCGGCAGGATATTTCCCACCATCAGTTTCTTATTCACTGCAAACCGATCTGTGCGGAATACGTAAAACTGCCCCACATCATGATAATGTGGCTGCAGATCCTGTGAACGGCTGTCCAGATACTCGGGATATTTGAATACCAGGCGCTCCTGTTCCACGACCATAGCCCGCTGGGGCGGATAAGAAAAGCTCACCACGGGGATCAGCGTGTCCGCATCACTTGCTTCTAACTGCGCTACGGCTGCCTGTAGCTTCTGTGACGTTACAAACGGTGCCGTAGGATAGATACAGCATGCCACGTCAAAATGCCTGCCGCGTTTTGCATACTCTGCCAGCACTTCCGCCAGCACATCATTCGTCGTTGCGAAATCTCCGGAAGTCGCCGCGCTTCGGAAAAAAGGAACCTCCGCGCCGTACTTTTTCGCGATCTGTGCAATCTCCGTATCATCCGTAGATACCATGACCGTATCGAACAGACCGCTCGCAAGCGCCGCCTCGATAGAATATGCCAGAATCGGTTTTCCGCAAAATTCTCTGATATTTTTCTTGGGGATTCTCTTGCTGCCTCCCCTGGCCGTAATGATTGCTAACCTACTCATTTTCATCCTCATTTCCCTGCGCGCAGTTTCCACACGAACTGTCGCAGTCTGTAATACAGATAGAAATACAGATCACTTTTTCTCTGCATCGCAATCAGCTTCCGCTCCTGCGGTCCGGTATATTCCAGATAATATTTATTCTGATCAAATTCCGGGAAATAGTGCTCCACACCCTGCCGCAATTCCTTTACAAAAGAAAGCTTCGGTCTCTTCACACCGGACAGATAAGAAAACAGTGTGATCGCATAATATAATTCCGTAAAACGATATTCAATCTGCTCTCCGTACTCCGTAAGGAAGCCTCTGTCAACGCACTCCTGATACAACAGATCCGCTGCTTTCATCCGGTCACGGCACTTTTCTTCCGTGATGTGATGCACCGTAGACACCGCATGCTGGTAATAATAATACAGCGGTTCCTCCACTCTCTCAAAACGTCGAAAGTACAGGCTCCACAAGGAACCTGCACAATTATCTTCGTAGAAAATGTGCTCCGGAAAATCAAGTCTGTTCTCCCGGATCACACTGTGTTTATAGATTTTCAGTACCATACTGCCGGGGCGCATGAACAGTCTCTCGTGCTTTTCTTTGGTCAGTTCCCCGGTCTGGTCAGGGGTATTATTGACGATCACTCTGCCGACTTCAAACGTATGGTGATCCACCAGACTGTAGTCACAGCCGACCAGATCCGCACCGGTCTTTTCCGCTTTATCCAGTAATTTCTCATAATAGTCCGGTGACACCCAGTCATCGCTGTCAATAAATCCGATCCATTCTCCCTGCGCCACCTTTAAGCCTTTGTTCTTCGCTCCGCCCTGCCGCAGGTTCACGGTATTCGGGATCACACGGATCAGTTCCGGATATCGTTTTTCATAATCTAACAAAATCTCCAGAGATTCATCGGTAGAAGCATCATCCACACAGAGTATTTCATAAGGATATCTCCCACGGATGGTCTGCCCCACGAGGCTGTTCAGACAATAATTCAGTTTTCCCTCTGCCGCCATGTTATAGACGGGTACGATGATACTTAGTTTTTTGTCCACGAATCCATCCTGCCTTCCATACTGCCCATGTCTGCAGTTTGTTCCCCTTAAAATCGTTGTATCTCTAAAATCGGTGGTGGGACTAAACCGTCCCACGCTCCACCTTCGCATGCCCGTTTTCCACCCGGTAGACAATATCACATTTCTCAATGGTCTGTAATCTGTGGGCGATGATGATCAGTGTCTTACGGCCATGGAGTCTGTTGATGGATTCCATGATAGCTGCTTCCGTATCGTTGTCCAGTGCGGAAGTCGCCTCATCGAGGATCAGCACCTCGGGATCGTTATACAACGCTCTGGCGATACCGATACGCTGTCTCTGTCCGCCGGAGAGACGGATGCCTCTCTCACCGATACCGGTCTCCAGACCTTCCGGCAAGGTCTGGATAAATTCATCCAGTTGGGCTTCTTTTAATACTTCCCACAGTCTGTCTTCATCGATTTTATCCTCGGGGACACCGAAAGCCACATTTTTGCGGATCGTGTCATCCAGCATGAAGATCATCTGGGGGATATAGCCGATATTTTTCAGCCATTTCCGATAGTTGCCCGGTTCTTTCACATCCACGCCGTCTGCATAGATGTGTCCGGTGCTCGGCTCCAGCAGTCCCAGCAGGATATCCACTACGGTACTCTTGCCGGCGCCGGAAGTACCGACGATACCGACGGAAGCTCCTACCGGGATCTTCAGATCCGCATGGTCGAAGATCAGGCGCTCGGTATTCGGATACGCATACGTAATATCCTTCATCTCGATACTGTTCTTCACATCCAGCTTTTCATCCTCATCGGTAGCAAAGGACATATCGATATTCTGTCCGTTGATCTCATCCTGCAGGTTATCACTGACGCCCATGAAGAACGGCTCAAAATATGCAATCGAATTGATCTGATTGTTGATACGGTTCACGCAGGGCAGCAGCACCAGTGCCGCAGCTGCCAGCGTTCCGAACACGGTCAGCATATTTTCCGTAGACACACCGGTCGCCACCAGGAAAATCATATATCCCACCATGGTTGCCACGCAGGCGGTCTCGATCAACAGCTTCGGTACCTGATTGTACAGGCTGTATCTCTGTACGGCATCCACATAGCCCTTACCGCATTTGCGGTACTCGGATACGAAGTACTGCTCCTTGCCGGAGATTTTCACTTCCTTGATGCCCTGTACCGTCTGGGAGATCCATTTGAACAGGCTGCTGTAATAATCCTGATTGTCTTTGCCGGCCTTGTACATGATCGGCTTCAGCACGCGCTTGATCAGCCACATCAAAAGCAGCAGTACCACTGCCATCAGAATCGTCATCGTACCACTGGATACAAAGCAATAGCTGATGACAAATACGGACACCACCGTATCGGACAACAGCTGCAAAAGTGCCAGAATCAGTGCGTACATATTGTTGACATCCGAAGTAATGCTCCGCTGCACCACAGCGGTATCCGCATTCAGATAAAACTCATAACCGCGGCGCAGATAATTGCGCATCATGCGCTCCGAAGTCCGGAACTGATTCGTATAGACAAAAGATAACGTCAGCTTCTGTTGAAAATACGTAAACAGATTCTTCACCACGAACACCAGGATCAAAAGCACCATGACGATAATGGAAAAGGTACGATAGCTTTCCACCCCCAGGATCTCATAGCAGGTCTCCGCCACACGACTGTGTTTCACCGCTTCCGGATCAATGACGATCTGCATGACCTCCACCAGCATTCCCACTCCGGCGGTCTGCAAAAAAGCACTGATCACCATGAGGAAGATCAGCCCCACCATGGTTCTCTTCTGTTTTTTATCCAACAGGACACGTAATTTTCTGATGATCTGTAACATGAATTGTCTCCAAATTTATTATATCTGTTCATTTTGTCTGTGAATCAGCGGATCCTCGTAAGCATCCATGAAATCCGGTCCCAGACGCACCGCCTCGTCAGCGAAGGGGAGTCCCTTCACCTCCGTAAATACCGTCACTACCTTTTTAAACCTAAGCCCCGGGAAGAAATTCAGCATTTCCATCGGCATCGAGGCATCGAACTGGGGGTATTCCGCAAACAGCTTCCGGTAATCTAACACATCTCTCGGATGCGGCTTTAAGAATATGGTTCCCTCTTTTTCATATTTTTTGATAATATCCCGGAAGATCCGTTCTCTGACATCCAGTTCACACAAAGGATCCGTGAGGATCAGGATCTTATCCCCGACCTTGTTACTCTCTGCGATCTGCCTTTCCAGTTCTTCTTTATTTCTCACAAATGCCTGCAACAGCAGCTGCTTGTCCTCTTCTGTCAGCCGCTCTTCCAGCGGTTTTCTCGGCACTTCAACATATCTGGGGCACGGATAACGGATTGCGGAAATATCATTTACTTCCATGTCGATACAATATTTTCCGTACCCGTTCTGTACAAAGATCAGATTCAGATACATGGACAAAAATGCCTTGATCTTAAAATGTCCTCTGTTGTCATATCTTGCGGCGTCAAAGTTCTTCAGACAGTTCAGTCCGTCCTCCACCGCATGATACCGGATATGGTTTTGATTCAGATAATATCCGATCGGGTCGGAATCACAATAGACATAGATATCCTTGTACTGCCGCAGATCCACCGGTACGAATGGGGCTTCCAGTCCCGCATACTCCCTTGTAAACCGGATACGGTTCCTAAGATTCCCCGGAAAGCTTCCGGTATCCTCACGATATTTTGCCAGTTCGGGGAAAAAGTCCTCTCTCTTCTCATCGAATTCCAGTACCTCTTCAAATACACCGGTACTCTCTACTCTGGATTTCAGATTTTCGAAGTTATTGGACATTTTGGACAGCACTAAAGCAGCAGTTCCTGTATTTTTTCCCGGAGCTGCCTCTGCCCGTAATTTTAACTCTTTTAAAAAAGTCACATATACATGATAGTAAGTGTGACAGATATAAATTCTATCTTTCATGCCTGATCTCTGTTTCAATCGTTGATAAATAATGCTTCGTAGCCCTTTCTCTGATTCTATGGGACTCCGCATTGTAATTATTGTAACATAATTTTCCTGATACGCACGAAAAACATTCCTTTTCTTAAAAAAAATTAAGATTTTAACGCTTCCCTATGCTATAATAATACAAATTCGTGCAAAAAACACAGAGTATTCCGCCATAGAAAGGAATCGCTATGAAATCCTTATTTTCCCATAGTTCAACGATCTCAAAATGGAAAGCCACAGCAGTGTGCGGTATCTGGCTTGTCGTCATCTGCGGCATCCTGTACTTCGCTCCGCGCAGCATATCCCCTGAGATCTCCGCTTCCTCCGTCAATGCAGTGCAGCCGGACTCTCTCACTCTGATGCCCGGTGATGTTCTGACCCAGCAGTTCACGGTTCCCAAGGGGGCGCTTAAGAACCTGTCCCTGATCGTTACTTATGATGATCCCGTACAGGCTGCCGATACACAGCTCCTCGTTAGCGTGCTTCGTAACGACACTGCTGTCATGGAGCAGCCGCTCCCTTTATCCGCGATTCCCTCCGCTTCCTTTTTTACTTTTTCCATAGAAGAGAAGGAAGCCTTCCCTGCTGCCTATACGCTGCGGATTGAGAACCTCTCTGAAGCTTCCGGATACAGTATTTCCATTCCCTACACCACTGTCCCCAATCTTGCCACCTCTGATTTTTCGCAATTTTGCATAAATGGTGCGCAAGCTTCCGGTAAGCTTCTCTGTGCCATACAGTATGTCACCGGATACTCTTATTACACTGCCTGCTGCATCGCCTTTTGTTTCTTCCTGGGCGGTCTCATTTTCAGTACCCTGTTATTGCGCAGTCCCTCTGACCGCCAGTGAATACTGTGCATTGATGGGAAGAATCTCATAGCCCTTCGCCGCCAGCGCTTCCGCATTTCCCGAAAGGGTCAGATAGACACCATCCTCTGTCACTTCCTCTATTGTCTGTATGTAACGGTAATTGGCAAAAGCATCCGTTGCTGCCCATGTGGGGTCTCCGGAATACACCACTGTATCTACGAATTCTCTGACCGGAATCTTATCTTCCCACAGAATATTTCCATAGCTTACCGTTGCCGGCACCACCACCGTGACAATCACGCTCTTTTCTTTTGCTGCCTGCAGCGCCTGTTGCCCCGGTGTTCCCCAGAAACGGTTGCTTTCTGTGGTAGCATACGCATAAGTAAACACCCCAAAGGAGAACACAAAGAAGGCAATACATACCTTCATCAGGCTCCTGCATTTCAGCTTGTCCTGTAGCTGCCGGATTGCATACGCTCCGTAAAACAGGACCGGAATGTGGATCAGGTTCACATGAATCACCGTGACCGCACGATTCAGTACGCCCATGATTCCCGCACTGAGGAGCCAGAAAAACAGCAGATTCGTAAGCGGCAGCTCTTCTTTCCTTTTCTGCATGCCATGCCGGAACATCTCCCACAACTGCAGAAGCAGTCCTGCCAGGAACAGCGGTGTCGTAAAATAATAATACGCTCCGGTCTGTTTGCACGCTGTATGATCCATGCCGTCATATTGCGTCAGAAGCATTCTGCCTAAATCTCTGGCGCTGTGCAGAATATTTGCCACGCTCAGTTCCTCTCCACGGAAGCCCGGCAGCTTGGGAATGGAGAAAAAAGCTGTCTTGATCTCTGGAAGCATGCCCAGATTCACTCCGACAAAATACAGCAGCGGACATGCCAGCGCGCATAAAATCCCCACAGCAATCCACAGATTTCTTCCCCACGGAAGCCTTTTTCGATAAAACCGCAACACAAGCAGCAAAAATACCGGTATTACGATCCAGCTTTGTGCATAGCTGTACAGCGTTGCGCCAAATGCCACAGCCGCCCAGGGCAGATACGAAGCTTTTTTCTTCAGCCCCAGTACCAGCAGTGTTACGGCTATCAAAAACAGGTTAGGCGCCAGATTCGATTCCAGGGCAAAACGATTGTTCATGATATGCCAGGGATTGATGGCCAGGATAAAAGAGAACAGCAGTCCGAATTTCTCATCCAGTAATTCTTTTCCCAAAATATACGCAGAAAATACCCCCAGTATCCCAAACACAGCCTGTGGAATCCGGTATACCGTCATCGTAACTCCAAACAACCAAAAGCACGGGATGGCAAGATAAGAATACAACACATTCATCCCACTTCCCCATGCCACAAAATACACCGGGAATCCATAGCCTCTGCTGTCGATACCTTCTGTCATCAGCGCCCAGGCATTATAGGCACCGTACGCTTCATCCGGCAGTACTCCTTCCGGATGTCTGCCCAGTCCGATCAGCCTCGCTGCTGCCGCCACACACAGGATCAATAGCAATATCCAATGTTTTCTGAGATCTGTGTTTTTTCTCATCGTATCCTCTTCTCTTCACGCTTTTTGCGAAATATCCTCATTCCTCTGCAGACTGCAGGGCATAGACCCAGATTCCCCAATAGGAGGTGTCCGTCTCATAATATCCCACAGATTTCAGTCCCATCCGTCCGGCATCTGCAATCTCCGATCCGGAGAACAGATACTCGCAGCCCAGTTCTTGCAACGCTTCCATGTCAAACTCCAGCCCTTCATAGATCAGGCTGTTTCCTTTTTGCAGACGCATATAGTTGCCTGTGACGCTGTTAAACAGATAGCAGCGGTTGCCCCACAGGTCAAAATACACTTTTGTTTCCTCATTTTTCTCCAGTTCCGCAGCGATCACACGCCGGAAGCTGTGTTTATATTCCAGCGGATAGTTATTGGAATATCCATCCACTGTATAAAATCCGTGCATCAAAGACGGTGCCGGACTGATGCCCAGATGTGCTACCCGGTAGGTGCTTTTATCTCTGCCGATCGCTTCATCGATCTCCCGCATCAGATCTTCCGCAAACCAGCTTTCCCAGGAGATGTACCCCGTGATCCCGGAACCGTTGTTGATCTGATTTACATTCAGATACATGCCGGAATTGACTTTTAACAGCTGCAGGGTTGGCAACAGACAGATGCAAATCACTGCCAGTTTTCCCCACAGCATCAGGCAGTCTGTTCCCGGAAGCTTCGTCCGCCACAATACGGCAGCAGACAAGGCAAATTCCAGATACCAGAGTGCCGGATAGAGCCAGTAAAAACGTTCGATCTGAAAATAATGCAAAAAGCCTGTCATACTGTTTTTCAGATGCACAATCACAGCAGAATGACAAAATGCATAAAACAACGCAATCGCAATCAGCAGCAAAAAATTCACCACTGCTGCTTTATAAATCTTTTTATCTGCCTCCTCCTTTTTGCAAAAAGCTCCAAGAATCAGGAATACTATGATCGGAAGGATCAGATATTTATGCAGGGAAGGTGCATGCTGCGCGCTGTTTTGAAATATGCCCAGAAAAGTCTCCCAAAACGGCATCGCAGAAGACACCATTTCCTCTCTGTGGCTGACATAGGCACCCGTCCCAAACAGAATCTCCAGGATCAAAACACGGTTGACCCATACGTATGTCAGAAAAAGCACTGCAAAGCCAATCGGAAACCACGGATTCTTTTTCTTTTTTGCAAATGCATAAACAAGTGCGATTACCCAGAATCCCAGTACCACATATCCGGTATATACCAGATGACTGGTCAGTCCGAATACGATTGCAATCAGTAACCCCGGAATCACATTTTTGCGTTTCCACAGGCACAGTTCTCCGTATAAGATCAGCGGAATGCCGAACTCTGACAGACCATAGACCGGATATAACGGCAGAACACAAAAACAGGTTCCGGCGATTACTGCAAGAATACTGCTGTCCGTGCTCTCTTTTACCAGCAGATACATTCCTAAAAATGCCAGCAGAAAACACAGGATGTACTGCGTAAGGAATGCCACTCTGACCGAAAACAGACGATACAGCGGCAGGAAAAGCACCGCCGACGGCTGCATTCCGCTGGCGTTGACACCGTTTAGCATTTCGGGATATCCCGTGCTGCCATCCCACAGATGCCTTGCCGGCAGCACATAGTTCATGATGCTTTCATCCAGCTGGTCATTGATTTCAAATACACAGCCTTCCCCTAAGATAAAATAGGGCAAAAAGAAAACGATCGCCACCAGGATACCGGTCCACCAGAACGGAAGTCTGTCCAACCGAAGTAAAATACCGTCTGCTTTTTTCCAAAAACGTTTCTCAGAAATGTACAATAATGTAATCTCCCTTATCTACAATATATCCATCCTGCGGATACTCCGGCAGCTCTAAGGATTCCTTCTCTGCTCCGGCATATAAACTGATATCCTCTTCTGCCACCAGCCGGTGCCCATGCATAGCGAAAAATTTCACCAGTTCCGCATCGGAATCAAAGGCATAGCGTCCCCAGTCGATGACCGATAACGCCGGGGTCTGTGCCACCCAGACACCTTTGGATCCACGGTTGTATTTGTCCAACAGATCCGGATCTATCAGATCCGTCAGGCGTTTCATTTTATAGTATGTGGTCGAGCCATAGCTTACATAGGCATCCTGGATAATGCTGTACGGGATTTCGTAGTTGCCCGTGAAAATCACCGGTTTGGAAGTGTCAAAGTTCCGCTCCAGATCCAAAGCAATCTGATCCACCGTTTTCACTGCCGCATCATATTTTTTCTGATTGATATAGAACCATTTCGTCATATCCGCGCACTGATTCCACGTAATCATTGCAAGCAGCAGAATTGCAACTTTGCGCACGCCACCGGAAATCCGCCTGCTCAGAGACTTTTTCTCTGTCTCTTCCCGTTGTGCTGTCACCTGCCATACCGCATAGACAAAAAGCAAGGCTCCGTATCCACAGAAAACCGGCAAAAACTGTGCAGAACGATACAGGGTTGCTTTCCCCTCGATGAACAAAAGCGAAAATGCCGCAAGATAGGCTGCCGGCAACAATAAAATTGCCCACAGATCCCGGCTGCAAATCCCTCTCCACAGCGTGACTGCCACGATTACAACCGCAGATAAAACGAAGATTCGGATCGGCAGATACGCATAGGCAAACACACCATACAGGACAAATGTCCGCTTGAGTATCATGGCCAGTTCACCAAGTGCCCTAGGCTGAAACATCCACCCAAGCATCTCCGTAACGGAACGCTGTACCGCCTCTCCCTGCAAATATTCCAGGTGAAATACCTTCGTCACAATGACGATCATCAGACTGCGCAATATGACCGCCACAAGTGCTGCTGCCGCGCCCGCAATCAAGGCTGCAAAGACGCCGGTCTCCATTCCGCAGTGCCTCTGAATGCTTTCCATACAGATTCTCTCCGCCAGCAGCAGAAGCAGTAATCCTGCCAGCCACAGTATCATAAAAGATTCATAGCAGCCGACAGCGATCCATAAAAATATTGCGGTGCATACGATTTTGCCCACTGCCAGATCCCTGCATTTTGAAGGGATCGTGGTTCCCTTACGGGGCTTTTTCACGCAGCATTGCCACTCTCTGAGAAAGCACAGACTGATACCGCAGCCAAGATACCCTATCGCAATTCCATTGTGTAAAAAATAGGTGAACACCTCACTGATCAGTGGACTGGATACAAAGACTGCAGCAAAAAAAGCATATCCGATCACGGGAATTTTCTCACCGAAAACGGAATAAAATAATGCTGACCACACAACTGCGGCAGCCACCAGAAGGACAACTGCCGCAAAGTCCGTCAAAAACGGCAAAAACTCCGCAATGGAGCAAAGCTTATTCAACAAGAACAGAACCCACCGCCCGACAATGGCGATCAGCCCCTCCTCAAAATAATATAATGACGGGGTATCATCAATGCCAATGGTTGCATTTGTCACCTTATAGCCGTAGGCACACACGGCTGTAAGCAACAAAATACCCAGATACCTTCGATTTTTCAGGAAATGTCTCAAATATCCCATCCATTTCTGACAGGTTGCATTTTCCGGTTGTTTTGCATTATCTATGATCTGCATCTTTTGCTTCCTCCTGCCGCCCCTTATTCTTGCACGATTTTTTCCAGACGATACACTACAAAGTCATAGTACATGTAGTGGAATTTCACTGCCTCTTCATACTGATATTCGTCTTCTACTTCGCTGGGTACACCGCCCTGAAAACAGATATACCACAGATTGTCATACGTATCCAGCTGACTGTAACTTGACAGTGCTTCTGTATTTACAAACGGAAGACTGTATAATTTATAACCCAACAGGTAATAATGTAACTCGGGATGATACACATTCAGAAAAATCGTATGCGTATACGGTCCGATAAAAGCATCGTTCTCCGTCACCTGTTCTTCGATAAACTCTTCGTATTTCTGCAATCCGTCATCATATTCGATCTTGATCTCCGAAACATATTGCAGTAAAAAGCAAAGCATCGCCGTTCCCAGAATACCGCAAGCCCACCATTTTCGCGTCTTTCCCTTTGCAGCATCCAGAATCTGTGTCAATCCCACAGCATACCACAGCATGACAAAGCCCATTCCCGGGAAAGCATAACGTCCCATAAAGCAGTTGTTGACTGTAGCAGAAATCACGCCTCCCACGATTCCGGTCAGTGCAAATGCCGCTGCTGCGATTGCCGGTGCCGCATTGTGATGCTGTCTCACCCAGTCTACGGCTCCGTAGCTTACTACCAGGCACAACGCCATCCCCAATAGCACGACGATTCCGATAGGAGTCTCCACCGCTGAGAACCATTCCTTACAATAATCCATGACAGAATTCAGTGTTGCGAGTTCTGTCACGGAACCGTCATCATAACGCATCCGCAAGATAAATTGTCTGCATGTCACCGCCAGCCAGGGAGAAAACACAATCGCAACCGTAACTCCGGAGATGAAATATCCCTTCACCAGTTCCTGCTTCCGGCAGATCAGAATGGCAGCCAGAAAAAGCATATAAAATAAAAAGGTCTGGATCAACGCAAACGTATGGCAGTATACCGTACAAATACTTGCGATGCAAAATACGATCCATTTTTTTCGCGTCGCCTCTCTGAAAATATCATAAGCTGACAGGCCTGTCAGAGTCAGGAAAAACAATGCCACCGCATACATTCTCACATTTCCCGCCTGTACGCTGTAAATAGGCATCAACAGTGAAAACAACATGAAATATACGGAGATTTGCCGGTCAAACAATTTTTCCACATAATATTTTCCCAGAAGCATATACCCCAGCATAAAAAGCACCGACATCAGCTTCAATGCCCAGAAATGGGTGCCGCCTCCGCATAAGTGGTAAAACAGTTTTAACAGCACATAATAAAACGGAGAATGGTCATCCGTGGCAGTAATATAGATCAGGCGTTTCCAGGGAAGAGAGACCATGGATGCCGAATACGCCTCGTCATACCACAGACTGTTCGTAATGCAAAAGGCTCCCCAGAGAAACAGCGCCACAACCGGCAGACCGTGCCACAAGATCGTCCATAGATCCGTCCGGATTAATTGATTCTGTTTTGTTTGCTTTGTCTGAATGACTTTATGATCTGTCAATGTTGCTCTCCTGTTTCATCATTTATAAAAAGGCATTTATGCTTTTTCCGATATGAAGTTAGAGGTTCTTTTCATACTAATATCTCTGATACAGTACCATATCTTGATCACGTCCGAGTTCTTCATACCCTTCCGCCCGGCACATTTCATCAATCGTTCCGCCGCTTACCGTTGCCAGATACCGGCTCTTGAGCTCTGTCAGATGCTCTGTAATGTATTCCTTCTCACAACAACTGATGCCGAATCCCTTCGGGGTACCGTATAGCAGCTGCCACTTCAGGGTTTGGTCGCCTTCCGGCGTCTCATCACTGAAGGTCCAGATTACTACATTGTCGTAATTCGGAACCTGTCCGGTCACCGGGGTCAATTCCTTTGCAAAAATCTCCTGCCAGTACGCCACCTGATTTTGCCTGTCTTCCGTCACATAGGGCACCTGATAATCATACGGTTCCACTGCTTTATAGCTGTAGAGGTAAAGAAAAGCCGCGCCCAAAAGTACTGCTTTTTTATAATATTTTGTCTCCAGCATGCTGACGATAAAAATGCCGGCAGCGATAAAGGTCAGAAAATGCTTACTGCCTTCTGTCATCTTATACATCAAAAGATGTGCAAACAACATGGCGATCAGGCTCAGTGCAAAATGTGCTTCTATGATCAGCTGATTTGTCAGCTGTTTTTTCTGTTCTTCCGTCAATGTGTATTTTCCGAAAATCGCCGTACGCACCGCTTCGTCTGCCGGTTCCATGACGATGCTTTCCGCTCGTTTTGCCCTGCGCAGCCTGTTCCTGTCACAGATGCTGTTCACCACCAGGATTCCCAACAGGATCAGATAGCCGTCAAAAAAGGCTCCCGAAGCCAGACCGTTTTTCGCTCCGGCAATACAATGTCTGACAAACTCGAGTCCTTTCCAGTGCAGCGTCCCGAAAAAGTTACGGAAGCCGGCACCGATTCCGTCGGTAAAAAATGTCGTGATCCAGTCGGTATAAAACAACGGGGTAAAATATTCCGCGCCCAGGTAATGCTTAATCAGCACATACAGGATGCCCGTCACTGCCACCACGACCACAGATCCAAGACATCCGGCTTTACGATTCTTACGGATCCAGAAAAAGCAGGCGAGCGCCAGAAACAATAACATATACGGCCGCATCAGCACAAGCAGCACGGAAATCACAAACATAGCGATCAGCTTGCCTCTGCGCTCTCTCTGCAGATAGCTCATCGCCAGACCGTAGAATAGAATCAGCATACTGAAACAGATGACTTCTGGCATCCCGGAGAGCATGTATCTTACGAATAATGAATACAGACCAAACAAAACCGTCAGGATCCCCAGCTGTTTCCAGGCCGGCTTCACCAGCCAGACAAATACGAACATCGTAACCGTCAACAGAACAATATTACAGATCACCGGAGACATCAGATTCCAGCCAAAAATCAGTCCCCACAGAATCCAGGGAAATACCAGCACCGGGCTCCAGGCTGCAAAAGACAGGCACAGGGCATGGCTTTCGTTAAATCCAAAATACCCCAAGGGAAAACCGTAATTCACAATGCCTTCCACTTGCTTGAAATAGAATAATTCATCATTCCATTCCGAAGAAGGCAGATAGACCTGCCCGATGCTTTTCCCTTCCGCTGCTGTCCGGATCAGACAGCACACCAAGGGAAGCAATGCCATGAGCACTGCCTTAAGTAAGATAATATAACGTTTATCCTGTTTCCACCAATCCACAAAACGCGTTTTTTCCATATGGTTTTGTCTTACCCTTCTGTTCAAAATCTTTTCACCGGTTTTACGTTTGATCCGCCCGTTTGGATGATTGCGTATCCTTATTTGTTCCAAGGCCGATTTTCTCACGGATCACGTACTGGGGAGAATTATTCATGCTGATATAGATACGTCCCACATACTCTCCGATCAGTCCCAGCATGATCATGATCATTCCGCCGAAAAAAACCAGTGCAGCCATCAGCGCACTGAATCCCATGGGAACATTCGGATTCACAAGACGCTTAATGATCGTATAGATTCCGTAGAGGAATCCCATGCCGGCACAACCGACGCCCAGCGTCGTAGCAATCCGCAGCGGTTTTACGGAAAAAGCGGTAAAGCCGTTGAACCACAGACCCAGCAATTTTTTCAGCGTATATCCGGAATTGCCCTCTTCCCGCTCTCTGTGGCACACTGCCACGTTGGTAATATTTTTCGTGGCACGAAGTACCAGTCCGATGACGTAGGGATAGGAATTCTCATAGCGGATCATGTCTTCCACAACGAATCTCTTCACCGCAAAATAACTGGAAATATACAGATCCGCCGGTTTGTCCAGCATCATACGGGTCATCAGCTCGTTGACCTTGCTGCCCAGATTACGAAACGCGGAATGCTGTTTGTGCGCATAGCTGGCATAGACCGCATCGAAGCCTTCTTCTAACTTGTCAAGCAGCTTGTCCACTTCGTCCGCCGGTGTCTGTCCGTCGTCATCGAGGCATACCACATAGTCTCCGTCGGAATGTCTCAGACCTGCCATCAGCGCGGCATGCTGTCCGAAGTTCCTTGCAAAACCGATGCCTTTGATATTGTCATACTTCTCACACAGCTCTCTGATCGTTCCCATGGTGTTGTCCGGTGATGCATCATTTACCAGAAAAATATCATAGGAATATTGTGTAAGTTCCTGCATTTTCTCCCGGATCTCCGCAACCACATGGGGAAGCGTATGTTCCGAACGATAACAGGGGATTACAAAGCTTACTTTTTTCATGTTACTGTCCTGTTCCTTATTTTCTTTGTTACAATTTATTAATTGCTTTCTCTAGTACAATTACACTGTTTATTTCAAGTTTAATTCGTAATGCGCAAAAATTTGCACAGAAACACGTACTTTATGATCACTTGCCTGCTGTAGGATTCACCGCCGCCATCCATACAATATCGCGATATTCCCCGTCGATACATACATCGTCGTGCAGCAGTCCTTCCCGTACAAATCCGGCTTTTTCATAGCTACGGATCGCCTGCATATTGTCTGACAAGGCTCTCAGATAGATTCTGTGCAGGTGTTCTGTCTCGAAACAATACCGGAGCATCAGGCGCGCTGCCGCCGTGCCGATTCCTCTGCCTCTGGCTTCCGGCTCTCCGATAAAAATACCATATTCCGCCTTATTATGGTGTCTGTCAATATCACGGATGTAGACCGAGCCTAACGGCTTGTCATCAGCGAGATTACAGATGATCGTCTGCACCACATCACCGGTCTCCACATGCGTGCGGATCCAGTTCTCGTGGGACGCTCTCGTAAACAGCGCCTGATAGATAAAATTTTTCCGGACGGCATCACTGTTGCGCCACGCCACGATTTTATCCGTATCCTCATAGGTCATGAGACGCAGGTAAATCCCTGCTGTTTCGTCACGATAGATCCGGGACATCTCTTCTGAGGTTATGTGTGCTTTTTCTTCTATCCTATTTGTTTTGTCAATCATGTTGCATTTATGATTCCTATTCGTTATTATCTTATCTGCCTGTATACGCATTGCACAGTGCAATCACACGTGTAATCTCGTCTTCGCGCATCTCGGGGAACAGCGGCAAGGTAACACAATGTGCTGCCAGATATTCCGCATTCGGGCAGTCTCCCGGCTGGTAGCCAAGGTGTGTATATGCCTTCTGTAAATGGCAAGGCACCGGATAATGCATGTTGCACTCCACGTCATTGTCTGCCATGTACTTCACAAAATCCTCATGGTCCGGTACCGTGATGACGAACAGATGGAAGACCGGCGTCGTATTTTCCGGATGTCTCTGCATTGTAAGGAGCGGATTGGTGATCTCTCTCAGGTAACGGTGACCGATCTCCTGACGTCTCTTCGTCCATTCCGGAAGATACTGCAGGCTTACGCTTAAGACTGCACCCTGCAATCCTTCCAATCGATAATTATACCCAATTTCATCATGATAATAACGCACATCACAGCCCTGATTCTTCAGGCGGTTGATATGCTTGTAATATTCTTCTTTTTCACAGGTGACGCTGCCGCCTTCGCCGAATGCATAGAGATTTTTGCCGGGATAAAAGCTGAAGCAGGCGAGGTCTCCCAGGGTTCCCACATTTCTTCCTTCGAACTGTGCGCCGTGCGCCTGTGCGCAGTCCTCTACGACAAACAATCTGTGACGATCCGCGATCGCTCTGACACCGGCATAATCAAACGGCTGTCCGTAGAGATGCACCCCGATAATGCCCTTCGTCTTCTCTGTGATCTTAGACTCGAGCACAGATGGATCGATCTCCCAGGTATCCGGTGTACAGTCCGCGAATACCGGAGTTGCTCCCGTGTAGCTGACGCCCCATGCCGTTGCGATATACGTATTGGCCGGAACGATAACCTCATCTCCGGGTCCCACGCCCAGCGCTAACATCGCCAGATGCAATGCGGAAGTGCCGTTATTCACACCGCTGGCATAGTTACTGCCCACGTAAGAAGCGAATTCCCGGTCAAATGCATCCGCATATTTTCCGCCGGAAAAAGCGGTCTCCCGGCATACCTTTTCGATGGCTTCTCTGTAAGCATCCTCATGGGCTCTTACATCCCGCGCCAGATCAATTCTTTTAATATGTGCCATTGATTATCTGTCCTTCTTTCTTCCTATTATCGCAATTTGATTCCTGACTCGACATCAAGCTTACTTACTCATTTATTCACAGCTTTCCGTCATGTTCCCGGCCAAGCGGCTGCATCATATATGCTTCTTAATATAAAACTCATGGAACAATCTTGCAATCTGTACCAGATAATTGCAGATCGTCTTGAACACTTTTACCGTAGTATTATAGTCTTCCTGCCACTCCACCGGATAGTCGAGGATCTTCACCCCTCGTTTTTCCGCGCGTAGCAAGAATTCGATCATGTAAAACCAGCCGTTGTCATCACTACAGCCCTCGATCAGAGAGACTGCCACATTCTTTCGCACAAAGGTAAATCCGCAGATTGCATCGGTAGATTTCATCCTAAGGAACAGTTTTAATAAGATCAGCAGTCCCTGGGAAGTGATCCTGCGATACCATTTTCTGCCCTTCGTATCAGATTGTTTTGCAAAACGGCTGCCATTGATATATGCAATCTCTTCCTGTGTCTCAAATAAATGAATTGCCTCTCCGAGATGTTTGAGATTGGTAGACAGATCGATATCCATATATCCTACCACATCACCACTGCTTAATTCCACACCTCTGCGAAAAGCAGCGCCCACGCCGCGGACATTGATTCTCTCATATTTTACTTTTTCATATTTTTGGCACAGTTTATCGGCAATCTGCGGTGTCTCATCTTCCGAACCGTTATCTACAATAATAATCTCATAGTCCGTAAAATCAATTTTTTGCAGATATTCCACCGTCCGGGTCACACCGTTTTCCAGACGCAGACGCTCATTTAACACGGGAAATATAATCGTAAACATCATTTTGTCAGTTTTTCCACTCCTTCTATCACATAACGCTGTCTCTTAAAGCTCATATTCAGGATCACAGACAGATATTTGAAAATCAATGTCAGCATTACCGACATCATGAAAAAGCCAAAAGAGATCAAGGTCATCAGACTCATCCAGCCTTCCACAGGGCGCACCGTACTGAAGATAGAATACACGATCCAGCCAAACATGATCATCAACACAACAAACAAAATTCCACTGATCATCACGGAAAACTTTTCCAATACGTCAGTAAAAATAATCAAGGTGTCCAGTGCCAGGCTGCTACGGGTGTTCCGTTCTTCCCGGTTTCTCGCACCTTTTCCCATCTCCTTGTTGTCATAAGAAATCGTCTCCGCGCGCAGTCCGCAGTTCATATACATGGCTTTGCGGTAAGGAATATACGCATTCATCTGGTTCACGCGGTTCACCGCACGGCGCGAAATGATGCGGAATCTCTCCTGACGCAATTTATAGCTGTTGCGGCTTCCCAGATTGTATACAGCATAAAAAAGTCTGGATGTGAATGCCACGTCCTTCTTCGGTGCCGCTGCCACCACATCATTGCCTTCCAGTGCCTTGTGATACAACTCCATGATCAGAGACGGTGCAAAATCCGGAATGCACTTGTCAAACTCAAACAGGAAATCGCCCACCGCCAGATCTCTGCCGGCATTCATGGCCATTTCCACACCTTGATAAAAGCTTAAATTGATCAGACTTACCACATGATGTCCGGTACTTTCTTCCAGAAAAGACCGGATCTCGGCAAGCGTGTTGTCCGTGCAGCAGTCATTGACACAGACCACCTCATATTTTTCAAAATTTTCTTCCATTGTGCCGCAGACTGTCCGCAGGAATTCCCGGATATTTTTCCCGTCATTATGCAAATACAGCACACAGGACACAAAATTCTTCTCTTTATTCTGCAGTGGTTCTTTTCCCATAGTTGTTTCCTTTTCTTCCTATCCCGTATCGAATTGCCAACTCTGCTTATTGCCAACAACCGACACTCGTTTCATACACAGATATCTGACTTTCAAAAATTCCAGCACAGCTCATTGGTCTAAATATGGATCCAGATCATATACCGTATTGATCTTGCCCGATAATACGCTGATAAAAGTAGGGGCTTTGGAAATTGCCCGGATCACCGTAGGTCTCGAATCATCGATCTCGGAAGCTTTCAGGATCGGCTTCATGGAAAACAGCGATGTTTCATAGCTGAATGCATATTCTTCGCGCAGATATTTTCTCGCCAGTGTCGACATATATTCCCATGCGCTCTCCGGCTTCCCCGGGCAGTCGTTACAGTTCCCCAAAAATCCGCCACGGCAGAGATTGCCACTGTCGATACTGTCACAGCCGGCATTGTTTTCGTTTGCACCCACGCAGGGGAACTGCGGTGTGGCATCGTAGCTGGTCTTATGCGGCGTAAATGTCACGGATGTCAGGGAATGGTATCCCGTTTTTCCGAAAGGCATAATCGAGAAAAACGGTCCGTCCATCACGGTAAAGCCTATATTTCTGATCTTGTCGCTTGCCTTGCAGAGAATAATCTCACAAAGTTCGTATTTCAAGCCAAAATCTTCTGTCGGAACCCCTTTGACTTTCCGGAGTACCTGATTTACCGAAGCATAAGTTGCATTCAGTACAAAAGGGGCACGGTAACTTTCTGTTTTTCCTTCATAAAGCGCTGTCACTTCGTAGCAGTCATCCTGCTTTGTGATCTCTGTGATCCCCCGTCCGAAATGCAGCTTCACGCCGGGATATTTTGCAATTTCCTCAAGCAGATAATCCCGCAAAATATGGGCATCATACGTATATTCCTCCGTCAGGAACGCACCGTCGCACAATCCCGGCTGAAAATATTCTTCTACCGGAAGTACCTTGCAGGGAATCCCCGCGTCCTTACAGAATTTCCGGAATTCTGCTGCGTCCGTCCAGGAAAAATGCGCCGATGTCGCATAAATCTGCTCAAATTTTGTATGAATGCAAAAGGAATAATCCTCCACAAACCGTTTGAAATAGCCTGCCGATTTCATGGCAGTGGACAGAGACCTCGGGTAATGATACCCCATGTGCACTCTGGCCTGATTAATATATGTCGCTCTGGTAAAGGGGGCACGCTCAATTTCCAGTACCTCGACCTGCTGTCCCCGTCTGGCGCAGTACAATGCTGCATATAATCCATACAGACCCGCGCCGATGATCAGTTTATCCATTTCTGCTGTCCTATCTTTTTATTTTTCCCTATTGTTTGTCTTCGTTTTCTGCCGTTTCCGGACACTGCTTCCTTTCCATCACAATGTTACTCCTCTTTCTCGTGACGTTCCCGATAGCTTCTGCCAGATCTCCAGGTGTGATCTTCCATATTGTATTCTGCGTGAAAAATCTCTGCTGATGCCAGTGCCAGTAAGAACGGCAGCACCAGCATCACCGGATAGACATACCGCATCTGCACCGTGGGTCCCAATAACATCGTGCCATAATACCCACCGATCACCGTAAGCGGCAGGCAGAAACGTTTTTTGTCTGCAATTACCAGAATCGCTGCCAACGCCAGATACAGCCACAGAAAGCTTCCCGGTACAAAGAAATATTTTAACACCGGAATCTGCAGATAACTGTTATTCTCCGCCCAGTTCTCCAGCCGGTCAAACAGCCAGGGCCATTTGCTGTCCTTGTAGATACCTCTGTCCTTCAGCGTATCCTCTTCCCATCTCGTCTGCACATAACTGAGTCCCGCTCTGCCTTCCACACGGTTCACTTCCGCATGGGTGACATCAAACGGAGATAAGAAACCTGCATTCGTAGCCAGTGCCGCATTGACCATATCCCCGGGATATTCTTTCAGCAGATGCAGATATGTCCGGATAAAATCTCCGGATCGGTAACGCACCACGTACGTATTGGTATGACGCTTGACCGGATCGGCAAATCCGGGATTATAGTCTCTGTAAGCCTCATCCAGGAGAAAATCATTGATCAAAGCCTTATCCGTCTCCGACATCGTGCCATCGTCTTCCGCAAGGACACCTACCCCGCCATGATAGACCATGCAGCGAGCCAGCTGCTGGATCGGCATGCTTAACATCTCCCTGCGATCCCCTTGTTCGGCATGGGTCAGGGAAAATACCGCAGACAGCACAAAAAGCCCTACACAGAAAGCTGCCCCACTTACCGCAAACAACCTCCCCCAGAGCTTCCTCGCCTTTTTCCCGAAACAAACTGTCAGGAATTGAACAGCCAATAATACAAGCATGGCGTATTTGCCGTTGTTGCGAAACAGCATCATTCCCACAGTCGCGACTCCGAACAGCAGATCCTTACGCGTGGGACGCAGACTCCTGCGATTCTCCAGCAAAAGAGCTGTAAAGCTGGTCATCTGTAACAGCAAAAATGCACTGAACACCGTGTCTTTTGTCATGCTGACACTCATATACCAGTGAAACGGGAAAAACATTCCGAGCAACTGCACCGCAAGCTGCCAGCCCACTGCAATTTTCCGGCGATGTAACACCATCAGCGCATAGGCCATGCTTCCTGCCAGAAGCAGCATCTGCACAGCCGTATACAACGCCATTCCTGCATTCACACTTCCGAATATATAGCTTCCCAGCCACAGCATTCCCTGCAAAAACAGGGTATGCACGATCGGGTGATGGTCAAAATAATAGTGCTCCATGATCTGCCCGGTCTGCACCGGCGCATCATAAGCGCAGATGCCGGGATAATAAGCAAGATATACCGGCAGCCAGGCAAGTAATAACAACCCTAAACTACCAAAGAAAATCTGACCGTCTGTACGGTTCTGTATCCAGATTGCTGTTTTATGATAAAGTTTCGAAGTTCTTCTACGCTTCCGTGCAATCTGCTGTTCCGTTTTGCAAACGTTGCTTTGCTCACTTTCCGGAAGGTCGGCCTTTATGCTCTCGTGTTTCAAAAAGCGATACACCACAAGCGTCCCCACCGCGCCGAGCAGACAGCCGAGAATCACTGTCCACAGAAGCGTATTCCCCACATAACCGGGCGTCCACACGATGTTGCCGGTCTGTGCCAGATCTTTTTCAGTTTTTGCAAAAAATACAAACAGACATCCCAACACGCACAGCAATATACAGCCTTTGCGTCTGGAAAGAATTTTCGTTTCCTGCATACAATAGTTCCTTATATGTTATAATTTTCTATCTTTCTCAATGTTACCTTAGTTCGCACCATGTGTTCCGTGCGCAACATGTTCTCCATGCACACGATTCAGGCGGTATTCAAAATCCTTACGATCCTTCGCTGCCATGACTTCCAGCATCATCCCGGCAAAAAAAGACTGGATTCCTGCCAGTAAGATAAATCCGCTGGCAATCAATGTCGGGAAACGGGGAACCAGTCCGGTATTCAGGTATTCCACAAATACCGGAGCAAACAGAATCACCGCAATCACAATCAGCAGAAGCGCCAGCATACCGAAAAAGTGCATCGGCTTGTAATTTTTATACAACTGCATCATTTTACGGATCACCCGGAATCCGTCACTGTAGGTATTCAGCTTGGATTCGCTGCCCTGCGGACGGTCACGGTATTCCACTACCACATTTTCCACCTGCATATTGTAATTGACTGCATGGATCGTCATCTCTGTCTCAATCTCAAAACCCTTGGAAAATACCGGAAAAGTCTTCACGAATTCATAGCTGAATGCGCGGTACCCGGTCATGATATCTTTAATGTTGGCATGAAACAGGCTATTGATTCCCGCGCGCATCAGACTGTTACCAAAATTATGGAACGGCCGCTTGTTCTCCGTAAAATAGGTAGACGACAATCTGTCCCCGACTACCATATCGGCCTGATGATGCAATACCCTGTCCACCATTTCCAGCGCACAATCTAACGGATAGGTATCATCCCCGTCGATCATAAGATAACATTCCGCATCGATCTCACGGAACATGCGGCGGATCACGTTTCCTTTGCCCTGCGCATATTCCGGACGCACCACTGCCCCTGCCGCCAGCGCAAGCTCCGCCGTCCGGTCAGTGGAATTATTATCATATACATAGATCACTGCCTCCGGCAGATACTTTTTTACATCCGTTACCACTTTGGTAATTGTCTTTTCCTCATTATAGCAAGGTATCAGTACTGCGATCTTGTCCATTTTCTCTTCCTCTTACAAACTGTGTATTCGACTGATTTTACTCTGATGCCTTCAGACACCGCTCCTGCCTATAGGATTCCGGTTTGGGGTTGTCTTTTTTTACGATCTCTGAGAGATTTCTCCGGCATCTGTGCATATATAAAAATATTGTACCACGCTTGTCCTGTTACAGCCACTATTTTTCTAAAAGAATTTCCGGTATAAGCATTTCCATGGTTCGCAGAACCCCAAAAACGTGTTATGATAGAAGCAGATTACCACTCAGTTGCTCTTCCCGGCACCGAGACAGGTATGCACCGCATTGGATACTTTAGGATATCGAGGGATTTTTCATGCAGACACTTTATAAACTATCATTAACTACCGTGAAACTACTGACATTTCTTCTGGCACTCCTGCTGTTCGCCGGCAGCTTTCTGACCACTTGCTATACGGACAACATGGAGACCCAGCAGGTTCTCCTCCGGATCGATTCGCCCTTGTGGAATCTGTTGGCGCTTGCAGGCTATGCACTCCTGTTTGGGGGCTGTCTGCACCTGTTCTCCGGGATTGGGCAGAAATTTCGCAAGGGATTTCTTATTTTTACACTGACGCTGATTCTGTTTTCAGGGGTTCTGCTGATTCTCTTTGGGCGTACCGTCCCTGCAGCGGATGCATTATCCGTGTATAATGCGGCAGCGGAATGGATTCTGGGAAACACTGCAATTATCCACCCGACCGCCTCCTATTTATCCTATTATCCACAGCAGATTGGTCTGATGGCTTTTCTGGAAGCGTTGCTGCGTATCTGGAATCTCACGGGATTGTCGGTTCCGGCCTGGCATTTCATCAAATTTGTGTATGTCTGTCTGCTTTGCATGGCAGTTTTTTTCCAGTATCTGTCACTAAAGTATCTGTGGCCGAAGCATTTTGAGCCAATCTCCTGCTGTTATCTTGTCATGGTATGCTGTAATCTGCCCATGATCATGTACAGCTCCTTTGTCTACGGTGAGGTTCCGTCCTTTGCAGCGCTGTCTGTGGGCATATTTCTGTTATTGAAACTACTGAATGCCTGTGAGTACTCACATTCTGTCCCGGAAAGAGACGTCTGTCCTGCAGAAAACAGGGTGCTTTCACCACAATGCAGAATTCTGACTGCGCTCGGCAGCATCCTGTTCCTTACTTTAAGTGTGATGCTGCGCAAGAACTCTCTGGTTTTGATGATTGCCGTTGTACTGGTATTATTGTTTGAAGCACTGCATTCTGACCGTAAGATGAAAACCCGTTTGGGGCTGTTGGCTATGGCAGTCTGCCTCACAGTTACCTCTGTGGGAATTCTGCCGTTTGTACAAAAATGCTACGAAAAAAAAGCCGGCAGTACCTTAAGTTCCGGTGTTACCGCTATGTCGTATTTTGCAATGGGCATGCAGGAATCTTCCCGCAGCTGTGGATGGTACAACGGTTTCAACATTGACACTTATGAGGCTACCGGTATGGATTCCACGCTTGCAAATGAGATCAGCAGGCAGGCAATTTCTGCGCGTCTGGAATATTTCCGGGAACATCCCGGTTATGCTGCCAGCTTTTATCTCCACAAGCATCTGTCCCAATGGGCGGACGGTACCTATGCCAGCAGACAGGCCACCCTGGCTACCTATGGCGGACGAAGTAATTTTTTCCGGGCAGTATACGAAGGATCTCTCGGTCAGAGTTATATTGAATGGTGCAATGCCTGGCAGAATGTGCTGTATCTGGGCGTTTTGTTGTTCTGTTTCCATGGGTTTACCACTTGCAGGAAAAAGGTTGCAGCTTCTGACAAGGCTTCTTCGCCTGCTTCGCATCGCGCTTCCTACAGCAGCTGTGATACTGATCGCACCGGAATGCTCTATCCGTATGTAGGACTCATCGCTGTGTTCGGGGGCTTCCTGTTCCATACCCTATGGGAAGCCAACTCTCGCTACATCTTTCCCTACAGCCTGCTGCTCATGCCTTACTGTGCTGCCGGAATTTATGCAGGATTCCACATCGCGAGATGTCACTTGCATAAAAAAAGTTCCTAGCTTTTGAAAATGGCAAGTTAGTGAAATAAATTTTTGCAAAGGGACGGACTCCCGGAACGGACAGAAT
>ERZ1034946.173-NODE-173-length-46522-cov-27.305270_pt1 | contig 46522 bp, 49 predicted proteins | sample MGYA00520591_ERZ1034946 | MGnify/ENA primary metagenome ERZ1034946 (study PRJEB33766, sample SAMN09781753) | gut metagenome | biome: gut microbiome | host: Homo sapiens | place: Madagascar | study: EMG produced TPA metagenomics assembly of the PRJNA485056 data...
TTTATGACTAATGGTAGTGGCGAAAGAGAAAAGATTGTAGAGATGCTAGATAAGTCGGTTGGGTAACGAAAGGAAAGCTGTGTATGGAGATTATAAGAAGGGACGAGTTACAGGAACTTTTAGATGTTGTCAGGATGAAACCATATGGCAAAATCTTGATAACAGGTGCGGCAGGAAGTGGTAAAACTTTTTTGTTAAATATAATTGGAAAGATATTAGAGGAACAAGGAAGAAAAATCTGGTATGAAACGATGGTTTTTTCACAGATGGGAAATAAAATATGGAAACATTCATCTGATTTTACAGATGTTGTTTGTTTAGTGGATGGTTTGGACGAAATATATAGATATAAACAACAAATGGTAGAGAACATTAAAAATGCTAGAGGGTGTTATATATGCACTGCTAGAGAAAATAAGTTTGATATAAATTTTGATTATGAAATAAGGTTAAAGCCATTAACAGATAAACAGATATTATTGTTTATTAGTGATTATCTTGGTGCCCGTATCTCGAGTGACAGTATTGTAGAAGGTATTTTTAAAGAACTTGATAAGCATAATTTAACGCCTAGAACGATAGCTGAAAAGCTTCATACAAAACTAAAGGGCGAGGGGCTTAACGAATATTTTCTTGATTTTGAAAAGGATATACATCAAATATATACATATAAAGGTGGTGTATCTCTACAACATCCAGAGATAGTTGTTCCAGAACGAAAAATTATTAGAGTACCAGACGAAATAAAAAATGATATAAAGGTAGTAACACATTCGCTTGTGGATAAAGTTGCATTAAGACCAGAAATACTTCAAGAAATTACTCCTAGACAGTTTGAGGAACTGGTTTGTGAATTGTTTGAAAGAAAAGGATATAATGTGCAACTTACGAAACAGACAAGAGATGGTGGTAAGGATTTGATTGTTCTTAATAATTCAGTGTTAGGCGATTTGGTGATTTATGCTGAATGTAAAAAGAAAGCGCCTAAGCATCCTGTGAATGTTGGACTTGTTAGACAACTATATGGAACTGTTGAAGCGGACAGGGTTACAGCAGGAATAATGGTAACTAACTCATATTTCTCAAAGGATGCTCGTAGATTTCAACAGACGATAAAAAGTAGAATGAATTTAATGGACTATTCAGAGTTAATGAAACAGATAATGGATTGCAGGTAGGAAATTGATAATTATTGAAGGTGAATGGAGACATTGTTATGGCAGTATCATACAATAAATTATGGAAACTATTAGTTGATAAAAAAATGAGTAAATCAGATTTGCGTAAGAAGGCAGAAATTGCTCCTAATACAATGACAAAGCTTCGCCGTGATGAAGAGGTGAGCCTCACGATTCTTAGCAAAATCTGCAAAACTTTACATGCAGACTTTGGGGATATTGTGGAGTATGTGCCGGATGCAGAAATTTGGGATTTGTATAACGAGAATAGAGAGCTTCTGGGAAAAGATCATGTCAGGGGCGAACAGTTACCGATAGATGGCTACCATTTGGTGGTGCATGTATGGATTCGAAATTCTAAGGGAGAGTACCTTATCTCGCAGCGTTCCGCAAACAGGCCGACATACCCTTTGATGTGGGAATGTGTAGGCGGTTCGGTTGTAAAAGGTGAGGATAGTTTATTAGGAGCAATTCGAGAGGCAAAGGAAGAGGTTGGCGTTGATTTAATGCTGGGAAATGGACAAGTTCTTTTTACAAAGACACGAAAAATCATTGATGGAAAAATTTATAATGATATTATGGATGTTTGGCTGTTTGAATATGATGGAGAGGTTGATTTGGGTAATGCAACAACAGATGAAGTGGCGCAGATTGCATGGATGAATAGGGACCAGATAAAAGAATTGTTTGATGCAAATATGTTTGTGGAGACGTTGGAATACTTCTTTACGGAAGTGGACAAAGAAAGAAGATAAATGTTTAAATTTATTTTTGATTTAGCAACAGAACCATTAGGATTACCCATTGAATGGTATTACGAATGGATTATTTTGGCAGTGATTGGATATATTGCATATTTGATTGCGTATGAAAAAGTAGGAAGCTTGTATCATGGAGATTTCATCTCGGGGAGAGCGGCGGGTTCATTTTGTCACTGGATAATTCGATCTATTTATTTTATCGTTATGTGGGCTGTTGCATATGGAGTGATTTGGATTGGCAAATTTGTTATGGCACATAAAATACAAGTCGCTATTGGTATATGTAGTATTGTGGCGGTTGTTATAGTCGTAAAAATATTAATTTGGATTAGAGAACGAAATGAATTAGTCAAAGTGCCAGTAAAAGTTGAAGATGATGATAACCGGTAAAAGGCTTTAGAAATAAAGAAAGTTGGTGAATATATGAAGGAAAAAGAACATCAATCCATAGAGTGGAAGGAATCATGGCAGGATGAGTATTTGAAATGGATTTGTGGATATGCCAATGCCTACGGTGGAATAATATACATAGGTACGGATGACGATGGTAATGTTGTAGGCATTGATAATGCAAGAGATTTATTAGAGCGAATTCCTAATAAGATTACAGACACAATGGGAATCATTGCAGATGTGAATTTGCTATATAAAGGCGAACTTGAGTATCTGCAGATAATTGTTGATAAATATCCATCTTTAATAAGTTTTCGCGGTAAATATTATTATCGTTCCGGAAGTACCATGCGTGAAATTACTGGAAAGGAATTGGAAAGAACTTTGTTAAAAACGCAGGGAAGAACATGGGATGGTGTGCCTCTACCAAAACTGTCAGTGGCTGATTTGAAGCAAGATGCAATACAGTTATTTAAAGATAAGGCAGTGAAAAGAGGAAGGCTTACAAAAGAAGAGGTAAGTGTGGAAGATGCTATTTTGATGGATAACCTGCACCTAATTGACGAAGATGGATATTTGATAAGAGCAGCAATGCTTGCATTTTATAAAGATCCAGAGAGGTGGGTAACAGGTTCTTATATTAAAATCGGCTATTTTGGAAAATCGGATTCGGATTTGGTGTACCAGGATGAGGTGCACGGCCCTTTGATAGAGCAGGTAGATAAGACCGTTGATTTAGTTTATACAAAATATATGAAGGCCTTGATTGATTATGAGGGAGTCCAGAGAATTGAGCAGTTTATGTTTCACAAGGATGCATTTCGTGAGATTTTGTTGAATGCCATTGTTCATAAAGATTATAGTAGTTGCAACCCGATTCAAATCAGTGTATATGAGGACAAGATATACATTTGGAATGATGGTGAGATGCCACCAAATCTGGACTCTACGGACAAGCTGTTTATGAAACATTCGTCGAAACCTTATAATCCGAAGTTGGCAAATGTCTTTTTCAAGAGTGGTATGATTGAGGCTTGGGGAAGAGGATTTGAGAAGATTAGGGAAGCCTGTGCGTTGTATGATGGACCATTGCCGGAATACGAGATTAATGAGGCTGGAATTATGGTTCTGTGTAAGGCTTGTGATAAGTATTTGGGGTTGTTGAGGAATGATGGTCAGCATCCTGACCATTATCCTAACCAAAATGGTCAGGATTTGAACAAGCAAATCATTGATTTTTGTAAAGAACCGAAATCGGTCCAAGAAATAATGGATGAATTTTATTTTGATAGCAGGACAAGTTTTAGAAGAAAGTATTTAACACCTATGCTGAAAAATGGTGTGTTAAAGATGACTATACCGGAAAAGCCATCAAGTAAAAATCAGAAATATTTTTCGTGAGAAAATAACCTAACCACATCTTAACCAATGTGGTTAGGAAAAAAATACAAGAATCTGGAGAGAAGGTGAAGTAATGTCATATATCGTGAAATCGTCAGAAAAAACAAGAAAATCGGGAGCTGAAACAGAAACAAAGGCACTATTATATCTAATGAATCTGAGAAAAGATAGTGAAGAGATATACTATTTTATCGTTGATTTTTTTAATGATTTGACTGGTATGGATGCATTTTCTGATAAGTTATGGGATATACAGTCAAAAGGAGCAAAAGGAAACTCGCCAAAGGCAATAGGAAAAGAGTTAGTAACATTGTTTAAAAATTATATGTGTGATTTTGATTTCGCGGATTACATATTATTTGTTGGTGGTGTTTCTAATACCGTAAGAATTGATGATGAAATTAATTCGTTTGGTATTGAAAATGTGAATTTCGATGCATTACAGAAGATGATAGAGGGATTAAAAGAAGAAGCTAAGGAAAAAGAGTATATTGATGATAAGGATATTACGGATACCAATATTTCAGATTTCTTGAAAAAAGTAAGATTTGTAGTTGATGATAGAAAACCTAGTGAATATGTGAAGGCTATTATAAAAGATCATCCGGGATTAGTACCAGAAGAAAAAGTCTTGGATGCAATATTTAATGAGATTCGTGACAAGCAAGCTAGTAAAAAGAATGTACAGGTTGTAGAGGGAGTTGTAATAGAAACGCAGGATGAAGCGTTAAGATATTTCAGACATCTTACTGCGGCGGATGTACGTTTGTTGGCATTACAGAGGATAATTAATAGAAATCCCGTGGGTCAAGGGATTCCAATGTCCTTTATGCCGATATTGAGAATTTGTCCGCCAGAGCAAGAGAAAGATTTTATACAGGAGTGTCAAACGGCGCTGTCAAAAGCATTGTTTAATAAGAATTCAGCGGAAACATTTTGGGCATTATTGGAGGAAGTGTATGGTATTATACTAAAGAATCCATTACTAGACGTGAATGGGATATTTAATCAGATGGATAAAGAAATCAAAAAGAATGCGAAAGATTTTGATGTATTATCATTAAAATATTTTATCGCACAAGTAAAGGATGGTGTACAAGGATGATTATTAAGAAAATTGCAGTTGGAAATAGTACAGAAGCGTTTGTGGAAGATGGTTTTACAGATGGGTTAAATATTATTTCTAGTGATGATAATAATAAAGGAAAAACAATTGCCATGCAATCTATGATGTATGCAATCGGCAATGAGCCTACTTTCCCTACAACATTTGATTACAAAAAATATTATTATTACATAGAATTTGAAGAAAATAATAAATTTTACAGAGTATGTAGATATGGTGAAAATTTTGCTCTTATAGAGGGAAAAACATTATTGTTATTTGATAGTGTGTCAGAATTAAAGCGGTATTGGACGAAGCACATTTTTAAATTGCCCGAGATTGTTAAGAATCAAATCTCGAAGATTGTGGATCCGGTATTATTTTTTCAATTGTTTTTTGTTGGTCAGGATAAAAAAGATACTTCTAATATTTCACATTCGGGATTGTATAATAAAAAAGATTTTGAAGAAATGATATACAGTATTTTAGACTTGAGTGGATATAAATTAGACATAGAAGAGATTGAGCAAATAAAGGCACAGTTGACTGATTTAAAAGATGAAAAGAAACTATTATTGAAACAACATAAAATTCTTTCGTCAAAGAAAGCACCGGTTCAATATTTAAGTGCGGTAAGTGATCGATCAGCGTTTGAAAATAAAGTAGAACAAATGGACAAAATTAATGCGAAGATAACGGAGCTTCGCAAGGCAAGAAATTTGGCAGCAAACAGAAAATCAAAATGGGAAAATACGATTAAAGAATTAAAGTCTCTTAACAGAAATATTGATGTTGGAGAACTGAAGTGTATGGATTGCCATTCAAAAAATATTGCATATGCAACTTCGACTAAAAGAACTGCATATGTATTTGATGTATCTACCGTCGAAATGCGGAACGATATTATTAACTCAATATATGAAAAAATTGAGTCCTACGATGAAGAAATAGAAAAATATGATATCGCTATTTCAAACGAACAAGAGAAATTGCGTCTTATGATGAATGATGAAGAGATAACGTTAGAAGCTCTTATAGAGTTGAAAGAGCAAATTTTCTCTGCATCTGATGCAGAATTGCGAATTTTAGAAATAGAACAAGAGATTAAAGAACTGCAAAGTAAATTGAGTGTTTCAGAAACTTCGTCAGAGCAAACCAAGAATAAGAGAGAAGCTGTAATAAATGTAATATTGAAAGAGATGAACACATTATATAAAGCTATTGACCCTAATGGAAATTTAGTGTTTGAGGGATTATTTACAAAAAAGGATGAAGTCTTTTCGGGAAGTGAAGCCACTATTTTTCATGTGGTCAAAATGTTTGCACTTCAAAAAGTGTTGGGGCATAATTGGCCTATTATAATTGATTCATTTAGAGCGGAGGATTTATCGACAGGTAAGGAAAAGACGGTTATTGAAAAATATAAGGAATTAGATAATCAGATTATCTTTACAACTACTCTTAAGGATGAAGAAATGGGAAAATATGATAATCGTCCGGAAATTAATCATATTGATTATAAGGGACATGCTCCTAGTAAAATGCTATCACCGGAATATTGTGAGCAGTTTAAGCAACTCGTGGCTGATTTTGCATTTGATATAAAATAAACCTAAAATAAGGAAGGAGTTGTGTTAATGTATTATTATACTGATTACAATACGTTCAAGCTTATTTTAACGAATGGAACATTACGCTTTAAGGAAAGTACATCATCTAATGATAGGTTGGATACAATTCAGCTATATAACGAATTAATTACAATGGCAGAAGATAAACTTAGGGATGCTAATTTGAAGGCAGAACAAAAATTTTATTTTGACATGTTAAAGCATAATGGAGTTAAAAGTTCGAGAGTTTCTCTTGTGGCTTGTTTTACAACAAAAGCAGATTCGCGTATGTTGTGGGATGCGTACACAATGCATAGAAAAGATCGTGCGGCAGAACGGTATAATGGAGTATGTATAGAGTTTGATAAACAGTGCTTAATACATTCGATGAAAAGATTTGCTGAAAATTTCGATGTTAAGGATTGTAGAAGTATAACATATGGGTTTGAAGGAATTAAGGATTATTTAGAACAAATAATGAATGCTTTTTCAGAGGATGTTGAAAGATTAGCCAAAGAAAAAGATCAAAAGCAGGATATCATTCCACCTATACAGATTCCATTCATAAACAAAGTTTTAGAATTGAAGAAATGTATTGTTATTCCGCTGCTTGAATTAATTGATAAATTTGATACATCAGCGCCTTTTATTAAGCATTCTTTTTGGGAAGAAGAATGTGAAATAAGAGCACTGCTTTCAATGAAAAGGGCAAATGGAAATATACAAAAACTAGGACAGTACGAAGACAAAAGTTATTATTTTGATCTTCCAATAAATGAAAATTGTATTAAAAGAGTGATCTTAGGACCAGAATTCATGGATGAGGAAATAGAAGAATTAAGAGCTTTAAATGGTTCAATTTCTTTGGATAGACTTCATATTGAAAAATCTATAGGGACTAATATTATTACAAATAGATGAAAGGGGAGATAGAATGTCAGAGAGAGCATACAGTTTTGAGTTATGTAAGAATATTTCAGCGAAGGAAGCTGTGGAGTTATCGGAAAAAGAGAGTTTGAGTAATGAAAGAGCTTTTTGCTGTTGTGATAAAAAGTGCGGTATATTGCTAACTTGTACAAACTGGAAAAATACTAGTGGAAAAAGATTTTACTTTGTTCCATCACATAATGATGAATTACATGTTATAGGATGCGATGAGGTGGGGAAAAAGGAGGAACGTCAGCAAATAGAGAAAGAAATTAAGGAAATCTCTGAAGAAGTAAAGAATAATGGAATCATTACAATGATGGTATCGCCAGATAAAAATACTAAAGAAGTGGAAATTGGACAAGATGTGGAGAAAATACCATCAAAAGAAACTGGATATTCATATAAAAGGGAAAATGAAAACAGAGGTTCGAAGTATGAAGGCCGGCGTGCAGCTAGGATTGAGGCTTTTGTTGAACTATTTAATAATGGAAAAGTGGATAGAAATATAGAGGTGATTTGTGTAAAAGGGAAAATGTATTCGTTAAATGAATTATTTTTCTCAAGTAATAAAGTGCCAGAGGATGGCGCTTTTGGTATATTTTACGGAGATGCAAAGATCAAGAAATGTGGGTTTAATAAGGATATGATAGAAATTACTTATTTGAATAGTTCTCTGCCATCAATATATACCAATATAGATAGTTTAAAGAAAATAAGCAACGGTGCAAAAGCAATGAAGTATATTAATACAAATAAAAGTGTTAAGACATATTTTAGGGGTATTTATAAGAGCAAAAAAGGTAAATTTGAACCGTATAATGATAAGTATTTTAAGGATTTGTATTTTGAAATTGAATAAGAAAGTATGCATCTAAAAGAATGATAGAGATTAATTGGATACTATATCACCAGCCTAAACAAAAGTTAAAAGCTGGTGATATAAGTGAAAAGATTATATGAAAATGTTTCTCAACTTGAGGAACAATTAATTAAATTCACTTATCGCATCCGCATAATCCTGTAACCCGTTTTCTATCAATGCCAGTTTTGCATACAGCAGAGGTGATTCCTTTGCCAGCCGGTAAAGATATACGATATCAGTCGGATCATCAAAGATAACAGAGGAATTACATTCCTTGCAACGGATAACTAGAATGGAGTTTTCTCTGGTATTGACGATAATGGAGTCTGTGGCGGGTTCATACATACCGAACCGGAAATTAAGATTGTTGTTCATGGCGGTCACCCTCCCACAGATATTTTGCACCATCTAGCAGGTCAATAATAGCTGTAAGCATATTGGTGTATTCAATCTGTAATTCCTTAATGGCCTCCGAAGAAGGAAGAGTATCGGGAGTGCAGTTTGGTGCGGTAAATGCCTTTTGCATTTCAAGTAATTGCAGATACAACACATTTACAGTTTGTACCAAAGGATATATAGTTTCTTTCTTGCCAACTACACAGATACGGTTATAGATACAAGAACGGACAAAGTAATCTTTCTTCATCATTCCGCTGGCAAGAATACGGGCTTCGATTTGTTTACGTTCAGTGTCACTAATTCTGAAGCTGATGGTTGGATTTTTATGTTGATTGCTCATTGTAATGCTCCTTTCGTTTTGGCTGTGGCAGCAGGCCTAATAGATAACCTGACAGCCATAGGAATTTATTCATTGTGAATAATAAAAAAGTAGATTATATCAAGCCGATGGAAAAATATCGGTGCAGATACTGCAACTAATTTGCTACTAAAAACTTTGAAAACGATGCGAAAAGAGCGATATTTAGCGAAATAGAAGTGCCCCAAATGCAGTAAATATCAGCATTTATGAGTTGCCGATAAAAAACTCGGGAAGAGTTTGAATAAAAAGGTTATCCCAAGGCAATCCCCTTTATCCTCAAGGGGCAAAAATCTTTAGCCTAAGGAATGAATAAAATAACGAGAAAATAAAGACTTTGTAGAGCGGAAAAATCGTTCTATGAGGTCTTTTTCTTTTGCAGGAAACCATGGAGAAAGCCTTGAAAATAGAGGAATATCGAGAGATAAGAGAGAAGAAAGAGAGAGTAAGCCAAGACCTTGAAGGAAGTCCTAAGATGCCTTGAAAGAGAAAATAGGTGAGGATAAAGGATTTTGCCTTTTGAGGATAAAGAGGGTTGCCCGAATATAGGTAAATCCCTACAAAGCCTGTATTTATGGGCTTTGTAGGGATTTTTTAGATAGCGTTGGGTACGATTTGGGTACAAAATTTAACCTGGAAACATAAAAATGTCTCGCATGGAGTTTACTTGATTGATGGGATTTTTGAATCTAAACAAATGGGATTCTTCATCTGGAATATCAGGTTCACAGGATACATCCACAATTTTCACTAAATATTTTGATTCTAAAATATATAATGCGCCTAATATATACAGAGTATTTTTCAATGAACTATCTGTAAAATTTTCCGTACGACTGTGCTTTATGTTGTCATAAGATTGCCACCACGATAAAGATTTTGCAGGCTGGCTAATTGACCATGATTCAAATGGTTTGATTGACAGTTGTTTTGATAATACATTAAGCTCAATATCTATAATGGCAGGCTCGTTTTGAAGTATTACGTTAGCATAGTGAGAAATTGCTTTTCTATCATTGAAGTTGAAGGAGCAGTACAATTTAAAGAAAGAGTCTAATTCTGCTCTTTGTATTAAAGAAGCATATTCATTTGAAAAGGTAGAGTAGTTAGAGGTAGATAATTCTACATAATTAAATGTATTGATTAATTTTTTTCGAGCATTAAATAGTAGCCCCAATAATCATTTAGAAATTCTTGTCTGTTCATATAATTCCCTTCGTAAGTTAATTTTTAAAATCTACAAAATTATTATTTTGGACTCAATCCCATTTTATCCATAACTTCATCATGTGCTTTCTGGATTTTTAACCTATCCTGCCATGCTTCTGATTCTGGATAAATATCCATCCAAAGATTAAAATCAGCTTCCGCTTTCAGCAGAGCTTCCCCACGTTTTTTCACATCTTTGATTTCATTGCATTTCTCGACTTCATCTATATATTTCTCATACCGTTCTAACCATGATTGCATCAGCGATAATGTTCCAAAGCTGATTCCAACCATATCATTTCCGTCTTTATCCTGATATTCAAATAATGAACCGTCATACTGGCGGAATATCTGAAAAAGTCGGTGTATGGCTTTTATACCATCAAAATCTGAATTTGCAAGTACTTCAGGGTTGACCGCAAGTGCCTCTGCTATTTTTTCAAGGGAAGATGGTTTGGGGTTTCTCCTGCCGCTTTCGTATGCACGAATGTAGGCTTCGCTTGCACCGACCATTTCTCCTAACTGTTTTTGAGTGAGATGTCGTTCTTGTCGGATGCGCCTTATATTTTCACCAACTGTCATTGTGATTTCCCCCTACTTTAAAGCTATGGATGTTTCAACATCATATATAGCATACCACACAAGATAAAAAATTAAAAGAAAAAAGATATTGACACGAAACAAATGTTACGATATTATAAAAACGAAACAAAATGATACTATACAGAAACAAAGAAAGAAAAGAACACTATGAACGAAAAAATTTACTACAGTGCAGAAGATATTGCAAAGATGCTCGGTGTGAGCATGGGAAAATCTTACAAGATTTTGCGAGAAATGAATAAGGAACTTGCTGGTAAAGGCTTCCTTACAATCGCAGGTAAAATTCCGGTGGAGTATTTTCGTGAGAAATGGTATGGCGGAGCCAAGGAGGTGAGTGCATGAGCTGCAGTGCAAAACGAGATCCAAATGGAACGTGGCATATCCAGTACCGGTGGACAGACTGGACGGGAACCAAGAAAAAATCCCAGAAGCGGGGATTTAAGACAAAGAAAGAAGCTGAGGAATGGTATGCGCATTTCATATTGCAGCAAACTTCTGATCCGACCATGACCTTGTAGAATTTGTGAAGTCATTAGAGCCTAAGACAATGAAAGAACGCTTGGCGGAAAAGCAGAAGGTTGTGAAAGAGCAGACACAACAAAAATCTATGCATACACAGGAACATGGCACATCGAGGAAACATAATATCAGTACCGAATTGTAATTCGGGGAAAGAGAGGCTGTTTATGAATATTACATACGAAAAAAATGGAGATTATTTGATACCAAACTTAATTTCTGATCCAGAGCCGGAAGGGGAATTGAGAAAGTTTGGACTTATGAGAAGACATTATCTGAAAGAGCATCGGAGCGGTATCTATCAGGCGATGCTATTAAGTGGAAAACTAAAGGAATATTTGCTTATGATGCAGGAACAGGCAGAGGCGCAGTTTGATTTACTTGTAAAGCAAATGGCAGAACAAGAGGGCGTGACTGAACATCTGAAAGAGAAAAATCAGATGCTTTGGGTGCAAAGGATGAATAATATCCGGGCGAGGGCAGAGGAGATTGTGATAGCAACGCTGTTGCAATGATGATTATGCACTATAATAGAAGACTGGTTTCGTTGAATCAGTCTTCTGTGGGTTATGTGTCAATATACATGCAAATACTAGATCAGAGTAGGCGATATTGGCAGATGGGAGGCAAAATACATGGAAGAAATAAACATTTATGGATATATGCGAGTGTCATCCAAGGAGCAAAATGAGGATAGACAGAAAATCGCATTAACGGAGCTGGGAGTACCTTGCTCTATATTTTGTGGTAAGTAGAGAGTGAAAGTGATATAATTGAACAAGGAAATTTAAATTCGTGTAAAAGCCAGAATAAGATTTTCATTAGTCATGGGTTGGACATAGCGCTAGCACCATGTAAGTTGATAGGGATAAGCAAAGCATAGTTTTATAGCAGTTCATAGCAGTAAGTACGTTGTTACGGTGAAATAATATATAAAGAGATAGGTAAAGCAAATGGAATACAAATGTGAAATACCTGTGGAAGGATCAGAAAAAAGGATAATTAGTAAGTTAATAAAGCAAGTGAAAAAAGAGTGGTTTATAAAGGAAGTTGTTAAAAGCAGTCCTGGGTTTTCTGTAATTTACGAAGACAAATTTGAAGAAGGCGAAAATATTTGCTATTTTGTAAAAAAAGAGAATTATTTGTACTATTGTGGACCGATTAATGTACGGCAGAAAAAAATGAAAACTTACAGACTTTGGATATTTGATTATTTATTTTATTTAAATAATCGAATGTGCAAAATTAAAAATCTTTCATATATGTGGGATACGCTGTTTCTAAACAAAATACCTGAAAATATGATATTTAATCCATGTGTGGTCGGAAATTTTGATGGTGTATGGAAAATGCTTAAAGCAAAGGCGGTTTACGATGCCGAACAGATTAAAGATTTGATTGTTGTAGATATGAACCCAAACAGTGATGATATAGACAGAACATATACATTGACTTTTTATAAGAATAGCTATGAAATAAAAAGACTGGAAGGTATATGTAAATTTGAACCTTCGCTATTAAGACAAGGTATTTTTTATTATAAAGCAAGTGATATTGGGGGTTATAAAGAATATGATTTTTCTTCTGAAAAGGAAAGCGAAAGCAGTATTAATGATTCAGAATCACGCATTTACCGGCGAGAAGAGGATGATTTTTGGAAGTTGCTTTATTTCCGAAACGATGGGAAATATTTACCTGCTAGAAAAATGAAAGCAGAAGAATTGGAGTTGTTTCAAAAAAGAATACCTCGACAAACTTTTGGATATCATGAATATTATTTTGCAATAAAAAATCCTATTGCTGAAATTGTTATAAAAGATTATTTTGTCCAAGATGCAGAAGTAAAATTGCTAGAACCAATGTTTTCGGAGGATTTTTCGCATAATTATAAGATTAGGATTGCAAATGATAAAATGGAGTTTATTTATCTATGGTTATTTCTTTTGAAAGAGAGAATGATTACATATCCTTCTGTTTGTGGTATTGAAATTAGGCATATAATAAGTTACTTGAAAAATAATTTGCGGATCATAGATAAAAAGGAGATTGACGAAGCAGTAAAGACTATTCTAAAAAAAACATCTAAAAATTCGCATGAATTAATAAAGTATTGGATGACAGTATATCCTTATAATACACTGTTGGATGACTGTTATATGACTGATAAGACAGAGTATTATCATTTGTGTAATAATCTAGAAGCTATTCGACGAGAGTATTCAAAAGTTGTGCAAAATTTAACTGAAGAGGGGAAAATAAACGCAAGATGGAAAAGTGAATTTTCTTTGTTTATGTTGGTTAAATCATATTTTCCAAATACTATTTATCAATATCGATCAGTATGGTTGGAAGGGCAATCTCTTGACATGTTTATACCAGAATTGTCAATGGGAATCGAATATCAAGGTTTGCAACATTATGAAGCAGTTGATGTTTTTGGTGGAGTAGAAGGCTTGCAAATTGCAAGACGGCGAGATGAAATAAAACGTAAAAAATGCAAAGAAAAAGGAGTAAGACTTATAGAGTGGCATCATAATACCGATATTACAGATGTTAATTTTATCAAAATTTTAAATGATTTGCATATAGAAGTACCGCAGAAAAAACAAGTAGAATTTGTATTTGAAAAAGAATCTCCCAAAATAGAAGTTAAAAAATGGGCTATTTATCAGTATGCTCTGAATGGTAAATTTATTGCTGAATTTTCTGATATTTCAGAAGCAGCAGAAAAGAGTGGAATTAAGGAGTTTAATATTCAACGTGCTTGTAAGGGCTTTAGAAGTACAGCAGGTGGTTATCAATGGAAAAAGGTGGAATTGCCTTGTGAACAGAACAACATTGCACCGATTGTTGAGAAAAAAGTAAGTGGCGAGGCGAGAAAAATAAAGCAGTTTAGTTTAGATGGAAATTATATAAGAATGTATGACTCCATAGCGGATGCTGTAAGGCAGACTGGTATAAATTCTAAAAGTATTAGAGATGCGGCGAACGGAAAACAGAAGCAAGCAGGTGGATATAAATGGAAATATGATATGACAGAGTTTGGTGTGGTAAAGGGGAGTGATTGATGGATTGGGAGAGACAAATATGAAAAATAAATTAATCAGTTAGGGTTAATAGAATAAGATTATTATAAAATAAACAGAAAGTATAGAGATGGAGAATGAAAGATAAATTCAAAAAATTTGTAAGACAACATTGGATTTTTATATGGGTTTTGCTAAGTGTTGTTTATGCGGCTATAGTTCAATTATTGTTTTCATTAAAAACATCAAATCAATTTTTTGTGGCACATTGGGAAGCAGGAGATATATTGACATATGCATCAACTATTTCCCTTGGTCTGCTTGCAATGTGGCAAAATAAAAAGCAGCAAGAGGAAAATGATATAATGCAAGAGCGAATGGAACGAATTATAATTCATGCAAACGAGTTGAGTATAATATCTAAAATGATAGAACATGAAGAGCGGCGCGTTAATGAACTTGATAAGTTGTTGAATAGATTTATGCAAAATTGCGATCCGCAGGCAGTAGCGATAGCGATAGCGTATAGTTCTGATGATAAAATAGCGTGTATGACACAAGCGACTGAGTTGGAAAGAACAATAGATAAAGATTTTTTTGCTATAAGTAGATTGTTGGCTGAAGATAAAGTGCTAAAGTTGGATCCTGATAATGCCTTAAAAGTAGCTTTTGCTAAGTTGTATCAAACTGTCAAAAAAGACATTGGTGATATACGTCAGGAGAAAATAGATATGTGTGACATACATGCGGTTGGAAAAATGGCAGGGAAATTGTCGGCAGAGCGAGATACATTTATGAAAGAAAAAGAGGAGTATTTGGAGAGTATTCAAAGTAAATTAAGAAAATTGTTGTTTGAAGAAATTGCATTAGAAGATGCTAGAAAGATGTATAATTAAAGCAGTGATATAAAACAACATTCACAGCAGATTGACTTTTAGCATACGATAGTGTATATTTAAATTACAAAGAGAAGATACTACAGTCGGAACGGAGACTTAAAACCCGTTTCCAGTGGTCGGGATGAAGACCTAAAACTCATTCCCATTACAGAGTAAACTGCTAAAAATCAAAGGCGGATGGCTTCGGTCATCCGTCTTTCTTTCACAAAGGAGCTAAAATGGCAGAGGAAAGTTTTAAGGAACGTGCCAGACAGGAAATGATAAAAGCTGCAAAACAGTATAAAGACATTTATGTTGATTATGAGTATCTAATCTGCTCGGTAACATTTGAAAAAAATAATTATTACATAATTGCAGCAGAGGAAGATAATTTCCAACATCTAACAGGGGTACATTCCAATATAGATGCTAAGACATTTTTTCATAAATGTTATGATGGAACGCTGGAAGAAGAGGATTTCGATTTTACAAAGGCAGGACAGAATGAGAAGTCAGCAAAAGGTACAGTAAGAAGAAAAATACAGGTATTGCCGGATATGATGACACTGATGAAATCGGATGTTCAAGTAGAAGAAGGATTTCGGAAAAATCGGGTAGTATGTTCGCTGGCAACAGCGGATGGAAACTGCACATTAGGATTTTCAGAATCAATGAAAGCACGTCCGAAGTCCTTGATAAAAGGAAATGAATTGAAAAATCCGGGAACTGTAGATTTGATCCTGAGAAAAATAGCAGGAAGTTCATTCTTTGATGAAATTGTCGTTGGAGATATAGAAACACTTAATCAGTTCAGAGAAAAAATTGAGAATATTGTGTCAGCACAGTTGTTTGAAGATGCAGCAGGAGAATAAGACTATGAATGATGAAACTCATGTTTTGTTAAGTGAAAAATTAGAAGATCAGCTTAAAGCTGTAGAATGGGTGCGTGAACAAAAGAAGAAAATTCTTGATGACAAAAGCAGCCGTATTGCAGATGCACTCATGGAGAAAATGACACCCTTGATAATGAAGAATAGTGTACAAAAATAATGTGGGTACAATTTGGGTACACCAGAAATGTAACCATATAAACAACATACAAAACCGTATCAAAATAATGCGATTTTCAAATGAAAAATTACTACTTTTACAAGATAAATCAAACCCGAAAAAGAGTTTGAATAACGGACAGAAATGCCGAAAACCTGTATTTATGCGGGTTTCCGGCATTTGCTTTATCGAATGGCTCTATTTGTGGGGAGAGTAATAGCAAGATTAAGGAGAAATTATGAAAAAATTATTACATCTGACATTGATGCAGACAGTATTGTTGAAATGATATATATAGATTCAGCAAATGAAGGATAAGGGTATTACGTATGGCAAGAACAGAAAAAGTGATAATGACAAATATGTGTATGGTGTTTAGTGAAAATAAGGTACTTGTCCAAGATAAGACTGATGACGATTACTCTGGAATAACATTTCCGGGAGGACATGTGGAAAGAGGAGAATCATTTACAGATGCTGTGATACGCGAAGTGTGGGAAGAAACTGGATTGAAAATTTCAGAACCAAAGCTTTGTGGGATAAAAGACTGGATGAAGGATGAGGAAACAAGATATATAGTGTTATTATATAAGACAGATAAGTTTGAAGGAATAGTTACTTCGTCTGAAGAAGGGGATGTATTCTGGCTAGCATTAGATGAAATGAAGCAGAGAAAACTTGCTTATGGAATGGATAAGATGTTGGAAGTATTTTTAAATGACAATATTAGTGAATATTTCTTTTATGAAGAAAATGGAAAATGGATAGAAGAGTTGAAATAGTTTAAATAAATGCAAAGGAGTTTGAAGTGGATATTTTATTTAAGAATGATAACTTTGTATTTTCATACAGAGTTGGTGGAATATTGATACGCAATGGAAAAATTCTATTACAGCGTCCTAAGAATGATGATTATTCCATTATAGGTGGACATGTTGCAGCAATGGAAACAAGTATGGAAACTTTGAAACGGGAGTTTGAAGAAGAGATTCATGCTAAGATTGAGGTAGATAATTTACTGGCAATTGGTGAAATATATTTTCCATGGGGTAAGAGACCATGCCATCAGATATGCTTATATTATAATGTGCATCTCGTTAATGATGATATTCCTTTAGATGGAGTATTTTATGGATATGATGAACTGGATAATGAAAGAATTGATTTAGATTTCTGCTGGGTTCCACTTGAGGATTTAAAGAATAGCGTAAAGGTATATCCGCAGGAGCTGGTATCTTATATTCTTGAACAGAAGAAAGAAATTGTACATTTTGTTTCAAAGCAAATTTAAAAGATGAGATTATAGGTGTTGATGGAGAAGAAATATGTTAGAAGTTAAATTTTATGATACAGTAGACGATTCATTACTCAAGTTTGCAGTAATAATCTCACAGAGCAACGGCAAGTGGGTGTTTTGCAAGCACAAAGAAAGAGATACCTATGAAGTGCCGGGAGGACACAGAGAAGCAGGCGAAAACATTCTTGAAACAGCTAAAAGGGAGCTACAGGAGGAAACAGGAGCTATTAAGTTTGATATTAAGCCAGTATGTGTATATTCGGTTACAGGAAAGACCAGAGTGAACGATACGGGGGAAGAATCGTTTGGAGGACTTTATTTTGCAGAGATATCGGAATTCGCAAAAGAACTTCATAGTGAGATGGAAAAGGTTGTTCTCATGGATGAGTTGCCAGATAATTGGACGTATCCGTTGATACAGCCTAAACTGATAGAGAAGTATTTGCAGATTGAAAGACAAACTTACAGCAAAATTCAGTTGGCGCAAAGCAAACTATAGAATACATAAAGAAAGTTATAAAACCAGAAATTAATTTGCTTGAAATCAGAAAACTATGCGAAGAAAAAATGTTAGAGTTAGGGGCAGATTCTTTTTGGTATTGGGATGTTGGCGCATTTGTATTTGCAGGAGATGAAACTACTATATCGGTATCAGGCAAATCAGGATTGAGAGACTAGAAAAGAGAGAAAAGCAGAAGTTTGGCGATCGAATTCTGCCAGACGGCGATATGTACACAACTCATATGAAATTTATGGAATGGGCGAGAGCATATGACACTGGCAGCGTTGAAATGAGAAGTAAGGCGAAGCATGATGAATGGCAGAAATTATTGCACTGTAAGCAGATTGTTCTGGATGGGGCAGCGGATCTGGAAGATAATTTCCAGGCAGTGCAGGCAGCAATAAATTCAGGCAGAATAATAAGAGAAGCAGAAGAAAAAGCTTTAGATAGATAAGAACAATCGGGGGGGCATTATGGCAAAATTGATAGTACTTAGAGGTAATTCAGGTAGTGGTAAGACAACGATTGCGAAAGAATTACAGAAGTGTTTGGGCAGAAACACAATGCTCATCTCACAGGACGTAATCAGAAGGGACATGCTGAGAGTGAAAGACGGGGAGAATACTGAAGCCTTACCTTTGATGAAAGAACTTTTGACATATGGTAGAAAATATTGTAAGATTGTGATATCACAAACATTGGAACATTCCAGACCGTTTGCAATATCCGTTGTAGAAGAATTATGACCATTGAGAATAAGGCAAATTACGAGAGTATGCCATATGAGGAAGACGTGCTTTATATTTTTTGCCACGGTTATCTGACGCCCAAAGAAGTAAGGTTCCTAAAGCAATTGAGCAGGAGAGGCTGTTATAGATATGCCTGAGTTATCCGATATTTAATATGGAAAGAAGTGCAATAAATATAAAACAATCAGAATGGAAGGGGATACATATGGAAATCACGAACAATATAAAATACGTAGGTGTTAACGATCATCAGGTGGATTTATTCGAGGGGCAGTATCAGGTTCCGAATGGAATGGCATACAATTCCTACATAATTCTGGATGAGAAAATAGCAGTCATGGATACTGTGGATGGTGCTTTTGCGGAAGAATGGCTGCAAAATGTGGAGCAGGTGCTTGCAGGAAGAAAGCCGGATTATCTGGTAATTCAGCATATGGAGCCAGACCATTCAGCAAGCATTCCTGCTTTCTTGCAGAGATATCCTGAGACGGTAGTTGTCTCGACTGCAATGGGCTTTAAGTATATGGAGCAGTTTTTCCCGGAGATAGAAATTGCTGCTGAGAAGAGAATCATAGCAGCAAACAGTGGAACACTGGAGCTTGGAAGTCATACGTTACATTTTGTATATGCACCTATGGTACACTGGCCTGAAGTTATGATGACATATGAAGCGTCAGAGAAGATTCTTTTTGCAGCAGATGGCTTTGGTAAATTTGGTGCGCTGGATGTTGAGGAAGACTGGGTGGATGAAGCCAGACGTTATTATATCGGCATCGTTGGTAAGTATGGAGCGCAGGTGCAGGCTGTTCTGAAAAAGGCGTCAACATTGGATATTCAGACGATTTGTTCTCTTCATGGTCCTGTATTAAAGGACAATCTTGGATTCTATCTGGAGAAATACGATAAATGGTCGTCTTATCAGCCCGAAGAGTCAGGTGTTGTGATTGCTTATGCGTCTGTCTATGGCAATACGAAAAAGGCAGCACAATATCTGGCAGATAAATTATCCGAGAGTGGTCAAAAGACAGTATTGTATGATCTGGCAAGATGTGATAAAGCTGCTGCGATTGCAGATGCTTTCCGTTATGATAAGCTGGTACTGGCAGGAATCACATATAATGGAGATTTATTCCCATGTATGCGGGCTTACATTGAGGGGTTGACAGAGCGTAGTTATCAGAACCGCAGGGTGGCAGTGATAGAGAATGGAACCTGGGCGCCCATGGCAGCCAAATTAATCAGGGGAATGTTTGAAAAGAGTAAGGATATTGCTTTCACAGATACGAATATAACGATCAAATCAGCAATGAATGCACAGAACAGGGCAGAGCTGGATAAGCTGGCAGCAGAGTTGGGATAACTGGCAATTGACAGGGTAGACTGTAGTGTAGTACAATGTTTGTAAGGGGTAAGGGACACTGAGAAGGTGTCCCTTTTTGCTTTTTTGCAGGAGGTAGAATATGAATAGTAAGAGAAAGAATCGTTTGGTAACTTTGTTGACCATCATGGCAGTTGCTGTCTGCTCTGTTTTTGGAAGTCCTATTCAGGCTAAGGCTGCCGCGAGTGATATTGCTGTATTAGATCAGCTGTCTGCGCAGGCACAGTATCCTGTTGTCATGAATCTGGGAGCCTATGATGAAGCAACAGGCGGTGTGTTGAATGCGCTGGCTACACAGGCTTTTGCCTCATGGGCATCGGACAACTATATTAATTACGAATACATTTCAATAGATGAAATGTATATAGCGCCTTTTAGCAGCACATTGGCATATGCGGAAATGACAGCACCTTTCACATCATTGTTGACAGAAGTGGCAGCAAGTGAAGATGGGGATACATTGATTGCTGCAATGCAGTATGCACTGATGATCCATTATAGTTATATTTCCAGTGCGAACGAGGCAGTCAGCAAGATTGTGTATGGTTTTCTGTCAGCATCGGACGGAACCTATATAGGGTTTGCAGGAACAGATGAAGATACGACGAATATGGCATATCTGGCTATGTACAGTCTGTTCTATTCGGGACAGCCGATCCTTTATTCTACTGATATTTCTCTGGATGACGGGTTGGATGTCATAAGTGAAGATACTTCATCGAGACAGGCAGATACAAGCGCACAGGCTTCCAATAACAGCAGCAGTACAGCTATGTGCTGGCTGTCGGCTACAGGTTCCAAGTATCACAGTATTAATAACTGTGGCAGAATGAATCCGAATAATGCAAGACAGGTGACGATTGCAGAAGCAGAGCGTCAGGGATACGGAAGATGTAAGAAATGCTGGTAGACATATGCTAAAAACAGAACCGCATTGTCAGTGATATACTGCAATGCGGTCTTTTTGCTATGAACTATATTGTTCCATCTTTTTGCGCCTGATCTACTTCTATGGCAAGTTTCTTGACCTGACCGGAGAGCATAAGCAGGGCAATCAGGTTGGGAACAGCCATCAAGCCATTGAAGGTGTCTGCAATATCCCACAGGAGTCCGAGATTGATTGTAGCACCTACTATGGAGACAAAGGAATAGATTACAAGGAATGGTCTGACTAATTTCTCACCGCCCAGAAATTCAATACAACGGGAGCCGTATAAGCCCCAGCCAATAATCGTACTGAAAGCAAAGCAGCACATGGCGACAGCGGTAAAGATAGATACCCAGCTTCCATAAGTAGAAGTAAAGCCGGAGATGGTCAGTTCAGCACCGGCAGCCTGTCCGTAAGTAATACTTGGTGCAGCCAGGAGGATGACCAGACCGGTCAAAGTACAGATGATAATAGTATCCATGAATACTTCAAAGATACCGAACATTCCCTGATGTACAGCGTTATCAGTATCCGCACATGCATGGGCAATGGAGCCTGTACCGAGTCCTGCTTCATTGGAGAAGATACCGCGGGAGACACCCTTCTTCATACTCAGGAACATGGAACCGATCACGCCGCCGGTGGCTGCTCTTGGGGAGAAGGCACCGCTGAATATTTCACCGAATACAGCGGGTACATGTTCAATGTTCATGATAATAACGCCAAAAGCCAGAATCACATATAATACTGCCATAAAAGGAACCAGTTTCTCTGTGACCTGACCGATTCGTTTGATACCACCTAACAGTACCATTGCTACAAGCGCGGCAATAAAGATGCCGAAGATCAGGTTCGCTTTGTCATTGGTTCCATCAATGATATGGAAGCTCATCAGGGCAGAATTGATGGAAGCAACGATGGTGTTTACCTGTGTGGCGTTGCCTGTACCGAATACAGTCAGCACACCGAATACTGCATAGAGAACCGCCAGAAAATACCACTTTTTAGATAGTCCGTTTTTGATGTAGTACATGGGACCGCCTACATACTCTCCATTGGAGTTCTTCTCGCGGAAATGGATTGCCAGTGTGACTTCTGAGAATTTCGTACACATGCCAAGGAATGCGGAGCACCACATCCAGAAGATTGCACCCGGTCCACCAAGGGCAATCGCACCGGCAACACCTGCGATATTACCGGTTCCTACTGTTCCGGCAAGGGCAGTACAGACCGCCTGAAAAGGACTCATGGAGCCGTCTTTTGCCTGCGTTTTATCAAAAATTTTGCCAACTGTATTTTTCATGGCGATGCCAAATTTGCGAATCTGAATGAATCTTGTGCGGACAGACAAGAGAAGACCTACGCCGATAATACATATCATAGCGGGGACACCCCAGATGAAGCCGTTGACCACTTGGTTGATGCTTGCGATTTTTTCTGCCATTTTTACCGTACCTTTCTGCTGGCTGTTTTGCATACAGCACTTTATCTCATTGCAATGTTAAAGTTTATTGCTCTTATTATGACATGAAATACAGGAATATTACAAGTACTAAAAAGAAACACTATAGGAATTTTGTTTAAAATCCGTTATAGTAATGGTGTGTGAAAATTACTGGAAAGGCAGGTAATGAGTATGGATAAGAACAGAGATTTAAACTGGGCAGTGCTTGGAACCGGCGTGATTGCCAATGAAATGGCACAGGCACTTGTTAAAATGAATAAAAGGCTGTATGCAGTAGCCAATCGTACACATCAAAAAGCTTTGGATTTTGCCGAAAGATATGGTGTGCAGAAGGTATATGATCAGATTGATGAGGTATTTGAAGATGAGGCGGTAGATATTATTTATATTACAAGCCCGCATAATACCCATTATGAATTTATGAAAAAGGCTCTGGAGCATGGCAAGCATATCCTGGTGGAAAAATCCATTACACTAAACAGCAGGGAGCTGGATGAGATGATAGCACTTGCCGCAGAGAAGAAGCTGGTCCTTGCTGAAGCCATGACTATATGGCATATGCCAATTTATAAAAAGCTCTGGGAGATCGTACAGAGTGGGCAATTAGGTAAAGTGCAGATTATAACCATGAATTTTGGCAGCTTTAAGGAATATAATATGTCGAACCGTTTCTTTAATATGAATCTGGCAGGAGGAGCCATGCTTGATATCGGGGTGTATGCCCTTTCTATCGTCAGAAGCTTCATGGAAGAGAAGCCGGAAGATATTGTCAGTCAGTGGAAAGCATCTCCTACAGGTTCTGACGAGCAGGCGACCATCCTGTTAAAGAATAAACAGGAACAGATGGCAACGGTTGCCCTTTCCATGCATTCCAAACAGCCAAAGAGAGCAATGATAAGCTGTGAGAAGGGCTATATCGAGATCATGGAATATCCAAGAGCTGATAAGGCAGTGATCGTAGATGCTGAGAGTGGAGAAAGAACCGAGATAGAGAGCGGTGAGACCGCCAATGCCCTTTATTATGAAATGATGGACATGGAGCAGGCGGTAAGAAGCGGGGATGCTTCCAATATGCAGCTACAGTATTCCAAAGATGTTATGGATATTATGACAAAGCTTCGCAAGGACTGGGGCATGAAATACCCTGGAGAACAATGGTAAAAAAATTTTATAAATCTATTTTACCATGTGGTGCTTCTTATGCTACAATATAACGTAGAATTTTAACCAATATAGTAGTGGTAAGTGAGAGGAAACACACATGAGAATAGGTTTTGATAATGACAAGTATCTGAAGATTCAGTCAGAGCATATTAAGGAGCGGATCAGTCAGTTTGGTGATAAGTTATATCTGGAATTTGGTGGTAAACTGTTTGATGATTACCATGCATCCAGAGTTTTGCCGGGATTTCAGCCGGACAGTAAATTACAGATGCTGATGCAGCTTTCTGATGTAGCAGAGATTGTCATTGTAATCAGTGCGGCAGATATTGAAAAGAACAAAGTCAGGGGAGACCTTGGCATCACATATGATGTGGATGTATTGCGTCTGATCAGTGAGTTTGAGAAGAAAGGTCTCTATGTAGGCAGCGTTGTCATTACGCAGTTTGCAGGACAGAGTGGTGCAGTCCAGTTCAGGGAAAGACTTGAGAAGAAGAATATTAAGGTATATCAGCATTATATTATTGAGGGATATCCTTCCAACATTCCATTGATCGTAAGTGAGAGCGGCTTTGGCAAGAATGATTATATTGAGACGACCAGGCCATTGGTAGTCATTACGGCACCGGGACCGGGCAGCGGTAAGATGGCGACCTGTCTGTCACAGTTATATCATGAGAATCTGCGAGGTATTAAGGCTGGATATGCGAAGTTCGAGACATTCCCTATCTGGAATATTCCTCTGAAACATCCTGTAAATCTGGCTTATGAAGCAGCAACAGCAGATCTGAATGATATCAATATGATCGACCCGTTCCATCTGGAAGCCTATGGTGAGACTACTGTTAATTATAACAGAGATATCGAGATTTACCCTGTGTTAAATGCTATCTTTGAAGGCATCTATGGTGAGAACACATACTACAAATCACCAACTGACATGGGTGTCAATATGGCTGGTAACTGTATTTTTGATGATGAAGCCTGCTGTGAAGCCTCCAAGATGGAGATTATCCGCAGATATTACACCGCTATAAACAAAGTTGCCAAAGAAGAGGCTTCTGAGAATGAAGTCTATAAGATAGAGCTTCTGATGAAACAGGCAAAGATCACGACAGATGATCGTAAGGTTACAGTAGCTGCGAAGAAAAGGGCAGAAGAGCTTGGTGTGGCATGTGCAGCCATTGAACTGGAAGACGGTACAATCATCACGTCTAAGACAACGGATTTTCTGGGAGCATCAGCAGCACTTCTGTTGAATGCATTAAAATATCTGGCTGGAATCGAGCATGATGAGAAGCTGATCAAGCCGGAAGCAATTGAACCGATTCAGGCGCTGAAGGTTAATTTCCTGGGGGGTAAGAACCCAAGACTGCATAGTGATGAGGTATTGATCGCACTGGCACTTACTTCTGTCAGCAGCGAGAATGCCAAACGTGCTATGGAACAGATTCCAAAGCTGAGGGGTTGTCAGGTGCACACTTCTGTTATGCTTTCAGAAGCTGATTCCAAGACTTTCAAGAGACTGGGTGTGGATCTTACCTGTGAACCGGTAAGAAGCGGACTGAAATTATATTAGTAGCTATGTGGAATAGTTACTGTAGGATAAGGAATAGAGTGTACATAAAGGAGGAGTAAGTAATGGCTTGTACTACGATTTTGGTTGGTAAGAAGGCGTCCTATGACGGTTCTACCATGATTGCACGTAATGATGATTCAGCATCAGGACATTTTACAGCGAAGAAGGTGGTTGTCGTGCAGCCACAGGAGCAGCCCATCCAATACAGATCAGAGCTTTCTCATGTAGAGATTGAGCTGCCATCAGATCCTATGAAATATACATGTGTACCCAATGCCGTGAAAGGTGAGGGGGTATGGGCTGCAAGCGGCGTAAACGCAGCCAATGTTGCCATGACAGCAACAGAAACCATTACTTCTAATCCACGAGTGCTGGGCGCAGACCCGTTAGTGGTATATCAGCCTGCATCAGATGGCAAGGAGGAAGTTGTAGGCGGAATTGGTGAGGAAGATATCGTATACATCGTACTCCCTTATATTCACAGTGCCAGAGAAGGTGTGAAGAGACTGGGAAGCCTTCTGGAGCAGTATGGTACATATGAAATGAATGGTATTGCTTTTCAGGATGCAGATGAGATCTGGTGGCTGGAGACAATAGGTGGTCATCACTGGATTGCAAGACGAGTACCGGATGATGTCTATGTAGTTATGCCAAACCAGCTTGGAATTGATGCCTTTGATCTGGAGGATGCACTTACTACACAGAAGGACTATATGTGTTCTGCCGATATGAAGGAATTTATTGCAAAGAACCATCTGGATCTGTCAATGGATGGAAAGCTGAATCCAAGAGATGCTTTTGGCAGTCATGATGATTCAGATCATGTATACAATACACCCCGCGCATGGTTCATGCTGCGGTATCTGAACCCTCATACGAAGAAATGGGATGGACCTGTATCCGAGTATACACCTTATTCTGATGATCTTCCGTGGTGCATGACACCTGAGAAAAAGATTACGGTAGAGGACGTAAAATATGTATTGTCTTCCCATTACCAAGGAACACCCTACGATCCCTATGCGCCATATGGTGATAAGTCCATGAGTGGAGCTTTCCGCTCTATTGGTATTAACCGAAATGATTTCGTGGCAGTGATCCAGATCAGACCGGATCAGCCAAAAGACAGCAGTATTATTGAATGGGTGGCTTTTGCATCCAATGCATTCAATGTACTGGTTCCATTCTATGCAGATGTGAATGAGATACCGGAATATCTTGGAAATACCACAGGAGAGGTATCTACGGATAATTTCTACTGGTCAAGCAGACTGATTGCGGCAATGGCAGATGCTTCCTACAGAAAATCCATCTTCCATATTGAGCGTTATCAGGAGCAGGTGATGTCCAGGGCACATGAGCTGATCGGACTGTGTGATGCCTCTCTTGCAAAAGAGAGTGATGCAGACAAGAGACTGGAGCTTAAACAAAAGGCAAACCAGGCTCTGGCTGATATGCTTAAAGCCGAGACTGCGTCTACATTGGATAAAGTATTATATGAATTAAGTAATTTGATGAAGAATGCATATTCCAGATCAGATGCCTAGGAAATTTACGGTGGGACTATAGTCCCACCGTTTTCTTATACTTGAAAATCCACTAAAATGTATAAGAAAATCCAATATAATGCATTTTAGTGAAATTTTTTGTATAAATATACTTGATTTTAGCGCATTGATGTGGTAGCATATTAATCAGCGCAAGGGAGCGGTATACACGAATACAGTTTCAGTGCGCTCATTTTATAAACACCCATAATTGCGGGGGTGGGAGGTCTGAACAGTTCAGACACAGAATAACTCTAAGGAGGAAATGTTATGAAAAAGATGAAAGCTACATTAGCGATCGCAATGGCTTCCGTTCTGACGATTGGTCTCGTTGGATGCGGCAGCAGTTCAGCACCGGCTGCTACAGAGCAGACAAGTGCTGCAGCAGGCGCAGATACGACAGCTTCAGCTGAGGCAACAACTACAGCAAGCGGTTCTGACCTGAACATTATGTTAGAGACACCTGTTGAGTCACTTGACCCACAGCAGGCAACAGATGGTACTTCATTTGAAGTTATCGCAGACTATACAGATGGTCTGATGCAGATGGATGCAGACGGACAGGCAGTACCTGCCCTGGCAGAATCTTATGACCTTTCTGATGACGGACTTACCTATACATTCCACATTCGTGATGATGCTAACTGGAGCAACGGTACTCCTGTTACAGCAGCAGATTTCGTATTTGCATGGCAGAGAGCAGCAGATCCTGAAGTTGCTTCCGAATATTCCTATATGTTAAGTGATATCGGTCAGATCAAGAATGCTGCAGATATTATCGCAGGCAACAAAGATAAGAGCGAACTTGGTGTTACAGCAGTAGATGATAAGACATTACAGGTAGAATTAAATGTTCCTGTCAGCTACTTCCTGTCACTGATGTATTTCCCTACCTTCTATCCTGTAAATGAAGAGTTCTTTACTTCATGCGGTGATACATTTGCAACAAGCCCTGAGACAGTACTTTCCAATGGTGCATTCGTACTTGACTCTTATGAGCCGGCTGCAACAGCTTTCCACTTAACCAAGAATGCTGATTACTACAATGCAGACAGCATACAGCTTGCTGGCTTAAATTATCAGGTAATCCAGGATTCACAGCAGGCATTGATGAGCTACCAGACAGGAGCTTTGGATACTACTCTTGTAAACGGTGAACAGGTTGACCAGGTTAAGGATGATCCTGAATTCCAGGCAATTGGTGCAGGTTACTTATGGTATGTATCACCTAACATCAAGAATGTTCCTGAACTTGCCAACTTAAATATCCGTATGGCACTGACAATGGCTATCAATCGTGAAGCTATCACAACAGATGTATTAAAGGATGGTTCCACACCTACATATACAGCAGTTCCCATTGAATTTGCAGCAGGTCCTGATGGATCTGACTTCTCCGGAGATCAGTCCAAGTTCTCTGATGTATGCGCATTTGATGCAGATAAGGCAGCAGAGTACTGGCAGGCAGGTCTGGATGAACTTGGTGTAACAGAGCTTGCACTTGACATGGTTGTAGATGCTGATGATGCACCTCAGAAGGTCGCTCAGGTATTAAAGGAGCAGTGGGAGACAACTCTTCCGGGACTTACAGTTACTCTGACAATTGAGCCTAAGAAACAGAGAGTACAGGATATGCAGGATGGTAACTTCCAGTTAGGACTTACACGTTGGGGACCTGACTACGCTGATCCTATGACTTACCTTGGAATGTGGGTAACAGATAATTCTAACAACTATGGTTTCTGGAGCAATGCAGAATATGATGCTATCATTGATGAGTGTACAACTGGTGATCTGTGTACAGATGCAGAAGGACGCTGGGCTAGACTTTACGATGCTGAGAAGATCGTAATGGACGAAGCAGTTATCTTCCCTCTCTACACACAGTGTAATGCAGAAATGATGTCTTCTAAGGTTACAGGCGTTGAGTTCCACCCGGTTGCTTTGAACCGTGTATATAAGAATGCGGTAAAGGCAGAATAATAGAAATTTGTTAATTGGAACCGCACTAAGGAAGTCTATACCTTGGTGCGGTTTTTGTGCCTGATAAGGCTTAAAAGAGTTTGAACACAGACGGGGAGGCAGAAGGTGAAGAAATATACGATAAAGCGAGTGATTACTTCGCTCTTTACACTTTTGGCGATTTTATTGGTTTTGTTTATACTGATGCAGCTTATGCCGGGTTCTCCATTTAATGATGAGAAATTAAATGCAGACCAGAAGGCAGCCCTTTATGCAAAATATGGTCTGGACCAGCCAATTATCGTACAGTTTTTTAAATATGTAGGCAATATGTTAAAGGGTGATCTGGGCGTTAGTTATAACATTTCCAAGAATACCCCGATTTCACAGTTGATTCAGAGCAGATTACCGATCTCTATCAGAATCGGTGGATTTGCAGTTACAGTAGGTGCAGTGGTAGGATTGATCCTTGGACTGATCGCAGCTCTCAAGCATGATACGATATGGGATACTCTGGCAACGATTATCTCCGTTATTGGCGTATCTGTTCCATCCTATGTATTTGCGCTGGCACTGAGTTATAATTTTGGATTTAAGCTTGGCTGGTTTCCTATGTTATTCTCCCAGCAGGATATCTTTGGTTCCAGTGTATTGCCCAGTATTTCATTGTCCATGTTTACCATGGCATCCATTGCCCGGTTTACGAGGAGTGAGATGCTTGAAGTATTGGGAAGCGAATATATGTTATTGGCAGAGAGTAAGGGTATCTCAGGTTCTGCACTGATATTACGTCATGCATTGAGAAATGCGTTGATTCCCATTATCACAGTACTTGCACCACTGATCGTTGACCTGATGACAGGTTCTCTGGTAGTAGAGAAGATCTTTGCGATTCCCGGCGTAGGAAGTCTGCTTGTAACAGCAATTCAGTCCAATGATTATAACGTAGTTATTGCATTGAGTTTTATTTATTCTGCAATGTATATCGGTATCATGCTGGTAGTGGATATTCTCTACGGTATCATTGATCCGAGAATCCGACTTGCAGGGAAAGGGGAATGATGATGAGCGAGATAAACACACCCTATGTACCTGTAGATGCGGATTTTGTATTAAAAGACAATGCAGGTGCGATTACAATTGATGAGAACTATGCCGCACAGAACTTCTGGAAAGACGTATTGATCCGTTATTTCCGTAAAGTAAGTGCAGTTATTGGTCTTGTACTGATTATATTGATTACTTTATTTGCAGCAATCGGACCGGGTATGAATGAGTATACATATTCAGGACAGGAATTGAGCCAGAAGAACTTCGCCCCACGTGTGAAGGCACTGGAGAAGTTCGGTATCTTTAACGGTGATGAGTCAATGCGGACCACGACAGGCTCCAAGACCATCAATTATTATGTGGAAAAAGGGCTGGACGATGTAGAATACTGGTTCGGAAGTGATAATTTTGGACGTGACATCTGGACACGTACCTGGGAAGGCGCAAGAGTATCTCTGATTATTGCCATTGCGGCAGCAATCATTGATATGGTCATTGGTATGAGCTATGGTCTGATATCCGGATATTTTGGTGGTAAAGTCGATATTATCATGCAGAGAATCCTGGAGATTGCCAATGGTATCCCCAGACTGGTTATTGTTACACTGCTTCTGCTGGTTCTTCAGCCTGGTATGCTGACCATTATTTTTGCATTGATGCTGACTGAATGGGTAGGCATGAGCCGTATTGCCCGTGCAGAGATGTTGAAGTTAAAGGAGCAGGAATTTGTTCTGGCTTCCAGAACCCTGGGAGCAGGTAACTTCTTTATCATCTTTAAAGAAGTGCTGCCTAATATCATTGGACCGATCATTACACAGGTTATGTTCTCCATTCCTACTGCGATTTTTACAGAGGCATTTTTAAGCTTCGTAGGTCTGGGTATTCCTGTACCACAGTGTTCCTTAGGTTCCCTGATTTCAGAGGGCTTCAACAGCTTTACAACACATCCGTACCAGATTATTCCACCTATCGTGGTAATGGCATTACTGATGTTGAGCTTCAACCTTGTAGCAGATGGATTAAGAGAAGCACTTGATCCTAAGATGAAAGAAATGTAAGGACGAAAGGAGAAATAAGATGTCAGAAGATAAGAACACAATTCTTCAAATCAAAGATTTGGATATCACCTTTCGTACTACTGCTGGACCAGTCCATGCAATACGAGGTGTTAATATAGACCTGCAAAAAGGAGAAACGGTTGCCATCGTAGGAGAATCCGGTTCCGGTAAATCTGTTACGATGAAGGCTGCCATGGGTATTCTTGCATCCAATGCAACAGTAACAAACGGCAGTATTGAATTCTCCTATCATCATGCTGATGGAACACCGGAGACGGTAGATATTCTCAGCAAAGATAAGAAATGGATACGTAGACATATCAATGGCAAGAGAATTGCCATGGTATTTCAGGACCCGATGACAAGTCTTGATCCTACTATGACAATTGGTAAACAGATCATGGAAGGTATGATCTGGCATTTCAAGACTCCGAAGAAAGAAGCTTGGGCAAAAGCCGTGGAGCTTCTCAAAGAGGTAGGTATTGAAGATGCAGAGAAGAGAATGAAGAATTATCCGCATCAGCTGTCCGGCGGTATGAGACAGAGAGTTGTCATTGCGATTGCACTCTCCTGTAACCCTGACCTGCTGATCTGTGATGAGCCTACAACTGCGCTGGATGTAACCATTCAGGCGAAGATTATAGAACTTATCCGCAGAGTACAGAAGGAGAGAGGTATCTCTGTTATTTATATTACACATGACCTTGGAGTTGTAGCAAAGGTCGCAGACTATGTCAATGTTATGTATGCAGGTAAGATTGTAGAAAAAGGCACGATCAATGAGATATTCTATGATCCGAAGCACCCTTATACCTGGGGGCTTCTCTCAGCAATGCCTGATCTGGATACGGATGATGAAAGACTTTATACGATTCCAGGTTCACCGCCAAACCTGCTGCATGAGACACAGGGTGATGCTTTCGCAGCACGTAATAAATATGCGCTGGAAGTAGATGATAAGGCAGATCCTCCTATGTTCAAGGTATCAGATACACATTATGCAGCTACATGGCTGTTAGACCCGAGAGCACCTAAGGTAGAAATGCCGCAGGAGCTGAAAGCTCGATTAGAACGTATGAAGAAGGAGGCTAAGGATTATGGCAGTGAATTATAATGCAAAGCCGCTTCTTACGGTAGATGGCTTGAAACAGTATTTCAAAGTGAGCAGTTCTTTTACAGTACATGCTGTAGAAAATGTGTCTTTTGAAATCTATCCGGGTGAGACTTATGGATTGGTAGGAGAATCCGGTTCCGGTAAATCTACCATTGGCAGAAGTATCATCAGATTATATGACCCAACAGCAGGTAAGATTGTATTCAATGATGTGGATATCAGTGGCAAATTAAGCAGATCTACAAGCCAGATGCTTCGTACACAGATGCAGATGATCTTCCAGGACCCGATGGCTTCCCTGAATCCACGTAAAAAGATAGGTGATATCATTGGAGAAGGTCTGGATATCCATCATATGTATAAGACAAAAGCAGAACGTGAGGAGAAGATCAAGGCGATTCTGGCAAAGGTAGGACTTTCACCAGAGCATGCAACCCGTTATCCACATCAGTTCTCCGGTGGTCAGAGACAGCGTGTTGGCATCGCAAGGGCATTGATTATGAATCCCAAGCTTATCATTGCAGATGAGTGTATCTCTGCATTGGATGTATCTATTCAGGCACAGGTTGTCAATCTGATGAAGGACATTCAGCAGGAAACAGGTACAGCATATCTGTTTATCGCCCATGATCTGTCTATGGTTAAATATATATCAGACAGGATTGGCGTACTGCATCTGGGACATTTACTGGAGACAGGTACTACAGATGAGATATTCAGCAACCCGATTCATCCATATACCAAGAGTCTGTTATCTGCCATTCCTGCACCGAACCCGGTTGTAGAGAAGAACAGAACAGCACTTACCTATGATTATAAGACATCGGGTATTGACTATAAGCAGGGAACACAGCACCTCGTAGATGGTACACACTATGTAAAATGTACTGATGACGAGTTTGCCAAGTGGACGCTATGATGCCTGCGGATTGTTCCAAGGCCTTTGGCATCATATATGTAACAGTTCAGCCGCGCCATTCGCAAAGACGCCTGACGGCGTTTTTCCACTGCTGCGCAGTTAACTTTGCTCATAACCTGGCGCTCATCTCATGACTTATAAAACGATTCCATTCATGCAAGCATGATGTCCTCGTTTTTTAAGCCATGGCTGAACTGTTACTCATATATATTAAATATTTACCCATCACGCGACTGTGATGGGCTTTTTTATGTTATACTATAAATACATTTCACAAATATATGGAAAGGTACGGTGGACAGTATGTGTACAGCGGCAACTTATAGAACGAAAGATTTTTATTTTGGAAGAACACTGGATTATGAATGTAATTATGGAGAGGAAGTAACGATCACTCCCCGCAATTATCCATTTGCTTTCAGGCATATGGGAGAGGTGAAGACACACTATGCAATCATTGGTATGGCACATGTGGCAGCAGATTACCCGCTTTATTATGATGCCATCAATGAAAAAGGTCTTGGAATGGCAGGACTTAACTTTGTTGGCAACGCTAAATATCAGGAGGTAGAGCAGGGAAGAGAGAATGTGGCACAGTTTGAATTTATTCCATGGATCTTGTCACAGTGTTCCTCAGTAGAAGAAGCAAAAGAAAAACTTGGCAGGATGAATCTGGTAGGAACTACATTCAATGAGTATTTCCCGGCAGCACAGCTTCACTGGCTGATTGCAGATAAAGAAGAGGCTATTACTGTAGAGTGTATGGCAGATGGATTGCATGTCTATGATAATCCAGTGGGAGTTATGACTAACAATCCGCCTTTTCCTACGCAGATGTTCCTATTGAATAATTATATGGGATTATCCCCCAGACAGCCACAGAATCAGTTCTCGGACAAGCTGCCGCTTAATACCTACAGCAGAGGTATGGGAGCCTTGGGACTGCCCGGAGATCTTTCTTCCGCATCCCGCTTTGCCAAAGTGGCATTTACTAAGATGCATGCCATCTCAGGAGAATCAGAGAATGAAAGTGTGAGCCAGTTCTTCCATATCTTAGGATCTGTAGACCAGCAGAGAGGCTGCTGTGAAGTGGCTGAGGGTAAATATGAGATCACACTGTATACTTCATGCTGCAATGCAGATAAGGGAATCTACTATTATACGACCTATGAAAACCATCAGATTACTGCAGTAGATATGCATAGAGAGAATCTGGATGGCAGTGAGCTTGTGCATTACCCGCTGATTCAGGGTGAACAGATCAGGTGGGCGAACTGATAATTACAATAAGGCTGCTATGCCAGATGGAAAATTCTGTGCAGAACTTCATCTTCTACCAGAATCTGCTTAGCCAGTTCACGATACTGTTCTTCATGAAGATAGGTGTGGCGGAAAGGCTTGATAGAAGGTGCAAGATCTATTGCCTGTTTATAGTCTTCTACATTCAGATTCAGGGTGCACACATAATCCCAGAAACCAGTCTGGGTAAAGATGGTATTGACTCTCTGATAACGATGGTCATGAACACGACTCATCAGGTATGTGGCAATACCGACCTGAATACCATGAAGCTGAGGTGTCTCCAGCATTTTATCCAGAGCATGTGAGATCAGATGCTCACTGCCACTGGTGGGGGCGCTGCTTCCTGCAATTTCATTTGCGATACCGCTCATGGCAAGGGAGTCCAGTAATTCTTTCAGGAACAGGCGGTCATGAATCGTCTCAAAAGGTGTACGCACGAAGCTGTTTACTGCCTTTTTCGCAATCATCATGGCAAAATCATTGACCTGTGCAGCGCCATGCTCTGCTTCAAACTGCCAGTCATAGAGGGATGTGATCTTGGAAACCATATCTCCGATACCAGAGTAGAGGAATTTCTCAGGTGCACTTTTGATTACATCTGTGTCTACAATAATGCCATAAGCCATACGTGCGGGAACAGAGCTGCGCCTTTTATTAATAAGCAGGGAAGCGCTGGCGCTGGAAAAGCCATCACTGGAAGCAGAAGTCGGCACGCTGATGAAGGGAAGCTTACGCAGAAATCCCATATATTTGGCGGCATCAATGACTTTGCCGCCGCCCAGACCAATGACCGCCTGTGTGGAATTGGGCAGCGCAAAGGCAATGCGGATGATATCATCTATATCGACTGTATCCAATTCACAATATTCCAGAACTTCAATTCCTGCATTGTGCAGGGAAGAGAGAACCTTCTGACCGAACATGTCAATCAGACCATTTCCAAAATAAATAACGACTTTCTGTAAATTACTTTCCTGCAGATAAGGTCCTATCTTACTCAAAGCTCCATCTTCAACTTTTAATATCGTGGGAATTGCAATGTGACTGCTGTTTATTTTTGCCATCTTTATAACGACTCCTCTCAATAACCTGAAACTTTTATAACAAGTCTATTATAAAAGTTTGTTAGATTTTTGGCAACCATTGTTATGCTTTGACAAATTATAAAAGACTTGATTTCTCAGAATATTACGTGTACAATATCTATAACACGTATGGAAAACGTTTTCCATAGAAAAATGGGGTAAAAAAATGTTCAAAACTATGCGGGCTGTATTTTTAACTTGCATAGATATGGACAGAGAGCAAAAGAGAGGTATGGATTAATATGGAGTTTGCAGCAGTTTTTCACAGATCAACAGATAATTATTGCTATGCGCTGGACGATAATCAGCTCATCATTAACCTGAAGACAGGGTATGATGTGAAGATCGTGAATATCATTTATGGAGATCCCTTTGCCAATGGTATCTTAGGTGGAGGCGAGGAATGGACGGGAGAGAAGGCCGGCATTCCTTTTAAGAAGAAATTAAAGAATCAGATATGGTGGACGACTACCATTATTCCACCTTTTAAGAGATTGAAATATTACTTTGAACTGATTACTGATACAGAGAAGTGGTATTATTTCGAGGATGGTTTCGTCAGTGAAGAGCAGATGCAGTTAAAAGGCAGAAGCCGTCAGTGCTTTACAATGCCTTGGCTGAATCCGGCGGATGTGAACAGAACCCCTTACTGGGTCAACGAGACTGTATGGTATCAGATTTTCCCGGACAGGTTCTGCAATGGCAATCCGGCAAATGATCCTGACGACACAAGGCCATGGAAATATGAACCAATCAAAGGACACAGAGATAATTATGGTGGAGATCTGGAAGGCATTACACAGAAACTGGATTATTTACAGGATCTGGGAGTGACAGGGCTGTATCTGACACCAATTAACGAGTCACCTTCCAATCACAAATATGATACGACAGATTATGAGCGCATCGATCCGCATTTTGGCGACGATGAAGTAATGAAAGAGCTGGTTGCACAGGCGCATGGGCGGGGAATTAAGATTATGCTGGATGCGGTGCTCAATCATGCAGGCTATTATTTCAAGACGTGGCAGGATGTGCTGGAGAAAGGACCGCAATCACAGTATTATGACTGGTTCATGATTAACCAGTGGCCGCTGGATGATAAGTGGCAGGCAGCGAAGAAAGGGCAGCTGTATACCTTTGCTTTTTTCGATGGAATGCCAAAGCTTAATACCAATAACCCAAAGGTCAGAAGGTACCTGGTGGACGTCGTGTGCGGCTGGGTGCGTAAATATGACGTAGATGGTATCCGTATTGACGTAGCCAATGAAGTGTCCCATACCTTCTGTAAGGAACTCAGAAGTGCTCTCAAAGCTATAAAACCTGATATCTATATATTGGGAGAAATATGGCATGACGCAATCAACTGGCTTCGTGGGGATGAGTATGATGCAGTCATGAATTATCCTCTGGCTGGAAGCATGAAGGATTTCTTTATTGATAAAAGTCTGACAGATGAGGACTTTGAGTGCATGATCAACCGTTGCTACACCAATTATATGCAGCAGACAAATGATGTGCTTTTTAACATGCTGGATTCCCACGATACACAGAGACTCCGCAGTATTGTATCAGGAATGGATGAATATGATGCGCTGCTGACATTATTGTTCACTATGCCGGGCAGCGTGTGCATCTACTATGGAACCGAGATTGCCATGGAAGGTGGATATGACCCTGACTGCAGACGTTGTATGCCATGGAATGAGATAGAGCGGGGAGACTATGCATCACAGATCTCCTTTATGAAAGAGCTGATTAATCTTAGAAAGACACAGCCTCTTATGAGAGAGCGTAACTTCCACTTCCCGGCTGAATATGAGAACCCGAGAGTCATTCAGTTCGAGAAGATTGGCTGGAGCGAGAAGCTGGAAGTACTGGTCAATGCCAGCGATACTTCAGTAGAACTTCTACACCCACAGCAGGGCGAGATACTCTTTTCCCGTAACCTGCACACCACCAAACTTGCCCCCGGCGGCGTCTGCATCCGCTATATTGAGAAAGAAAAATAAGGGCGAGGGGCGAAACCATTCCATTTACATGCATGGCGTTTCGCAGGATATTTTAAGATATCATTTGAAAGTCAGTCTATTTTATTTATAATTCAGGCAGAATATTTTCGTAATAAGCCACACCCGATATAAAAAATAGAACTTTAAATCTTTCACATAGTCTAAAATTTATGTTAAACTATACCTGTCTGCATTCTAAGACTTGCAGACAGGTATTTTTAATAATCCAGCGAAACGCCCGGCACGGAGCTGATTGTGAGGATGTTACCATGCATAAGCAGGTACTTTGGCGCGGCCGGTACTTAATGTGCACAGCCGTAAGGCGCATGCACATTTATGTACCGCTGCCAGCGACAAGTAGCGAGAGCGTGCCTGTGTTGCATGGTAACATCCTCACAATCCCCATCCGACTCCCCAGCGTTTCCCTGCCCCAGGAGAATATATGATATTAAAGAAACAGATTCCAGAGGACTTCTATAAGTTGTTCCGCACCAGAAATATGGACGCTTATATGATGTTTTTGGTAGCAATATATGAAGAAAACAGTGAATTGTATACAGCACTTGGACTCACCCTTGAGGAAGGACAGGCTATTATCGCGGAAACCATGAGTCGTGGACAGATAGACTGGCAGGAAGATGAAGAAAGTCAGGAAGAAGAGACACAGGATACAGATATGGAGATAGATGCTGTGTACCCCGGAACACCCTCTGCAATACTCAGGCGCCTCATCCGCTGGGGGTGGCTGCGCAGTGATTATGATGAGAAGCTCAATACCTATATACTGTCTTTCCCAGAGTACAGTCAGATGTATGTGGAACTCTTCGAGAAATTGCAGAGGGAAGATGAGACAGGAGAAAGAGAGAGCATCCTTGCTATTTACAGTGCATTGTTCACCTATCATTCTGATAAAGAGAAAAACAGTGAAATTCTAAAGAGCGCCCTGCGGACATCCAAGAATCTGGAACAGCTGCTTTCCAATATGCAGAATGGTATGAGGACATATTTTGAAGAATTATCCCAGAGTAAGAATTTCATGGAGATTCAGCAGGTGCTGGTAGATGAGATCAATAACAATGACAGTAAGAGATATGCGATTCTTACCACAACAGACAGCTTTTACCGATATAAAGAGACTGTAAAAGAGCTCATCAGCCAGATTTTAAATGATAATGAGAAACGTAAGATACAGATCATAGAACAGCTGAATGAAGCAGCGCCGGATTCTATGGCGAAGTTCAGACTGGAACAGTCTCTTAATTACTATGAAGAAGCTACGGTAATGGTATACCGCATTGAACGTGAATTTGACATGATCGAGCGCAAGTATAACAGATTGATTGAGCAAAAGGCAGTATTTGCCAGACGCGCACTTGCCAGAATCCGCTTCATTTTCCAGGAAGGAGCCCATGACGAAGACAACATCCCCAAGCTGCTGCGTATTATGGATGCCAGTGAGGACAAGGAGCAGATCCTGGATGAGCTGAGCAGCCATATCAGGCTGTCAGCACCGTATAAAGTATATGATGATGACAGTATGTATACCATCAGAGAAGAGAGTGATTCACAGTTCAATCCATTGACAACAGCAGAGCAGGATCAGCACAGAGAAGATGAGATTACCGATTTTGTGCCCAAACCTCTTTATACCAAGAGACAGCTTCACGCATTTCGTGATCAAAATATGAAGGATGGCGCATTTGTCACAACAAAGGAGACAGTATCCTCTATAGAAGATCTGGAGAAAATGATGTTTTTGTGGCAGGAGATTACAGAGAATCAGAGCGATGAGGATGTTGTAAACTTAGGTGGAGAGTTCACCAGCCCGGATGGATATACTTTTTCCGAGCTTACGATTCGAAATATGCATCCTGAGACAGAAGAATGAGCAGATAACAGGTAAACCTGTTATCCCAAATAGCATCGAGAATGCAGTTTTGCACATGGGGTTCTGAATAGTTATTAATTGAGAAAGGCTTGAAATAACAGATGTTAAAATATATGGAAGAATTGTCTCCCGGTGAGGCATCAAATATCAAAAAAACAATACAGGATCTGTTTAAACAGACGTGTATATTGCAGGTAAAATGTGATCCTGTAACCCTGGTACAGAGGGATAATCCCAGATACAGAACCTGTGCCAATCACAGAGAATTTATAGCGGCGTATCTTTCCCTGCTGGACTTGGAGCTGATTCATGATCCACAGGAACAGCTTTTCAGAATTCAGGGCGAGGGTCTGCCAACAGAGCGTATGAATCTGATGACGACACGTATTATGCTGCTTTTAAAGATCATATACAGAGACAGGATTATGGGGGATGGTCTGCGTGCTACAGTGACAAGTCTTCGGGAGATCAGAGAGTACGGAGCCAGTACGAAGCTGATCATCCGTAAGCTTACCAGTCAGGAGTGGCAGGATGCACTGACGCTGTTAAAAGTACATCAGATTATCGAATTACCCGGTGCAGTAGGCAATGTAGAAGATGATACGCCAATCTATATATACAGTACGGTCAATATCTTCTGTTCTTCGGTTACGATTGAAGAACTTGTGAAGAAGTATCGTGACAGGACAGAAGCAGCGATAGTCGGCACGACAGAATAGGATTACTGTACAATAGCGTATTATATAGAAAGGTTCGGTTAGTAGAATAAGTGAAACAGTCTAAGAAAATATTTACCAGAATGTGCCTGAATAACTGGGGCGGCATTTCTCATAAGATACTGGAATTTAATGAATATGTAAATCTGTTCAGTGGCAAGAGTGGTTCAGGTAAATCCACAGTAATGGATGCCATACAGGTTCTTTTATATGGAAGCTTCTCTCCAAGCTTCCTCAATAAGGCGGCAGATGATGCCAAGAACAGGAGAAGCGTGCTCAGTTACCTGCGAGGGGAGCAGAAGGATGGTACAGCCAATCGTGAGAATGCTGACTTTTGTTCCAACATTGTACTGGAGATAGAGGATACAGGTACGCATAATTACACCTGTGTAGGTGTGGCTTTTGAAGTAAAACACAATGACAGTGAGATTAGGAAGTATGTCTTTTTCAGCCATTCAGGGCAGATACCGGAGTCTGAATATATCAACTCCAAAGGATATGTATACACCAATCAGGAGATTAAGAAGCTGCTGGAAGTAAGGGCGCAGTCAGATTCTAACAAGGGCAGGGATGTGAACCGTACGTATACTTCCAGAGAGGCATATATGGCTGCGCTGTATGATGTGATTCTTGGTTATATTGACGGAACCCGTTTTCAGATTATGGAGAAAAGTGCCATTGCGTTAAAGATGACTAATGGTACAGGCCAGTTTATCAGAGATTACATGTTCCCTAAGAGTGAGAGCAATGTCATAGAGAAGATCAGTGACCAGCTGGGTTCTTATAGAGATATTCAGGATAAGATCAAGGATATGCGCCATAGAATCGAGCTTCTGCAGGAGGTGCGTGAAGCCGGCAGCCGCATGCTTGAAGTCAGTACAGGGATTGCCAAAGCCAATGCAATGATACGTTGTATTGATGTGGTAGAACTACAGGATAAGATCATGTCAGAAGAACAACAGATTGCACAGCACAAGGATGAACTGGACAGACTTGCTCTGGAAATGGAGAAGGACAGAGCCATTTTAAAAGACATTGACGAAGAACTGATTCAGGTAAAAGCGGATCTTCAGGCGAGCGATCTGGGCGCAAAGAAAAATCAGCTGGAAGCACAGAACCAGTTGGCTAAAATGCTCACAGAGAAGAGTATGCAGTGGCGTAAAATGCTGGAAGGACTGCGAAAGTGGGAAGAGGATGAGGCAATTACAGACTATGTCAGCAACCCTATGCTGCAACGTATTCATGCCTTTTGCAGCGGCAGCATCACAGAACCGCAGTGTAACGACCTGAGACGTAATATCCAGAATACCTTAGTGGATATCGAGGAAACGCTGGAAGAATACAAGGAGCAGAAACGCGAATCTGATAAGGAATTGAAGGAACTGCGGACTCTGGTAGATGACATGAAGAATGACAGGAAGCCGTATTCTGCTATATTAAAGGAAGCAAGAGGCGCATTGGAGCGCAGACTCAGCGACCTTTATGGACGTACTATTAAGGTCTATATCTTTGCAGATATGTTCGATGTCAGGGACAAGGAATGGAAGAACGCTATTGAGGGAAGAATGGGCAGACTCAAGCTTTCTCTTGTGACAGAACCCAGGTATGCCCATGATGCAGCAGTTGCTTTTCGTGAGATGAAGAAATATGAAGAGGTTGACCTGATTAATACGGCTGCAATCGAAAAGAGTCAGCCACAGGCAGAACAAGGCTCCCTCTATGAAGCAGTGGAGACAGGATATACGTATATTGATGCATGCCTCAAGCGTTATCTGGGCAGAATTATCAAATGTCATACGACGGAGGAACTGGAACAGGTAAAAGACGGTGTTACACCGGACTGCTATTCCTACAGTAATTATATCTTCCGCCATCTGCGTAAGCGTGATTATGATAAGTACGCATGTATCGGAAGTAAAGTCTCCAAGGCAAGACTGGAGGAATATCAGGCAGAGCTCATGCGTCTTGAAAGTGAGAATGCACAGCAGATGCAGGCAATCAACAGGCTGAGTCAGGCTTCAGCTTTTGAAAGACTGACAGAGGAAGATTCCTATATTATATCTCTCTCCACTTCCGGTAAGGAGCTGGATAAAGTCATGGGTAAGATCAATGCTCTGAAAAAGGATATAGAAGTATTGGAGCAGGGAAAATATAAGGAATTGCAGGAGCGCAGCAGCAGACTGGAAGAGAAGAAGGAACAGAAACAGACTGAAATTGACCAGAATCAGGGCGTAATCAACAGTATTGAACGCAGGAAAGGTCATTTAGAGGGCGAAATCGAGAATAATAAAAAAGCACTGGATGAAAGTCTGATGGGCTATATTCCTAATGCGGAACTGGAAGCAGAAGTGGAGAAGCTTTTAAAGACACGTTCAGGTCAGGCTATCAAGAGTCAGAAGAACAGAGAAATCACAGAGCTTGAAGAAAAGGAGCAGCAGGAGCTGGAGAACAGACAGGCTGCAAGAAACCGCTTTAACAGAGAATATCCTTCTGTAGGCTTCAGTGGCGCAGAGAAGAGCAATGATGCATATGTGAATCTGTTGAATGAGTATGAGACAGATTATGAACCGAAGTATGAAAGCGAATTTGAGAAGCAGTGCAATATTATCTATAAGAGCCTTCGGGAAAATGTCATTGCGACCATACATGGTGACATCAATGCTGCTAAACGCCATACGCATGAGATCAACCGTCTGCTTCGTAAAACCAATTTTGCAGACAGCACCTATCAGATCAAAATAGAACCTGCAAAAAATGAGAATGGGCAGTTCTATGAGATGCTGACAGCACCGGAGCTTGACAGCAAGAATGTGGGAAGTGGTGTCATAGATGGACAGATCAGTCTTGGTGAGGATGAATTTTACCAGAAATACGAGAATAAGATCAAGCTTCTGACAGATAAATTCATGCCAATCAAGGATGAAGATGGCTCCCATAGAGAGCAGCGTCTGAAAGAAATGGAGCAGTATGCAGATTATCGTAATTATCTGTCCTTTAGTATGTATGAGCAGGTAACGGATGCACAGGGCAACGTAATTCGTGAGAATTTCGTAGATGAGATGGCAGGACGTGATTCTGGTGGTGAAGGTCAGAACCCGAAGTATGTAGCACTGCTGGCTGGTTTTGCAATGCTTTATATGCAGCAGAGTAACAGGGATTCCAAGATTAAACTGGTGCTGCTGGATGAAGCCTTTTCCAAGATGGATCAGGAGAGAAGTGCCGTCTGCCTGCAATATGCGCGCAAGATGGATTTACAGTTGATTGTCTGTGTACCCGATGAGCGATTGCAGTCACTGATCCGCAATGTAGACTGCGTATATGGCTTTAGAAGATATCATAACCAGATATCCATGATGCATATTGACAAAGGAGATTACCTCAAACTGATGGAGGGAGAGGAAAACGACTAAGGTCGGATGAGAAAAGGGGGAAAAACATGATTGAAATTATGGAATTGGTTTTGAAGCACATTGTAGAAGTGGCGATTCTGTTTTTTGAGTTCGTAGGTGTTATCGTCATTATTATCTCAGGCTTGAAGGGCGTCTATGCGTATGTTCGCCGTTCACCGGATATGAAGATCACGCTTGCACAGGGACTGGCAATCGGTCTGGAATTCAAGCTGTGCAGTGAGATATTAAAGACTGTTATTGTAAGAGAATGGACAGAAATCGTCACGGTTGCGGGAATCATTGCGCTGAGAGCCGCATTGACATTCCTGATCCATTGGGAGATTAAGGAAGAGAATCATGAAAAAGACAAGCAGTAAGAGAATAGCCGCAGTACTGATATGATGTTCTAATTATTATAGAACAATAAACTTTCTTAAAGAAATATGAATTGTTAGCACTCTCTATTGACGAGTGCTAACAATGGTGCTATAACATAATCAGAACAAGGGAAGAGAGATAAAAATCAAATCCCTGCTCTAATAGAAACGTATCGTAACAGTGTAGGACATAACCTACGGAGTTTTATATAAGGAGGAATTGATTATGTTGATGCCTAGTATTTTTGGAGAAAATTTATTTGATGATTTTATGGATGGTTTTGCTTTCCCGACAGCTAATTGGAATTATGCGAAGAACACAGCCAATGTAATGAAGACAGATATCAAGGAAAATGACAAAGGTTATGAACTTGATGTTGATCTTCCGGGATATAAGAAAGAAGATGTTAAGGCTGAACTGAAGGATGGATATCTGACAATCAGCGCATCCAATGATAATACGAAGGAAGAGAAAGACGAAGACGGCAAATACATCCGTAAGGAACGTTATACCGGCTCTGTCAGCAGAAGCTTCTATGTTGGCAAGTATGTTACGGAAGAAGATATTCATGCAAAATTTGAAAATGGTATCTTGAAATTGTCCGTACCTAAGGTAGATGCACCAAAGGTAGAAGAGAATAAGTACATTTCCATTGAAGGATAAGGATAATGATTTCTACCCCCCCGCAGATTTTCCCTTGCGGGGGGGATTTTTTTAATATAAAAAGAACGTATGTTTAACAAAAATCATAGTAAAATAAGCGTATATACTTATAACACATATTCCATAAAAAATGATATGCTATGTAATACATGCATTTTGCATAAAAAAGGAGGATAAAAGTTATGAAATATGTCAGACAGTTTATGTTGATTCTGATGATTTCTTTTTGCGGTGAATTATTAAAATGTCTGCTTCCACTACCCATACCAGCCAGTGTATACGGATTTGTTCTTTTGTTTGCCGGACTTATGACAGGAATGATCAAGCTGGACATGGTGAAAGATGCAGCGAAATTCTTAATAGAGATTATGCCGCTCATGTTTATTCCGGCAGGAGTAGGATTGATCTGTTCCTGGGATGTGCTTAGACCGATATTGATACCTATTGCAGTGATTACGGTAGTAACTACAGTCGTTGTCATGGCATCCGCAGGCAGAGTGACACAGTGGGTAATACGAATGGAAAAGAGGAATAAAGAATGAATGAGGTAATGGGAAATTCCCTGTTTTTTGGAGTTATGATCAGTGTGGCTGCCTATGAGATGGGCGTTCTGCTGAAGAGAAAATTCAAGCTGGCAATTTTTAATCCGCTTCTGATTGCCATTGCAGTGATCATTGTGATTCTGGCAATTACAGGTGTCGAATATGATACATATAATGATGGAGCCAAATATCTGAGCTATCTGTTGACACCGGCTACTGTCTGCCTGGCAGTGCCTCTTTATGAGCAGTTGGAGATATTAAAGAAGAATCTAAAGGCAATTCTTGCAGGCATCCTTGCAGGTGCACTTACCAGCGTGACCAGCGTTCTGATTCTGGCAGTATTCTTTGGACTTACCCATGAACAGTATGTCACATTATTGCCAAAGTCCATTACCACAGCCATTGGAATGGGCGTATCTGAAGAACTGGGAGGAATCGTGACAATCACAGTTGCCGTTATCATCATTACGGGAGTTCTTGGAAACATGTTCGCAGAAGCTGTATGCAAGATATTTCGCATTGAGGAACCTATTGCAAAGGGCATAGGCATCGGTTCTGCCTCCCATGCCATCGGAACTGCCAAGGCAATGGAGCTTGGAGATATTGAAGGTGCAATGAGCAGCCTGTCAATCGCTGTATCAGGATTAATCACAGTAATGCTGGCAAGCGTGTATGCACAGTTCCTGTAAATGTTATTCTATAATTATTACGACACAAAGGCGCATGCAATTCCTGCATGCGCCTTCTTTGAGGATAGATATAATAACCAATGAGAATTTACTCAGTTATCATCGTAGAGGAATCAGTTTCACTAATAATCTCATTCGTGGAACCGTTAATATACCGGACAGTGGTTTTAGCATCTTCCGGTGACACGCCGGCAGCAATCTGCTGTTCATTGCCTGCTGTGTAGAATGACATGACTAACATGGATTCATATGTATTCATGACATCAGACTCCAGCGTGATTGTAAACAGTGTGTAATCAGATGTTACTTCAATAGAAGTAATGTCAGGATAATATTCTTTATCATCCAGAATAGTCTGAATGCTGTCTGCTAAGGCATTCAGACTATTCTGCTTCAACAGATGTGGTTTCTTCTGAAGGTGCTGCACCATTGGAAGAATTACAACCTGTTATCATAATAAAAACACAAATTGTCATTAAAATTAATCGTATCTTTTTCATCATATTGTCATACTAACATATCAATATCAAATTGTCCATACAAAACAATAAAACAATAAATTATACCATATATTGCATATTTCGTATTTGCTGTAAGAAAAATATGTACTAGAAAATCCGATAAGGAATGCCATTTGTTATTCTAAGGGAAAGGAAGGTATATATATGGATTATAGAATACGTATGCGTAATTTGCGGGAGGATAGTGATAAAACTCAGCAGGAAATTGCGACAATCCTTGAAACATCACAGACTATGTACGCAAGATATGAGCGAGGAGCCAATGAAATGCCTATCAGACATTTGATCCGTCTTGCACAGTACTATAATGTTTCAACAGATTATTTCCTTGGTCTTACAAAGGAAA
>ERZ1034946.177-NODE-177-length-45864-cov-25.234823_pt1 | contig 45864 bp, 43 predicted proteins | sample MGYA00520591_ERZ1034946 | MGnify/ENA primary metagenome ERZ1034946 (study PRJEB33766, sample SAMN09781753) | gut metagenome | biome: gut microbiome | host: Homo sapiens | place: Madagascar | study: EMG produced TPA metagenomics assembly of the PRJNA485056 data...
CTTCAATACTATAATCAGCTTTTTCCCAGCCATAATAAATCGGTACACACTTATGATGTTCAGCTACCCAATAACTATTTGGTAAATCAACTGTCTTCCCTTCAATTTCATTTCCAAAATCTGTCCTACTAAAAACTTTCCCTGTCTCTTCTTTGATCGCATAATCAAATACAATATACTTATAAAATCCAGACTTCATCCCATCCGGAAAAATCACACGATTATCGAAGATTTGATCAAACTTTTTTGCCAATTCGGTTTTCCATTCAATAATCTTAGGCAATCTTTCTAATTGTACAATTCCTAATGCAGATGTAAATTCATTTATCCTATAATTAAACCCATTTTTTAATGGATACGTTACGATTTTTCCATTAATAACTTCTTTTCCATAATTTCTAAATTTTTTCATCCATTCAATTAAATCTGCGTTTCTACTTACAACCATGCCCCCTTCCCCAAGAGGCATTGTTTTTGTAGCATAAAAACTATAACTTCCCGCAATCCCCCAACTTCCAGCTGTTTTTCCATTCCATTGAGCGCCATGTGCATGTGCGCAGTCCTCGACTAGGGAAATATTTTTTTCTTTACAAAATGCTGATATTTTTTCTATATCAAATGCAATATGACCGCCTATATGTACAACAACAATTGCTTTTGTCTTCTTTGTAACTTTCTTTAGCACATCTTCATAGCTTAAACAAAGATCCTCTTTATTACAATCAGCATAGATAATATTGGCTCCTGCCATTTTTGCCGATTGTGTAGTTGCCCAAAAAGTATTAGCAGGAACTATTACATCGTATCCTTTTACTCCAATATACTCAAAGATAGATAATAACCCCGCTCCACCACTTGTTACGGCGCATGAATGTAATCCCGTATACTCTTCAAATTTTTCCTCAAATGTTCTGGTCATTTTTCCATCAGACCAAAAATTTGATTCAAACACCTCATCTAATAATTTATAATATTTTTTTCTATACTCTTCTTCAAAAGGTAATACCATCTTTTTCTTCTCCCTACTATTATATAAAATGTTTTGTATTTAATTTATTAAGACTGTCAAACATCATATTAAAACCAGTAATCCTACACACACTGCATCCTTGTTGGCACTCGGCACTTAACAATCTTTGTGTATACTGCTCTCGATATGTAGATTCCCATATTTCACAAAAATATGAATTATTAACATTGCCTAAAATAGTATTTTCGTTTCTTCGTTTTTCGCAAAGACTTACATCTCCATTTGCATGAATAATTGAAGTTAATGAATGGGCAATACATGGAAGATTATTGTTTTTTTCAATAACTCGATCTACAATCGTTAACATATATTTAATTCTTTTATTAGAAGTTATCTCAACCAATTTTTTTCTAAGATCAAGCATCTCCTCTACTGTTGGCGTAATATCTGGTGCTTCTTCTACAGGTCTAATATAGATATAATCAACTCCAATTTTATCTAGTTGATTAATCAAATCTTCCAAATTATTTTGGTTTCTTTTCGTTAACACATATCCTACACCAACAAATGTCTTCTGAGGATTTCTAATAGCTGTCATTTTTTTTAAATTTTCTAAAACTTTGTCAAATGCATCTACTCCCTTCTCTGATTTATATTCATTCTCATTACTTGAATCCAAAGAAACCCTAATCCATTTCAACCTATGAACGCTATCTGAAATATCAATTGTTCCATTAGTTATAAGCCCCAAATCCAGTCCTAACTCGCTTCCTGCATCGACTATTTCTTTAAAGTTAGGATGAAGAGTTGGTTCGCCTCCACCTTCTAGGGTAATCCCCGTATTATGTTCAGCAAATTCTTTAAATATTTTTCTTATCGTTTCTAATGATAAGGTTGCTCTATTTTTTCTTAATTCTTTGTCTGTACACCAACTACATTTCAAATTACATAAATCTGTCAAATGAAGTTCTACGCTAATTGGAAAGGATTTATCTAACATTTTCTTTCCATTCGCGACATCCATAATACTATTAACCTTATCAATATTTAATAGAAGTTTTAACTTACTATACTCAAATTCATCCCAAAAGTTTGATTCTCTCATTCAGTTTATCTCCTAATACTATACTCACTATATCGTTTTAATAAATGCCTTCTTCATATAATTTAACTTTCTGTTTAAACTGACTTACTCATTAAACCAGATAGGACACAGAACATTATCAAATTCATATTTATTTAAACTTTTTCTAATATCATCTTCGTTTTTTTGATCAACCCCCACCACGACTAATGTTACAGTTTTATCATACGGATAATCTTTTAAAGCATATGTATCTATATCCATATCCGCTTTCTCTGTGACCAAAAATCCACTAAATATCAATTTATTATTAAAAAAGCACTTCTGTATAACTTTAGAATACTTTCCCTTTCCCATGATATATACATATTTGTATTGTTGAATTGTTTTTATTTCAATCTCTGAAAAAGAATTATTATAAAAATAATTATTGTATATTCTCATTAATTCTTTAAAAATATCTAAATCTGTATTTTGAATTGCTGATATTATTTCTTTTTTCTCATAAGCATCTTGGCAATTCCCCAATGCTCCTAATGTAGCATTGGCATATTTTTTTATCCTTTTTTTAATATATAGATTATATTCATAATTAGTATATTCATTATACTTTGACAGAAAAACGGTAAAATCAATATTATGCAATGCAGCATTCTTTACATCTTTACTGTAATTACTAGTCCAGGAACCTTGATGCATAAATCTATAAACAGACATTATTCTTTCAAAATAGTATATTTTTCCTTTCGTTAATGCAAACAATTGCATGGGAACATCTCCAACACTACATTTAGGAAATATATCTGATTTAAAAAAAGCATCTCGTCTTATTATCAATGAAGCAGTAGGTAAATTGCCATTTGGTTGCATAATTATTTCCTGCGGAAGCAAATACTTATTTTCACTATAAACATTTCTTTTATATAATTCTCCAGTATTAAAATCTTGAACAATAGAACCATGTGCTGTCATAACACATTCCTTGTGTTTTTCCATAAAATCTACCTGTATCTGTAGCTTTTTGTCATCAATCCAATAATCATCACCTTCACATATTGCAATATATCTTCCTAATAAATTTTGTCTTTCCCAATTATCAAAAATTGCATCTCGATTCGGCGATTGATAGATATTATTAGGCGATATAAATAATCTTATTTTATCTGGATATTTTCTTTTATACTCCAATAATATTTCTGATGTCCCATCATTAGAAGCATCATCAAATATTGCAATCTGAAAAGAATAATTTGTTTTTTGAGTAAGAAATCCATTAAGTGCATCTCTAATATACTTTTTATGATTATAAGTCAAACAAAATATAGATATATCTAACCTTTCTTTCATACTCCTCTCCATTCTTTACATGTATATATTTAGTCTCATGACTAAACAATTTCTTTAATGTATTCAGAAAGGCTTATCATTCCCTCTAAATATGTATTATTACTATAGCGCTTACACCTATCAATTGTTTCTCGAAGATCTGGTATCACGGGGCTTATCCATTCAATAGTACCATCTTGTTTCTTAATTTTTAATAAGTAATTTGATAAACGCATTGCAAAAAAATAGTTATTTTCATCCTCGCAGAATCCATAATATTTACTCCATTCACTTTGAATACTATATTTGAAATGTAACGGATAATTAACATTTCGCTGTATTTCATTTTTTGAAAAATCATAAATATATATCGATTCACCTAAAGCAGGCAATACAACGAGATTTTTATCAGTAGCTACTATTCTCCCATACTCTTCCGGCTTAGCATTTGGAATAGAAAATAACAAATATTCTTGCTTTTTATCCCAAACGTATATATTTCCTTCATTATCAAGTATATAAAATTTTTTATTTCTATATATACAATGTCTACATTGATTTATTTTTAATGGTAATTCATACCACTTTTCCTTATGTGTTGATAAATTATAAGATACTACTTTTTTGCCATCATTTGAAAAAAGCCATATTTGATCATTTACTTTACAGGCAGCAGACAAATCAGGTAAATCATTTTCACATATATATTTGCAGATCTTGTCATCACAAATAACCTGATTATTTTTTAAATTGATAATTGCTATAGTATGTTTATATTTTGTAAAAATAAATAGCTTTTCATCATAGTAAGTGCAAAACAGATAATTTCCCCAGCCTTTACTTTGACAATCAACATCTATTTTTTTTATCTGCTTTGAGTCTAAATCAAACAATAAAACATATCTTCCATCAAGATTAAATTGAAAAATAACGTTATCTTCCATATCGATATAATCAGCAATTCCTAATGAAACTTCCTTATCGTCTACCTCAAAGTCAATATACTCTGTTCTTTTTGTAATCAAATTTAGCTTCATATAAAAATTGCCATATCTCGTAGGAAAATAAATATCATCACCTTTTTTAACACAAGCTGAAAACTGTATTCTTTCGACCTCATTACCCATTTCTCTTACTCTCATTTCTTAATAATGTGTTTCTGAAAAAAAATTACTGTTTTATTACTTTCTCTCACAACATAGCAATTTTTCTTCAAATGTGTCTTCTTGCTTTGTCACTATATAGAGACACGCTGTATCTGTTATGCCATTCCTATCAAAGATTTCTTTTCCAAAATATTCAATACCTAAACAGTGGACAATAAATCCACTCTTTTTTAATCTTTCAATAAATCCAATACGATTATATTTTCTACAATGATCTCCTTGTCCAAATCTTTTCCAATTTTCTTCTTCTGTAAGTCCCCACTCCTCATCAATTTGTTGCAAGTCCATATCAATTGGAACTAGAAAAATACCAAATCCATCCTTTTTTAAAATTCTATTTAACTCCTTCATTGCGCAAAGATCATTTTTTACATGTTCAAAAACATGGGAGCAAATGATTAAATCATAATAATTATCACTTATCATATTCATCTTCTGAATATCACAATTAAAAGTTACATCCGGCATATTTAAATCTGTTGTTTCATATCCACACTGTGGGCAATTTTCTTTTATCCATGTACCTATTACCTTTTCCGGTGCAATTTGTAAAACTCTCTCTTCTTTATTCTGCAAATGATATTTTCTTAATAATGCAACAATTAGCCTTCCTCTATCTGTAATTTGACACAATGGGCAATAATATTCTTCATAATTTAAGAATTCTCCAATCCCACTCTTATATCCGTACTTATGTTGCATAGTGTTATACATATCTGGTAAAGGCAAATATCTCACTTCATTTTCACAGCATTCACATTTTTTTAACTTACCTTCATAAATTTGTTGTAAACTAATTATTTTATTTTCAAGGTCTTTATCAATTTTAATTAATTGTTTTTTTATATCAAAAAAATAGAAATTTGTACAAATAATTAATACATCAAACTGAATCTTAGGTATTTCATACGGTACTATGTATTTTTCTTTGCAATTTAAAGGAATAGTCTTATTATCTGAATAAGCTATAATATAATAATGTTTTTTTATATACTCCAAATTCTCTCTAAAATCTTTTCCAAGTCCAAATAATATTGCTCGTTGCATTTATTCTCCTTTTTAACACTTACAAATAGCTCGATTCAGCCCTAATCATTTCTTAACAAACAGTAAATAATATTCATCCCTTTCCTGCCAAGGCCACTCCATTCTTACACATACATATCCATATTGATACATATCATTAATCAAATCATTCACAAAATACTCTGTTTTTCCATAATTCATGTAACCGTCACAGACAACAGTATCTAATTTAATAAAGGCTTCGGTTCTACGTTTACTAATTAAAAAGTATTTTGCTTTTTTTGTCTGTTCTATAAAATTGCCAATATTATCTATATAGCCAAGCACACCTGCCATAAAAATCATATCAACGTTAATATCAGGGAACTCGCCTTTATTTACATTACAAATAAAATCAACATTTTCTCTTTTACAATAGTCAAGTCCATAATATCTAATGTCATTACGCAAATATTTTTTTATTAAACTATCACCACATCCAACATCTAATAGTGATTTTACGTCTGCAGGAATTAATTCACTCATCTTTTGAGCTCGTTTTTCCCAGCCAGACCGCATATCCATCAATGCATTGCTGTTATCATTTTCGAATTCAATCCATTCTTTTTCTTCATAAAATATTTCATAAAATTTGTGGTTTAATTTCCATCCATTGAAAAAATGCACATTTTCTTCAAATCCATATTCAATTAGAATTTTCTTTATAGTATTAAATTTTCTAGTATCTGTAATGATAATAACACATGAATTTTTATCTACTGTTTTCAAATACTCAAAACAATGAACTATTTTTTTTGTTCCTAATATCTGAAATTCACCTTCTTTTTCATCAAGGAAATAATCTATTGTTTCAAACCTTTCAACAGTAAATAATTTTTTTGCCCACTCACATACTGGGCAAGCTATTATTTTTTTCATATATTTTACCCTATCTCTCCTGTTTGCTCACAATCTATCCTCTTCCAGAATATTTATCTTTTAATATTCTTTTTGCTTCTGGAATATTACTAACACATTTATTAATCAATCTTTCTGTCGGCATTATTACATTATTTTCAGTTATATATTTTGCACCATCAATTATACTTGTATCCCAATTTTTGGCCATTGAAAATTCTGGCGAATCAGACCACAGTTCCGGAACTGGAAGCCAACCTGCTACAAAAGCAATATATAATCCCTCCGGAGTGTATAAATTGTCTATATTATTCTCTAACTCACATATTATTTTTCTTGAATTAGCCTCTAAATAATTTTCTCGATTAATAATTTCATCTTGAGCCTTTTCAATCAGACCTAATTCTCGCTTAATTTTTCGATATTCATTCAAAGAAGCTCTCGTTATTTTAATACTATCATTAATGATATCTGGACTCGCCAAAAAAAGTGCTTCACTGTAGCTTACTACATGTATTATTTGCGGACTGCATTCATTATATGGATCAATGTCATCCATCATTGCTGTCACTGCCGCTAACTGTACTTTAGCCTCTTCAATATTGGGTTTAAAATAATCTAAACCCGCTCTTGTCTGTAAAATTACATTAAAAGAAGGATCTTCTAATCCTTTTATCAATTTTAGTAGCACTCTTGATTTTGCTAAATCCTGTACACCCCATGTACTCCTAGGAGTATTTAACATATTCTGCAAAATAAAAAACTTATTTCCAGCTAATTTTGCCATTTTAGCACTAATATACGCTGAAACAATATATGTCACATCATCACATCCTCTAAAAGCAAAGTGATGTGGCACATTCATTTCTACCGGTTTTGAAGTTGTCGCAATATACTTTAATGTTTCAATGTGTTCTTGTAAATTTTTATATAACGAATTAGAACCTCTTCCATCTAATTCATCAAACCACCACAACGATAAAGCATGCCAGGCAATATTTATTGTGCTTTCATATAATTGAGCCATTTTTTTTACATCTTTTGTTGCAGAATATGTTCTTACAAGCATTGGTTGTGCAGCTTGCCAAATTTTTTGGTATTCTTCTGCACTATTAATTGGAACCCCACCGCCATTTACTTTATTACCCCATTTTTCTCCAAAATTAGATTGTGATAATTGTGATGACCCAATTGATAAAACATCCAAAAAGCCATCTTTTGCTAGTTTCTTACACCATTCGATATATTCATTTACACATTCTTCTCTGGATAAATCTGGAGAATATGGTCCAGAATGTGCTCGTATTAAAGGGTGAAATCCATCTTCAAAATTATTTTTTAATCTAAATAATAATTTATCCTGTTTAGTTCCATATTCTTTATAAACTTTTCTTGTGAATGGCTTTAATTTTACATATTCATGTGAATCAATAACTTTTCTTCCAAATTTAAGTAATCCTTTGTCATACTTACATCCATTTATTATGCTTTGCGGAATTTCTTCAATCGGGATTCCCATAATAAGCAGAGTTTCTTCTACCGTTTCGCCTCCTCGAAAAGTGTTAATTCTTCCTTGATACTCGTTTTCAATCAAATCACATGCTTCTTTTAAACCTGCAAAATATATGCTTTTCAATCTTGCATTTTCGCAATCCAAATATTTATTTTTTTTTAAAACATAAACAAGTTTTCCAAATAAACTTACTGCATCGTGTGGATCAAGTCGATATGAAAATCCTAAATGGCTGATATTATTTTCACTAATCCAATTAAGAATTTTTCTTTGATTATCTTCACTCTCAATAGCTTCAACTGCTGCCTCTTCCTTCTTTGATGCAATATGTGCTTCATATCCACAATTTTTCAACAATGCTGCAGCAGCAAAAAGTCCCATGGAATGTGCATCCGTTATTGTTTTTAATAGTCCAAATTTATCTTTAACACTCATTCTGCAATATTTTTTTTATCCTCTCAAGTCCAACCCGTCTTCCTAGTTTTCGAAAATCTTTTTCAAAAATAGAATTAGATAAATCAATAATCAATGTAATATTGGGAGTTTTCATTTGTAATTGTTCACCCAAATACTCAATTGGCACAAGGCCATTAGGAACATCTTCCAATATGTATCTTGAATTGATGGTAGGTGGCGCATCAATTGACTTGTATGCATCGTTTAACTTAATACATTGATATATCGTTTTCCCATCAACGTGATATATTCTATTCATCCATTCAACAGTACTTTCAACGTTTACCCCCAACTTTCTTGCAACTGCGCATCTTTCAACATCCATTTTTTCAATAAAATTGGCGATTGTTTCAGATATTCCATCATAATAATATTTAAAATCAACTTTAGAATTTTCTATCCAGCCAATATTCATTAACACTGGAGCACAATGTAAAATCATACCAATATTTGACAGTGATGTGTTCACGACACTCTCCTCTAAAGAAAAATAAGTTTTTAGGCATTTCGGTATTCTGCCAAACGCTAAATCGCTGTCTTCGTTTTTCAAAGCCGCTATTCTAACATTATTCTTCATTGCAAAAATAGTAGCTGAATTTTCTCCACTTCTACGACACGTATAAACAATTGTTTGTGTTTCTGCTATGTGCGGTTCTTCTTTAACCCCATATTTTTTTAGTTTATCCATAAAATCAATGGCACCAAAAGTTCTACCAGGATTTAAAATAATTAAAGTATTACCATTTACTTTAGGTGCCAATACTTTTGCAACATCATCATAAGCATTACTTGGTACAGTAACCATAATGGTATCCCTAAACACATCATCTATTCTATCTGATGCTTTTATATTTTTTGCTATACCATTTACAACTCCATTGCAAAAAATAGTTCCTGTTTTAAATATTTTCTCTATATTTTTTCTTGTTCTATTCCATAATGTAACATCAACACCATTCAATGCTAAATGCGCTGCCATGGATAATCCCTGGTGTCCACCTCCGCAAACAAAAATCTGCTCACTCATATATTTCTCATCTTCCATCATAATCATGCAAAAAAATCATATTATTATTATTTTCATCTAACACCCGAACTGACTGCAAAATTATTTTTAATTTATTGTCAATTTCATCTTGACTTTTCCCAGAAACAAGAATTCCTGCAATTCTATCACTGCTTGTTAATTTTTGAAATATTCTATCATTTTCCTTTTTATATAAAAATACTTCCTCTGCAATTTTAGATAAGACTATTTCTCTAAATCCTTCCAACTTCTTTATTGTTCCATTATTTGAATACAAGTATATAAGTCTATAACTCATTTCACTTTTCTTTACCATTGGAAGTCTTGCATTTCCAGTAAGAATAAAATCTACATATTTTTTCATAATATTTATTCCAGTCATATATTCAATTAGGCAGTACTTTGTTCCTCCACCCATTCTTGCACTAAATTCAACAACATATATCTCATCATTTCTTATTATCGCTTGAACTAACAATGGTCCATTATATATTTTAAAGCTTTTAGTTATCTTACTTATCTCTTTTTTTAAATTATTTTTCTGTTTTATGTTTAAAAATACAGGATAACTACTTGCACAAATTGTAAAATTATGCTCATTTTCCCACATTTTTTTTGTTTCACTAATAGACATTATTTTAGGAACTTTATCTTCAATCCAAACATCTACAGATATTTCAACTCCATCAACAAATTCTTCAACTATAACTTTCTTACTTCGGCTCAAAGTATATGCGTTCTGTAATGCTCTTTTAAGTTCATTGACATTATTGACCTTAGTAACACCTTTAGAACTATTACAATCACTTGGTTTTACAATAGCAGGGAAAAAATTTATTTTCTGTATCTGTTCATTGATTTCTACTGCTTTATCAAAAATATAAAATCGAGCTGTTTGAATGTTATTATCCAGGAAAACTTGCTTCATGTAATACTTATTGGTAATTGCAAGAGCCTGTTTAGTATTTAAATAGCAAGGTAATTTTAATTTTTCCGAAACTTTTGCTACCGTAAGTAGTGCCTGATCAGTGCAAGCTGTTGTAATCAAATCTACCTTTTCTTCTACTGCCAATTTCGTAATGTTATCTTCATCTAAAGTACTGATATTACAAAACCTATCTGAATATTGTTTTGCCGGCGGATTTTCATAATAATCAGCTAATAAAATAAAATTTCCTTTTTGTTTTAACTCCTTAATTAAGGCTATTTGATCAAACCCACCTGCTAATACTAAAATTTTCATACTATTGCTCTCTCTACATTTTCAATAATATTTACAATATATTTTTGATGATTCAAATTCATTTTTTCATAAAATGGTATTACTAATATTTTCTTTGCCAGTTGTCTCGCACATCCCACTTCATCATTCTTATACTTATTTTTAAAGCATGCCTGATCTGAAGTTATTGGATAAAAATACTTTCTTGAATATATGTTATTTTCTTTCAATTTTTCATATAAAGTATCGCGACTAACCCCATAACTATCTTCTATAATAATTGGAAAATACGCATAATTTAATGTTGCCTCATTATTTCTATCGAGAAAGCGAATTCCTTTTACATCCTTTAATTTTTCCTTGTAATATTCGTATTTCTCTTTTCTATTAGCTAATGCATCTTCTAAATGATTCAAATTACACAATCCCATAATTGCACAAAATTCATTCATTTTTGCATTTGCTCCAACATCAGCTACAAGTTCCTCTCCTCGTATGCCAAAATTCTTTAGATTATATAGTTTTTCATATAATTTATGATCTGAAAATGTAACTGCTCCGCCTTCTATTGTATTGAATACTTTAGTTGCATGAAAGCTGAATATGGATGCATCCCCATAACAGCCTATTCCTTTTCCTTTATATCTCACTCCAAAAGCATGTGCTGCATCATAAATTACTTTCAAATTGTATTTGTCAGCAATTTTCTGTATTTCTTCAATATTACATACATTACCATATACATGTACTGGTACAATTGCTACTGTATGCTCTGTAATTAAATCCTCTATTTTTGTTTCGTCTATTGTTCCATCAGAAAGCTTTACATCACAAAAAACAGGTTTTAATCGATTTCTCACAATGGCATGTGTTGTTGAGATAAAAGTAAATGGTGTGGTAATAACCTCTGAACCTTCTGGAAAACCAAATGCCTGAATTGCCATCTCAAGAGCCATATGTCCATTTACCATTAATGATAATTCTGGAACATCCAAATATTCTCTTAACTTTTCTTCTAACTCTTTATGATATTTTCCCATATTTGTAAGCCAGTAGCTATCCCATAATGGTTTTATCGCTTCTATGTATTCTTCATATGGTGGCATTGACGATTGTGTCACCAAAATTTTTTCATCGCTCATTATTTGTTCCCCATTTACTCATCAAATACCTGATTTTATTCTAAATGTTCTAAAACATATACATCCTCTATCATCACTGATTTTCCTGTCCGCTGATACACCTGTACTACACTACTAAAATCTCCATAATATCCGTCACTCAATGCCACTGCCCTATCCACATCACTTGTATCATCATAGATTCCCCAGCCTTCTTCTTTATACCACTTTACAAGCTTCTCATATTCTACCCACAGTTGTGGCCTCATGGATGATACTGTACCTTTAATCAACGGATGTGGTCTCCACAGTAATGCTACTTCATCCTTATTTTCCTTAAAGATTCTAAATACATCTTTCATCTTCTCCAGCATTTTTTCATTATTCTCCAACAATGCTGCAATACTGGTATTATAAAAGATAATCTTCTTCCAACTTCCATCCGGTTTCTGTATAATTTTCAACCACTCTTCGGGTATTTCCAGATCTTCCTTCTTTGTGTTTAATACCTTATCAATCTTTGGAGATCCCAGCCCAAGGAATTTTTCTTCCAGATATTTTCTATCCAGATGATTCCCCTGCAGTCCATTTTCCTGTGCTGCTTTCAGATATTCATTTACATAGATTTGCTTTATCTTTTCAGACTGTACAATTACCTTATCAGCATTGATAACTCCGGGAGTCCAGATAAAATGTTTTATATTATTGATAGATACTTGATCATCCGGTTCAATTTCCTGTAAAACAAAATACGGTATATACACCAGTTTTTCCGTATACTTTTTTAAATTACTACTGAAGAATCTCGGATGCACGCAAGTTACCAGATTCCAATCATCATATGGATTATGAATATAGATCACATCTGGTTTTCTTTCTTCAAAGTAATAACTCTGCCAGTCTATTACTTCAATATTCTTCGGATACTCATTGCCTTCATAATGCATTTGTCCAAGGCTTCTATCCGGGTTTCTGTCATAATATGGAATCGGTACACAATAAGCATCACATTCCGGGTCTTCCTTCGCTGCCAAGTAGATACTTTCCAGAGAATCCCACATGGATGCCTTGTATGGGAAAAAGACAACTTCCTTACGGACAGGAATGTCGTTCTTTACACTGTTTTCAATTCGAAGGAGCTGTTTTTTTAGATTTTTGTAGATTTTATTAGCATTGCTGTCTGTGTTACTCTGCAATGCTTCATAGATTTGATAAACGAGGTCGCAATAATCCTGTATGTAGGGAATGGTAACACAATCCTCTTTTTCCATTGTCTCAATGGCATTCCCTATACTGACTGCGCACTCCTGACATTGTGCCAGCAAATCCTGTGCAGATACAGTATTATTTCTGTCGATATGATTCTTGATTTCTTCATGTGCTTCATGAAGTGTCTGGATCATGTCCAGAATATCCTTTTTCTGTGCCTTTCTCATATATATCCCCTTATATCGTACATTCCTTGTAAATCTTCCCTTTGCGCAGCCGATCAGAGCCACTCAAAGCAAAAATGTGGTTCTTTCTAACGCAAAAGGAAGTGGCACTTATCCACTTCCTTAGATATACTGTCTCTATAGTGCTATTTCGGTCAATAGCTGCTGCCTGCATACAAAGTCATTCTTCTACGTCTTCTGATTCCTTCATACTCCCCAGTATATCTTTGGAATGTTCCCTTTACTTATAAGTATTCTATCACATTATTATGTAAATTGCGATAGAATTTTGAATTTTTCTGAATTTTTATACTGAGGATTTTTATAGACACATAGTCATATAAAATGGAATATACGTCACACCGTCTTCATATTTCAAATCTTTTCCGTAAATAATATATCTGTCTTCCATTTTGATAGGATATTTTTGAATCAATGCGTCAAATGATGCATGGCTTCGATAGCCTGATGATTTCACTTCTATTGGACATATTTTCTTTTTTCGTACAATTACAAAATCAATTTCATACTTTTTTTCTTTTGCAGAATCCTTGGAATGATATAAAAATTCATGGAAATAAAGGGAATATCCGTTGGCTCTTAGCATTTGTCCAACCATATTTTCCAATATCATTCCCTGATTAATGCCCAGATTATCAAAAATCAATGATTTATAGATACTCATTTCTGTATCTTCGCTGCTTTGCAGTATCTGAGTTACGAGCAGTCCTGTATCTCCCATATACAATTTAAAATTGCTGCGATCTGCATAAGCTTCCATTGCAATTTCCGGTGCAGTAATGTTAATACATTCATTTCCTATCATAGATTCTGCTACAAAATTAACCGCCTCCATATAGTTCACATATCTTGCATTTTTATCTACAAGAGAAAATTTGAAATGTGAATTATGGTTTTCAAGCTGTTCGGGTATTGTTTTGTAAATTACTGAAGCTTTTTCTTTATTATCCTGATCATATTTTCGCAGATCATCTTCATACAATGCCAGAATATTTCTTTTTATAAAATCTATTTGTGTATAATCTTTTCCGCTTACAAATGCTTCTACTGCCTGTGGCATACCTCCAACAGCCATAAAAGTCCGAAAATTTTTCATTATTTTACGATGAATTGCTTCTCCCATGGCCGTTCTGGCTGCAAATGCTTCCCGAATTGCCGGTGCTGTCACTGTATCCTGATTAGCCCATAAGAACTCTTCAAAATCCATCGGATACATTTTAAGCTTATATTCTTCTGATGGTATAAGAATATCCTGTACATTCTTCTTGATTGAAATCAGTGATCCTGTTTCAATATAATCATATCTTCCATCTGCTACAAGATACTTAATAGCCTGCCTTGCTAATGGAAAAAGCTGTACTTCATCAAATATAATTACAGCTTCATGTTCTGGCAAAGCTTTTCCCATCAGCAGGAATAAATTTCGAAAGAAAACATCAAGATTGCCTATATTCTCTGCGAAATTATCTTTTATATCTTTATTTGCTTTTGCAAAATCAATGATAAAGTAATCCTTATATTCATTCTGTGCAAAGTTTTCAGCTATTGTACTTTTGCCTATTCGTCTGGCTCCTTCCAGCATAATTGCTGATGTTCCACCAGACATTTTTTTCCATTCCAGTAATTTATCATATATTTTTCGTTTAAAAATCATAGGGTGATCCTCCATAAATATACACTGCTTTTTTTATATCGTGAGCATAGCTCACTCAATACATTTCGTAAAATTACACTTGCAAGCAAGTAATTTTACTTCATTATATCACGAATTTTTAAATTTTATTCACATGATTTTTAACGAATTTTGCATTTTTGTTTTCCTAATTTTTAACGTTTTTTCACTTTGTACTGTTCTATCTCACATTCATGCTTCTTTTCTTCACGGAATACGCAGTCCCACTCATCTATAATGATAACAAATTTTCTTTTTGTTCCATAAAAAATATCCGAAAGTGCTATTGCCTGAGAATGTTCCTTATCTTTTATATACTCTGGATAACTCCTTTAATTCATAGATTACTTCATCCTGAATAAACTCTATCAGTAGCACTTAATTTTCAGATACACTGTACATCCATTGTATGTCTAACCTGATTACATCATATTGATTCATATATTTAGCAAAAGAAGGCTGCTTGCTAATGGACAAATTTTTAAAAAGTTCTTTGGAATCACATCCCTTGCTATAATATGCGACCAACATTTTAGCTGTTATAGATTTACCGAATCTGCGTGGTCTGCTTACGCATACATATTTACTTTCACTCTCCAATACCCGTAGCGCAGAGCAATCCGTAGGTATCAAAGTCGGGGGCTTTTGACCCCGACATCATTATAACAGTTTTATATGATATTTTCCATCTTAGTCAACAGAACTCCCCTATTTTATTTGTCTTTTTCATCATTTAATAGTATAATAGCATTAGAATTAATATAAAATATTGATATGGAAGGAGTTCTGCTATGCAAACACTAATCAGACCATCCGCTGCTATTCGTCAAAATTACACAGAGATAGCTGCCTTATGCAAAGAAACCGGTGAACCTGTTTTTTTAACTAAAAATGGTGAGGGCGATCTGGTTGTTATGGATATAGCCACTTATGATCAGCGAGAAAAGCAATTGGAACTTAGGGAAAAATTAATTGAAATTGAAGAATTAAGACGTGCCGGCGCACCTGACATGGATGCCCGCGGTGCTTCTGCTAAACTCCGTGCAGCACTAAAGGAGAAAACTTATGTATAAAGTTGATATTTCTCCTGCGGCAAATGCTGTTCTGGAAGAATACACATTCCGTTGTGCCAGAGACAACGGAGAAGAGTGTGCATTACGACTATTGGATGCTTATGATGAGAAAATCTCTTATTTGGAATCCACTCCCCTCATCGGATGTGCCCGATTGAAGTATATTCCTTCCAAATATCGTGTTTTAAATTTCTGGCCACACCTCTGGTTCGTCTTCCAGATAAAAGAGTATGAGAACTGTGTAAAAATTGATTACATAATTGATGACAGACAAAACTATGGTACTTTTCTAAAATAAACAGCAGAAATGTCCAAGCTTCTTATTCATATTCTGTTCATAATTCTTTTCAGAATTGTTCAAAATATCAACACGATTTAGACACGAAACTCCCCTATACTATAATCATAAGATGCAGCGATGCAAAGGAGGATGCAACAGACATCCACCTTAAATTAAAAAGTGATAATAACATTACTTATAATAACTTTTTCATAATAATGCCAAGTAATCAGAGATTACTTGGCATCCTCCCTTTTTATGGGGATTTTTTTATTTTCTACAATATTTTCAAGCATATAAAAAACCTGACAGAAAGGATTTCTCCCCTCTATCAGGTCTTCTTTTTTCACAGCCAAGCCGTGTATTCTCTCAATTATTCAGCCTTGCCAACAGATCCGAAGAGTTCCATCTTCTCTTTTACTGTAGCCTTGATAGCTTCGAAGCCAGGATTTAAGAGTTTACGAGGATCGAATCCCTTACCTTCTAAGTCCTTACCAGCTTCGATGTACTTACGTGTAGCTTCCTGGAATGCTAACTGGCATTCTGTATTAACGTTAACCTTAGCTACGCCAAGTGTAATAGCTTTCTTAACCATCTCTGCAGGGATACCTGTACCACCATGAAGTACAAGAGGCATAACACCTGTCTTCTGCTGGATTGCATCCAGAGTCTCGAAGCTCAGTCCCTTCCAGTTTGCAGGATATTTACCATGGATGTTACCGATACCTGCTGCTAACATATCTACACCAAGATCTGCGATCTGCTTACACTCGTTAGGATCTGCGCACTCGCCCATACCGATAACGCCGTCTTCTTCACCACCGATAGAACCAACTTCTGCTTCGATGGACATGCCCATTGCATGAGCAACTGCTACTAATTCCTTAGTCTTCTCAATGTTCTCTTCGATTCCATAATGAGAACCATCGAACATGATAGATGTGAAACCAGCCTTGATGCACTTGTAGCATCCGTCATAAGTACCATGATCCAGATGTAATGCAACTGGTACTGTGATTCCGAGTGATTTATCCATTGCCTTAACCATAGCGGCAACTGTATCAAAGCCTGTCATGTACTTGCCGGCACCTTCTGATACGCCTAAGATTACAGGGCTGTTTAATTCCTGTGCGGTTAACAGAATGGCTTTTGTCCATTCAAGGTTGTTGATGTTGAAATGACCTACTGCATAATGACCTGCTTTTGCTTTTTTAAGCATTTCTGTAGCTGAAACTAACATAATTCCAAACCTCCATTTTCATTACTTGCCATAACTCTCCATAATTCTTTGCAGAATTAATAGTTACTGCTTGCCTCTTTATCATTGGAACGCAATTGTCCCTGACAAAATACATTATAAACCGTTTTCCCTGGGTTGTAAACTAAATTGTTTATTTTTTAACGTTATAATTTTAACTCATAAAAAACGCACAAGATACAAATATCCTGTGCGCTTGTAATATATTTCTGTAACTTGCAAATTTGGACCACAGGTACAAATTTGCCGTGTGAAAAACTGCCATATATGGTTTTTCACACTATTCTTTCACAATAATATCCACTGCCTGCTGTTTATTAGACAGCTCTACTCTGGTATGGTTGCCGCCGTATTCCCCATCCAGTGTCCATGCGATCTCTTCGTCAGACTCTATGGTGAGGGAGCCTGTCTTAAAGCAATACATATAGGCTGTGTCCACTCTTTCACTGACCAGTGCCGTCAGGATGGAATTCAGTTCGATAGGATTATTGGGGCGCTTGATCAATGTGACTTCAAAGAGTCCGTCGTTAAGTGCCACATTTCTGCCGGTGATATTCTTGAATCCACCTACAGAATAGGAATTGGTGATCATTCCAAAGATGAAATCGTCCTCGATAACAGTGTCATCATAACTTACCTTCATATGATAGGACTTTACATTCTGCAGGTGCTTCATGCCTTCCAGAATGTACGCCATATGCCCCAGCGTGTTCTTCATTTCCTGCGGTGTTCCATAGGAAACTTCAGTAAACAGGCCAAAGGCAGCAATATATACAAATACATCATGATTAAACACTCCGACATCACAGGCAAATGTATGTCCTGCTGCCACGATATCGGCTGCTTTCTTCATTTGAGATGGAAGTTTCAGGCTGTTTGCAAAATCATTGGTACTTCCTGCAGGAATATATCCTACAGTGGTCTTGAACCCGGATTGCATCATGCCGGTCACTATCTCGTCTAAGGTGCCGTCTCCTCCGCTGCATACAACTAACTGATAGGACTTGTCTCTCTCTCTGGTGACGCGTATCGCATCTCCCTGGCTCTGTGTGGTATATACTGTCACCTCGCAGTCAGCCTTGACGAGAGTATCTGTGATCTCCAGCAGATGATTTCTGATCTGCCCTTTGCCGGCATGGGGATTCACGATGAAAAGAACTTTCTTAGGCATCCTGTCCACTCAGGAATCTTTCAATATGTGCTACAGCTGCGGATTCGTCAGAACCATCTGCAACAACTGTAAGTGTCTCACCGTTATCAAGTCCGAGACTCATCATACCCATGATACTCTTCGCATTTACCTTCTTATCATCCACTTCCACATAGATGGTGCTTTCATACTGGCTGGCTACCTGTACGAATACTGCTACCGGTCTTGCTTCCAGACCATTGTCCAACTGGACTTCCATTGACTTCTGAACCATAATATTCTCCTCCTTTATTTCCGCAATCTGTCTGCCAACTCACCCAGCTTTCTAAGCCTGTGGTTGACTCCTGACTTCCCTACTTTGGGATTCAGATATTCACCTAACTCTTTTAGTGTCGCATCGGGATAATCAAGTCTGACCTCAGCGATTTCCCGCAGCTGGTCGGACAGATTATGAAAACCATAATGTTCCTTGATATACATGATATCTTCTATTTGTTTTGTTGCTGCATTCACAGTTTTAGTAATATTTGCAGCTTCGCAGTTGACTTTTCTATTAATGGAATTGCGCATATCTTTCAGGATCCGCAGATTCTCCAGACTCATGAGTGACTGATGGGCACCCATGACATTAAGTAATTCTACAATGCCTTCGCTTTCCTTGATATAGACTACCAGGTAGCGCTTTCTCTGTACGACCTTGCCTTCAATGTCAAAATCTGCCAAAGCACCCTGTATCTGCATTGCCTGTTCATTGTTTTCACATACGAACTCCAGATGATACCCTTTCTCCGGGTTACTCATGGAGCCAATGCCCAGAAACGCACCTCGTAAAAAGGCACGCTTACAACACAGGCTTTTGATGACCAGAGGATTGACACATAAGCTCTTTTCCTCGTACTTCACCGCCTGCAATATTCTCTGCACAACGTCTTCTTCCGTGTATCGGAACAGATTCACGAAATTATCCATTTTGCCTTCTATATTAAATGTTTTCTTCAGTAATGTAAAGCCTTTTCTTGCAACATAGGGAGTTTCTTCCTGAATTTCAATATATTTCGCTCCCTTTTCGTCACATTTCACAGCTTTGGTATACTCCAGAATCGCTGCCAGCTCTGCGATCTCACAGTGTCTTGCTTCCGGCAGGAGTCTGACCAGTTCATCTTTCACTTCTCCTGAAAATGACATAGGCTACCTCTTATTTTATATCCCTGTGCCGCAGAGTCAGCCCGTATTCACCCTGATTACTCAGTCTGTTATACAGCTCTATCGCCAGAGTCACACTTCTGTGCTGTCCTCCGGTACAGCCAATGGCTACTACCAGCTGATTCTTACCCTCTTTCACATAATTGGGAATAAGGAAAGTAATCATATCTGTCAGCTTATCCAGAAACTGATGTGCTTCCTGAAAGCTCATGACATAATCATGGACTTCCTTATCCAGTCCTGTCTTAGGTTTCATTTCATCTATATAGAAAGGATTCGGCAGAAACCTTACATCAAATACAAGGTCTGCATCCTGTGGTATTCCATGTTTGAAGCCAAATGAAATCACATTGACCATAAGGCTGTTATATTTCTCATTATTTACAAAGATACGATCCAGCTCCGCCTTTAACTCTCTGGTCAGCAGGTTCGTTGTATCAATGACATAGTCAGCCTGCTCTCTGATGCTGGCAAGCAGGGCTCTCTCCTGGGTAATACCCTTCATCAGATCCCCATCTGTAGACAGGGGATGGATTCGTCTCGTTTCCTTATATCTTTTCAAAAGTACCTGGTCAGAAGCCTCCAGAAACAGTAATTCAAAAGAATACTTGGATTTTCTCAGTCTTGCAACTGCCTGATTCACGTCATCAAATGACTGTGCCGCCCTGACATCCAGTCCTAAAGCAACATTCTGTATTGTAGAATTGGGCATTGTGATCAGTTCCACGAACTTGTCGATCAATGCCACCGGGATATTGTCTGCACAGTAAAACCCGGCATCCTCCAACATTTTCATAGCGGTACTCTTACCGCCTCCACTCATACCAGTCACAATTACAAATCTCATAGCTCCCCAGCCTTTCTGTCAATCTCTTTCGCAAATGATGTCTGTTTGTGTTCCTGTACCGGATCTACTGAAAATCTCCCAGCATAATGACTTCCGGCTCTATCTTTACGCCAAAGCTGCTCCATACTTTAGCCTGTATTTCCTGTATCAATATATAAATATCTGTTGCTGTGGCATTGCCCTTATTTACAACAAAGCCACAATGTTTCTCTGATACCTGTGCGCCACCGCATTGAAAGCCTCGAAGCCCCGCATCCTGTATCAGTTTTGCCGCAAAATATCCTTCCGGTCTTTTAAAGGTAGAACCGGCACTTGGATATTCCAGTGGCTGTTTGTCTTTTCTTCTGGCAGCCAAATCTTCCATCTTGAGACGTATCTCTTCCTTCTGCCCTCTCTCTAACTGTATGGAAGCTCCCAATACAATATAAGCTTCCTCTTTCAAAAGGCTGTGTCGGTATGCAAAATGCATCTCTTCACAGCTCTTCTCTACAATCTCTCCCTGTGGAGTCATCAGGCGTACAGAAGTAATAACCTGCTTCATTTCACCGTCATATGCGCCCGCATTCATCACAACTGCGCCACCCAGAGTCCCAGGAATCCCCGCAGCGAATTCAAACCCTGTCAGTGACTGTGCAAGAGCAACTCTGGCGATAGCCGCCAATGTTGCTCCAGCCTCACAGTACATGATATGATTATCTTTTATCTCGATATGGTTAAATTCTTTGGCAAGATGCAGAATAATACCGTCATACCCCTTGTCACTTACCAGAAGATTGCTGCCATTTCCTAATAAATAGTAAGTCTCTCCTGCGTCATTTAACATCTGAATCGTACTTTTCAATTCTTCTTGCGTGGCTATCTCCAGAAACAGCCTTGCCGGTCCACCTACTCGAAATGTTGTATGACGGCTCATCGGCTCCTGTTCCAGTATTCTTTCTGTAGGAAGGTATTGCTTTAATTCTGTTATAATCTCCTGCTTCAAAATCTCACCTGTCATCTTTTATTTTTACAACCTATTATATTACAGTACCAGCTTCGCAGCACCATAGATTCCTGCGTCATTTCCCAGTGTTGCAAGCTTAAACTGCGCATTCATGCATCCATGGAACGCATATTTCTCATAGTATTTTGTGATGTACTGGCATAAGATATCTCCTGCCTTAGATACACCACCACCGATAACGAAGGCTTCCGGGTTGACTACTGCTGCAATGGCAGCCAGTCCTTTGCCAAGGTATTGTCCAAACTGCTCTGCGATCTCACACGCTACTTCATCACCGGCTTTTACTGCATCAAATACAGTCTTGGCACTGACTTCGCCCTGACGGAGTACACTGTCCTTTGTATCTGCTTCCAGTCTTCTCTTCGCCAGTCTTACGATACCTGTTGCTGATGCATACTGTTCAAGACAGCCATGATTGCCACATCCGCAGGCATCTCCTTCTTTGTCTTCTATATGAATATGACCGATTTCACCTGCTGCGCCGGTAGCACCTGTCAGAATCTTACCGCCAAGGATAACGCCGCCGCCTACACCGGTTCCAAGTGTAACAAGTACCATGTTCTCAAAGCCTTGTCCGCCGCCGCGCCACATCTCACCAAGAGCTGCTACATTTGCATCATTACCAGCCTGTACAGCAAGTCCTGTCAGACCACCAAGAATTTCTTTTACATCCATGATGTCCCAGCCAAGGTTGACTGCCTTGAGTACAACGCCTTTATCATTTACAGGTCCTGGTACACCGATACCGATACCTGCTACTTCATCTTTTGCAATGTTCTTCTCTGCCATCTTGTCCAAAACGGACTTGGCTACGTCCGGGAGAATATTCTTGCCATTCTCTTCTGTTCTGGTAATAATCTCCCACTTATCCTGCACATTTCCTTCCAGGTCAAAAAGACCAAGCTTTACAGTTGTGCCTCCTACATCGACACCGAAACAATACTTACTCATTACTCCTCATCCTCTTCTCTTTTTCTTGTTAATGAATTCTGTACACGCTGATACAGCTCCTGTGCTGCATTATAGCCCATCTTCTTCTGTCTGTGGTTGACCGCTGCGCACTCGCAGATGATTGCCAGGCTTCGTCCGGGTCTGATTGGAATATTATGGCATACTACTTTATTACCAAGATATTCCGTATAATTCTCTTCCAGACCAAGTCTGTCGTATTTCTTCTCTTTATCCCAGTCTTCCAGACGGATAACAAGGCTGATATTGGTCGTATCCATAACGCTGGATACACCGAACAATGCCTTGACATCTATAATACCGATACCTCTCAGCTCAATAAAATGCTTCGTGATATCAGGTGCTGTACCTACCAGAGTATCATCACTGACTTTTCGGATCTCTACCACGTCATCAGATACAAGTCTGTGTCCTCTCTTGATCAGCTCCAGGGCAGCCTCGCTCTTACCGATACCGCTCTCACCTGTGATCAGGACACCTTCACCATATACATCGACCAGTACACCATGTACAGAAATGCATGGAGCCAGCTTAACGTTGAGCCATCTGATGATCTCTGCCATGAAAGCAGAAGTAGACTTCTGTGTCAGAAGCACCGGTACTTTATTCTTCACTGCGGTTTCCAGAAAGATCTCATCCGGACGCAGGTCTCTGCAAAATACGATACAGGGAGTTTTCTCAGAAAGGACTTTAGGATAGACCTCTCTCTTATCCTCTTCTGTCATGTGCTCCATGTAGGAATACTCTACAAAACCAATGATCTGTGGTCTTGTCTCATCATAATGTTCAAAATAACCCGCAAGCTGCAGCGCAGGTCTGTTGATATCCGGCTGAGTCACCTTGATCCCCGTAATATCTACTTCCGGTGTCAGATTCTGCAATTCCAGCTTATCAATTAACTGTTTAATACTAACTGCCATATCCATACCCATACCTTTCTTTTTACACAAACTGCCTCTCTTCATAGGCACTGCTTTGCTTCAATCATAGCATACTTAACTTCGCTTTGCTACTTTTTATTGCTCCTGTTTATGGAAAAAGCGATAGATTTCCTCTGCCACATTTACCGTGATTCCCGGAACCTCCTGCAAGGTGCTGACCTGCGCCTGCTGCAGCTCTTCAATGGACTTGAAATATTTCATCAAAGCCTTACGGCGGCTGGGTCCCACACCGTTGATTTCATCCAGTACAGAATGCACCTGTGCCTTGCTTCGAAGTGATCTGTGATACGTGATAGCGAAGCGGTGGGCTTCATCCTGAATACGGGTAATAAGCTTAAAGCCTTCTGAATTCCTGTCTATGGGCAGCTCTTTATTCTGGAAATACAATCCTCTGGTGCGGTGGTTATCATCCTTTACCATACCACATACAGGAATATTTATCCCCAGTTCATCCAATACCTGCAAAGCAATATTTACCTGTCCGCGTCCACCATCCATGAGCAAAAGGTCAGGAAACTTCGTAAAGCTGCCGAAATTCTCATCCATGTTCTGTTCCTGCATTTCCTGTTTCTCATCCAGTCCATGCTGGAATCGTCTGGTCAATACCTCATGCATGCAGGCGTAATCATCCGGACCGGCTACGGTCTTCATCTTGAATTTACGGTAATCGCTGCGTTTTGGCTTGCCTTTTTCATAGACTACCATAGAACCGACGTTGGCGAAACCGCTTGTATTGGAAATATCAAAAGCCTCCATTCGGGAGAGTCCCTTGAGTCCCAGCAGATCTTCAATCTCCTTCACTGCACCAATGGTTCTGCCCTCTTCCCTGCGGATACGTTCTCTGTCCTGACTCAGTACCAGGGCTGCATTTCTGGCTGCAAGGTCAACCAGCTTTTCCTTGGAGCCTTTCAGCGGCACTCGTAAATGAACCCTGCTTCCCTTCTTGGCAGTAAGCCATTTCTCCACCAGCTCCATATCTTCTATTGACTCCTGCAGCATAATCTCTCTTGGGATAAAAGGAGTTCCTGCGTAAAACTGTTTTACGAAGCTTGTTAATATTTTATCAATAGAAGGTTCCTCTATCTGTGTCATATAGAAGTGCTCTCTGCCAATGAGTTTACCATTTCGCAGGAAGAAGATCTGTACTACGGTCTCATTACCATCTATGGCAAGGGCAATGATATCCTTATCCTCCCCTACATTATCAGACATCTTCTGTGTTTCACTTATCTTTTTGATATTTTCTATCAGATCACGGTATTTGATGGCTTCCTCATACTCCATGGCTTCAGAAGCAGCCTGCATTTTTTCCTTCAGATCCTTGATGACCGGCTGGTATTTGCCATTTAGGAAATCCAGCGCCTGCTCAATCTGTGCTGCATATTCTTCCCTGGATACATATCCCTGACAAGGCGCACAACACTGATTGATGTGATAGTTCAGACAAGGTCTTTCTTTGCCAATATCTGCGGGAAGTCTACGGTTACAGGTTCTAAGCTTGTAAAGCTTATTAATCAGATCTATGGTTTCTTTGACTCCTCCACTGGTAAAAGGTCCAAAGTACCTCGCCTTGTCCTTCTTCATCTGCCGAACCAGCAGAATACGGGGATATTCTTCTCCTACGGTTACTTTTATATAAGGATATGTCTTATCATCCTTGAGCATGGTATTGTACTTGGGGCGATTCTCCTTGATCAGGTTATTCTCCAATACCAGTGCTTCCAGTTCAGAGTCCGTTACAATATATTCAAACCGGGCAATGAGAGACACCATTTTGTCAATCTGCGGTCCCCTGCCGATATTTTCCTTGAAATAGGAACGCACACGGTTATGCAGGTTGATTGCCTTGCCCACATATAGAATCGTATCGTCCTTGTCGTGCATGATATACACGCCGGGTTTGTTTGGAAGTTTATGAAGCTCTTCCTTTATGTCAAAATCCTGTGGCATTATAAGTCTCCTTCTATCTAAGCACTTTGCGTTGAAAGCAAAAAATCACTGTTTTTGTAAATTCAGTGATTTTTCGCTTTTCTATATCTTCTTATTTACTGATTCCATCTGGAACTGAATTGTGAATTCTCTTTGTCTGTATCTGTTCCCGACTGATTTCCTTCACTCTGCTGCTCTGTGGTATTATCACCTTGCATCGGCTGCTGCGGCATTGATTCCTGCTGCTGTGGCTGTCTGGGTGCAAAAGAAATCTCATTGTGGGGAAGATAAGGATTCACCGCCTGTTGTGTCGGACGGCTGCGAAGTTCTTCCGGTGTCGGGGCCTTCTCGTCATCCTCTTCCACAACTGTCTGTTTTGGAGCTTCCTGCTCTATAGCAATCTCCTGTGGCTTTTCTTCCTTATTTTCTTCTTTCTTCTCTTCTTTATTCTCTTCCGGTTCAGGAAGTCCCTTGGCTTCTCTGTAAATCTTCATGAATTCCTTACCGGTAATGGTCTCTTTCTCAATCAAGTGAGCTGCGATCTTATCCAGCACATCACGATTCTCACGAAGCATCTGTAATGCTTCCTCATATGCGTCCTTGAGAATCTGCATCACTTCGTTATCAATCTCGGAAGCGGTATTATCTGCACAGTTCAGGGATGATCTGCCATCCAGATACTGACTCTCCACTGTCTCCAATCCCATCAGACCAAACTTCTTGCTCATACCATAGCGTGTTACCATGGAGCGTGCTATGCTGGTTGCCTTCTCGATATCATTGGAAGCACCTGTGGTTACTGTATCAAATACGATCTCTTCCGCGGCACGTCCACCAAGGAGTCCCACAATCATATCATGTAATTCTGCCTGTGTATTCAGATATTTCTCATCTTCCGGTACATGCATGACATAACCGAGTGCTCCCATGGTTCTTGGAACAATGGTGATCTTCTGCACCGGTTCCGAATTCTTCTGCAAAGCACTGATCAGCGCATGCCCTACTTCATGATAGGATACAATCTTACGCTCTTCCTTGCTCATGATACGGTCTTTCTTCTCTTTACCTACCAATACGACTTCTACCGCATTGAATAAGTCCTTCTGGCTGACAAATTCTCTGCCTTCCTTGACTGCGTTAATTGCAGCTTCGTTAATCATATTGGCAAGATCAGAACCTACTGCACCGCTGGTAGCCAATGCAATGGCATCCAGATCTACAGTCTCATCCATCAGTACGTCTTTTGCATGTACTTTCAGGATGTCCACACGACCCTTTAAGTCTGGTTTATCCACGATAACTCTTCTATCAAAACGTCCCGGACGAAGCAGCGCCTTATCCAGTATCTCCGGTCTGTTCGTTGCTGCCAGAACGATAATACCCTTCTTACCATCGAAACCATCCATTTCGGAGAGCAGCTGGTTCAGAGTCTGTTCACGCTCCTCATTACCGCCGCCGTACTTGGAATCACGGCTTCGACCAATCGCATCAATCTCATCAATAAAGATAATACATGGTGCATTCTTCTCTGCTTCCTTAAACAAATCTCTTACACGGGAAGCACCTACACCTACATATAATTCAATAAAATCAGAACCTGCAAGGGAGAAGAATGGCACATGTGCCTCACCTGCTACTGCCTTTGCAAGCAGAGTCTTACCTGTTCCGGGAGGTCCTACGAGCAGTGCACCCTTTGGAAGCTTCGCACCGATCTTGGAATATTTACCCGGATTATGCAGGAAATCTACGATTTCTTTCAGGGAATCCTTGGCTTCTTCCTCACCTGCTACATCTTTAAAAGTAATTCCTGTTTCTTTCTGTACATATACTTTGGCATTGCTCTTACCCATGCTGAAAGCTCCGCCACCACCTGTCATCTTGCGAAGCAGCAGGCTTAAAAGCCCCCACATCAGCAGGATTGGCAGAATATAGGATAAAATAGATAAAATAATACCGGAGCCGTCAGGAACAGAACCGCTTACTTCTACATTGGCATCCAGAAGACGCTGTGTCAGTGTATCATCATCCTCAATCTTACCTGTATGGTAAGTAATGGTAGGCTGCATATAGAATAAGGATACTGTCTGTTTACTCTTAGGATAGATCGTAATCTGGTTGGACTCGATCTTAACCTTCTCGACCTGTCCTTCTTCAATCATGGAGATGAACTGATTATAAGATATCTCCGTGTCTGTAGCCCCTGTAAAAGCCTTCATGAAATAGCTGATACATAATAAGGAAAGCAGTGCTGCAATCAGAAGAATCAGAAGATTCTGTTTCTTAGGATCTCTTCCGTTTCCATTACCATTGCCGCCTGAACTGCCGTTATTATTGCCATTTCCGCCTGAATTGTTGTTGTACTGGTTAAACTGATTATTGTCCATTGTATAATAACCATGCCTTTCGCAAACTTTATAGTCACGCGTCCCGGTTGTGCATGCTGCACGCAAACAGCCGCAATAACCGTTATAACGCATCTTTCAACTTCCCTACTCAGAAGTATTGCCCAAGTGAAAGTATTCAATTATAATTATAAGTTGTAAGAGTTTATAAATCAACTTTTTCTTTCTGAAATAAAAATTCGAACTATTAATATTTTATAAAAAATAGTAGATTTTTGACATCTGAGCGTTGTATAATACTCAAATGTGATTACAGAAAACGTGGTTTTTCCACCCATTAATATAGAAAGGAATCAAAGCTATGCCAGTAAAGTATGTATTCGTTACAGGCGGTGTTGTATCCGGATTAGGAAAAGGCATCACTGCAGCCTCCCTTGGACGTCTTCTGAAAGCCCGTGGTTATAAAGTGACCATGCAGAAGTTCGATCCTTATATCAATATCGACCCCGGAACCATGAACCCGATTCAGCATGGTGAAGTATTTGTCACTGATGACGGTGCTGAAACAGACCTCGATCTGGGTCATTACGAAAGATTTATTGATGAAAGTCTTGATAAGAACTCCAATGTGACTACCGGTAAGGTTTACTGGAGTGTACTGCAGAAGGAGCGCCGCGGCGATTATGGCGGAGGTACCGTTCAGGTCATTCCACACATTACGAATGAAATCAAGAGTCGTTTCTACCGCAATTTCACAGACCCGGATATGCGTATTGCAATCATTGAAGTCGGTGGTACAGTCGGTGATATCGAAAGCCAGCCTTTCCTGGAATCTATTCGTCAGTTCCAGCATGAAGTCGGCAGAGAAAATGCTATTCTGATTCATGTAACTCTGATTCCTTATCTGAGTGCTTCTCAGGAAATGAAGACCAAGCCTACCCAGGCCAGTGTAAAAGAGCTGCAGGGAATGGGTATCCAGCCTGACATTATCGTATGTCGCAGCGAGCATCCTCTGGATCAGGGCATCAAGGATAAGATTGCTCTGTTCTGTAATGTACCGAATTCTCACGTATTACAGAATCTGGATGTAAAGTATCTCTATGAAGCACCTCTTGCCATGGAGAAAGAACATCTGGCTGAGGTTGCCTGTGAATGTCTCCATCTGGATTGTCCAGAACCTGATCTTACAGACTGGAAGAAGATGGTAGATGACCTCTACGCTGCAACTCACGAAGTAACGATTGCCCTGGTCGGCAAATATACACAGCTCCACGATGCTTATATCAGTGTCGTAGAAGCCCTCAAGCATGGCGGTATTCCCCAGCATACCACTGTCAATATCCGCTGGGTAGATTCTGAGCAGGTCAACGCAGACAATGTAGCAGATATTCTCAATGGTGTAGATGGCGTTCTGGTACCGGGTGGTTTCGGCGACCGTGGTATCGAAGGTATGATTGACGCCATTCATTATGCACGTACTAATAACATTCCATTCCTTGGATTATGTCTGGGCATGCAGCTCTCTATCGTAGAATACGCCCGCAATGTTGTTGGATATAATGATGCACACAGCGTTGAGCTCAACCCCAACACCACTCACCCGGTTATCGCACTGATGCCGGATCAGAATGGTGTAGAAGATATCGGCGGTACTTTAAGACTTGGTTCCTATCCATGTCATCTGGACAAGGCTTCCAAGGCTTATACCCTCTACGGAGAAGAGATCATTCATGAGCGTCACAGACATCGTTATGAAGTCAACAATGATTTCCGTGCAGCCCTTACAGATAAAGGCATGATGCTCTCCGGTCTGTCTCCTGATGGACGTATTGTAGAAATGGTAGAGATTCCTTCCCATCGTTTCTTCCTTGCAACACAGGCACATCCGGAATTAAAGAGCCGTCCTAACCGACCACACCCTTTATTCAGAGGACTTGTAGAAGCAGCTCTTGCATATAAAAACGAGAAATAATCACAATAGACCGAATCACTTTTTAGTGGTTCGGTTTTATATTTTTATGGTTATTTTTCATACAAATTTCATTACTTTTGCTTTAAAATTCATCAATATGTAATGATATACTGATGTCATCAGACAAATAACCTAATATTATTTGTGCATTTAGACCAATTCCACTGGAAAGAGAGGTATTTTATTTATGGCAAACAGATTTATCTTAAACGAGACTTCCTATCATGTAGCAGGTATGGGCTTCTCCAACGTAGGTCTTGGTATCGTTCACTCTATGGCACATCCTCTGGGTGCTCTCTATGATACACCACATGGTATTGCCAACGCTATCATCCTTCCTACTGTTATGGAATACAATGCAGAAGCTACTGGTGAGAAATATCGTGAAATCGCAAGAGCTATGGGTGTCAAGGGTGTTGACGACATGACTCAGGAAGAATACAGAAAAGCAGCTGTAGACGCTGTAAAACAGCTTTCTCAGGATGTAGGGATTCCTGCTGACTTAAAGGACATCGTAAAGAGAGAGGATATTCCTTTCCTGGCACAGTCCGCATATGATGATGCATGCAGACCTGGCAATCCTAAGGAAACCAGCGTAGAAGACATCACCAAGTTATACGAATCCTTACTTTAATTCAATCGTTACTATTAAGAACCCGTTCTTCATAGTTTCAATAAAACATACCACTCTCAAAAACCGCCGGCTCTATGAGCCAGCGGTTTTTATACTATATAGATCCCTGTCTGTAAGCTGCAAGTAAAAGCTCCAGATCATGAATATTGTCCAGTATCTTCTTTCCATTATCCGTATCCTTGATCATGACACGATCAGGCTCCATTTCAAAGAAGTTTGAACTGGACTCTATGTCTTTGTTCTCAGTTAATACCTTCTCAATACTTTCAAAGGGCTGATGTGCTTTCAGGCGCATACCATGCGAATTATAAATTAGTGTATATCCTGCAATTCCTGTTGTCTTCTGGTATGCTTTACAGAAACCGCCATCAATTACAATGAGACGATTGTTGGCTTTTACAGGGGATTCTCCATCTGAAACCTTAATCGGTGTATGTCCGTTAATGATATGGGACATGGACGAATGTAAGCCAAACTCCCCAAGAATCCTCACGCATACATCTTCCTGCTGATAATACCGATAGTACGGATCTTTTGCTTCTTCCCAGGCTCTCTTATCTTCTACAAAAGTCCTCTCAAAGGTCTTGATATTCCTGCCGGACAATGGAGATTTCTTACCGCACCACAGATACCACATGAAATCCAGTGCCGGTCTTGTTCCCTGATAAAAGGCAAGTCTTGCTACTCTCTGGGCATAATCCATATATTCCTTACCACAGTAGAACTTCTCTCCTATTTGAATGCCATCCAGATTGCCATTTTCATCCAGTGGAATACAACCATGAAACAGCAGATTCCCATTGTATACACGGTATATGCTTCCTTTTTCATACAGGAATTCCACATGATCCCGCAGTACATGGCTGTTGCGGAAGGAAGCCCTCAGGTCTTCCATCACTTTTTGTTCCTCTTCGGACAATACATATGGCTGTTTAAAGTCTATTGTTGGAAAGTACGTATCATTCAGATCATATTCCTGTCCTTCTATGCATACAGTGCCTTTTCCAAGGTCCATCTTATCCAGCAGTAGGCGGTCATCCATATTGTATTCTGAGTGGCGCATAATAATCTGCCCTTCCAGCTTGAACAGAATAATGGAAATGGCTTTCAGCGCTGCCTTCATAGGTGTCAGATCGGGATACAGCTTCTCTGCAAAAAGAATCAGGGAGCGAAGACTGATTCCATAGGAATTCTCCAGAATCTCCATATTGCCGTATTTGATATTATTTCTCAACACATTTGCAATGCAGGCTTCGCTGCCACATGCTGCTCCCATCCACAGAATATCATGGTTTCCCCATTCGATATCCAGCGAGTGATACTTCATCAGCAGCTCAATAATTCTGTCTGCATTACTTCCCCTGTCAAAGATATCGCCCACGATATGCAGATGATCCACTGCCAGTCTTTTAATTAATTTGGTATACGCCTCAATAAAGGCATCTGCACTTCCTATGTCTATGATGGTATCTATGATCTTCTCATGATAGACATACTGGTTATTATCCTCGTCTGACTGCGCATGAAGCAACTCATCTATAATATAACTGAACTCCGGTGGCAGTGCCTTACGCACCTTTGAACGGGTATATTTGGATGAAAGCAGCTTCGCCAGCTCCGTCAGATTCTTCAGGGTCATTTTGTACCAGTACGGGGTAATCGCATTCTGCTCCTTTAACAGCTTGATCTTCTCCACAGGATAATAGACCAGTGTACAGATCTCCTGTCTCTCCTGCGCAGATAACCTGCTGCCAAAGATCATATCTACCTTCTCCTTGATAACTCCCGCAGCGTTATTCAGTATATGATAAAAGGCTTCATATTCTCCATGCAGGTCACTCATGAAATGTTCTGTACCCTTTGGCAGATTCAAAATAGCTTTTAAATTGATAATTTCCCTGCACACTGCGGGTATGGACGGATATTTCTCAGCTAAAAGACGCAGGTACTTCAATTTTTCTTCTGACAGATAAGGTGTATAAGAACTCTCGAAATCCATATTTCCTCCATTTTATAAGATATGTATTATTATATCATGAACTTCGTTCATGATCGTCATTCGCCGTTCGGGATGAGCATGCAAGCATGTTCCCCCTCACTAACGCTCATTATATCGTAATTATTGTGATGTATAACAATACGTTGTTACGGATTTAACAAGCATGAAAAAAAGACGCCTGATCTGCATCAAACGTCTTTTGTCTATTCAACTCTATGTTAATCCTGTATATTCGTCTGCTCATAGCAACATTATAGCATCCCGGTAACGTTTCTTACAAGAGTAAATTTATGCCTTATTCCTGTATTCTCCGTCTGTAATCCTGTCTCCATATCCGCCTGGTCGGATATCCCGCCCAAGAATGCTGTGTGTGCCCTGTTTATCATAGGAATAGAGAAGATATCCCTCTGTCCGGTTCACATCCAATCTGTCATAAGCATTCGCCTGCTGCCATCCATCATCTACTGGAAGGCTTCTGGATGTTGCTCCTGCTCTTCCCTTTCTCTTTCTCCTCTGATTTCTGAATGCTATCTGTTCTCTTGCATCTCTCCTGCATCGGCTCTCGATCCGGTTCGCCTCCATTACGATCAGGTAGCCCGGCTCCTGCACTTGCGCACTATCCGGCTGTGAATGCTGTGCTGTATCTCTTCTTACAGGCTGCCGGACAGGCGGTGTAACTATCTGTGCTGCGGTCTGCATATAAAGCGCAATTGCTTCCTCTATGGATATTCTGTTTTCACAAATGTCCCGCGCGGGTACACTATGCCCGCGGTCAGGAATGTCATAAGAAACCGCCTGCAGAAGCCTTACCAGTCTTCTGCTGTTCATAGAATAGTCACCTCCGTGTGACAAATATGGAATATAACTCCTATCCATGGAGTTATAAATGGTAATGTGGAGTGAAGGATGTTGCAATATACATGTTTAGATACTATTTTATCTATACAGGTTTATACTCATACTATGTTTCAACTGCACTGCCAATACAATATAATATATAAATATATCGACATTTTACAGCCTCACAAACAGTTAAAAATATAGCAAAAATATATTCAGAATACTCGTTTATTATTCTCCTGATGTATGTTAAAATATAATTGTTGTGTGTATACATCAAGAAACGGTATATACATTCCATAATAAACAGTCTTTAACAAAATACTGCAAAAACTGTATCAAATAAAGACAATGCCTTCTTGTTCTGTAAGAAGCATTGTCCACAATAACCTAAATATGCAACTGCGAAACGTTATCTTCCATATACAGAATTGCACAGCGTTAACAATTGCATAAGCAGGCACTCTGCAGCCGTCGGTACTTAGTGCGCATGCGTCGCAAGACACATGCACACTTATGTACCGCTACGAGCTGCAGCGTAGCGAGAGCGTGCCTGTGGTGCAATTATTAACGCTGTGCAATTCGTCCCCTGCATGTAACCCTCCACTTCACAGATTACCAAATTAGAAAGGAAATAACTATGTTTACAGAACAGAAATTAGAGCAACACTATTCTTCACTACCATCAGAGACTTTACATATTATCAGAGATGAGTACAAATGGGCATTAGAGACTTGTGGTGTACACAGTGAAGAACAGATCAAATACATCGAGAAGACATTAAGTCTGAGAGGTGAAAGCCTGGCAGTCAGAGTCAACCACAAGATATTATTCCTGTGCAAATGTGGTCAGAGCCGTATCGTAACTACAGATCTGCCGGAAGACAAGATCAAGATGTTCATCTTTGAACAATACAATGTACCATGTCCTAAATGCCGCAACGTGAACATGTATACATGGAAATATATGGATTAATACTCAGTCCAGTCTATGTGAACGCATAATCTGTCTTACTGTCCGCAGAAGATATGGTTTTAATTCCTCAATGCCGACAGGTTCCTCATTCAGAATAGAACTGTAACAGCTGGAACTGATCATTTCGATTATGATATACATCATAATCTCCGGTTTCTCATATTTGACCGGGGAATTCTCAAACATGGCATGATAGAGCTCATAGAAATTGTTTTCTTCTGTTGCCCCGGCGACAGCGTTTGTAAAAATTCCCCAGCTGAGATTCTTGGCAATGAAGTTCAGAAGTGTAGTATCTTCCACGAACTGATTCAGGATATTGTCAATCATGGCAATAATATGCTCTTCCAAATCTGCCATTTCCCGGCTCTTTGTTTCTTCTTCTGCACGCTGAAAGATTTCATTTGATTTATGGACGATCAGTTTATCTCTCAGGTCATACTTATCTTTAAAATACAGGTAAAAAGTGCCTTTTGCCACACCTGCTGCTGCGGTAATATCAGCCACCGAGGTCTTGGTCAGCCCCTTGGTCGTAAACAGGAGAAAGGCAGCATCCAGTATGGCTTCTCTCTTTATTTTCTTATTATCTTCCAGTTTGCCCATTAGATCATCTCCCTTTCTATACGCCTGCTAAAAGGCATCTGCCTCCGGCAGGAAAAACGGCAGCGGAAACCAGCCCTGTGGCGCCTGATACAGCGCACTTTCTTTACTCTGCATTGCAATATAATAATAACTGGTGGTTAGTTCCTTTACCAGCGTTAAACCATCATACATAATCTGTGCCGGTTCTGTCGTCTTTTCCACACAGATGTCCTTTTCCGTAATCGTTATCTTAATAGTTTCCGTATTCTGGTCTTCTTTTATTCCCAATACGAAAGTACCTTCCTGTAATGATGTATACTGCCTTTTCCAATGCAGAAGAAAGGCAATGACGCTTTCATACTGAAGGATTCTAATCTGATGTGACATCGACACCGTATAGTAATCACTGACGTGATCCAGCAGAGGAAGTTTGGCAGTCTCATCCATACCAACATTGATTCCCAGCTCGTCTATATCCATCTCTTGCATATATGCATAGATAACCGCGGGCAGAATCTGCTCATCCAGAAGTCCAATCTCATACAGGGATGATCCATCCGCAGAAGTATTAAGATAACCAACACACTTTTCTTCCAACATAACAGCATAGAGATCGGCTCCCCAGCTCTGCATGCACGGATAGAAGCTGTCTCTCTCTCTTGCTGTCACATTTCTTCTGCTATATATCTCATATATACTGTCCAACAGATCATCTTCTGCACTTTCGATCAGTTGAAACACCGGTGTTTTCAGATCAGCAACCGCTGAACATGCATGACGGATACTGTCAGAAGTGACATTAAAGCAGTATTTCATACCGGCTTTTTCAAAGCCATAATGCTGATAACGATGTCTGTTGCCGTCCAGAATGATCATATCATATCCCTGACTGCGCATATCCTCCTGTGCCTTAGCCATCAGTTCAATCATATAACCCTTGCTTCTGGCTTTCGGATGTACACTGACTGTTCCGATATAGCCGCATTTCAGGGACAGATTACCCGCTGCCAGTGTCAGCGGATACACATCTACCAACGCCTGTATAGCGCCTTGTTCCCGCATTACATGATGTGTCACGATATGCTGTCTTGCCTGTGAATATGCCTTTGGCAGAATTGCCTCAAAATCCGTACTTCCAGATGACAAGCTGAATACCAGGTCTGCGAAATCCAGAATCTCCTGACTGGTCTGGTGCATCTCCTTACTATATACCGCCATTGCTCTTCCTTCTTTCCTCTACGCAAAAAGCCTGACACGTTACTGCATCAGGCTTATCTTCTATTCTATGTTCTATGTAACTATGTTTCGTGTATCTCTTATGAAGCAGCACTCTTGCGAGTCTTCTCTGTACTCTTGGTTCCTGCTGTCTTAGCAGGTTCTGTCTCCGGGAAGAAATTCTTCGGTGTTACATCTGCATAGCACAGGGAGCAATAACCATTAATCGCAGCACCATTACTTACCTGAATAGACTTTGCCTTGATATCACTGTCTACAATAGCTTTATCTCCCAGCGTTACCGTTCCCTGGATATCCAGCTTACCCTGGATTGCTCCATCTACCATAAGATTCTTGGCACTGATATCGCCCAATACTACGGTATTCTCGCGGACGTCTACTCCTTCTGTGCAATCAATCTTGCCTTCTATAAAAGCATCCTTCGCATTCAGTTCATTTGCCTTAATATTGCCATTTATATTACTTCCATATATATTGACCTTATCGGTTGACTGGATGTCGCCATTCATTGTACCATACATGTCCAGTTTACCGGTAATTTCTATATTACCATTAATAATCGTTCCTTTGGGAATCAATGCTGCCTCTGTCTGTCTTGTGTCACCATAATTATTCATATTGCTTAACCCCTTTCTATCCCCCAGCCACTCTCTCTTATGGCTGTATATCTCTATTTAATCTTATTTGCATGAAAAAATCAACCTCTTTGTGCATGAAATATGACTTTTCAAACTGTACACTAAAATATATTTAAAATTGTATATTTCTAAAAAGTCACTTTTCACTATACTTATGTACAAACATAAAAAATGCATCAAATGATAAAGAAACGAGGTATATGTTATGAATGAAAAAAACAACAAAGTCTATAAAATCGCTTTGACTGGTCTGATGGCTGCACTTTCTTATGTCGTATTTACTTTCCTGCAGATTAAGATCACACTCCCCGGCGGTGATGCTACCAGTATTCATCTTGGTAATGCTGTCTGCGTTCTGGGTGCTCTGCTTCTTGGCGGCGTATATGGCGGCATTGGCGGCGCAATTGGTATGACCATTGGTGATTTGTTAGACCCTGTCTATATTGTATATGCACCTAAGACATTCCTTTTAAAGTTCTGTATCGGTCTGATTACTGGTCTGATTGCCCACAAATGTGGTAAGATCTCTACATCTAATGATAACAAACATGTACTGAAATGGACTATCCTTGCAGCTATCGGCGGTCTGCTCTTCAATGTAATCTTTGATCCATTGATCGGTTATTTCTACAAGCTGCTTATTCTTGGCAAACCGGCTGCAGAGCTGACTCTTGCATGGAATGTAGCTGCTACATCCATTAATGCTGTAACATCTACTATTGTATCTGTAGTTGTATACATGGCAGTTCGTCCCGCTCTTAGAAAGGCAGGTATGCTTCCTGTCATCGGCAAAAAGTCCAAATAGTATCTGTAACTTACAACAGGAGCTTAAATAAGCTCCTGTTTTTTATTGCAATATTCTATCTATTCTGTCTCTGACTGGAGCCAGCTCTCCCATTCCGGATGCTGCTTCTTCCATTCTTTTGCGTGCTTCATCTGCCTGTGTATTCTTCCCCTGATCTACATATACCCGATACTGATATGCTGCCTCATAATACTGTGCCACTGCATAGCATTCCTGCAGGTCTTCATCCGGTTTTACTCCCAGTGCTTCATTTGTATAATAATAATTCAGGCATTTCTCATACTCCTGCTGTTGTATATATTGCAGAAATACAATCGCCCTTTTACCGTTATTACTCAGATCAAACGTATAATCTGCGATAAACATGGCTTCTATCGTTATGATACATGCGAGTAATACAATACATATATTTAATATTTTAGAAAGTGTCCCGGACTGCATGTTTCTAATCTTCATTCTGCAATAGCCTTCCTATGATAATCTGATTAATCTGTGCCGAAGTCATTTCGGGAAATGGCTCCACATCTTCTCTTGTCAAAGGCAGCTTCTCCACCAGAAGATCGGATACTCTGTCCCTCATCTGCTGTAGACTTTCTCTGTTCTGATCACTTATAGCACCCTCATATTTCTTATATTGATCCAGATATGTTCTCTGATAGAAATCGGCAAGCTTTTCTGAAAGATACAATGCACTGTCTTCCTTATAGTCCCCATAATCTGTCAGCATCTGCACCGCCTGTTCCACATATCCATAGGAATTGGCACACCAGAAAACAGGATAGTAAGCCTGAAAATCACCCTTCTCCGTATCTGTCAGATGATAATATTCTCCATACTCAAACAGTTCACTGTATTGTCCATTCTCCAGATACGTCTGAATCTGGCTGCGCACTGCATCATAATTCTTACTTGCCTGATGTCTTCTGATTATTTTCTCCAGACTTCCTCCTGAAAGCGCAGAAGCAACGAAGATATAGAGAATGATGAGAAAACCAATTATCCCAAGCAGCATACCCTTTCTGGATATTCGTGCAAAATGATGCGTCTTGTCCAGGACCTCTTTCTTCGTACTTTGATACGCTCTATCGTATTTTCCCATGGCTTTGCCATGTTCCTTTTGAAATTCTCTGCTTAATTCCTCATCATTCTTCATTTATGATTTCTTCCTTTAGCTGCTGTACCTGCGCCCTCTCATCTACTGCACTGTATAGATAAACAGCCAGTGTAAGGGCAAGAAGTGTAAGTATCGTTCCTATGATAAGCTTCGCCACAAAGACGCCTTCCCTGCGACTGTCCTTATGCTTCACATTCTGAAGATCTTCCAGATTATCCCGAATCCTGCCAAGATCCCTCATGTATGCCTTTTCTGCCCCTCGCAGATGTATGGCGCCACAATATGGGCAAGTTTCCAGCTCATCATCAAACATTGCTCCACAGGAGCTACATTGTACTTTATTTTTCATTGGCTTTCTCTCCAAATAACAGCAGCATATCATCCTTTTTCATATTACTGAGATTGGCTGCCTCTTCTTTCGTCAGCCCAAAATACGTCTGCAGATTGGCATTCATGGCATCATAAATGGGCTGTAATCTGCGTGCTGTCTCTTCCTCACTGACCACATCCCTCGCCTTATAGTGCAGGGAATACACATCATAGAACTCTGGAAGCAGACCACAGATATCTTCCAGTTGTTCGTTTCTGTCATATACATTATCAGCCGCCAGATACTGATTGATATGACTGTTCAGAAAATAATAGATCTGCGCCCCTTCCATAACCGGATAATATTCCAGAAAAGGTCCCGCCGTCCATCCTGTAAGGTGATAAGAATCACAGTAAGCGTAGAACTCGTAATATTTTCCTGCTTCCAGATAATTCTCCATCTGCGCCTTTACTTCATCATAGTGGTCAACTGCCCATTCCTGCTTACGCAGATAAGCCCTGCTTTCTGCATGAAAGCCTACAAAAAGCAGCACTACCACCAATACAGCCAACACGCCGCAAGTGATACCTCTGACCATATAGGAAGACGATTTTCTATCTGTATCACTGACCTGTTTATGCGTACTCTGGTAGTCCTGTGCATAGAATTTTCTATCCCTGATATGACGTTTTGCCGCATAATTGACAGCACCACAGTAAGGGCATACTTCATCTGAAAGCTTCAGATCCGCCCCACATTTTTTACATTTCATTTATGCCTCCTCGATCACTGCCTGTTCCAGAAGCGCTTCGATATCAGCACCTTCCATATCCAGCCCCTGCGCACTGACAAAGTGGGAATGTTGTATTCCATATAGTTTGCACAACGCATTCACATACTGGAATCCGAAATTGCAATCTCCTATATAACCACCGCTGGTCGTCACGTAGTACATATCCTGTGCCTGACATAATCCTACAGGCGTTCCATCCTCATCGTAGGCAAATGTAATACCGACCACGCTGGCTGCTTCCAGAAATATCTTGAGCGATGCCGGAAAAGACATATCCCAGTAAGGGGCTGCAATTACGATCATATCTGCCTGTGCCATAGCATTGGCATAGTCAAACATACTATCTTCATATATGCCATTTGCCAGCAGCTCATCTCTTCTCTGTAATCTCTCATAATTCAAAGGAATCAGATTCTCTGTAGAAAGTCTGATTTCTTCAATCTTAAAAGCCATATCCTTTTGATTCGCTTCTTTGATACTTGTCAAAAGCCTCTCACACAAGGCAAGTGTCCTTGAGTCCTTACCTCTTACACAGGCATTGATAAATAGAAGTGTTGGCATGCTCTTTATCTCCTTCATCTTTTAAATATGTATTTTCGTCCATTTCCCCTGTTTGAAACGAATTGACGCGAATAAAAATCTTGATATCTGATCTGCCAGAATGCCCATCCAGATACCTGCCATCCCAAGTCCCATTACAAAGCCAAAGAAATAGGAAGCTGATGTTCTGATGATCGTAACACTGATTGTAGATGCAATTGCAGTATAGGTCGTATCGCCTGCACCACGCAGACATCCCATATAAATAACCTGTGAAACCTGGAATAATACGATAATGATCATGATTCTGATAATCATAACGCCTATGTCCACAATCTCCTGCTCCGCAAAAAACAGATGATATAACCATTCTCCACCAAAGAAGTATACAACTGCCAATACACAGGAAATTCCAAGTCCAATCATCCGGCAGGTCTTCCCATATGCTTTCGCCTTATCAGGGCTGCCCTCTCCCAGGCTTCTTCCTATCAGTGCCACTGCCGCTACCTGCATACCATCTCCAAAGGAGAATGTCAGTCCCAGAATATTCATACCTACCTGATGTGCCGCCAGGGCATTTGTTCCCATTTTCGCAGCCATCATGGCAGTTGACATGAAGCCGACACGCATCAGTATCTGCTCTATGAATACGGAAAATCCCAGCTTTATAATGCTGATTACAGGTTCCAATGCAGGTCTGATCTGTTGCTCCATTATATAATAAATACTGACAAAACCATCTCTTCTAAACAGGGACGCAAAGCTCATGATACAGGCAATAACTGTACCAAATACAGTTGCTATTGCCGCTCCTGCTATACCCAGTGCCGGGAATCCCAAATGTCCCTGTATCAGCAGATAATTGGCTATAATATTCACTACATTAGATACAATATTGGTTCTCATGGCAATCATCGTATTGCCTGAACCTCTCTGTGCCGCATTGATGACCATGGACAGTACATTGAATATCATGCATCCCATGATAATGCGGTAGTAAATGACAGCCGGTTCATGGGTCTCCGGGGCTGAGCCACAGAAGTTAATGATCTCATTCGCCCACATTACACATGCTGAGGATATCACCACAGTTGCCACGATTACAAATAAAATTGCTACCAACAGAATCTGATTCGCCGATCTCTGGTTTTTCTCGCCTCTTCTTCTTGCCACCAATGCAGATACAGACACATTCATGGCAAAAAATAGCGCCAGCCCCATGAATTTGGGTTGTGTTGTTAATCCTACGGCTGCCACTGCGCTGGCTCCCATGGAACTGACCATAAGGGAATCCACCATACCTGCCAGAGCAATAAAAAACGATTCACACACAGCAGGCCATGCCATTCTGACTGCTTCTTTCGTGATTCCTTTCTCTAAACCTACCATTTACCCTACTCCATTTTATTTCAACAATATATCCGGGACTGTCATTGCCATCCGCTCATAGGCTTTATCTGATGGATGCAAGTGATCTCCACTGTCAAATCCTTCCGCAAAAGCTTCCGGCTTGTCTGCTGCTCTCAGCGCAGCATCAAAATCTATATATCCATCTATCTCATCTGTCGTGCGGATCCATTCATTTACGGCATTTCGAAGATCATTTCTAAAAGGTTCATAAGTTCTCCATCCATATATTGGAAGTAATGTTCCAATATGAACCTTCAGCCCGTATTCCCTGGCTTTTTCCACATACATGCGAAGCCCGTCTATCAGCTCCTGTGCTGTAGGCAGATCACTCCAGGGTCTGAATGGGTTCACCTCCACACCAACAGGATGAATGATATCATTGATTCCATGCTGAATGATGATCGTATCAGCGCCTGACACTTTCGCCTCCCGTGGAAAACGCGTTGCGCCCTTTAATCCATAAGAATCATAGGTAATATTGTTGTACTGCCGCAGGATTCTCGTTCCACTGGCTGCACGTCTTACAATTGCAGTATGCATCTTCTGCTCTTTCTCTACACGCAGGCTCAGATAATCCGGCCATGCCTGGGAAGTAATGGAATCCCCATAGCATACCAGTGCCCGATTACTGCTGTCTGTATAGATATCAATATTGCTGAGGAAATAAAACCAGTTGGTATTTCTGGTCAGATCAAGCGGCAGTTCAGCACTTGCTGCATAATTACCTACTGAATAATATCCCTTAGACAACGGTCCTGTAATCAGTACTGCGGAACGCATCTGAGTAAAATCCCCCAGATAGAAGCTGACACTGATGTCATTTCCACGTTTCACAGCAAACTCCACCTCATCACTGACTACAGCCTCTCCCGCCGGGATTGTTACGGAAGTCTGCCCGTCAAAAGTCACAGCCTTCACCGTCTCTTGTTTAATCTCTCTGCTGCCTTTTGCCACATTATCAGCTATATATACTTCACTGATCGTAACCGGCTGTGTTCCACAGAAATTATCCAGTGTTATCTTCAATTTATCTCCATCAAACACAGGATGAATCGGGTATCGCAGTGTCAGGTCTTTTGCATAATTCTCTGGTTTCCTGTCTGCGATGGATATTGCATTTCCCCACATAGATACATATTTATTCATAATAATTCCCATTCCTCTCATATGTGCAAGTATATCACAAAAAAGAGCAGTGCAAAAGAGTTTCGTCACTGCTCCATAAAATCACATATATCTTCCACAGCCCTTGTATTGATTACTGCATGCTGTCTGCGGATCATTTCACAGTCATCGGACTGCTTCATCAATCTGTCTACTTCTTTCACCAGTTGGATATCCGGCGTCAATACGCCTCTGCATAGGCCATTTTTTCTAAAGAAATGCAGATTATGACTCTCACATCCAGGAATGGGAGTCATGAGAACAAGGCGTTTTCCAGTAACAGCAGCTTCTGTGGAGGAGAGTCCCCCCGGCTTAATCACCATCACATCACACTGTTTCACATAATCAGGCATTTGCTCTGTCCTTTGCAGGATGATATGTCTCTCACCATACTGTTCATGCAGTTTATGGTATAATCTGCGATTATTGCCACATATCACAATCAGCTTCACAGTGCCATCTTTATGGTAGCGTCTATCCAGCACCTTTACTGCCCTGACCAGCTTCCCTGCACCAATACTGCCGCCTGTAATCAGAATATAATGCAGCTTACTGTCCAATCCCAGTCTGGCTGCTACTTCCAGCCTGTCGAAATGTTGTGCAAATTCCCTGCGTACCGGAATCCCAAGTGGTAACAGCCTTTCCTTAGGAACCCCTCTCTTTACAAATTCTCTGGTTAATTTATCAGAAGGAATGACATATGTGTCACATTCTGTTTCCTCCATAAAAGGAATACAGGTATAATCTGTGGCAATAAAGAGCATCTTTGGCACATGATAACCGTGCTTCTTCATATATGTCAATATCTCTGCCGGATACAGGTGCGGCATGACCACATAATCGTACTGCTTCTCACTTAGCAGCCGTTCCATGACCGGCACCATCTTACGATTGAGAAAGTATACCGGAGAACGGAAAGGCAGTCTGCGATAGAGATTCCCCAGCCCATATACCGCCCCAAAGGCAAGCGGCACTCTCTGCACCAGCTTAATATAGGCATTATCAATGAGTCTGTCAATATGATTCCCTTTTAATGTATAGGGATCCAGCATCTTCACATTGTGTCCCCGTCTCTCTAATTCCTCTTTGACTGCATATCCTGCTGCATTATGTCCGCCACCGGTTCCACATGATAGAATCAACGCTTCCATAATAAACTCACCCTTATCTTATCCTTTTCTTCTTTACTTAATACAAACCGTATTCCTACTGCTATCGTAATTAACAGAAAACCAAGCTTTACTGAAAATGCTTCCTGCATAAGACATAGCATAATAAAAGATACTCCATAAGAACCTATCGTTCTGTAAAAATGCGGCGTAATCCGTAATATCAGTGAAAAGAATATAAAGCAGACTGCCAACACCAGCACCGGAGTCATAACCGGGAACAGCCCTAACAAACTGCCAAAGGTAGTCGCAATACCCTTGCCGCCTCTTCCCTTATGAAACAAGGGAAATATATGTCCTATTGCAGGTGCAGCCAGAATCAGTGCCAGCCCCAACTGCGACATTTCTCCCTGATGATAAAAGAACACCGGTATAAAGCCCTTGCCCATATCACAGCATAATGTAAGAACACCACACCAGAAACCACCACGCATAAAAGCATTCGCAGTCCCAGGATTCCTGTCCCTACTGCCCTCTATCATATTTTCCTTATGAAAAAGCTTCTCGAATACCCTGGCATATAATATACTGCCCGATAAGTAGCCAATTATAACGTAACATAACGTTCTCGACATAGAATCCCCCTGCCTTTTATAAATTATTTTGATTCAAGCGCCTGGGTAAGCTCCTGTATTTTTCTTTTCATTTCTGCAAGTTCCTCTGTCTGTTGCGCCAACATATCATCCTTCTGCACCAACATATTTTGTTGTTGTGCTATCGTATTATCTTTCTCTTCCAGCATACTATCTTTCTGTGCAAGCATGCTCTCCTGCTGTGCTATCGTATCATGCAGATATTTCTGTTCCAGCTCATAGTCCTCCCGGTCTCTGCATCTTTCACGCACGTTAAAATCGGCATATAAATCACATAATGTATTGGAAGCTTCTGTAAAATATTCATTGTCTTTTGCAATCATTTTCATTTCCTCCCAAGTCTTCGCCTTAAACAGTCTCGCCCAGAAATCAAGATCCCAGTTTTTATCTTCCTGGGTTGCCAGTTCTATATGTGATAAGTCTAACACATTCACTGCAAACTTGCTACTGTATATCCTGTGCTGCACTACATCCATCAACAGATTTCTTGAATAGAAAATAGGCTGTTCCTCGAATGGTGAGAAATTCAGAATTCCAACATGAATTGCAGGTTTCGTGTCAATATACTGGTCACCTTTCTGTAAATTATTATACATACGGCTTAGATATCCAATGGAACGCTCCGGCCAGTCATGACGGTTCACTACCTGCATTTCCAAATTAATCTGCTGATATCCATTTAGCATTGCTTTAATATCCAGCCGAAACTCTTTATCCTGAATTGCTTCTCCTATCACAATAGGATTCGTTATTTCCACCGATAAGATTTCATCTGGCTGCATATGTAATAAGGAACTCAGTAAACCTTTTAATGCCCTGTTATTCTTTTGAAATAATGCACGAAACATATAGTCATTCGTCATGTTATACTCAATTTCACCAGTTGCTCGTTCCAACTCTGGAGTAAATTTCACTTTATTCATCTATCATGTCCTTTTCCTGTAATATTACAAACGTTTGTAAAGGGCATTATAGCAATCTGCATTGGAAAAGCAAGCCAAATGTAAAAACTCGTACTAAAATTTAGTCACACTGTGTATATATAATGTTTTCAAGTTGTTAAATATATACTATCTGCTTTTGTTATATTTTTTGTATAACTTAAACTATCTGAATATCATAGAAATATATTTTTCTTCATTATTTTATAAGTTATAACTTAT
>ERZ1034946.180-NODE-180-length-45577-cov-9.308532_pt1 | contig 45577 bp, 46 predicted proteins | sample MGYA00520591_ERZ1034946 | MGnify/ENA primary metagenome ERZ1034946 (study PRJEB33766, sample SAMN09781753) | gut metagenome | biome: gut microbiome | host: Homo sapiens | place: Madagascar | study: EMG produced TPA metagenomics assembly of the PRJNA485056 data set...
AAACAAACCTTGTCATTTCTGACCTTATTCTCAGATTATATACTTTTTATATTTCTATATTCTCGTTTTCTTTTATGCCCACCGGCTCTTCTGTTCCTCACAGATACTGTTCCACTGACAGTTTCCACAGATTTCCCTGCGCTTATCCGTCGCAAGAATCTTTTCCTGGACTGTTTTTGTAAATGCAGCAAAATCCAGCACCTGCCCTGCTTTCAATCCACATCTTTCCAGAACGGCACTGTCGTACTCCGCAACTTTGTCTCTGGCTTCGCAAATCCCATCCTGATTATTGGGACAGGCAGAACAGATTTCATCAGTATCCACATGAAGCCTTATTCTCTTTCCTGAAAGAAAAAGCTTTAACATCTCTGCCATATGTGCCGTAAATCCGCCACTGTATCCCTCTCCCTTAAAATATGCCAGGCACATACCATGATGAGGGCGCAGCGGAATAATCTTTCCCTCTGTGCCCTCATCGGAAGCATATGCCGTGGCAATGCTTTTATCTTGCATATTTACGTACCTTTCCTGATAAAACATAAGCCAGTGCGATCTTGATAAGATCCGGAATGATAAACGGGAATACGCACCAGCCAAGAACTGCCATCAGGCCTACCGGACCTGTGCTTCTTGTGTAAGCAAACATAAACCATGCGGTTCCAAATGCATAGCATACGATCAGTCCAATGATCATGGAAATGATCTGAACAACCGGCTTTCTGCCAAAAACACTTTCAATGGCCCACATAACAAGTGCGGAAAAGATAAATCCGATAATATATCCACCTGCATTTCCAAGAAGAGATCCGATTCCTCCGGAAAATCCCGCAAATACCGGAACGCCTACAGCTCCAAGAAGAACGTAAACCAGAACTGCCAGAGTTCCCCTTTTTCCTCCAAGTACACCTACTGCCATAAATACACCGAATGTCTGCAAAGTAAATGGTACCTGTGCCGGAATGGAAATCCATGAGCAAACTGCCATCACTACTGCAAAAACCGCGATATAAACAAGATCGTAAGTCTTGCTTCTGGTTGCTGCCACTGTTGTCATAATAACCTAAGTCCTCTCTTTCCTTTTCTGCTTTCCCTGACGGAAAATCGTCTCATATCTTTTTCACAATGATTTCCGCCTTTTGCTGTTAACAATTTAACACAGCGCCTTTAGATTGTCAACCGTTTTTCTTTCTTGCAGTTTACGTTTTTTCTGCTTTCAAAATTTCTTCTCCGATGTTATACTGAAAGTAATGATTTTTCAGCCTAAAAAGGGGGATTTTTCCACATGGATATACATGATATACACAACATCAGCACAACCTGCACCCGGACGGAATTCGTGGGAACTGCAGTCCTTGACACCATCGGACTTGTGATTTCCGGAGTTGACGATTCCCTTCTTCAGCAGATGAATGTCGGCACCAAATACCACTGTCTCGGACTTTTCAGTTCCCGTACAGGTGCTGCCGGCCAGATCACAGCCATTGATGATGCAGTAAAAGCAACCAACACGGAAGTTCTTTCCATTGAACTTCCACGAGACACAAAAGGCTGGGGCGGGCACGGAAACTATATCGTACTTGGCGGAAATGACGTATCCGATGTACGCCACGCCATTTCACTGGCTCTGGAGCTGACCAACAAAAATGCCGGTGAAGTTTACATCAGCGAATCCGGACATCTGGAATTTGCTTTTTCTGCCAGCGCAGGCCCTGCAATCCATAAAGCATTCGGCACACCACTTGGTGAAGCATTCGGATTCATGGCAGGTTCCCCCGCCGCGATCGGCCTTGTTATGGCTGACAATGCCGTAAAAGCCGCCGCTGTATCCATCACGAAATACATGACCCCGGATATCGGCACCAGCCACTCCAATGAAGTCATCATTTCCATCTCCGGTGACGCCAGTGCAGTAAAAGCCGCCGTACTGGAAGGCCGTCAGACAGGACTTGAACTTCTTATCGGTATGGGAACCTATCCGGAAATTCCAGGTACCCCATATTTATAGAATTTTTTTGTAACCTTGTTACCGCAAAAAACAGCGCCACAGAAAATCGTAACACGATTCTGTGGCGCTGTTTTCATCTTATATATTTTCTCCCTTGTCAGAATCAGCCTACCTGATATACATCTGCAGACTGAAGTCCGAAGCTTAATGCCTCCTCATGGCTTCCACAGTAAATATCTACATGTCCATAAGGAGTTCCAAGATCCTCTACTGTATACACATTACCATTAATCAGAAGCTTGGTTCCAAAAGGTACCCCTGCCATTGCAACTGTACGTCCCGCTGTCGGAACTGTACCGCTGGCTGTAAGATTACCTGCTGTACCACAACACTGTGCACAGTTACAGTATGCAGTCAGTGTAAAGTTTCCAAGGTAAGTTCCCTGACTGGAAGAACCGGAATCTGAAGATGTATCGGCTGTATCTGAAGATGTATCTTCGGATGATGTGTCCTCAGAACTCTCATCTGAATAATCCGAAGAGTTTCCGGACTGTACATCGTCTTCCTCATCTTCTTCCTCTACAACAACCTCAGAACTTGTAGAACTGCTGGAAGATTCTGTAGTATCCTCATCCGGGTCATATCCGTAATCGTAATCATCCGCTGCTGTATCCTCAGAACTGGAGCTGCTGTCTGCATCGCTCTCTTCTGTATCCTGTGCGGCCTCCGACTCAGCTGCTGCTTCTGCCTCTGCCTGTCTCTTCGCCTCTGCTGCAGCTTCTGCCTGTCTTTTCTCTTCGGCTGCTTTCTCAGCTTCTGCCTGCTGTACCAGAGCAGTAATACTGCTGTCCGCATTGCTGATATCCGCCATCAGCTGCTGGGCTTCTTCCTGACTGGCACTGATCTGACTCACATAAGAGTTGATATCGCTGCTTGTACTTGCGGCCATGGACTGCACTTCCTGCTGTTTGGACGCACGCTCTGTCATCAGATTATCGATCTCTGCGGATTCTGTCTCTACCTTCTGTTCATTTTCCTGAATATTTTTCTGAAGGCTTATGTATTTATCCAGCATATTTCTGTCGTATGTGGAAATCTGGATCGCATTCTCTGCGCGGTTCAGAAATTCTGCCAGGCTCTCGGAGGAAAGCAATGTTTCCAGTGCGGAAGTTCCGGCATTCTCATACATATATGCAATTCGAAGCTTCATAGATTCGTACTGATCTGCAGAAGCTTTTTTTGCTTTTGTAAGTTCGGTTTTTACTTTATTTAATTCTTCTTCCTTCTCAGCAGCCTGAATGCTCAGTTCTGCAATACTGTTGGTAAGATCCTCATACTGTGCGTTTAAATCGGCCAGATAGCTCTCCAGCTCCTGCTTCTTGCTCTCCAGGCTTCCGATGCTGCTCTGTACCTGCGCCAGACCCTCTTGAGCGGCCTGTTTCTGCGCCTGTGCATCTGCAATGGCAGCTTCTGTACTGGATGCATATACAGTGCTTCCCATGGAAAGGGTGAGCATACCTGTCAGCAGTAATGTGAAAACTTTTCTATTCTTCATATAAACACCTTTCGTCCTTTCATGGGTTATAGTATAACACATTTTTCATAAAAAGCAACAATTTTATTTTATTTCTGTAACAAATACGTAATAATTGCAATTTCTACGCAACAAAAGCCCACCAAAAAAGCTGCTGCTTTACAGATTTTCCATGTAAAACAACAGCTTTTTATTTACCTTATCCTATGCAGTCTCAATTCCCAAGTCGTCAGCTATGCGGATCTTTCTCCGCTGTCATTGCCATACACCCTTTGGCTGTATTTACTCTGCAGCCTCCATAAGAACCTCATTTTCAGCTTCCTCAGCCATTACTTCCTGATACTTGTCCAGGATAATGGTCTGAATCCGCTCTCTTGTTGCAGAATTAATGGGATGTGCGATATCGCGATATTCTCCGTCACTTGCCTTGCGGCTCGGCATTGCGATAAACAGACCTTTCTCTCCTTCGATCACCTTAATGTCATGTACCACAAACTCGTCATCTATAGTGACAGACACAACGGCCTTCATTTTCCCTTCTTTTGCTACCTTTCTCACACGTACATCTGTAATATTCATTGTTACTTGCCCCTTTCATTTCGCTAAACGTATCTGCGGGAATTTCTGCATTTACAATACGTAACGCTCGTTTTTCTCCACGACGATTTTCACTTCTCCTTCTTCGCCGCAGTAATATGAATTCGCCCGGATGGTATCCCGGCTCTCAACAATGCAATTCTCAATATGTGTATTATCTCCAAGGTATACATCATTGAGAATTACAGAGTTTTTGATTACACAGTTATTGCCTACAAATACATCACGGAACAGAACAGAATTCTCCACGGTTCCGTTGATAATACATCCACTGGATATCAGGCTGTTCTTTACAGTTGCACCAGGATTATATTTTGCCGGTGGCACGTCTGCAATTTTGGTCTTGATTGCAGGTTCCTGTTTAAAGAAATAATTACGGATCTCTGGTTTCAGGAAATCCATATTTGTCTGATAATAAGCCTCTGCAGTAGAGATGTTATTCCAGTAGGTATCGATCTTATATCCATAAATTCTCTTCAGATTCTTATATCGGATGAGAATATCATTTACAAAATCATGTCTTCCCTCCTGGGCCGCACGCTCGATCAGCTCAATCAGCTGTCTTCTGCGGATGACATAGATACCTGTAGACACAGTGTTATAAGAAGAAACAATCGGTTTCTCCTCAAATTCCTCAATCCGGCAGTCTTCATTCATACGAAGAACACCAAATCTCTCAACCTGGCTCTGATCCTGGCATGTGGTACATACAACGGTAACGTCTGCACGTTTCGCAATATGATACTCCAGAACTTTATTGTAATCCAACTTGTAGATTCCATCGCCGGAAGCAATTACAACATACGGTTCATGGCTGTTCTTAAGGAAAGTCAGATTCTGATAAATCGCATCAGCAGTTCCCTGATACCATAAACTGTTGTCTCTGGTAATGGTTGGCGTAAAAACATAAAGCCCTCCCTGCTTTCTTCCGAAATCCCACCATTTGGATGAGCTTAAATGCTCATTGAGGGAACGGGCATTATACTGTGTCAGCACAGCAACCTTCTGGATATGTGAATTCGCCATGTTACTGAGGGCAAAATCGATTGCACGGTAGCTTCCTGCAATAGGCATCGCCGCAATCGCTCTTTTGTTTGATAATTCTCTCATACGGTTATTGTTACCGCCTGCCAAAATAATACCTATCGCTCTCATTCTTTCCCACCGTCCTTTGCTGCAATTACCTGGCCAGCTGCCAGCTCTCCGTCAGGGTAGTCTTCTTTCGTTGTAACGCCTGAGATGGCGGTATTCTTACCGATCTTAACATTGTCCGGAATCACGCTGTTTTCTCCGATTGCCGCAAGGCCGAAGGAATATACGGCAGGTTTCAGAACATTCGGTGCTTCCTCACCACATCCGATTACAACGTTATTTCCCACAACAACATCCTCTGCCACAATGGCTTTATCCATAACAACATTCTCACCAACAGATGTGTTCTTCATGATGATAGAATCACGGATCACACTGCCCTTGCCAATAACAACATTCGGACCGATTACTGAATTATGTACTTCACCGTAGATTTCGGTTCCCTCACCAATGATACATTTGTCCACAACCGCATCTTCGGAAATATACTGCGGAGGAATCACATCACCCTTGGTGTAAATTCTCCAGAATTCTTCATAGAGATTAAACTCCGGAATGATATCGATCAGCTCCATATTTGCTTCCCAGTAAGAACCCAGTGTTCCGACATCTTTCCAGTAACCATTGTACTCATAGGCAAAAAGGCGCTGTCCCTTCTCCTTGCAGTACGGAAGAATATGTTTACCGAAATCACATCCGTTCTGATCTTTCAGCGCAATCAACGCTTCCTTCAGAACCGGCCATGAGAAAATATAAATACCCATAGAAGCAAGATTGCTGCTTGGATGTTCCGGTTTCTCCTCAAATTCAGTGATACGGTTACTCTCATCAGTGACCATAATACCAAAACGGCTGGCTTCCTCGATCGGAACAGGCATACATGCAATGGTAATATCTGCCTTGTTCGCCTTGTGGAAATCCAGCATCACTTCGTAATCCATCTTATAAATATGGTCACCGGAAAGAATCAGTACATAATCCGGGTTATACTGTTCCATATAAGCCAGGTTCTGATAAATCGCATTTGCAGTTCCTGTGTACCATTCGCTGCTTGTGCTCTTCTCATATGGCGGAAGAACTGTAACACCGCCTTCATTACGGTCCAGATCCCACGGAATACCAATCCCAATATGTGTATTCAGGCGAAGCGGCTGATACTGTGTCAGCACACCCACCGTATCAATTCCCGAGTTAATACAATTGCTCAGTGGAAAATCGATAATACGATATTTACCACCAAAAGCGACTGCCGGCTTTGCAACCTTTTCTGTCAAAACTCCTAACCTGCTGCCTTGCCCACCGGCCAAGAGCATGGCAATCATCTCTTTCTTAATCATGCGATCACCTCTTGTATGTTATGATTATTTAATTATAACATACTTTACTGTATTAGTGAACATTTTTTACAATTATTTTGATTGCGTTTTACTTTTTTTATCGCTATTGTATACTATAAATTGGTAAGACTTGTCATTCTTTTCATTCTTCTGGTAAATTTCAACATTTTTCAACAATATTTTCTAGTTACTTTTACACTCCGTAGAAAACCATTTTTTATCCAAAAGTACCACTTTTCAATTGTTTCTGTTGGCGTTATAATAAAACAGACTAAAGAACCCCGAAAATAACATATATAAGGAGATTATTATGTATCAGATAGACTTTCATAAACCACTCCATATTCATTTTATCGGCATCGGCGGCATCAGCATGAGCGGCCTCGCAGAGATCCTTTTGGAAGAAGATTTTAAGATCTCCGGTTCCGATGCCAAGGCCAGTCCGCTGACCCGTACCCTGGAAGAGCGCGGTGCCGTAATCTACTACGGACAGCGTGCAGCCAACATTAAAGATGATGTGGACGTGGTTGTTTATACAGCAGCAATCCATCCGGACAACCCGGAATTCGCCTGTGCAAAAGAAAAAGGGCTTCCAATGCTCACACGTGCGGAACTTCTCGGTCAGATCATGCGTAACTACGATACACCGATCGCAATTTCCGGTACCCACGGAAAAACCACCACAACTTCCATGGTTTCCCACATCCTTCTTGAGGGCGAATGTGATCCTACCATCAGTGTAGGAGGAATCCTTCCTGCTATCCACGGAAATATCCGCGTCGGAAATTCGGAAACTTTTGTTACAGAGGCATGCGAGTATACCAACAGCTTCTTAAGCTTCTTCCCGAAAATCAGTGTCATCCTGAACATGGATGCGGACCATCTGGATTTCTTCAAGGATATTGACGATATCCGCCATTCCTTCCGGAAGTTTGCAGAACTTCTTCCTGCTGACGGCACCCTGATCATCAATGCTGACACACCGGAATATGAAACTATTACCCGTGATCTTCCATGTCATGTTCTTACTTACGGTCTTGAGCATGACGCAGATTATACAGCTGCAGATATCACCTGGGATAAATACGGACATCCTTCCTTCTCTGTTCTTTTCCAGGGCAAAAAAATCGGCAGCTATTACCTTCGTGTACCGGGCATCCACAATGTCTCCAATGCATTGGCTGCCATTGCCGTAGGACGCCTTCTGGATCTTCCGGATGATGTGATTGTCAAAGGCCTCGGAAGCTTTACAGGCACAGACCGCCGTTTCCAGTACAAGGGAGAAATCGGCGGCGTTACCATCATTGATGATTACGCACATCATCCAACAGAAATCGAAGCTACCCTTCACGCGGCGAAGAATTATCCGCATCAGAAAGTATGGTGTGTATTCCAGCCTCATACCTACACACGTACCAAGGCTCTTCTTCCTGAATTTGCAAAAGCCCTGACTCTGGCTGACCATGTTGTGCTGGCTGATATTTATGCCGCACGTGAAACAGACGATCTTGGTATTTCTTCCCAGGATCTCCAGAAACAGATCCAGGAACTTGGAACCCCCTGCGAATATTTCCCGACTTTTGATGAAATCGAGAGCTTCCTCTTAAAAAGTTGTGCACATGGTGATCTGTTGATAACTATGGGCGCCGGAGACGTTGTAAACATTGGAGAACACCTCCTCGGAAAATAGTTATCCACATTATCCACATGCTTATGCACATTCCAGACGTGCCTGGCATGTGGATTTTTTTGTGTATAACCCACTTGACATAATTCAACAGCCAATTTCAACAAATACCGCATTTTTCTTATAAAATCGAGGTTTTTGCAAGTTGCTGATAATGTTATCCTCAAAGTTTTCCACATTATCCACATTTTCCACATGTGGATTGATGCACACCCCCTGTGAAAATAAACTATTCTCAACTAAAAGTGGTTGTGCTATAATCCTGTTTAGCAAAAGCGGGCTTTTGCACCGCTTAAAGAAAAAGATAAAGAAAGGGAGCTGCTGATCATGAGTCTGGTTTCGCTTCAGAATTCCTCCGAACAGGAGGTGACGATTCTTTCCAATCGTTTTATTGACAATTTTATGCCGCGTGCCAACGGAGAGTTCGTGAAGGTATATATCTATCTTCTGCGGATGGTATCTGCCGCTCCTTCTTCTTTCAGTCTGGAGCGTATGGCTGACTGCCTCTTCTGCACTGAAAGAGATATCTCCCGTGCACTGAAATACTGGGAATCTGAGAAACTGATTTCACTGACCTATACAGCCAACCAGCAGCTTTCCGGAATTACTCTTCTGGAACCATTTGCGGACGCCGGTCATATGGAGAGCAGCGCTTCCATGGAAGCAGGTACAACTGCTGCTCAGACAACACCTGCTGCCGTTTCCGGTAATACAGATACCACCATTCCGGAATCTTCTGATTATATCCGCAGCCTTACTCCGGACCGGATTAAGGAGCTGAAACAGAAAGAAGAGATCAGCCAGCTTCTCTACATCGCCGAGCAGTACCTTGCCAAGACACTGACTCCTACGGAAATGCAGAAGATTCTTTTCTTCTATGATGAACTGCACATGTCCGCGGATCTGATTGAATATCTTGTGGAATACTGTGTTTCCAGAGGCCGCAAGAGTATGCGTTATATTGAAACTGTTGCCCTCGCCTGGGCGAAAGACGGCGTCACCACCGTTGAAATGGCCCGCGATGCCAGCTCCCGTTTTTCAAAAGATTATTATACCATTCTGAAAGCAATGGGAATCAGCGGCCGTAATCCGGTTGATAACGAAATCACTTATATTGATACCTGGCGCAAGACTTACGGTTTTGACCTGGACCTGATCCAGGAAGCCTGCAGCCGGACAGTTCTCGCTACCGGACAGCCAAGTTTCCAGTATGCAGATAAAATACTCTCGGGCTGGAAAAAGAAAAATGTACATACGTTGGAGGATATCCGTATTCTGGACGCCGAACACAAGAAGCGTCAGCTTGAGAAATCTGTTGCCCCCAAAAAGCAGCAGGCCACACAGCCCCAGAATAATAACCGTTTCAACAATTTCCACCAGCGTGATTATGATTTTGCAGAATACGAAAAACGTCTTTTAAACAACCAGTAACAGAAACTGGAAGGAGCTTTTTATGCCTTTACAGAATTTTCAGTATGATACTATAATGAGAGAATACAGCCGCCGTCAGGCACAGAACCACCGGATTCTGGAAGAACATACTGCCGAGGCTTACGGAAAAATCCCCCGTCTGAAAGAAATTGACGATGAGGTGGCAACCTTAAGCGCAGCCAAAGTACGGCGTCTCCTAAACAAGGAAGAGAAGGGCACTGCTGATCTGAGAGCTGCCATTCAGGAACTTTCCGATGAGCGTATCACTCTTCTTGTTGCCAACGGCTTCCCCGGAGATTATCTGGAAATGCCTTATACCTGTCCTGCCTGTCAGGACACCGGCTACATTGGCAGCAAAAAATGCACCTGTTTTAAAAAAGCTGAGATCGAACTGCTCTATGCACAGTCCAATCTGAACGAAATTCTGGAAAAAGAAAATTTTGACAGCTTTTCATTTGACTATTATTCTGCTACAATAAAAAACGAAGCCACGGGACTGTCTGCACTGGAAACAGCCAGACGGGCCTACGATACTGCACAGCGCTTTGTGCAGGACTTCGACCATAAATTTGAAAACCTGTTTTTGTATGGCGATACCGGTGTGGGAAAAACATTTCTTTCACACTGCATCGCACGGGAGCTTCTCAGATCCACCCACTGTGTCCTGTACTTTTCAGCCTACGATCTTTTTGATATGATGGCTGCGAATTCTTTTTCCAGAAAAGATACCGGCACTGATGAGGAACTGATCTATGACTGTGATCTTCTGATCATTGATGACCTGGGAACGGAACTTACCAACAGTTTCGTATCCTCACAGCTTTTTCTCTGTCTCAATGAACGGATCATGCGTAGAAAATCTACGATCATTTCCACGAATCTGACGCTCAAGAATTTCTCGGATACCTATTCCGAGAGAACCTTTTCCCGTATTGCCAGCAATTATCAGATGATATCGCTGATCGGGAAAGACATCCGTATACAGAAAATATTTTTAGGAGGAAATTAAAATGGCACAGGTAACTACAAAAGATTTTTCCACACTCCCGGTAGGAAGACTTGGACTGATTCCCCTTCAGAGCTGCAGCTCATTAGGTGCGAAGGTGAACGACTGGCTGGTTAAATGGCGTGCCGAAAGACAGTATCCTGGAATGGATTCCTTCGCATTCGAGGGATACAAGCGTGACTCTTACATCATCGATGCCAAGACTCCACGTTTCGGTTCCGGCGAGGGTAAATGTACCATCAATGAATCTGTCCGTGGCGATGATATTTACGTCATGGTAGACGTAACTAACTACAGCTTATCCTATCCGATCGGACCTTACACAAATCTTATGTCCCCGGATGATCACTTCCAGGATATGAAGCGTGTTATCGCTGCTGTAGGCGGAAAGGCCCGCAGAGTCAACGTAATCATGCCATATCTCTATGAGAGCCGCCAGGACAAACGTGTCGGAAGAGAGTCTCTTGACTGTGCTAATGCACTTCATGAGCTGATCGACATGGGTGTTGAAAATATCATCACCTTTGACGCACATGATTCCCGTGTACAGAACGCAACTCCTCTTCACGGCTTTGAGACTGTACAGCCATCTTACCAGTTTATCAAGGCTCTTCTTAAAAATGAAGAAGGACTCCACATTGACAAAGATCATTTCATGACCATCAGCCCGGACGAGGGAAGCATGAGCCGTGCAATCTATCTCGCCAACGTTCTTGGTGTTGATATGGGTATGTACTACAAACGTCTGGATTACTCAAGATATGTAAATGGCCGTCATCCGATTGCTGCATATGAGTTCCTCGGACCGAAGATTGAAGGCAAGGATATGATCCTGATCGATGATATGATTTCTTCCGGTGATACAATCCTGAAAATCGCTTCTCTCCTGAAAGAGAAAGGAGCAGGCAAGGTTTATATCTGCTCTACATTCGGTTTCTTCACAGACGGGCTTGAGAAATTTGACGATGCTTACAAGAAAGGCTACTTCGACAAACTCCTTACTACCAACCTGGTTTATCAGGCACCAGAGCTTCTTGAGAAGCCATACTACATCAGCTGTGATATGAGCAAGTACATCGCACTGATTATTGATACTCTGAATCATGATACTTCTGTCAGCCACCTTCTGAATCCGGTAGACAGAATCAAACGCTGTGTAGCAAACTACATGAGCCAGTATGAGAAATAAATAATCCCAAAAAGAAACAGCGGTTATGCTTTCTGTAATCAGTACTCTGATTTTCAGAAATTGTAACCGCTGTTTTTATTCATCCTCACAGAAAAAGTTTCTGATACGGAATTCCCTCTTTATCCAGAATCTCCATTTCTCTCTTGTGGCAGGTGCTTATAATCACCTGTCTGTTTTCTTTATGAAGCCACCGGAGAGCTGCCGCAAGCCGGTCTTCGTCATACATTCCAAATACATCATCCAGGATTACAGGAAACGGTTCTTCTTTACAAAAAAGCTCTCCTGCCGCCATACGGAGTGCAAAATAAATCTGCTCCAGAGTCCCCCGGCTCAGCCGTTCAATGGAAACGGTTCTGTCACCGGTATTCACAGACATATGAAGTTCCTCATCCATCAGAACTTCCCGGTATTTTCCACCGGTAATCTCACTTAAAATTTCTGAGGTACGGCGTTTCAGGCGGCTTCCTACCTGATCGGTGATGTTTCCTGAAAGTGCTTCAATCGTATCCATAGCCATATTCAGTGCCTGGATTTCCATTTCTTCCGGAGTTAATACCTCTGTATTTTCCTCACATTCCTGAAGTTCTGACTGAAGATTGGAAAGTGCCGTATATTTTTCTTCATAGTCACTGTCCAGGCTGTTGCGGTTCCAGGTCAGTTCATCATGTCTGGAAAGCCAGCGTTCTCTCTGACGTTCTCTTTTATTCAGTTCCCGGCTCAGCCGTACACGGAAAAACAAAGCTGCCACTGTAACTCCCGCTGTTGCCACACCGGCAAGGAGACTTAAAATAATCTGACCGGAAAAAGCTGCCAGGCAGCCGGTTCCGGCAATACCGCACAGAAGAACAACCGCCAGGAATGCCCCGTTAAGCTCCCGTCTTCTTTTCACACGGTCAATTCGAAGTTCCAGAAGATCTTCCGTGCTTTTATCCCGGGTTCCCATATTCATGCCATTCTGCTGCTGTGTAATTCTGTCCCGCTTTTCATCCAGTTCTCTGATTTCCCGACGGATATATTCCATATTTGCGGAAATTTTTTCCTTTTCTTTTTCCAGGTCTTTTTTTCTGCGTGCAGATTCTGTCAGATATCCTTTTCTGGACATTTTCAGCATCTGCATGGCACGTCCCATATCCACAGAACTGTCGCCGGTTCCCTGATAGCTTGCCATATAGTTCTGCAGTTCACGGACGAGATCTTTTCCGGTAACGCTTTTCAGCTGTGCTACGGAAACCGTGTTATCATAAACTGCCTCACTCACATTTCCGAGAATTGTACCCAGAGCTCCCTGTTCCGCATCCACAAGGCTTCCATCATCCTCACAGAGAAGCTCCCCAAGCTTCTTTTCTTTGTAAAAATTCCTGGTAAGACGATAATTCTTCCCTTTACTTGTAAACCAGAGAATTCCACCATATTCCGTCGGATTTTCCCAGGGTTCATATTTCGTATATGTATCATTCTGAGAGGCTTTTCCACGAAGTCTGCGAACCCCGTAAAACATGGAACGGATAAAGGTATGTGTTGTTGTTTTCCCGCTCTCATTCTCTCCGTAAAGTACATTGATCCCCGGAGAAAGTTCCATATCCTTATCCCGTATTTTACCGAAATTTTTTATTTTCAAACGTCTGATAACCATCTTCCACTATCCTCCTGCGCTTTCTGGTTATCGCCTGCTGCTTGTCTCAAGCAGTGCCTGAAGTCCATAATACAGTGCCTTTTTTTCCACAGTATCCATCCTTCCCTTGGCAAGAAAATAACCGATATAATCGCCAATCAGCGTACCGCTGTACCGTTTATAAAGATCTTCCAGATCATAGGCAGGCCAGGATTCATCTACCACCTCTGTGATATTTCCCAGACTTTTCAGTTTTTCCGGAATCAGAAGAATATCCGGCGACCGCATTCCCTGAAGGATAATCCGGTAGATATTCCTGCCGCCTCTGCGGAAAATCTGAGATTTCACAGCTTCTTCCAAGGAAATCTGCGTTGTTTCTTCATGAAGAGGCATCACCAGCTGCTGATAGGAACGGCAGGCAAACGGAACAAATTCCGTGCGGATTCTCCCATCCACCAGACGTCCTTCCATATAGCCATGTTCTCCGGTATCATTCCTGTCGATGGGCTCCAGCGCACCTGAAAAAGCGGCCTGGTCACGAATCAGAATCTGTGGTTTATGGATATGTCCCAGTGCCACATAATCGAATCCTGCCGCAGCCAGGGAAGCCGCACTTAACGGAATGTGTTTCTCATCTCCACCATGGGCAAGAAGAATATGAATTCCCTCTTCCTGAATCGGAACCGCTTTATCGTAAAGTCCCTCTTTGATTTCTCTGTCATAATAACTGAGTCCGTACACATAAACATCCAGCCTTGGATCTTTGACACAGGTCAGTTCTCTGCTTTTGAAAAAAGTCACATTGGGATTCCACTCAAATGTATTGTAAAAAGAATCCCTGCTGATAAAATCATGGTTTCCCGCCATCAGATACACTCTGGTGTCCGGAATGGTGGAAAACAGATAATTCACTTCCTTAAGCTCTCTCATAAGCGGCTGGCGGTGGAACAGATCTCCGGATATAAATAGCAAATCCACCGGATCTTCGCGGATGCCCGCAATAACCCGGCGGAAAGTGCTCCAGATTTCTTCCTCCCGCTCTTTGCTCCATGGGCAGCCCCTGTCAGGGACAGCGCCCAGATGCACGTCTGCAAGATGAATAAATCTCATAATAGTGTCTCCCTTGTGTATTCCTTACACGCAATCATTAAAGATCGCAGTTCTTTACAGTTCTCGGGAACGGAATCACGTCACGGATGTTACCCATACCTGTGAGATACATAACGCATCTCTCAAATCCAAGGCCAAATCCGGAATGACGGGTAGAACCGTATTTACGAAGATCCAGATAGAAGTCATAATCTTCCGGTTTCAGTCCAAGCTCGTCCATACGTGCTTTCAGTTTACCGTAATCATCCTCTCTCTGGCTTCCTCCGATGATTTCTCCGATTCCCGGTACAAGGCAGTCCATAGCTGCAACTGTCTTGCCATCCTCATTCAGCTTCATATAGAATGCTTTGATTTCCTTTGGATAATCAGTAACAAATACCGGTCTCTTGTAAATCTGTTCTGTCAGATAGCGCTCATGCTCTGTCTGAAGATCGCATCCCCAGAATACCTTATAGTCAAATTTGTCATTGTTTTTCTCAAGAATCTCAACAGCCTCTGTGTAAGTTACATGTGCAAACTCAGAATTAAGCACATGGTTCAGTCTGTCAAGAAGTCCCTTATCTATGAAAGAATTGAAGAAATTCATCTCTTCCGGTGCGTTCTCAAGGACATAACGGATCACATATTTCAGCATAGCTTCCGCAAGCTCCATATCATCCTGAAGATCTGCAAATGCACACTCCGGCTCGATCATCCAGAACTCAGCTGCATGACGGGTTGTGTTGGAATTCTCTGCACGGAAAGTCGGTCCGAATGTGTAGATGTTACGGAATGCCTGTGCATAAGTCTCACCATTCAGCTGGCCGCTTACAGTAAGGTTGGTCTCTTTTCCAAAGAAATCCTGTGAATAATCTACCTTTCCATCTTCTGTCATCGGCATGTTCGCAGGATCAAGTGTTGTTACCTGGAACATCTCTCCGGCACCTTCACAGTCACTTCCTGTGATCAGCGGTGTATGCACATAAACAAAGCCTCTCTCCTGGAAAAATTTATGGATGGCATATGCACAGAGAGAACGTACACGGAATACAGCCTGGAAAGTGTTGGTTCTCGGTCTTAAATGGGTCATAGTTCTTAAATATTCAAGGCTGTGACGCTTCTTCTGCAGCGGATAATCCGGTGCGGAAGTTCCCTCTACGGATACCTCTGTTGCCTGGATCTCGAATGGCTGCTTCGCCTGCGGGGTAGCTACCAGTGTACCTTTTACAATGATGGCTGCTCCAACATTCAGTTTGGAAACTTCTGCAAAATTCTCCATATTGTCATGATATACAATCTGAAGAGTCTCAAAAAAACTTCCATCATGAAGTACGATAAAGCCAAAAGCCTTGGAATCACGAACGCTTCGTACCCAGCCGCCTACGGTGATCTCTTTATCGAGATACTGTTCACGGTTTCTGTAAATTTCTTTCACTGTTGTCAGTTTCATAATCTATACCTCATTCCTCATATTCAGGATTACACGTCCCTGCGGACTTCCAAATGTCCGTATCGAATTAAGTATAGACTATTCTTATGGTTCGTGCAAGGAGTAATTCTCACAGGGATAAAAAATCCCGCATACCGGACAGATTCCGGTATGCGGGATCAGCTTTGCTGTCAAACCGTTAATAATAGAATGAATCAATGCTTCCTGTATTCAGATAAATCACGCAGTAATAATAGATTCTCTTGAATGTTTTGGTTGTATAATGAAGTCCGTCGTCACTGACACTGTCTTCCCCATTATAAGAAGCGTTGGTTCCGTATCCGGTTTTCATCAGTACACTGTAGGTATCAATATACTTGTAATTTGCAGAAAGTCCCGAGCGGATCTTGCTGTTAAACTCTCTGACCTGTGCCTCTGTTCGGCTTCCTTTTCCTGCTTTCGTAATCATGGTACTGTTAAGCGGATTTACAGACATGTAAAACAGTTTACAGTTTTTACTTTTCAGTGTAGATGCAATATTGGTCATATAGCTTACATAATTGCTTGCATTCGCCATATCATTTACACCAAGATTAAAGACTACCGCCACAGGAAGAGATCCTTCGGCTTTCTCAACCTCTTTAAGCAATTTTGCATAGCCTTCACTCTGGAACCAGCTCAGGCCCTGGCCTGCACTTGCCACAAAGGAAACTCCACTGGACGATGAACTGCCGATCTGCTTATTCAGTGTTGCATACATTCCAACTGTACGGGAATCTCCTACAAAAATCACTTTGCTGTATTTCATTCCGACAGCCGGGCGTGCCATCTCATCTGCTGTAATATTTCTCTCTTTAGAGCGGTTAAATACTGTAGCATACAGGCTGGTGTTTTTGCTGACTTTCAAAAGTTCGCCTGCTTCATAATCCGGAGCTGCCGCTGAGCCGGAGCGTTTAGTCTTCGACCATCCCATAAACGTATATCCTGATGCATTGGATGCGGAAGGAAGCTTCAGGTATCCGCCTTTTCCAAGCGTTACCGTCTTCCATACGGTTCCGTTTGCCCTGCAGAGATTTACACTGACTGACTGCATCTGCACTGCATAGTATTTGATGTTGCCTGCTATCTTGATCTTTGTTCCTGCTTTTTTTGCGGTGGAAGACTTGCCATTCTTGGTTGTGGACCATCCCAGGTTTACATAACCAGTTCTGGACGGTACGGAAGGCAATGTATAATAAGTGCCCTCTTCCACACTCTTGGTAAGTTTCTTGTAGGCAGCATTGGTGCTTCCGTTTCCGAGATAAAAACTTACTGTATAGTACTTGCTCTTTCTGCGAACCGCATACAGTGTCATATCTTTTTTGACTTTTACACTTGCGCCGGCCTTATATACAACCTTGGTGCTTCCTTTCTGTGTGGTCCAGCCAAGGTTCTGATAACCGACTGCTTTCGGAACGGACGGAAGCTTAATCGCTGTGTTCAGTGTGACATTCCGTGTCAATGATGTATAGGTTTTGCTTTTACTGGTACCGGAATTGTTATTAAACTTCACAGTATAAACAAGTTTACTTGCTGATACCTTCTGCGAAGCAGCTGGCATAAGAATCAGTGCCATCGCAGCAAGTGCCAGTACAAGCCATTTTATTCGAAAGGCTTTTCCGGTTCTCTGTGTTTTTTTCATATAAATAAACTCCTCCTGAAATACATACCCATCACCGGTGCGCCTCCGTATATTACAGAGTGTTGATAAATCTCATAAATGCCTCTCTGCCCTCTGGTGTGCATTTATAAACACCGGCATCCTCCAGCACGTGAACAAATACATTGCCCACTTCTTTGCGGAGAACTTCCTGAATATTATCTTTGTCAAGTTTCTCATATTTCGGCAGAAATTCTGCAACCCATGCGGCATGTTTCTCAATCTTTTCGTTGGAAGCGATATCCTTGCCACTTAAAATATATTCTTCCAGAAGTTCCAGTTCCTCTTTCAGGCGAGCCGGAAGAACTGCCAGTCCCATAACCTCAATGAGACCGATATTTTCTTTCTTGATGTGATGATACTGTGCATGAGGATGATAAACACCAAGGGGATTCTCGTCTGTTGTAATGTTGTTTCGAAGTGTCAGATCCAGTTCAAAAGTATCTCCCACTTTACGTGCAATTGGCGTAATCGTATTGTGAGGCTCCCCATCTGTCTCTGCAAAAACAAATGCCGCTTCATCTGTATAACCTCTCCAGTTCGCCAGCACATGTGTTGCCAGATCAATCAGTCGTTTCTCATCTTTACTGCGAATACGTAAAACAGAAAGCGGCCACTTAACAATACCGGCTTCCACATCTTCATATCCCGGAATCGTCACATGTTTCTCAATCTCAGCCTTCGCCATGGCAAACGTATAATGTCCGCCCTGGAAGTGATCATGGCTCAGGATAGAACCACCAACAATCGGAAGATCTGCATTGGAACCAAGGAAATAATGCGGGAACAGCTTCACAAAATCAAACAGCTTGATAAATGTATTTCTCTCAATCTTCATCGGAGTATGTTTGCTGTTAAATACGATGCAATGTTCATTGTAGTAAACATATGGGGAATACTGGAAGCCCCATGGACTGTCATTAATCGTAATTGGAATAATTCTGTGATTCTCTCTCGCCGGATGGTTCACCCTTCCTGCATATCCTTCATTCTCCGGACAAAGCAGGCATTTCGGATAACTGCTGGACTTCACCAGTTTGGCAGCTGCGATTGCCTTTGGATCTTTTTCCGGTTTGGACAGATTGATGGTGATATCGATCTTACCATATTTGCTGTCTACTGTCCACTTCTGATCTTTTTTCACACGGTAACGTCTGATGTAGTTGCTGTCCTGGCTCAGTTTATAAAAGAAATCCGTTGCTTTTTCCGGATCTTCTTTATAAGCATCCCAGAACTCTTTCTGCACCTGCGCCGGACGTGGCATCAGACAGTTCATAAGTTTTGTATCAAAGAGATCTCTGTATACGACACTGTCCTCAATAATGCCCCTCTTTACAGCTTCATCAAGAAGCTCATTCAGAGTTTCCTCAAGGTCAATTTTAGCATATTCTGTCTCCGGTTCTGTATATTCGCTTTCACCGAAGGCATCCAGAAGAAGATTTGTTGCATAGATTCTTTCACATTCCGGTGTAATACCACTCTCCACTCCATATTGCACCAGTTTTTTGATACTTTCACTTAACATTGCATTTTCCCCTTTCCTGTCGCGCTTTTTCCGGAAAACGGGTGTATGTTTCACCACGTTTTCCGATTTATGCCAAACGGGACTTCCCGTATGCCATTCTGCTGTAACTCCAGGGCCTCTGTCCGGCCATTTTTTATATTACTCGGTAATATTTTCTATATAAGTAAGAAATACATTTCCCGCACTTTCAAACAGTGCTGTACTGTCATTCAGTCCATATGGCGCTGTCTGTCCTGTAGACGGATCATAAAGATACGTATTGTATTCATCATACCCTACAATCACCACACTGGAATTTTCTCCTGTTTTGGCAATTACAGGTCTCTGGGCACTTACCTCATAAAGAACACTGTCAAGACTGCAGCCAGTCAGGTCAATCACGGTTCCGGCATCTCCCAGGCCATCCTGAAGCTCTTTCTTTTTCCAGTTGGCTGTACGTATGATTTCCGGTACATCCTCTATATTCAGCTGCATCTTTGTCTTCTTATTTCCACGTTCCCATACGTACTGCTGGGCACGGTTAAGAACAACTCCGGTCCGGTCATCTGCATGTTTTACAGCAGCCGCAGGATCTGTATAGATCCGGTCAAGCGCACCATATGCATAGACATAGTAGAGTTCTCCCTGTGGAACTGTAGTGTCCAGTGTTACCGGTGAATCCTCTGTACTTTCAATTTTTGAATAAACAAGCAGCGGATTATCGGTTTCCGGTTTCTGATTCATGGTCAAACGAATCATGGTTCCGGCACGGTTTGTAGTAATCAGAGCTACATCCACCTGACTTCCGGATGCTTTTTTGTTATTCATGATATTATCTTTTTTCTGAACAGCATAGGCATTTCCGGATTTGGCAGAAAGCTCAAACTCCATCATGGTACTGCCGACAGTTACATTTGTGATATAAAGTCCGTCCTGATGGTATTCTTTCTTTACCTTGCCTTTAAAACTTTCAATGCGGAAAGTACTGAGACCTTCTGTCTCATGTCCGTTGGCATCGGTAAGGATGTCCGCATCCGAAAGAATTCCATATACAAGATCTTCATTCATAAATCCCAGAACCCGCAGTTTCTGCCCATTCTCCGGGGAAAGATCTCTTGTTTTCAGTGAATCAAATTCAATCTCCCTGATTTTCCCCTGGTCATCTCCGGAGGTAATCAGCCATGCGGCATGTGCCTTGGTATCGGAAACCACAAAATGATTCTGTTTGATACCTTCTTCCAGAACCTCTGAAGTTCCCGTCTCAATATCTACCTGATAAAGTTTCTGGGCAAAAAGCAGAAACAGCTGATTATTTTTGTTTACATAAGTAAGCGTACCAAGATCTTCTTTCAGAAACTCGTAAGATTCCGTGCTTGGTATGAAAACTTTTTCTTCTACCACATTCCGGTCGCTGTTGTAATGATAGACACAGACACCGCTGTATCCTTCATGAACACCGCGGTTCATATAACCATATAATACAAAATCCACATCTCCATTATCAGCCACACGAATGATCTTGATATCGTGCTCGTTTCGCACATATCGCGAATCATTCTCTTCATCCTTGCGGAAACTGAAGATTCTTGTAATCTTACCACTTGACGGTGCATAGGACCAGAGATCTCCATCCTGTTCAAAAACAGCAATTTTTCCATCGCCGTTTACTGCATAGGTGACATTTTTGTCCCGGATTCCAAGAAGAAGGCCTGCATCCGAAACAACTGTCTGAGATGGATCAAAAACTTTTGTTGCAGACCGTTTGAAATCAAGAAGCATGATTCTTGTTTCTGTGTAACGCATACGGTAAAATTCCGTAACATCATAAATTTCGGTTTTATCCTCATCATTCTGTGCGGAAATCTGATAATTCAGTGTAATACTTGCGGTCGTCTCATTGATATCATCAATCAGCGGAACGCCTTCCATATAAAGTTTTGGGGAAAGTGAACCCCAGCTGATGTTGGACAGTCCTGAGTTAATCGTAATATTATTAAAATTCGTTCCACTGGATGTATCTTCCGCTTCCAGGTAACCGGCCAGGGTATCTGCCTGTTCCTTATCAAGACATTTAACAGAAAAATCTTTTACAAACTGAAGATACTCCTCTGTGTTCAACTGCGTTCTGGAAACCACCCTGGTATAGTAATAAACTTCTCCCTCATTGGTATCCAGTGTAATCTGCATGGAATATTCCTGGTTCATGCGAAGATCGCTTCCTATTTCGATCTCCGTACTCAGATATCCATTTTCTTCTTTTGTAAGATTCTTGATCTTACGGTTCTCCATAACCTTGCTTCCATCTGAAGTCCGTACTTCATAAGCAAGTCCTGTTACTGTATCTGAATATGGATTGATTTCAAAAGTCACCTTTTTGGTTGTATCCAACGGTGTAATACTGCCACGCATAAAATCTGTCTGCATCTGCTGCTTATAGCCATACATTTTATTCGCCTGCGTGCTTCCAATTTTTACCATTACTTCCGGAAGCGTGGCATCATTCATATCAGAACGGTTATCCGTAGACTGACTGTTCATCAGAAGTGACGTACCTGCCACAACTGCCACAAAAATCACCAGCAGTATTGCTCCCTTGCGTAGGATTTTTTTCATGTCACTCTCCCTTCTGTGAGGCTGACTCATTCGGATAGAGGAGCCTGTCCAGTGTAGGATTCACGTGAAGAGCTTTCATGGAGTCCGCAAAACTGTCCCTGCTCTTTTTCTTTCCGGTTTTTACTGCACGAATCAGAATGTTCTTCGGTGTGTGTTCCATATCAATAAATTCAAGCAGCTGCGTATCATATCCCTTACTTTCCAGCAATTCGGCACGTAGACCGTCTGTAATCAGTGCCGCCATACGCTCTTTCAGAATCCCATATCGCATAATCGGCTGTAAAGTTTCATTTCTGATCTGACGGTTCAGTTCATGCTGGCAGCACGGAACCGAGAGAATTACCTGTGCCCCCCATTCCACCGCCTTCGCAAGGGCAAAATCTGTAGCTGTGTCGCAGGCATGAAGCGTCACCACCATATCTACAGAAGAAACGCCCTCATATCCGGCGATATCTCCCTGATAAAAATGCAGCTTGTCGTAACCGTAAGATCTGGCAAGTTCACTGCAGTGACGGATCACATCTTCTTTCAGATCCAGACCTATGATATTTACATCGAATCCCTCCAGCTCCCGCAGATAGTAGTACATCGCAAATGTCAGATAGGACTTTCCGCATCCAAAATCCAGAATCGTAATCTCTCTGTCTTTTGGAAGTTTCGGAAGAATATCCCGGATAAACTCCAGAAAACGGTTAATCTGTCTAAACTTATCATATCGGGAAGCAACAATTTTCCCGTCTTTTGTCATAACACCCAGATCTACCAGAAACGGAGCTGCCGTTCCTTCCTTGAGAATATACTGTTTTACCCGGTTGTGGGGCGCAATCTTTACCTTCTCATTCTGTGTGGTTTCATGATGTTTGGTTTTGATGGTTGCCTTTCCTTTTTTGCTGATAAGAATGCTTCCATCCTGACTGCGTCCGGTTACCTGAAGCTGTCGGAATTCCTCCATGGCATGTTCCAGATAAGTAATCATCTCTTCTCTTGAATAATTCTTATGATAAACCTTCGGCCCCTCAGTCATGGACGCCTGGTAAAAAATCTTTCCTTTCAGCTCCACAGGACGAAGCTTCACCTTGGAAGGTCCCTCGCCAGTCCTGCGGCCGCTGACAACAGCCTGAATCAGCTGTTCATTAATCTGTTCTTCTAAAAATTCCCTTATTGTTTTCATCATACTTCCATTATATTCATTTTTTGTTTTATTGTATATGGACAGATGTTGGACGAACCTGTCATTGATTCTGTCCTCATCCAGGGGTAAGCGTATTTTCAACGTGGAAAATACGACCTGCATCTCCGTCTTCTGCATCTTCTTCTGGAAATCTCCTGATATACCAGTACTTCAATCAGATCATCCAGAAAACCTCCCGGCATTTCCTGTGCACTGGTATCTGCTGCCATTTCCTCTTTTATCTGGCTGCATATATGATAAAGCATGAAACGATCCGGATATTCATCATAAAGACGGCTGCCTTCATAATCCAGAAGCTGACACTGTGCTTCCGCCTTCTCCTGAATCTTTCTGGCTGTATCCGGATAGTAGGATCTCATCAGATCAAATTCTCTCTCCTGCTCCCGCTCTTCATTATAAAAAACAGAATTCCCCTGTGCAGCATAAAACGGATAAAAATCTCGATAAAGCATAACAGCCCTTATGTCCTCTCTCTGCTATCTCTTACAGTATATGCAGCAGAAATACGACGGTTCCCGTTATGCCATCTGTTTCAGCATTCCCTGTGTCAGGCGGACACTATGCTCAATGGCAAGTTTCTCAAATGCAGGATAATCCATATTGGCACTGTTATCTGCCTTATCGGAAATTGCACGGATAATCAGAAACGGTACTCCGTTAAGGGCTGCTGCCTGTCCGATTGCCGCACCTTCCATCTCAACTGCATATGCACCAAATTCTTTTACAATGGCATCCTTCACGCCCTGATCACATACAAACTGGTCTCCGGAAGCAATTCTTCCCTCAAAAACCTGAATTTCCGGATTTACTTCCTCACATACATTGTGAGCAATTTTACGCAGGCACTCATCTGCCTGGAAGGAAAATTCCTTCATCTGCGGAATCTGTCCCTTCGGATATCCAAATCCTGTTGCATCCATATCATGATGAAGAACATCTGTGGAAAGTACGATATCTCCGATATTGATATCATTATTCAGGCTGCCTGCAATACCGGTATTGATTACAGCCTCCACCTGAAAAAGATCCACCAGAATCTGGGTACACATTCCCGCGTTTACCTTACCGATTCCGGACTGTACTACTACTACTTTCTTTCCTTCCAGAATTCCTTCATAGAAATCCATGCCAGCTCTTGTTGTAATGGAAACATTCTCCATAACTTCTTTCAGTCTTGCAACTTCCTGCTCCATTGCACCTATAATTCCAACACATTTCATAATCTGTAAATCCTCTCTTTCAATATAGTATCCCTCTGAGTTTCTGTTTTTTCTGCCCAGAAGTGCTTTTTCTTTTTCTACAACGTTCATTATAACAAATTTTATTTTTTATGGAAACTTTTTTTGAGAGATGATATAATCGGAAGATACAGAAAGTCACTGCTCACTTTGTGAACAGCAAATAAATATAAGGAGGTACCATTCATGGTTTATAAGACAAAAGGTGTCTGTGCTCAGGGAATTGAGTTCGAGATCGACGATAATAAGAAAGTTCACAACATTAAATTCACAGGTGGATGTTCCGGAAATACTCAGGGCGTTGCCCATCTTGCAGAAGGAATGGACGCAGATGAAGTAATCAGCCGTCTGGAAGGAATCCGCTGTGGATTCAAACCTACTTCATGTCCGGATCAGCTGGCAAAAGCTATCCGTCAGGCACTGAACGAAGGCTGATCTGCCAATCAGAGATTCTGTTAAATCATCACCCTGCGAAGATTTTCCGCAGGGTGATTTTTTTCTGTCAGATATCCGTTCTGTCCCATTTATCACACAGTGACTGAATATCTCTTGCAAAACGATCCAGATCTTTGTTCGGGCAGCCTTCATTCTTCCGGATTATGGTCATCAGGCGGCGTCCCATGGCCAAAAGTTTCTCGTATGCACGTGCAGCTTTGGTTGTCTTCGGTGAAGCGGTTGCTTTTACAACCCGAACTCCCACTGCTTCATGGATACATTTATTCTCCAGAAGGTCATATTCCGTTCCGCTGAACGGTGCTGTGGCATCATATCCCAGTTCTTCTCTCAGTCTCTGTGCAAAAACCTCTGTTACCGTATCGTCTCCATGTGTGACAAACACGTGCTTCGGTTTCGTCTCAAATGCCTTCGCCCAGTCCAGAAGCCCGTTTACATCCGCATGGCCGCTGATTCCGGGCATCCTGCAGATTTCCGCTGCTACCTGCACAGTCTCACCAAACAGTTTCATCTCTGTGGCACCTTCCAGCAAAGCCCGGCCAGGTGTTCCAATTGCCTGGTATCCTACAAAAAGTACTGTATTTCTCGGATCCCACAGATTGTGTTTCAGATGATGCTTGATACGTCCTGCATCGCACATACCGCTGGCGGAAATAATCACCTTGCAGTCTTCATCAAAATTGATGGCTCTGGAATCATCTGTAGTAACCGATGTCTTCAGACCCTGGAAAGACAGTGGATTAATCCCCTTCTTTAAAAGATCCATCGCTTCCTCATCATAGCAGGTGTAGGCATTCTCACTGAAAATCGTAGTTGCCTCATTGGCAAGAGGACTGTCTACATATACGGTAAATCCATCGTGTCCATGGACCAGACCCATCTCCTTGATCTGACGGATAAAATACAACATCTCCTGGGTACGGCCTACTGCAAAGGACGGAATTACCAGATTACCTCCTCTGTCAAAGGTTCTCTGGATAATCTCAGCCAGCATAGCCGGATAGTCCGGCCTCTCTCCGTGACTTCTGTCTCCATAGGTAGATTCCATAACAACATAATCTGCCTCTTTAATATATACCGGATCCTTAATCAGCGGCTGATTAAGATTACCAATATCACCGGAAAATACGATTTTTTCCTTTTTATCATCCTCGGTGAGCCAGATCTCAATGCTGCTGGAACCAAGAAGATGTCCTGCATCTACAAAACGTACCTCTATTCCTTCTGCAGGTTTAATAATCTTATCGTACGGACATCTGACAAAATTCCGAAGCACTCCCATGGCATCTTCCATGGTATAAGCAGGTACAAATTCCGGCTTGCCTTCTCTGCGGCCCTTACGGTTTCTCCATTCTGCCTCAAACATCTGGATGTGTGCACTGTCACGAAGCATAATATCACAGAGATTGCAGGTTGCCTCTGTTGCATAGATCGGTCCCTGATAGCCCTTGGCATACAAAGCGGGAAGATTTCCTGAATGATCCATATGTGCATGCGTCAGAAGCACAAAATCCAGATCACCTGGAGCTACTGGCAATTCCTTATTTTCGTAGTAGTCCGGTCCCTGTTCCATTCCATAATCTACCAGGAACTTCCGGCCCGCCGCTTCCAGATAATAACAGCTTCCGGTCACCTCATGCGTTGCGCCGATAAATGTTATCTTCATGCATAAGCCCCCTTTTCCGTCCGGTGTTTTAAAAGTTTTAACAGAATTAACAGACATTCTGTTTAGAAACAGTTTGTTATTGTATTTATTATACACGAAATGGTTTATTTTTGACAGTCTTTTTATGGAATATATCGAATTTTAAGAATTGAGTTTTGTGAGATTGTTTTGATTTTTCAGAATGTTTTAGAATTTTTGAATTCTCCCCGGCGAAGGTAATGTAAGTTTACTGGATTTTTGTTTTTTTAAGGGGGGGGGTGAACATCGCCGGGGGATGAATTTTGGATTTTTTTATTTGATAATTATTATTTTACCAGAACGCCTTTGGTTAAGGTTGAGACAGATTCTTTGCTTCCGTCTTTAGCTGCATGATAGCCACGTACACGGTAGTAGTAGCCACTTGGTACGATTACTGTAAGATTTTTAGCAAGATTTGTAGCATTTGACGCTGTAAATTCCCACGTTTTGTATACCGAATAAACGCCCTTCACTTTTCTTTCCAATTTTAAAGTTAAATAAACTGTACCACAAACATGATGGCACTGTGTGATTCCTGAGATAGCAACTTTATTGCTAGCTAATTTATTAATAGCTGTGGTTCCAAAATTCAGATTATTTCCACGCAACATGCTATACGTTGTATCTTCAGAAAAATCTTCATCTGTTTCCAGATCACTATCGGCTATCTCTGCCGCTGAAGCAGTAACTACACTTATACTACCAAGACATAATACTAAAAATAAAATTCCGAGCACTCTTTTCAGTTTTCCTATCATACTTTCTCCCTTCGCTCCTGTAACTTCCATTACATAATTTATACGATATCAAAATAAAATGCTCTCTCTTAAAAACGTATATTTTTTATTAAATTTATAAATTCTTTTTCCTCCATTTTTCCACTTATCTGATAAAATGCTGTATTTGTTTTCCAGTATGCTGTATAATTTTCTTCTTTATCCTGTTTATCCTTTATCTTTAATATTTCAATTTTAAAACTTTCATCTGCAACCTTTATAGAATCTATTATTTTTCCATCCAAAACATAGTCCGTTGTCTTAGTAGTACGACTATAGTCGCTAATATACACAGTTATAACAGAATTTCCATACCAATACTCTATTAATGCAACACCGGTGTTAGAATGTATTAAATAATCTTTATACTTAAAATTTTTAGGTCGATACATAAATTTAGGAATCTTATCAAATCCCATTTGATTTTCTATATCATCAATAGCACTCTGCTCATCCATTTCAACTTCATCACTGGTTGCATCATTATCAATACTAATGCTCGTATCATTCCCAGTCCACACCTTCACAGAATCAATAAAATAACTCCGATTCGCCTGGCTGGTCATTCCTGCGGCGAATACGCCTGCTGCACATACAAGCACCACAGCTGCCACACGTGCCAGTTTATGATGCTTTTTTTCAGGAAGATAGACAATTTTTTCCTTCGTATCCGCTTTATGATCATCAGCCTTTTTGCTGTCATTTTCTTCTTCATCTTCTTCATAAACCCCATCTGCTTTCAGTCTCGCTACAAGTTTCTGATAAGCAGCTTTTGCCTCTTCTTCTGTTTCCCCGTCATCTGGAAGGACTCCATTCGGAAACAGCACTTTTTCCATTTCGTCAATTTCTCGTTCGTATTCTTCTGCCAACCATTTTTTCAGTTCATCATCCCTGAAATCTACCATTATTTTTCTCCTGCAATCGTATCTTTCCTTGACAATTCCTCCGTTAGAGTTCATATTTAATGATAGTATATATGACTATTCAGGAGGAATCCAAATGAAACACATCGTACTTACCGGCGGTGGTACTGCCGGCCATGTAACTCCAAATATTGCCCTGATTCCAAGGCTCAAGGAGCTTGGTTATCAAATTTCCTATATCGGTTCCTATAATGGAATCGAAAAAAAACTGATCGAAGAACTTGGAATTCCCTACTATGGAATCTCATCCGGAAAACTGAGACGTTACTTCGATCTCAAAAACTTTTCTGACCCGTTCCGTGTCCTGAAGGGCTTCAGCCAGGCCAGAAAAATTCTCAAAGAGCTGAAACCGGACGTTGTTTTCTCCAAAGGTGGATTCGTTACCGTTCCAGTTGTAATTGCGGCAAAACGCTTAAAAATTCCGGCTCTTACCCATGAATCCGATATGACCCCGGGCCTTGCCAATAAACTCTGTCTCTCTTCAGCATCCAAAATCTGCTGTAATTTTCCTGAGACAGTTGCAAATCTTCCTGCAGACAAAGCCGTTCTTACAGGAACTCCAATCCGCCAGGAACTTCTTTCCGGAAGTGCCGAAGCCGGACGCAAATTCTGTGGTTTCACAGCGGACAAACCGGTACTTATGGTCATCGGTGGCAGCCTTGGTGCAGCCTCTGTCAATGATAATGTACGCAAAATTCTCCCTGAACTTCTGAAAGAATTCCAGGTTGTCCATCTTTGCGGAAAAGGTAAAACAGATGAAAGCCTTAACGGTACTGCCGGATATGTTCAGTATGAATATATTCAGGATGAGCTTCCAGATCTGTTCGCCATGGCTGATATCGTAATTTCACGTGCAGGTGCCAACGCAATCTGCGAAATCCGCGAGCTTCATAAACCTAATCTTCTGATTCCACTCTCAGCGAAAGCCAGCCGTGGTGATCAGATTCTCAATGCCCGTTCTTTCGAACGCCAGGGCTTCAGCATGGTGCTGGAGGAAGAAGAAATCACAGAAGCCAAACTTCTGGATACAATCCGCCAGCTTTATACTGACCGCCAGAAATATACAGATGCCATGGCAGGAAACGGCCGTGTGGATTCTATCAGCAAGATTACCGATCTTATTGAAGAGTGTGCCCGTTCCTGACACACCGCTCTCATACAGAAAACTCTGCCATTTCTTTTTCAGATACGGCAGGGTTTTCTTTTTTTATTCGTATACTTTCCGAAATTCTTCTTTCAGCCAGCGCTTTGCCTTATATATCCTGTTATTAACGCCACTTTTGGTCAGTCCGTACTCTTCTGCAACTACTTCAACGGGAACATCCAGATATTTAACCTGAATCAGAATGTCATAATTAACAGGCTGCTCCTCACGAAATCTTTCCAGTACCATATACATAAATTTATTCTTCTCTTTACGCAGAAGTTCTTCTTCCGCATCAACCGTCTTATATACATTCAGAACTTCTGTAACGTCGGCTGTGCAGATAACTTCATGCCGGAAACTGGATTTCTTTTTGTAATCCATAGCCTTATTCACCGATGCCCTCCGTATCAGAGAATACATCATTTTTTCATTATCAATATTCAGATGTTTCCGCTTGGTATACATTTTGTAGAGTACATCCTGACTGACATCATCGGATATGTTCCAGTCATGCAAAACTCCGTATGCATATGCTCTGGATATTTTTCGATACTTAAGGTAAAACTCTTCATATGTCTGATTTTTCATTTTTCCTCTTTAGTAGGTATTGATTAGTCTCTGACCTTTTTTAGAATTTCGTCTCTCACCTCATCATTGAGTTCTCCCGGAGTCCAGGTCAGTCCAACTCCGTCTCCTTTATATCTCGGAATCAGATGCATATGAAAATGAAATACAGTCTGTCCCGCAATTTCTCCATTATTCTGCACAATATTAAAGCCATCGCAATTCAGTGCGTCGCTAAGCTTGCCAGCCATTTTTTTTGCAAGGATCATAGCTTTTCCTGCAGTTTCATCCGGAAGCTCATAAATATTGGCTGCATGTTTCTTTGGAAGAATCAGTGAATGCCCTTTGCTGGCAGGACCCAGATCAAGAATTACCCTAAAATCTTCGTCCTCATAAAGTGTTGCTGCCGGAATTTCTCCATTTGCAATTTTACAAAATATACAATCTCCCATTTTATTGCCCTCCTGTTTCAGAAAATATTTTCACTTATTCTTATTGTGTCGTATTTTGTCGATTTTTTCAATACTGTTCTTGTTGATATTTGAAATTTCTGATGTTAATATTTCTCCGAGGTGATAATATGTGCAACGATGACACAGTCAGTAAATTAAAAAACGATTTTCATTACACACTTTCCAAATTTTCTCATGAGATCCGAAATCCCCTGACACTGATCAGCAGTGAACTCCAGATGATTGCTTCCGCTCATCCAGAAGTTGAAGATTACGACCACTGGAACGACGTCATGGATAATCTCGCTTATGTAACAGATCTTCTTGATGATCTATCTGTTTTTAATAATGCAGGACGTATCCGGTTGGAAGCCACAGATACCTGCGATTATCTGAAAACAGTAATTTCTTCCATCAAACCTACTCTTGATTATCTGGGTATTACTTTTGAATCCCATATCCCAGAATCTCTTCCAGTTTTAATGCTTGACAAAATTCGAATCCGGGAAATGCTGCTGAACCTTCTGAAAAATGCATGGGAAGCCGTTCCTGTTCCCGGCGGAAAAATTTCCGTATCTGCTTTTTCCAAAAAATCCGGTATCTGTATCGATATTGAAGATAATGGATGCGGGGTTTCAAAAGAACAGCTGAACAGTATTTTTCAGCCGTTTTTCACAACAAAAGAATCTGGCACCGGCCTCGGACTTGCCATTTCCAGACAGATTATTGAAGCTCATCACGGCAGTATCTCCATAGAGAGTACTCCTGGTCAGGGAACCGTTTTCCATATTTTTCTTGGATGATAAACGATTACAGCAGCAATAAAGCCACACAACAGACCGCCTGCATGGGCTGCATTATCTACTCCACCACTTGCAAAGCCGAAATAAAGAGAAAATGCAGCCATAAGCAGCATCTGCTTCATATTCAAATCTGCGACTCTTCCTCTGTGACGTATGATCACATAAATCATTCCACCCATCACTGCAAAAACAGCTCCGGAAGCTCCTGCTGACAGTGAATAGTCTCCTGTCCGCATATCCCAGATCAGAGAAATCAGATTCCCACCCAGTCCTCCAAGAATATAAATCAGCAGAAATTTCATTTTTCCGGTAACTGGTTCCAGACGCTGTCCCAGAACAAACAGTACCAGCATGTTATTAATCAGATGTGGCGCACCGAAATGCAGAAACATACTGGTAATCATGCGATACCATTGTCCCTGCTCTATGATAAGCGGTGCATAAACAGCACCACATTCCAGCATATGCTGTCCATTCTCTGAACCACCGGTGAATTCCACAATAAGAAAAATAAGAGTATTCAACAAAATCAGTAGTGCAGTCACAGGTTCTCTCTTTATTTCTTCCACTTTAGTCCTCTTTTCTGCAGTTTTTCATGATAGTCTCAAAAACTGCGCCGTTATAATCTGAAAATTCAAATCTATTGAACTATTTTAACAGATTTCCATTATACAGACAACCTGTGGTCTATTATATAATACGACATAAACCTGATATTTTCGCTCTGTTATTTCAAAAAAATATAACGAGCCTGTGCAAAATCCACTTCATCTTCGTCTTCCAGAAGGCGGTCTTCTCCGTTTTTCAGGATCTGGCCATTAACAGATGTTCCATTTCTGGAATTCAGATCTGTCAGATAATACTCCCCATCTCTTTTTCGAATCTTTGCATGGATACGGCTTACGGTAGGCATATTGATCACTGCATCCGCTGCAGTCTCCAGCTTTCCGATTACTGTAATATCCCGGTCCAGATATATGGTTGCCAGCTCTCCTGGCTCATGGCTGACCAGAGTAGCCGGTCCCTTTGTTATTCCTGCCGAAAGAACTACGGTCTCTCCAAAACACTCCGTATTTTCTTCTGATACTTCGTGCTCTTTTATTTCCGGCTGTTTTTCTTTTTCCTGCGGAATCTCATAAATATTCTTTTCCTGAAAATCTCTGATCCTGTCTGTTTCCTCATGAGGATTCTGTTTCTTCTCAGGAATCTTTTTCATCAGAATATAACTCAGCATTCCAAGGACCATCAACCCCAGAATCACAGACAGAAATACGCCGGTGCTTACTCTTGGAAGATATCCTGCCGCCATTCCCGCAGTAATTCCCAGAAGAATCAGAAGTGCCAAAAGAAACCCTGCCGTTTTCCACAGTCTGTCCCTGTTCTCTTTTTTCACCTCTCTGTTATTTGGCTTACTGTCCTTTTTCTTTTTTTCCACCCCGTCCAGGTCTTCTCTGTTCCAGTTTTCCATCTGCCAGAGTTCTTCCTGTTCTTTATGCTCTTCCTGGCTTTTCTCTGCCTGCTTAAGTGGCTTCTTTTTTTCGTATACGGCAAAATCTGATGTCTCTCCATTTCGCACTTTATAAAGTTCTTCTTTGATATACTCCAGGTGAAAACTGTCTTCCAGTGCACGTCTGTATACGCCATATCCCAGCATAACCGCTTTTCCGTCTTCATGATCCAGCTTTGGAAGAATATATTCAGCCAGATTCTGAAACTGTTTCTGTATCTCGCCGTGAAATCCTGGAAGATAACAGAACCGGACATTCTGTTTTTCCGCATCCAGATAAATATATTCCGGTTCCAGAATCAACTGGCAGGGATTCAGAAGATACTCGGACATTGCTTCCATAACCTGGACAAATCCTCCCAGAATTACCTGAAGTTCTTCCATCCCAATCTTTTTTTCTTCAAAAAGAGCCGTCATTGAATGCCTGGAAGTCACATCGTAATACACCATGAATTTTCCATCTATCCCCTGAATCCGGCACTGAAGAAGATCCGGTACCGCATTTGCCACAATCATTCGAACCTGATAGGAATTGGTATCAATTGCATCTTCCCCTGTCAGAATCAGATAATTGTGGTTCATGTCTCTCTTATATTCCGATTTCATTTTATTTTTTCACCTCTTCCAGAACCTCCACCGTTCCCTTCACTTTACGTATCCAACCTGTCGGACGCAAAACAGATGCTTTTCCGCAAACTTCAATTTTCCATTTCTGTGACAGAAAACCAGCTGGTACATCCATCTGATAGGTTACCTGTACGGTTTTCCCTGCACTGGTCTGCATACTTAGGTTCTCACCACCCGGAAGTCCGGTACTCCCAAGCATTCTGCCCTGAATATCTGCTTTTTCATATATGTCTCCGTCTTTTTTATAACCTTCCATACTTCCACTGACTGCCGCCTCATATGCTGCTGACGTCAGCCATGCCCGGTTATGTACAAAAAAATCCAGATACAGAAGCCCCATCAACACCATGAGAATCAACGGCATCAATAATGCCGCTTCTATCGTAAAACTTCCTTTTTTCAGTTTTTTCATAAAAGTATTCCTCCCAGATATCCGACCAGCAGAAACGGTGCAAAAGGTATTTCCGTATCACGCTTCTTTTTAAACACCAGAAGCTGCAGGCCTGAATAGATTCCACACAGCAAAAACGCAGCGCAGAGAACTCCCAGTAACTCTCCACTTTTCAGTACAGATCCCATTGCCAGAATCAGAAGTCCGTCTCCAAATCCGATTTCTCCCCTGGTCAGCACCGATATCACCGCTGCAATTGTACCTGCCCCCATAGAAATCAGTCCATCTGCCCAAAACGTTCCTTCCCATATTCTCCACAGAATTCCCCCTGCAAGAAAAACACCTAATACCGGAACACAAATCTCTTTTTTCCGAATATCTGTCCATGTATTAATTCCCAGGAATACAGTCATACAGATTTCCAGCCTGTCCATAGTCTTCCTCCTTTTAACCACAGCGCCCGCAGGCACTCATTTCACCGGATACTTCTGCTTCTTTTACCATTCTCACAGACCGTTTCAGTGCACTGCAGCTTTCCCTGTTGTGAAAACGATTGCTCTTTTTTGTAATATACACAGTTCCCGCCGGTTCCTGCCCGCGACTGCAAAGTTCACATGCCTGATATTTTTCCCCATATGTATTTTTGAGGTTTTTTACCGAAGCTCCGGATACCTGCTGCACAGACAGATTCAGATAACTGCATCCAAGTGTTCTGTGATACACGTTTCCGGACTCAGTTACATAGACCATTGGCTGGCTTTCCACTGCATCATTTCCTTCTTCATAGAGCACACCTGTCCATGCATGAACCTTTACCGTGTTGTGGAACCATATTTTTGGAAGCGGAATCAGACCACCGATAGGCTGATAGGAATATACATCCGGCAATGTAACAGTTTCTGCTCCGGAACTGCCAGTTCCATAAGCATACATTCCTGCCTCTTTTGTTTTCTGGCATAAACCAGTCAGATGCTCTGTCTGGACTCTGTAAATATCCATAAATGAAATCAGTGCAATCACTCCAAAAAAGAACATTGGCAAAACCAGTGCAGTCTCCAGTGTAAGACTTGCTTTCTTTAAAAAGGTGCACGGGGATACTTTTTCAGAAAGCGGTTTTCTGCTTATCGGGGAAAACAGAAATAACCTTCCTTGAGAGCGCCTTTCTCTTTTTTGATCCAGTCTGTTTATCTGATTTTTATCTTCTTTTTCTTTCTGAAAAAGCATCCCTGTGCACCTCCTTTTCTATTCATAGGCATACTGCCTTGTAACCGTAAATATTTTCTTTTTGTTTGCTTTTACATCTGCGGATGCTTCCAGTGCAACAACACAATGATCCATCTGAAATCCCGGTCTTTTTCCTTTTTCACGGATCGCACATTCAATCATATCCATTCCTCTCGTAACTTTTTCCTGTTTTCCTTTTGCCATAAGAAGAACCCGGAGATAATCCTCATAAGACATCCCTCCACTGGAATCTTTTCTGGAAGAATCCAGCCTGTCCAGAATATGCGCCAGATTTTCCAGAGATAGCTGCCAGTCTGCTGCTGTTTTTACAAGCGGAACATGCCCGCCTGCAAACAGTTCCCTCACATCCAGAATACTCTCCGCAAACGCCCAGCAGAATATCAGTGCAGCTTCAATTACTACTGCTGCCGGCGGAATCAGAAAACCCGATGCAATTGCCAGGGCCAGTGTTTCTACCTGGATACGTTTTCCTCCGTCAGAAATTAAATATGCCATATTCACGCCCTGACGGATCAGAAGCAGTTTTGTTGCTACGGATTTCAGATTCTCACGATCACTGTTTTTTCCTCCCAAGATATACTCCACCTGGTAGTTCAGTCCCGAAGACGCAGGCTTTCGATAATTTCCCAGTTTTTTCAGCAGATACTGGCCAAACAGAATTCCTGAAGTATAGGAAGTATCTGACTGAATATCCGAATTCATTACCATTCCCGTCTGAAGTTTTCTTCCTGACGCCAATGTTCTCCTGTCTGTGGAAGCATCTGAAATTCCACGTTCTGCCGGAACTACCAGATCGAGAAGTCCCATTTTTCGGACTCTTCTGATAACCGGAATCGGATTTTCTACGGTTGTATCTACTCCACCGGTAAAATCATCTCCACTTCCTCCATCTCCGAAATCTCCCTGTTCCTTCTGATTCTCCTGGTTATTCTTTGCTTCTTCACTTTTCTGCGCCGCATTTGAAATCTCAGAATCATAGGAATCCAGACTTCCACCGTTTTCAGACTGTTCTCCTTTTCTTTGCGCTTCGTCTGTTTTTTCTTCCTGGTCTTTCAGTTTTTCGAGAAGGATCTGTACCCCCTGACTTCCGAGTGTTTCCCGCATATAACCGACAGCCTGCTGATAAAAAACTTCTCCGTCTCCGTCAGTCAGCAGACGGTATCCATTAAATCCTCCCTGCAGAAGTTCCAGTTTCTGACTGTTCTGTTTTAATACAGGTTTCATATAGGACTCAAAATTATCATACACAGAGGCCATATCTACATCCCCTTTTCCACCTGCATAGAATGCGAACAGATCATAATTCTCAAGCAGTGTCCTGTCGTACTGCCCGAACAGGGAATAAAGCCCGATATCCATACTGTTCAGTATCTGCGTTCTGGCAGCTGACATACGTACAGATTCGATACTGGCACACACAAGTGACAGAACAACACTCAGAATCAGCGCCAGAAAAATCGTAATACTGCCTTTTTTCACTGTCTTTGCCAAAGGGTACCTCTCCTTTCCAAAACGGTAAATCATCGCTTACCGTTTTTTATCCTTCTCAGATTGAATTGCTTTGTTTGGTGATTTTTGAAAGGATATTTTTAACAAGCGAAGTGAGCTGTTGCTTAAAGATGACAACCAGACTGATCAGAACCACCAGAATCAGAATAATCTCCACAACTCCCACTGCATCTTCTTCCGCCACAAATTCTTTCATATATTTCCAGATATTTTTCATTTGTCACCTCTCATTTCTGTGTTTTCACACGGTTCTTCTATCCGCCGTAAAAGGAAAGACAGGCCGGCAACATAATTACTGCCATCACAACCAGAAGCATCAGTACCATCGGAAGAAGCAGTTTCGTTGCTGCCGCCTCGCCCAGTACTCTTGCCTTTCTTTTTCTTTCCTCCCAGGCTTCCACAGATTCTTTTTCCAGTAAATCAGACAGATACCGGCTTCCTTTCTGAAGATTCTGAATCAAAAGTGTTGACAGCGTTTTATATTTTACCTGTCCACACCGCTCTCCAAATCTACGATAAGCCTCTGCTTCCGAAACGCCGCTGTCCATCTCATAACATGCTGTACGGATTTCCTCATACGCTGCACGTTTATTTCCCTCTTCTCTTTTTCCATAATCCATGGCAATTTTCTGAAATGCCTTTCTCGCAGTTAAACCTGCCTGTACCAGAAGAGTGAATTTCATAACCAGCCCCGGATAATCCATCAGCATCTGTTCTCTTCTCTTTATCTGAACAGATTCTTCTTCTCTTCTTTTGGCGATTACCACTGCTGCCGCCGCAACCAGTCCCAATGCGGAAATCAGATTTCCGGTTGTATCCTTCGGCTGCTCCCATTCCAGGTGTTTTCCATTCCATTCTTCCGGAAGATAATAGTACCTGGGATCATTCTTTTTCTGGTTATACTGTACGATCATATCCTGCAGTTCTTTCTCGCGCTGCTGTTCTTCGCTCAGTTCTTTCTCAGTTTCCGGCTCTTCCCCGGACTTTTCCGTTTCCTTTTCCGGCACCTGCACATACAGGGATCCGGCTTTTTTTCCGTCTACAGATACTATGAATTTCTCTTCGTAAGCACCTGTCTCCTCTTTTTCCATACGGTATCCGGATGAATACACCGTACCTCCGCCACTTTGAACGGTCAGAAGCATTCCGATGATATTTCCGGCAAGCGCTACCAGGATAAAAAGTTTCTGTCCTTCTGCATTCCCTGCCCACGGCGGCAGACGCCCCAGCTTTCCGGCAAGAAAAGCTCCAAGAATCACCATAAATATCACAATATGTATCCACATCACACACACCTACACTTCTATATCTACAATTTTCACTCCCAGCCAGTAAGACAATCCATAAATTACCATACAAACTGTCATGGCACAGATTCCAAAGGGATTTCCGTAAAGTACATCCAGAAATCCCGGAGAAGTCAGCTTCAGATAACAGATAATGCCGGCCGGCATAACGCTCATAACCATCTGTTCAGATTTTTTTGCAGCCAGCGTTGCCTCTATTTCTTTTTTTACTTCAATCTTATCTCCCAGCATCCTGGCAACCTTCTGAATCATCTGCGTCATATCTCCGCCAGTCCGTTTCGCTGTATAAAATACCGCCGCAAAATTCTCAATATCTTCCACGCCGCTTCGTTTTCCAAAATCCAGAAACAGTTCTTCCACAGGAACACTTAAACGCAGCTGACTCTCGATATAACGAAATTCTTCCAGAATATCACTTCCCTTTTCGTAGAGTCTTCCCAGATCCTTCACACTGGCCCGCACAGCATTTTCCGCAGAATACCCGGCCTGTACGGCTACATTCATGGATGTCAGCGCATCCCGGAACTGATAATTCAGATTCCGCTGTTGTCTTGCAATGCATTTTTTCTTCTGGATTTTCAGAAATATTACCGGTACCGGCAACATAAACAGCAGTACCGGAAGGCTCTGATAAAACAGATAATCGGCTGCAGCGCATACGGCAACTCCCTCCAGAAGATACTTTGCTGTCTCCTTCGCCGTAAAATGATATGTCCTGTAATCTTTCCTCGTAAATTCCCATTTCTTTCCTTTCCGTTCTTTCATAATTTAATTCCCGCCCGTTCCATTTTTTCACAGTGTAAAAGTGTATTTACTTTTACAAGTCCTTTTCCTTCTTCCCTGCGATACAGCGGCCGTGTCCGAATCTCTCCGTTCTCAAAACCACACACCTCCGTAATCTCAAGCAGTTTTCTGCTTTTGTCCCGCATTCGTCCAAGGTGTACCAGAACATCTACGCCTGAGGCAATCTGCCTGCGTATCGCTTCCAGGGGAAGATCAATTCCCATAAGCGTCATAGTTTCTATTCTGGACAGCATATCTCTGCTGCTGTTTGCATGAAGAGTAGACAGACTCCCATCATGTCCTGTATTCAGGCTTTGCAGCATATCTACCGCTTCTCCTCCTCGAACTTCGCCTACAATTATTCTGTCCGGCCTCATTCTGAGTGCAGACCGTATCAGATCACGGATTGTCACAGAAGCCGCACCTGCCATATTCGCCATCTTTGCCTCAAGACATACCAGATTTTCAATGCCACGGATCTTCAGCTCGGCATTATCTTCAATCGTAATCAGACGTTCATCCTTCGGAATATACTCCGCAACAGCACCAAGAAATGTTGTTTTTCCGCTGCCCGTACCACCGCCAATTACCATCGAATACCTTGCCTGCACAAGTTTCTTCAGAAATTCAGCACATTCTTCCGTAATACTGTCCAGAGAAATCAGTTTCTCCATGGTAATCGGATCATCCGGAAATCGACGAATTGTCAAAATTGGCCCATTGAGGGCTACCGGATAAACTACTGCATTAACCCTCGCTCCGTTTTCCAGTCTCGCATCCACAATCGGCATAGATTCATTTACTACACGGTTGCATCGCCCTACAATCTGCTGAATCACATCTTCCAGTTTTTCTTTTGATGTAAAAGTTTTATTCCATCTGGTCAGTTTTCCCGCCCGCTCCACAAAAATAGCATCCGGTCCATTGACCATAATTTCTGTTACACTTTCATCTTCAATCAGTTCCTGTAGTACATCCAGCTTTCTCACCGAACAGAACAGCTCCTGACGAAGTTCCACTTTTTCTTTCAATGAAAAAACTGTCTTGCCCGACTGATTCAGTATCAGATCATCGATCACCTCCAGGATTTCTTCATCAGACAGCTCACGGGAAACATCCAGCTGTTCCATGAGAAGATCATGAATTTCCCGGAAACGTTCTCTGTTCATGTCCGCTCCTTTCTTAACAGTTTGCGTATATAGTCTCCCAGCTGGCTCCAGACCAGCTGTTCCACGTAAGATTCCGGAGATATGTTATCTGCATGAAAGGGTAAATGCAGTTTTTCTGTTTTTTCCAGAATTTTTTCTTTATTCCAGATACGCAGAAGATTTTCAAACTGTGTAATCTTACAGGCAGACATAGTATCATTCAAAACCGGCATATAAATTCTGTTACACAACTCCAAAAGCTGAAAATTTTCATCCGCACCTCCTCCGATATCCAGAATCAGTACTTCATAGGAACTTTGCAGAGTTATCGCCTGCAAAAGCCGTTCCCAGTCTTCCCAGCACACGGTCTGAATATCCGAAGGTGTCCGTACCGGCGGTACAAAATCCAGATTATTCACGGACTGAATCATTCCGTTCATTCTGTGAATCAGATTCTCATTTCCCTGCCGTACATAATAAAAAAGATCACTTAAGTTTGCAGAAAACTTTTTTCCAAAAAGCTCCTCAAATCCGGAATATTCTTCAAGATTCAGATAAAGAACCGCCCGTTCTTTTGCCAGAATCTGCCCCAACGCAAGCGCAAAGGATGTTTTCAGGCATCTGCCAAGTGGTGAAAAAACACCGATAATGTCCATATTCTTTTTCATTGCCGGAAAATCCACAGGGTTTAATGACTTTTCCTCTCCATAGCAGGCCATTACTTCGCGTATTACATCGGATGAGGACTGGTATTTATACACACTTGAATACTGATCCAGTTCCGGCGGATGTACTCCTTCCGAAAGAATGATAATCTTTCCGATTCCAAGCTCACGTACCTCTCTCTGCATTGCCTTATCCGAAATCAGCAGCAACTCAATATGATTTTCTTTTCCATAGGCAACAAGACTTTCCGCTGTGGTAAATACCTGGATTTCAAAGGGAAGATTTCTTTTCTGGTTCAGATAGTCCATGAAATTAAAAGCATATTCCACTTCCAGATCACAGACTGCAAATATGTTTTTCTTCAATACACACCTCCTGCATAAAGCAACACACTTAAAAATACTGGCACTGTAAAATGAAAATTCTCCGGAAATTCCATTCCTTTTCGGTAATAAGGCCGTATCTCGCCTGTACAGTAAAATTCATTCATATACTGACATAAATAGAGGATTCGCTGGCGGATACCGCCTGTAGAAAGAAGAATTGCCAGAGAGATGAACGCACCTGCAAGCAGAGAATAAACAATACATTCCACAATTGTCCGGGGTCCCATAATTCCACCCAGAGCACACAGAAGTTTAATGTCTCCGGCCCCAAGCATCCGAAGTACAAAAAGAATTCCCAGAAGAATGACCGGAACTGCAGCCCCTGTCAGAAATATAATTCCTCCCTTCGGCCCTTTTTCCATAACCTGGATCACAAGTCCCGTAATAAATGAAAACAAAATCCAGCCATTATCTACAGATGCATCTCTCAGATCCATCCATACGGCCACTGCTGAAATCACTACAGGTAAAAATATACCAAAAGACATACACACCCCTTTCTTATTACAAATATATGTTTATTCAATTAGATAAATGTGGAATTTCCCGCCTGACCTGGCGGTGATCGATACCAGAAGATCTCTGGTGAAATTTATTATAGGATTCTATAAAGCTTTTGTCCAGCATTTTCGTTCGACAAATTCTGACATTCAAGAAGCTGTTCGCAATCTCATTGCTGCATTATCTGAATATAACGAAAAAAGCAGTTAGAATAAGGTTTCTAACTGCTTCATCTGATAGCCAGTACGGGAATCGAACCCGTGTGTAACATGCCAGAAATCCAGTAAAATCAATGGTTTCAGCGTTTTGACTTTGATTACACCTGAGTACACTTTTTACGAAAAATGAGATAAAGAAAGGAGATTCCTGCACATCCAGTTTTGATTACAGGTTCGTGATATTCAGAGTAACTATTCTTACAAATAAAGAGGCACCGAAAATGTTTACTGATATGGCAGCAGACATTCCGGTGCTATTTTGTTGCAGATTTCTCAATGCTTCGGATGTGGTCTCTTAAAACCAGGTTGATGTATTGGCTAAAGGAACGATCATCCTCTTCGGCTAACTCTTTTATACGATTTATGATATCTTCATCCAGAGTAATGCTCACTTTGTTCTTTAACGGTTTCATGCTGGTAAACTCCTTTTGGATTAGTATATCAAATAAGCGATTAAATATTGAAAAGTAGTATAAAGTAGGATAAAATCATCTAAAGGAGGAAATTCTATGGATTACGAAAACAGAAATGCTAGCCCAGATGAAATGCTGACTCGGCTGGCTGAAATACTGGTTGAAGAAGGCTGGCTTGATGATTGTTTCTTTCCGCCAATACCAGCAATGCCTGAGTACCAATCGCCTGATACTCCTGAAGACGACAGACGAAGCTGGCAGCAGTTTAAAGAACGGTTGCAGAAAGAAGGAATATGGAAAGAAGAATAGTCTAGGATAACCGGTTATGTAGTACGGATAATTAAGGTGTTCTTTTTCTGACAGAACAATGCCTTTTTTATATATTCTAAAAATCACGGAGGAAAAAGTATGAGGAAAAAAGAGTTGTTTCTTACTTTATTAATTGGCTGTTTATGTCTAGGTGGATGTTCCCAAGCTGTCCAATCTCAAGAAACAAATAAAATGTCTTACGCGGAATTGGAACAAAAGTATGAGAAATTGTTAAAAGAAAATGAAGAATTAAAAAATGAGAAAAAGAATGAATATGGTATAGTTTCCGGAACTATAACTTATCTGGATACAGAAGCTGATACAGGTGCGGTTGTTGTATTAATTCCCAGTGACGGAAGTGTAGAAAATGAAGACATAAAAATCCAGCCTGGATATCTCATAAATAGCGTAGAAAACATCAAAGGCCTTAACATGGGAAAAGTAAGTGGAAACGGAGATTTTAATATAAACCATGTAGCGGAAGGAGAATATCTGGCATTTATAGTTTCTAATAATACATCGGCAGAAGCATGGTTTGAATCTGAGGAAAATTATTATAAAGAAATTGCTGAAAATTTCAATGGTATTTTGAGTGATTCTTCGGCGAGTAACCTTTCTGAGGCGGTTGCTTTTTATAAATACCATATAGCCACTGTGACAGTCTATGCAGAAGAAACTACGACTATAAATTATGATTTTGGAATGTCATATACACAAGTTTAAAAGAATGGAGAGATCATTATGTTATTTGTCATTGTTATATTATTACTGGTTATCATCGGATGTTTAATAGGAAAAGGAGAAATGTTAAGCTGGATCATAGGTATTGGTGTCACGCTTCTTTTAATCAGCATGTTTGGAAGTTGTTCATGATAACCAGCAGGACTTCAACACTGCCCGCGCGCGTACGATATCATTATTTCAAGTGCCTCCGTACCGTTGTTTCTTCCAGATATAACAAATGATTTTCGGGGCCGTAGGCAGTATTTCATTGAAACCTGAGAAATCATGGTTAATCACTGTACAGCTCATTTTTTCTGAGTTTGAGCCATAACATAACCGATAACAAAAATGCCTGGACAACTGTAATAAGCTGTCTAGGCATTTCGTTTCTTTATAATGTTTGTAGTGATCTGTGAGGCAGTAGCTATGCAGATAAGGAGCAAATCACATTGTATGGCTCAAAGCTGGCCGTTGCATCTCCTGGCCTACACTTCTTTGACTGCTTCGAAAACAGAGGCTTATTTCTCCCGTACGTTGGATTTAAGCAACAGTATTTGACAGTAGTTCTTTCTTATACTTGTAGAACGTTTTTCTGGTGATCCCAGCCTGTCGGATCGTCTCGATGTCGTTGAGTGATCCACCAAAGGCTTTGTTATGTTTCAGGATGATCTCTTTCGCGGCCACGGACTTTTTCGTAACCAGGCGTGTTCCGGGCTTCTGGCCGATCTGTTTACCTGCTAACCTGGCTGTTTCGATCCCCTCTGCGGTTCTTTGGTGTAAGTCCTGCACCTCCTTCTCAGCCTGTTCGAATGCAAGCCTGATCTGCTCCTTTGCCAGTGCCAGGAGATACTTGTTCACGCCATCCAGGATAAAGTCCACGTTGGTTCCTGTGGTCGGAAGACCGCCCTGTAAAGCCCTCTTGTACGTATCTGTGTTGATGTGTGGCTCTTTCAGAAACACCAGGTTAATGCCCTGGTTGAAAAGTTCCTGGTATAGGAGAAAGCCTTCCTCTGCATTACGGGACATTCGGCTGACGGAATCAAAGATAATCGTATCACCAGGCTTCACAGTCCGTAAAAGCTTGTCTAGCTCTTTTCTTCCCTGGAATTTCGTTCCGGTAAAAACTTCCTTAATCATGTGTGCCTGTGGATGTGCAGCTAAGATATTCCTTACCTGCCTGTCGATATTCTGTTTTGGTGTACTGATTCTGGCATAGCCGTATTCTTTACTCATGTTTTCTTCCTCCTGTGGTGGTATTTTTGACGAACGTTATTTTTACCACTGCATCTGCACCGCCAACCTGGGATGTTGACACCGGTTTTACTACTAATTCCGTATACGTCAGATTTACTACTTTTTCTAATCTTATTGTACTGGATGGAATCGTGAAAAATCGTTTATTTTGCAACTTTTTTGTAGCTATCCCGGGGTACTTTCAACTGGAAAAAGGGCTTGTTTTTTTTAGATATTCTTAAGCTGGTTGATGTATACACTGACTGAAAATATTAAAAAAATATAAAATTTTCATTTTTTTTCTTGCCCATATGCCATAAAATCTTTAATTTCCCCATAAAAAATAATGCTTTTTTTGAGCTGTCAGGGTGATTTGCTGTATTGTCTATAAAATGTTATAATACAGACAAGTTGAAGAACTTCTGCGCAGATGTTTCTGATCTTTTACATCTCTTATAATCTATCGCCAATCCCATTGATTGAGTTTATGTTTAATGTTTGTGTATCGGTTTACAATGGCGAAAGTCATAGGAGTTTTTTGTGTACTCAAAAATCAGTATTTTACAAAGGAGGACAAAGAAATGTCTGCAAATAAAATTTTACAGGATTATCATTTGCTTGCTGGAATTCATACCATATCTATACAGACGCCGGAACCCTTGATTGTTCCCGAAGCTTATAAAAGTGTGGTATCCAGCATCAGCCAGAATAAAGAAAAGAACCCAACTAACAGCATCAAGCTGAATCTCAACAAGCTCGGCCCGAATATTTCTATTTACTCAGAGTTTCAAGATGCACTTATACAGCTTATGGAGTCTGTCGGATGTGACAACTATATCATTACACGTGCGGACTTGAAATTTGATATGTTCGACTCGGCGGATTACCAGAAATTTTCCAAGCTGAATCGGTTTCTTATCAGTATGCTGGCATCGGCGTACAGTGTGCGTAACAGTTATAAAACTATGCAGTTGTTCTCTCAGAAGCAGTTATCTGTAGCTATCAAGAATAAATATATGGAATGTGAAAACTATGATAAAGAAGCGCAAAGCCATGGCCAAGATGAAGCAGCCTGCCGCTTGGAAGTGAGAAGTAAAGCCCTTCATGTTAAAGACTTATGGCATGAATTTATGGAGCACTGGTTTGCACGGTGGGACAAAGCGTTTGAATGCTACGAGCAGACTTACCGCAAATACAACCAGGAATTGATCTGTATATACAGAAATGGGAAAAATGCTTTTCCAAAGGAATTCCTGAGTCTGACAGATTTCCTGATTAAATATCAGAACTGTATTTTCTGCAAGGAACAAATGGTTGAGCTGATAGAAATGACTGGCGAGGTGAAGAACCCAGAAATCCGTGTGAAGAATCACAAGAACCGCTATGGATGCGAATTTTTCAGTGAGAAAGATATCCAGGCCGCCATATCTGAGATCAAGCGCGCAACAACACAGTATTTTGACCGCTGATTTTATTATGGTTCTTCTGGTGAGCCAAACTCCGCTGCACTGTCTGAAACCGCACCGTGAAAAAGTGTTGGGTGAGGAAAAATTTTTTCTCGCTGCCAGTCTGCTGCCGGAGATGTTCTATGTCATAATATGTGTGACACATTAAA
>ERZ1034946.181-NODE-181-length-45445-cov-133.573937_pt1 | contig 45445 bp, 39 predicted proteins | sample MGYA00520591_ERZ1034946 | MGnify/ENA primary metagenome ERZ1034946 (study PRJEB33766, sample SAMN09781753) | gut metagenome | biome: gut microbiome | host: Homo sapiens | place: Madagascar | study: EMG produced TPA metagenomics assembly of the PRJNA485056 data...
ACTCCTGAAAAATCTTGTCATTGAAATCGTTCAAAGTCCGTCGTTTATAGACAAAATTATTGCTAATTTTCGTAGATAATTATATCCGGTAGAGTCTGTTTTAGAAATCAAATCTGAGCGCGGCAAACCCGAATTTACAGTTCCAGCCGCATGTAAATAAGTTCCTGAAAACCGGAATATTTTGACTGAAATCCTTTTGGATTACAATCGTATTCCATGAATCCTAACTTCTTGTAAAGAGATATGGCGCGTTCATTATCGCTGACAACATCAAGTTCTAATTGGGTATAACCGGCTTGTCTGGCACATGCGATGCAGGCATTCATTAAGTTACTTCCGATGCCTTGTCCCCAATAGTTCTTGCTGACAGTGATGCCTAATTCGCTGCGGTGGCGAATTTTGTATCGGGATCCCAATGCCCTTATTCCGGCTCTTGCAATAATTTTCCGTCAACAATTGCAAGGAGTTCTATTTCGTTCTTACTTTCGGATGTATTCTTAAGGTATTCGCGTTCACTATCTTCACTGGAAAGGTGTTCTTCCGAGTAAGAGAGCAGATAGTCAGTTTCGCCAAGCGCGGTTACAAAAAACGAGGTCATTTCTGCAGCATCTTCTGCGGTGGCGTTGCGAATGATACAGTCTTTTCCGTTTTTGATCGTTATTTTATTTCTATATTTCATGGATAACTCCTATGCTTCTTGATTTATAGTAAATTCATTATATATTATTTTGTGAGGGTTGTCTTGTGTTTGTCCTTTAATAAATGTCGAGTTTAAGAATACCACAAAATGATTTGCTTCGTCGATAACTCTGATATATCATTATGATAGAAGGGAGAAGGCATTATGAGAAAGAATAATACAAAGACCAACAAATTCCATTTTCGTACACTGGCACTGATGGCGATGATCGCACTCGTTGCAGTATGCGTACCGGCAGCAACACCAACGGAAGCCAAGACAAATGATGTTTATAAGATCAGCGCATCAACCAAGAATATCAACTTCTCTACATCAAAGAAGCTTGATCTTGGTAAGACCTATACATTCACATTCTATAAGAGAAGCACCGATTCTCTGGATAGCAAAGGTAACTTCTGTGATCTGATGGACAAGGACGGTAAGCACTATTGGTTCCGCTACAAGACCAACAAGGCTACATGGAAGTCTAGCAATCCAAAGGTAGCAACCGTTTCTTCTTCCGGCAAGGTTACAACAAAGAAGAAAGGCACAACGACCATTACCGCCAAGTTATATGGCAAGACCTACAAGTACAAGGTTACAGTGTTTCGCCCGATCAGCAAGAGCTTACTCAAGTTTGAGGAGATCCCGACCGCAGGCAACGGCTTCGGTGGTGCAGGACTCGCGTACAAGATTACGAACAACAACGATTACACGGTGGAGTTTGAATTATGGGGCGACTTCTATGCGATGAACAAGAAGAAAAACTACAAGTATGAGTGGACGGGTAAGGAAGACTACTACATTGGCACATTCGTTATCAACCCTGGGGAGAGTGTGTATACGACAAAGGTTACACCAGTCGATACCTTTTTCAAATTTGACAATGGACAGATCTCTAAATATCCAACTGACTATTATCCGGATGGTAGCGTAAATTATATTGCACCAGTATTCATGGAAACGGATGGAATTGATATTAGAACAACCGATTATGATATTATTACTGCCCGCACCTATACCAAGTTCAAGACAAGAATTACCGATTTTAAGAAATCGACTCATAAATCAGAAGTCAGCAATATTAAGATCAATCTTAGCGCGGATGGAAAAACTCTTTCTGTTACCAATAAGGGTAAGAATGCTATAACAGATCTGTCATTAATTGTAGTAGGATTGAATGAAAAAGGAGAAATCAATCGTGTGATTGGTGTTTTGACAATCGATTTTGGAACAAAAACGATTAAGCCGGGGAAAACGTATTCCAAGAAAGTTGGCGGCAAGGGAACGAATTGGGAAGAGTTTTTTGGCAAAGATGGTAAACCGGATCGTATATATATTGAGAATGCTGATACTTGGAAAATCGCATATTGATGTAAAAAGACAGACCACATCAATCTTGGTGTGGTCTTTTTAAGAATAAAGTGTTACGATTGTTATATACCAAATGGTAAATCATTTCCATTATCCCCCACAGAACAATAACACAGAGGCATAAGTAATAAGGAGGTTTGAGACTACATTGTAGAAATACAGTGTGGTCTTTTTTTATGCCGATAAATCCAAAATTTTCCGAAAAACTTTCAAATAATTTCCATAAAATCAAGAAACACGTTCAATGAAGTAGTAAGGGCATTATAGCCAATATTATATATAAGGAGGATCCTATGTGCGAAAAAGTAAAGCGATTTAAAAAACGTATCATTAGTGCATTGATGGCGCTAGTGATGCTACTAGGCTGTTGTGGATACACGTTCACGCAGTCGGACACCGTGAAAGCGGCAATGAGTTCCCCAATGGAGATTAATAAGGATGGTGACATTGTATGGGGAACTATAAGCCATGCGAATCCCAATTCGGGGAAAAGATTTCATACAGTAGGATGGAATTTCACAATCATTCGTGACGGCAAAACCTATAAAACGGAAAAGGTTATGCTTAGTGATAAAAGCAAAATCAAAACTTCCGGAAGTGCCGACAGTAGCCGTATGAGTTATGTGTTGTATGGAATTAAAGATGACTACATCGACGATCATGATTATCAGCTTGTTGCGAATGCGATTATCGAGTTTCGTGATTACAGCAATGGTGGAACTTTGATTGGAACCGCAACGACAAAATCCCAAGCAGACGGCTTGGCGAGGAAATGCGGCATGATGAATGGACCATACTTCAACGATGGCTATTTCAACCAGAAGGTTAAGTGGAGTGGCGTATCATTAAAAGGCAAATGTGATGATGGTCTTACAAATCCAAAGATTGATGGCAGCCGTTGTGGATCGAAACGATCAAACTACGTTGCAACATGGGTTGAAAAAGGTGACAGACCATTAGTGACAGTAGAAGCAAGGAAGGATGGAAATAACAAAGGATATGCTTTTGTTTCTGGTTCCCATTCAGGTATGCGAGTGACAGGAGATCAAGGCGGAAGAGGCAATGCAGATGCAGTAAATAAGAATACTACCATCAACATGACTTCCGATGCATTGAAAGTTAATGTCCGCTTCCATGTCAACGGAGAGTTTATCGGATCCCAAACATTTGTCTATGATGAGGGAGATCAGTTTGGAACAGAGAATGGATTAAACTACTTCAACGATTACCTCGGTATCGACAAGTGGTACACCAACAAAGACTGTAGTGGAGGTACAACTTATAAGAAACTTCAGGAAGTCAATAATAAAACCATGATGAAGCTTTTCAACTTCAACGGAAAGTGGAAACTCGCTGATGCGTCCGATGATAACAAGCATACGATTAACCTGTATGCAGAAAACAATGACAAGGGTGATCCACCATCAAAGAATCAGTATCAGATCATCTACAACGGCAACGGAGCAACATCCGGAACTATGGCAACGCAGAACGCGCCAAAGGATACTACAACGATGCTTTCCAACATCACTTACAAAAAGACCGGTTATCACACCAATAAGACGAATACCTGGAAGTCCAAGAATAAGGGCGTTTACTACGATAACTGCCAGACGGTAAGCTATAACACGATCGATCTTGACGATTCCACGAAGAAAAGGGTTACACTGTATGCACAGTGGAAGCCGAATAAGTGTACGATCCAGTACAACGGTAACGGAGCAACTTCCGGTACTGTATCGGATCAGACCGTCACATACGATAAGTGGACGCAGAGCATCCGTTCCAATTCATACAAGAAGAATGGAAAGAACCCGGTAAAGAGCAATCTGACATGGAACAACAATGAACTTGCAAGTCCGGTTCCGAAACCTCTTGCTGCATTAAATATGGTTAATATGGCATCCTGTGCGTTACAGATACTTGATAGGGTTTATGTTTATATTCTTTTGATTATTAGAGTCGAAAAAATAGTTAAAATATTTTCAAAACATAGAAAAAATTTAAAGAAGAAAAACAGAAAAATCGTAGGGGAAAGTTTTTGCAGGAAAATTAAATAGATATAAAGAAAGCACCCTGATCCTGTGTTAGGATTAAAGGTGACCAAACCAACAATCCAAGGGAGGGTGCTTTCATGATTAATAGTATACAACAGTTTTGCCAGGATGGTGCACAAAAATTAACAGATATTTTCAGTAATTATACATCGGACCTTACCAAGATAGCAGAAATGGTGTATGGAGTAACGGATGAGGTTACAAAGCTTGGCTGTAGCATTATAGCAGAGGAATGGGAATCTTATGATGAATTGTTAAGAAAGAGGAAGGAGCTGCGCAGAGGGTGGTATATAGTCCGGAAGGATGAAACATCTCTGCTGACCAGCCTTGGCGAAGTTATGTATCATAAGACACTGTTTAAGAATACGACTACGGGTGAATCATGTTATCTTTTAGACCAGCTTATGGGGATAGAACATCATGCACGAATTACAGAAGATGCCGAAGCAAGAATACTAAAAGAAGCATCAGAAAACAGTTACAGAAAAGGTGGAACTAATGCCAGCATGAATGGGGACTGTGTAAGCAAGGAAGCAGTTATGAATAAGCTTCACCGATTAGAGTTTCCAGTCCTTAAAGCAGAGAAAAGGAAGAAATTAAAACACTCTATATTGATGCTGATGAAGACCATGTATCACTGCAGTACATTGAATATAAAGGAGATATCAAAAGACCACGTATCAATACAATAATGCCGAGAATCATATACGTTTATGAGGGAGTTGATACAGATGAAGCAGAACGTCCAAAACTTATAAATGCCAAATATTTTGGTGGTGTCTATGATGGTCCAGAAGCTATCAGTAAGTTATGGAAAGAAGTCCTTGATTACCTGGATGAAGCATATGATATGGACAAAGTCGAAAGGGTTTATATCAATGGTGATGGTGCAGGGTGGATTCGCTCAGGGGAGAAAGTAATCCCAAAAGCAAAGTTTTCATTGGATAAATCTCATATGCATAAATATATCATTGCAGCCACATCACATCTGGAAGATTCTGCAGATGATGCAAGAAGAGAAATCTATCGGGCAATTCATAAGAAAAAGAAATGGATGGCAAAAGGAACCTTTGACAGGATTATAGCTGTTACAGATAAGGAAACAAAACGTAAAGCAGTTGAGCAGGCAAAGGCATACATCCTTGGAAACTGGTCGGGAATAATGGTATTGATGAAGTCAAAAGATCCGAATGTGTGTTGTTCAGTAGAAGGCCATGTGTATGCAGAAAGAATGAGTTCTAGACCTTTAGGATGGTGCAGAACAGGAGCCGATAAAATGTTACGTTTTAGAATCTATAAGCAGAATCAAGAAAATATGCTGGAACTGGTAAGATATCAGAAAAAGGAACTCAAGCAAGTGGCAGGAGCTGAGGAGATAATCTATACCGTTACAGATATGATAAGAATGGAAAGAGCGAATCAAAAGAAACTCGGAGCTTTAGCAGACGTGCCTGTATACAGCATTCCATATCCACAGATAAAAAAGATAGCAGCATTAAAAAATCATATTTGGGGTTTGTAAAAGAAAAAGAAATGAATTAAAATAAGGTCAGTTTATAAATCTGAGACGGTTCACAGGTGTAATCTGCCTATTTAATTCCTACAGTAAATTTACGCTACTCAGAAAAATTCATGTACAATGTTTTTTGTTGACACAACATTGTTCAAGCCGTATAATAAGTATATAAAAGGTGCTACCGTATAGCAAGACGGTTGCTCTGAAATTATTTGTTACAAAAAGTAATCGTTATTCCAGTGCTAGTGGACGATTACTTTTTTGCTTTCTGTATATCTCTACCGAGCTTGTATCCAGCTCCGCAGCAAATTGCAATCAGAGCGAATAACGCCTCATATGATAAAGTTATCATTGGCAAAAGTTTCCTTTCTGAACTACGGTACAATTCACCATTTATGTAAACTGGGCTTGTACTCCCAGATCGGAGAGCAACCGTCCTACCGTTTTTAGTAGCACCTACATATATTGTAGCAAATCGCAAAAAGAAAAACAAGAACATATGTTCATACTGACGAAAAAATGATTTAAATGAAAAAAATATTTTTAAATTAAAAAAAGTTGTTGACATTTGTTCTTGTCCAAGATATAATAACGGAGTCGGTCAGCGAAAACGACCGACATCGAATGGGATCTTAGCTCAGCTGGGAGAGCATCTGCCTTACAAGCAGAGGGTCACAGGTTCGAGCCCTGTAGGTCCCATTATCAGAGAAATCTGATTCAATTCAATATGGCGAGGTGGCTCAACTGGCTAGAGCGTCCGGTTCATACCCGGGAGGTTGAGAGTTCGAGTCTCTCCCTCGCTACTACATGAGCTTGCGAAGTATCGCAGGCTTTTTTCAACTCATAGGAAAATTTTTCCTATGATTCAAAAACGCTCCGTGGGGATGCGCAGATGAAGTTTATGCCAATCATACCATTCGCGCATAAGGGGGCAAGCAACTTGTTGTTTTATAAAATGAAGTAGGTTGCATGAATGATGTATAACGAAAATAATCGGGAAAGGAAGAAAAAGAAAGAGATGAAAATTGCAGTAACATATGACAATGGAGAAGTGTTTCAGCATTTTGGGCATACGGAAACATTTAAGCTTTATGAGGTAGAGGATAATAAAATTGTTTCTTCGGAAATTTTGGGCTCGAATGGAAGCGGACACGGTGCGCTGGCGGGGCTTCTGGATGAGCATGCAATCGATGTATTGATCTGCGGAGGAATCGGCGGAGGAGCACAGAGTGCTTTGGAGGAGCATGGAATCGAGCTTTGCGCAGGAGCAAGCGGAGATGCAGATGCAGCAGTGGAAGCATATTTGAGGGGCGAACTGGTCAATACCGGAGCCAATTGCAATCATCATGGTGAGGGACATACCTGTGGCGGTCACGAGGACGGACATGGATGCGGCGGACATGAAGAGGGACACAGCTGTGGCGGATGTGGTGCGCATAGCACGATCGAAGGCAGGAATGTCGGCAAGACATGTAAGACACACTACAGAGGAACGTTCAACGACGGAACACAGTTTGATTCCTCCTATGACAGAGGCGAACCGCTTGAGTTCGTCTGCGGAGCAGGAATGATGATCAAAGGCTTTGATGCGGCAGTTGCCAATATGCAGGTCGGAGAGACCGTCGATGTGCATTTGATGCCGGAAGAGGCATACGGAGAGGCAGATCCGGAGGCAGTCTTTACCATTGAGCTGGCACAGCTTCCAGGTTCCGAGGAACTTGAGGCAGGACAGCAGGTATATCTGCAGAATGCATACGGACAGCCGTTTCCGGTAAAAGTTGTCGAGAAAAATGATGAAACCATTACATTCGATGCCAATCATGAGATGGCCGGCAAGGAACTAAACTTCACTATTGAATTGGTTGAAGTTTCCGAATAAAATAAAATAGCAAATGGTAATGAAGAACAAATCCCAACAGAAAATCTGATCTGTTGGGATTTTAAGTCAAGAGGAAAAATTATGCTGAGACCAAAGATAGGACTTGACTGGGATGATGTGACCGCCCCATTCAACAGTATCGCCATCCGTATGGCAAACGAAAAATATAAGATAGAACCGCCGCTTACAATCGAGGAGATCACTTCGTGGGAGAATACGGGACGGGCTTCCGTGATCAGGGAGTTCTACGCGAGTGAGGAACTTTACGAGAGACAGGAAGTGTCGGAGAAGAACAAACGCGCGATCCGTAAATTGATGGAGATCGCGGATGTGTACTTTATTACGGCAGCGTATCCGCAGTTTATGGGAATCCGCGCAAAGCAGATCCTTGAGGCGTTCCCGGAGTTTCCGCCGGAGAATATCATCCTCGGCAATGCAAAGAATCTGGTGCAGTTTGACATCATATTGGATGATGCAATCCACAATGTATTAGAGACACCGGCAACCTATCCGGTATTGATGCGAAAGCCGTGGAACTGGAAGATGACGGGACTTCTTTCGGTCAACAATCTGACGGAGTTTGTCTCGCTCGTAAAGCAGATCATCCGCGCATTGCAGTCGCGCCCAGGCAGGATCGAGAATCCATCGGTGCTCGCATTGGTCGGACCGTCCGGATCGGGGAAAAGCGCTATTACAAAGAAGCTTTGTGAGGACACGCGTTTTGCAAGTCCGAAGACCTACTGTACGAAGCAGAGTGACAAGCATCATTTCCTGACGGAGGAAGAGTTTGAGAAACAGAATTTCTTCGAGCGCACGATGTATGCAGGAATCAAGTACGGAACGAAGAAGGAAGATATTCAGGCGGTGCTCGATGAGGGACAGTATGTGGTGATGCCGCTTGACATGTGCGGGGCGATCGCGATGAAGCGCCATTTCCCGACGGCGATCATCTATATTAACAAGGACAAGGAGTGCCTGATCAGGGACATCTTAGAGGAAGACTTTACGGTGGAAGAGAAGACACTTCGCATTTTATCGATCGATGCGGAGAAGCGGAATCGTGAGATCTGCGACTATGTGGTAGACAATTCGGATGAAAACGGGATGGAACGCATCTTAAATTTGCTATAAATAAAATTTATAACCAGCTATAAAAATAATAAACTAACACTTTTCCTATGGAAATGGTATGATTTGATCAGGTTAAGGGAAGACTTATAAAAAGTCCTCCAAATTGAATCAGAAAAAGAAGGATAGGAAAAGGAGATTACGATTATGGCAAAGAAACATTACGCAGACAGAAATCTGAAATTTGAGACATTACAGTTACACGTTGGACAGGAGAGCGCAGACCCGGTTACCGATGCAAGAGCGGTACCGATCTACCTTACATCCTCTTATGTATTCCATAACAGTCAGCATGCAGCAGACCGTTTCGGATTAAGAGATGCAGGTAATATCTACGGACGTCTGACCAACCCGACAGAGGACATCTTCGAGCAGAGAATCGCAGCACTTGAGGGCGGCGTTGCAGCACTTGCAGTTGGATCCGGTGCAGCAGCATTAACTTATGCGTTCCAGGCAGTTGCTCATGCAGGAGATCACATCGTAGCAGCAAAGAATATCTATGGTGGAACCTACAACCTTTTAGCTCACACACTTCCGGATTACGGAATTGAGGCTACTTTCGTAGATCCATTTGATTATGCAGGAATCGAAGCTGCAATCAAGGAGAACACAAAGGCAATCGAGATCGAGACACTTGGTAACCCGAACTCAGAAGTTGTAGATATCGAGAAGATCGCAGGAATCGCACATGCACATGGCATTCCGCTTATCGTAGATAACACATTCGCAACACCTTATCTGGTTCGCCCGATTGAGTACGGCGCAGATATCGTTGTTCATTCCGCAACCAAGTTCATCGGAGGACACGGAACAACCATCGGTGGTGTGATCATTGACAGTGGTAAGTTTGACTGGACAGCATCTGACAAGTGGCCATGGTTAACTGAGCCAAACGTATCTTACCATGGTGTAAGCTTTGCAAAGGATTGCGCCCCGGCAGCATTCGCAACATATATCCGTGCAATCTTGCTTCGTGATACAGGTGCAACCATTTCTCCTGTACATGCATTCATCTTCTTACAGGGACTTGAGACATTATCTCTCCGCGTTGAGCGCCATGTAGAGAATGCATTAAAGGTTGTAAAATACTTGGAGAGCCAGCCACTCGTAGAGAAGGTAAATCATCCTTCCATCTCTAAAGATCCGGAGCAGCAGGCATTATACAAGAAGTACTTCCCGAATGGTGGTGGATCTATCTTCACATTCGAGATCAAAGGTGGCGCAAGGGAAGCACAGGAGTTCATCGATAACCTTGAGTTATTCTCACTCCTTGCCAATGTGGCAGATGTTAAGTCACTTGCAATCCATCCTGCAAGCACCACACATTCTGAGTGCAACGAGGCAGAGCTTCTTGATCAGGGTATCAAGCCAAACACCATCCGTCTGTCCATCGGAACAGAGAATGTGGATGATATCATCGAAGACCTTGATGAGGCTTTCAAGGCATTACAGTAATTCATGTGTTGACTTTCGAAGAAAGTTAACATATTCATCAAATTAGAATCCTTCTTCGAAAAGGCAGAGTGCGCGAGTTCTCTGCCTTTTCATTGATGATACATGTTTTCATTTTAGAACACGAAAACGCATTGAATTTCATCGGTAAGGGGTATAGAATAACTGTTAGTTAATAAAAAAATTTAATTCATATATAGATAAGGAGATTTGAAATGTTTGGATTTGGTCAACTCATTGACATCTTAAAGAAGAGTCCTAAGAAAATTGTATTTACAGAGGGTAGCGATCCTCGTATTTTAGAGGCAGCATCCCGTCTGCTTGCCAGCAACTTCCTTCATCCGATTCTTGTCGGTAATGAGGATGAGATCAATGCATCTGCAGAGGAGAGCGGATTTAACATTCGTGGTGCCGAGATCATTGATCCAAAGAAATTCGACCGTATGGATGAGATGGTTGCAACGTTCTGTGAACTTCGTAAGAGTAAGGGAGTCACAGAGGATCAGGCAAGAGGTATCCTTTCGCAGGCAAATTACTTCGGAACCATGCTCGTTAAGATGGGCATCGCTGATGCACTCTTGGGCGGAGCTACATATTCTACCGCTGATACTGTTCGTCCTGCATTACAGCTGATCAAGACAAAGCCGGGTAACTCGATCGTTTCCTCATGCTTTATTCTTGTTCGTCCGTCTGCAACCGGTGAGAACGAAGTTCTTGCGATGGCTGACTGTGCAATCAATATTCATCCGACAGAGGATGAGCTGGTTGAGATCGCAGGCGAGTCTGCAGAGTGTGCGAAGATCTTCGGTGTGGATCCTAAGGTTGCATTCTTAAGCTATTCAACATTCGGCTCAGGCAAAGGCGAGGATGTTGATAAGATGCGTAACGCAGCACACAAGGCGCAGGAGAAATACCCGAATCTCCCAATTGCCGGAGAGATGCAGTTCGATGCAGCCGTATCTCCGAGAGTTGCACGTACCAAGTGTCCGGATTCGGATGTTGCAGGACATGCAAATACATTTATCTTTCCGGATATTAATGCTGGTAATATTGGATACAAGATCGCGCAGCGCCTTGGTAACTTTGAGGCATATGGTCCAATCTTACTCGGACTGAATGCACCGATCAATGATCTGTCCCGTGGATGTAATGCATCAGAGGTTTACTCTATGGCAATCATTACGGCAGCGTTAGCTTAAATTCCTGTGGTGCATCTTCTGCGGTGCATCTTTGATGCATCGCCTGTTGATATGTCGCCTAATTTGTGGCGTTTCAGGGATACGTTACGATAGAATTTATATACAATCGTTCATTAGCGGGGCACTTTTTGTGCCCTGCTTTTTCGCTGATTAACAAAGAAAATTTTAAATGGGCTGATGTTTTGGCTCACAAAGGAGAACTATGCAGCAATATTCATTGACAGAGGGTTCTATTTCCAAGGGAATCGTCCTGTTTGCAATCCCTCTTTTCCTTGGTAACCTATTTCAACAACTTTATAATATGGCAGATTCACTGATTGTAGGAAATTTTCTTGGCAACAGTGCGCTTGCAGCCGTTACGTCTACTGGAAGTCTGATTTTTCTTCTGGTTGGCTTTTTTAATGGTACGGCGATGGGCGCTGGTGTTGTAATTTCACGGTATTTTGGTGCGAAAGATTATGATAAAGTGCACCGAGCCATTCATACGGATCTGGCATTTGGAATTTTTGCGGGAATTCTTATGACATTCATCGGTGTGTGCTTTACACCGGCAATTCTGGTATGGATGAAGACGCCGACAGAGGTTCTTCCGCAGGCAGTTTTGTATTTGCGCGTGTATTTCCTTGGCTCGCTGGCGGTTATACTGTATAATGTCTGCATGGGCATTTTGCAGGCGGTTGGAGACAGCCGGCACCCATTATATTATCTGATTTTTTCATCGATCGTAAATATTGTTCTGGATCTGATATTCTGTGGTGGATTCCGGCTCGGAGTGGAATTTGCGGCACTTGCGACGGTAATCTCGCAGATGCTTTCCGTTATTTTATGTCTGATCCGTCTGATCCGCACGAAGGATGTCTATCAGGTGAATGTTCGGGAAATCCATTTTGACTGGACACTCCTGAAACAGATCATTCATCAGGGACTTCCATCCGGTATGCAGAATTCCATCATCTCAATCGCGAACATGGTCGTGCAGTCGAATATCAATGCGTTTGGCAAGATGGCGATGGCGGGCTGCGGAGCGTACAGTAAGATTGAGGGATTCGGCTTTCTGCCAATCACCTGTTTCGCTATGGCGATGACGACCTTTATTGGACAGAATCTCGGTGCAAAAGAATTTGAACGTGTGAAAAAAGGCGCCCGTTTCGGCATTCTCTGCGGTGTTGGATTGGCAGAAGGGGTTGGTATTGCAATCAACCTGTTTATTCCGCAATTGATCGCTTTGTTTGATCGTACACCGGAAGTAATCCGGTTCGGAGTAACACAGGCCAAAATCGTTACGCTGTTTTACTTTCTATTATCATTTTCCCATGTGATTGCGGGAATTATGCGAGGTGCAGGAAAGTCCGTGGTGCCGATGCTTGTTATGCTGATCAGCTGGTGCCTGATAAGAATCACATATGTTACGATCACGATTCACTTTATCCCGGACATCCGTGTGGTGTTCTGGGCTTATCCGTTGACGTGGAGTATCAGTTCGGTTATCTTTATGATCTATTACAAGAAGGCGGACTGGATCCATTATTTTGACAGACAGGAGGAAAAACAATGCGCGTAGGAATGGGTTATGATGTACACAAACTGGTAGAGGGGCGCAAGCTGATCCTTGGCGGTGTGGAGATCCCACACACACTCGGACTTCTTGGACACTCGGATGCGGATGTGCTGGTGCATGCGATCATGGATGCACTGCTCGGTGCGGCGGCGCTCGGCGATATCGGAAAGCATTTTCCAGACACGGATCCACAGTATGCCGGAATCTCAAGCATGAAGCTTCTTGCACATGTGCGCGATCTGATCATGAACGAAGGGTATGTGATCGAGAATATCGATGCGACTGTGATCGCACAGAAACCGAAGCTTCGTCCTTACATTGATGAGATGGAGAAAAATATTGCAGATACACTCGGTATCGCATTAAACCAGATCAACATTAAGGCAACCACGGAGGAAGGACTTGGATTTACTGGAAGCGAATCCGGAATCTCCTCCCAGGCAATCTGTTCCCTGACCGGATTCTATGAGGGATCCGTGGCAATTGGCGGATCGGATCGTTGCGTGGGATGTGGCGGATGCAGCAAGCTGCAGGGATAAATGAATGCAATCAATGATCTAAGCCACATATAATTAAGGGAGATGTAGAGAATTATCCGGGATATCCGCAAAAAAATCGCGTTTAGATATAGGCTTTTGGACGGAAATATTGTAAAATTACAGTAGATTGACAGAAATGAGGAAATTGAGATGGAAAACAAGTTTCGTTTTTATAACACACTGAGTCGTGAGGTTGAGACGGTGATCCCGAACGAGGATGGCAAGATTGCAATGTACACCTGCGGACCGACGGTGTATCACTTCGCACATATCGGCAATCTGCGCAGTTATATTATGGAGGATGTGCTCGAGAAGTCGCTTCGTTACATTGGATATGATGTGAAACGTGTCATGAACATCACGGATGTCGGACATCTGTCATCGGATGCCGATACCGGAGAAGACAAGATGTTAAAAGGCGCTAAGCGTGAGCACAAGACCGTTATGGAAGTGGCAAAGTTCTATACAGACGCTTTCTTTGCGGATTGTGAGAAGTTAAATATTAAGAGACCGGATGTGGTAGAACCTGCAACGAACTGTATTCCGGAATTTATTCATATGATCGAAGTTCTGCTTGAAAAGGGGTATGCTTATCAGGCAGGTGGTAATATCTACTTTGATACCAGTAAGCTGGCTGATTATTTTGTATTCTCATCTGCAGTAGAGAAGGAGCAGCTGCAGGTCGGCGTACGTGATGACGTCGAGGAAGATGAGAATAAGAAGAATAAGAATGACTTTGTGCTTTGGTTTACCAAGTCAAAGTTCGAGGATCAGGCGCTCAAGTGGGACAGTCCTTGGGGCGTCGGATATCCGGGATGGCATATTGAGTGCTCCTGCATCAGTATGAAGCATCTTGGTGAACACATGGATATTCACTGCGGTGGTGTGGACAACATTTTCCCTCATCACACGAATGAGATCGCACAGTCAGAGTCTTATCTGGGACATAAATGGTGTAATTACTGGTTCCATGTGAATCATTTAAATGACCAGTCAGGCAAGATGAGCAAGTCCAAGGGTGACTTCCTTACCGTATCACTCCTCGAGGAGAAGGGATACGATCCGGTTGCTTACCGCATGTTCTGCCTGCAGTCCCATTACCGTAAGCCACTTGTATTCTCTTATGAGAATCTTGACAATGTAGAGAGCGCATACGAGAAACTGGTCAAGAAGATTGCAACGATTCAGGATGAGGGAGAACTTGATAAGAAGTCATATGCAGAGTACAACGCAAAGTTTGAGGATGCAATCTGCAACGATTTAAACACTTCGATGGCGATCACGGTTGTCTATGATGTGGTCAAAGCCGATATATCCGGTAAGACAAAGCTTGCGTTATTGAATGCTTTTGACAAGGTACTTTCCTTAAATCTGACAACTGCCGGAGCAAAGCTGCTTGAGGCCGGAACCAGTGTGGATTCGGATCTGGAAAGTTTTATTCAGGAGAAGATCGCGGAGCGTGCTGCTGCAAAGAAGGAGAAGAATTTTGCCCGTGCGGATGCAATTCGTGACGAACTTCTTGCAAAAGGCGTGGCAATCAAGGATACCCGTGAAGGGGTTGTATGGGAGCTTGTATAATGACAACAGGCATTGATTCATATATCAGGGAACAATTTGGTGTGGCAGATGTGGATGTGCGGACGTATTCGCCTCTGACGCTTGCTTATATCGGAGATGGGATCTTTGATCTTGTGATCCGTTCGGTCGTTGTCGGCAAAGGCAACACGCGTCCAAATCAGTTACACCAGAGAACGAGCCATATTGTAAAGGCACACACACAGGCGGTCATGATCGAGTATCTGGAGCCGCAGCTGACCGAGGAGGAACTGGCGGTCTATAAGAGAGGACGCAATGCCAAGTCTCCGACGATGGCGAAGAATGCGACGATGGCCGATTACCGTAAGGCGACCGGACTGGAGGCTGTCATGGGGTATCTGTACCTGACGGATCGCTTTGAGCGGATGGTCGAATTGATCAAGAATGCGGTGGACGGACTGGAACTTAGCTTGTAACAAAATAGGAGTATAGATTACGGATGGGATACGAAGAGAGCAGAATTGAAGGAAGAAATGCGGTACTTGAAGCGTTTCGTTCCGGAAAAACAATCGATAAATTATATGTGCTGGACGGATGTCAGGATGGACCGGTAAAGTCCATTACGAGAGAAGCGAGAAAGCATGATACGATCATCAATTATGTGGCAAAGGAACGCCTTGATCAGTTGTCGGAGACCGGCAAGCATCAGGGAGTGATCGCTGTGAGCGCCGCATATGAGTATGCGGAAGTGGAGGATATTCTTGCAGCAGCGGAAGAGAAGGGAGAAGCGCCTTTTATCATTATATTGGATGGCATTGAAGACCCACACAATCTTGGGGCAATCATCCGTACCGCGAATCAGGCGGGGGCACACGGAGTAATCATTCCGAAGCGTCGTGCGGTTGGTCTGACCCCGACGGTTGCAAGAACTTCTGCAGGTGCGATCAACTATACGCCGGTTGCTAAGGTGACGAACATTTCCAATACGATGAAAGAACTGAAGGACAAGGGAATGTGGTTTGTCTGTGCGGATATGGATGGCACGAGAATGTATGATCTGGATCTGACTGGACCGATCGGACTTGTGATCGGTAACGAGGGAGAAGGCGTCAGTCCGTTAGTTAAGAAGAATTGTGATATGGTCGCATCCATTCCGATGAAAGGTGACATCGATTCACTGAATGCATCGGTTGCGACCGGCGTACTTGCATATGAGATCGTGCGCCAGCGTATGATCAAAGGGTAGAATAACGATGCCATATGAAGCATTTTCTGACGAAGAACTGATCGAGAAGCTACGCCAGGGTGAGGATGACATTACGGATTACATTCTGGAGAAGTATAAGCCGTTGGTGCGTAAGAAGACGAACGCGATGTATCTGATCGGAGGAGAGACGGAGGATCTGATACAGGAAGGCATGATTGGATTGTTTAAGGCAATCCGTGACTATAAACCGGATAAGGATGCGAGCTTTTATCATTTTGCGGAGCTATGTATCAACAGACAGCTGTATTCAGCGCTGGAAGCGTCGAATCGTAAGAAGCACCAGCCGTTGAATTCGTATATTTCACTTTCTGAACAGGAACATCCGGATGCAGTTGCCGCGGAGCTGCTTGTTGATAAAGAGAGCGGACCGGAGCAGACGGTGATCGAACAGGAAGTGTGGGAAGAGTACAAGAAGCGCCTTGCACAGAAGCTTTCCAGGATGGAGAATCAGGTCCTGCAATATTATCTGGACGGAAATCATTATATTCAGATTGCAGAGATGATGGGCAAAAGCCCGAAGTCGATCGACAATGCGTTGCAGAGAATCAGACAGAAGATCCGGCAGATGAAACCGGAATAAGAAGCAATATTATCATTTTGGAATATCGACAGATGTTCAGGAGAAAGAGGGTGAGTGCATGAAATTTTCACGAATTGGAAAACATACGATCCGATGCGTGATATCGGAAGATGAGATTACAGACCTCGGATATACGATGGAAGAGATTATGAGTAACGGTGAACGCACGCAGGAGTTTATGAATGAGATCTTTGATCTTGCGGAGCAGCGCTTCGAGACGAAATTCGAGCTTGGGGTTAAGACGGTGCGTGCCGATTTCCTTCCGGATCATACACTTTCTCTAACATTTTCCGAGCATCCGGGTTCTGAGGGAATGATGGAGCACCTGAAGGACATTGTCAATGGTTTGCTCAACTCGATCCCGCAGCAGAAGTGGGATGAGATCAATGAGGCAAAGAAGCAGCAGGAAGATGCGGATTTTGCACGTGTCTTTGTTCTGCTTGTGTTTGATGATATGGATACGATTATCCGCTTTGCGAAGCAGGTCCCGTTTAAGGAGTGCCCGCCGAATGCGCTCTATAAGCTGGATGAGACCTATTATATGATCATGGATCTCTCCAATCAGCTGGAATCCGATGTGCGCAGACTGTCTGCAGTAACGGATGAGTATGTATCCGATCTGCTTGTCGGTGCCCAAAAGAAAGCGTTTGTGGAAGAACATGGGAAATTAATTTTGAGTGATGCTGCGATTGAACAGTTACGGGAATTGTAAGAATTGTAAATACGGGTACAACAAAAACGGGGCTTTCAGAAGTCCCGCTTTATTTATGATCCGTTATGTATCGGTGCAACCAATTAGTCTAAGATCTTACGAATTGATTCTAATACACGATCTGCCTGGAATGGCTTTACGATGAAATCCTTTGCTCCTGACTGAATAGCCTCGATAACCATCGACTGCTGACCCATAGCAGAGCACATTACACATGTTGCGTTAGGATCTGCGGCTTTAATCTCTTTGAGAGCCTGAATACCATCTTTGTTCGGCATTGTGATATCGAGCGTTACCAGATCTGGCTTAAGCTCATTGTACTTTGCAACGGCTTCCACACCATCTGCTGCCTCGCCTGCAATCTCAAATCCTCCTTTAGTAAGGATATCTTTGAGCATCATTCGCATGAACGCTGCGTCATCCACGATTAAAATCTTTGCCATTTATACTTCCTCCTGTTTTAAAATCTGTTTAACAATACTAATTGGATATAACTGTATCAGTGAACTGTCGATCAGGTTGTCGACCGTCAGTCGAAATGTTACTTTAACAATGTCGGTTCCGTTGCATAGCTCGTCCGGAATCTCAAATGTCTTGTGATCCTTGGAGTTGATAAGCGGAAATCCAATATCGGTTGGTGCTGAGATCAGTGATGCCATCGAAGTGGCAATCGATCCACACATCTGATTCATCGCCTCTGCGACAGCAGAGAGTGTCAACTCGTCAACCTGCATATTCGATACATCCGAACCATCGCCGCCCATCATCAGGTTTGCGATAATGAGAGCATCCCTTACATCCATAACCATCAGGTTCGTTCCATCCAACCCCTTGGTGTAAGGAACCTTGACCAGAATATAGTCATCCCGTTCCAACAACTCTTCCTTGGCGAGAACCTCGACCGTAGGAGTTGTAATATTGGTCGCACGGTTAATGATCAGACTCAGCGCAGTAGCGGCAGTACCGGTACAGATATTGGCCACTTCGCCGATTACATCAGCCTGTTCCCTCGTAATACTTTCCATATACTTCCCTCCATAGTGCCTATTCCTAACCTCGATTATACCAAAATTAGACAGATAAGGGAAGAAAATCTTTGTTTTTTTTAAAATTCATTGGTATCATACCACAGATATGATAAAATTGGAATATCGAAAGCTATATTAAGTGCATAATAAGGAGATTTATATGGGTGATCAGGAATATACAGAGGCGTTAAAGCTTGGTAAAAAAGAATATAAATCATGTGTGTCCCAGGGACGGTTTCCGTACCTGCCGGTACTCGACGACATTTTATCCAGAGAGGAAGTAAGAACAGAGCAGAATATGGGACTGATCCAGATTCCGCTTGACTTTGTGGTAGGAACGTCAACCATGGGAAGAACCTATTCATTCGCAGCGAATTTTATGCCGATTCTGCGGGAGAATACCGAGTTTGCCGTCAAGTGGGCAAACCTGTCAGACGCACAGATCAACGAGGGAATCCGTGATCCGATCGTTGCATACGAATATATGAACCGCTACTATGTCGTGGAAGGTAACAAGCGAGTCAGTGTTCTTAAGTATTTTAAGGCGGATTCGATCGTTGCCAATGTCACACGAAAGATTCCAAAATACTCGGAGGATGAGGATGTTAAGATCTATTATGAATACATGAAGTTCAATGAGATCACAGGCCTTTTCAATATTGAATTCTCAAAACCCGGTATGGCGGAGCATCTGCTGGAACTGACCGGCTGTACAACCCGCTGGGCTCCGGAGGTGCGCAGCGAATTTAACAGTCTGCTTTTGCATTTTACCAGGGCATATGAATTCAGGGGCGGAAGCAAGCTGCCGATCACGGTTGGAGATGCTTTGACCGCATTCATCAACGTATACGGATATAAGGAATCGCTTGCAATGTCGGATGCGGAGATGAACACGAATGTTGTAAAATGCTGGAATGAGTTTGTCGTGCTGACACATAAGCATACGGTCGGTCTGGTCATGGATCCGACATCCGTACAGGAGAAGAAGAGTCTGTTAAGTTATCTGCTTCCGACTTCGAACCGTAAGTTTACTGTGGCATTTCTCTATCCGAAGTCGCCGGAAGAGTCCGACTGGATCTATGCGCATGAGCTTGGTCGTAATTATCTCGAGGAAACCTTCCCGGAGCAGATGAAGACCATCTGCTGCGTGAGCGGAGTTTGTGAAGAAAACGTTGAGGATGTCTTAAGCGAAGTGATCAGGAACGGTGCAGATATTGTATTTGAGGTAGCACCGCAGATGATGAAGCCGAGTCTTAAGATTGCGGTGGATCATCCGGATGTAAAGATTTTGAACTGCACACTCAACACGTCACATAAGTATATCCGTACTTATTATGCGCGTATGTATGAGGCGAAATTTATTGCGGGTGTAATCGCAGGTGCGCTTGCGGACAACAACAAGATAGCGTATATTGCCGATTATCCGATCTATGGAATGATTGCAAACATTAACGCTTTTGCGCTTGGCGCGTCGTTTACGAATCCGCGTGCACAGATCTATCTGGAGTGGTCGACGAAGAAGGATTACGACAGGGAACATTTTCTGACTGAGAATGATATATCGGTTGTTTCGGATCAGGACATGATCACACCGAGTGATACCAAAAGACAGTTTGGTCTGTACCGTATTGAAGAAGGACGGACGCTTAATCTTGCGATGCCGCTTTGGAACTGGGGCATTTTCTACGAGAAGATGATCCAGAGTATCTTAGCGGGATCTTATCAGACAGAGGGCAATTCCGAGGATCGTGCGCTCAATTACTGGTGGGGCATGTCGGCAGGCGTCATTGACATGATCTGCTCAAACAATGTACCTGCAGGCGTCAGAAGACTTGCGGACCATCTGAAGCATGATATTAAAAAAGGCGATATGGTTCCGTTTTATGGGGAAATTTATTCGCAGGACGGTGAGCTTCGCAATAAGAGTAATGTGGCGATGAAACCGGAAGCGATTATGGAAATGGATTGGCTGGTTGCAAACGTAAAGGGAAGTATCCCGACGATGGATACGCTGATCGATGCAGCACAGACCGTTGTACAATTAAAGGGTGTAGAGGAAACGAAGTAGCATGAAAATACTATTTTTGGCAGATGAAGAGTGCAAAATATACTGGGATTACTTTCGAAAAGAACAGTTTGAGGGAATTGATCTGATCATTTCCTGCGGCGATCTGAAGCCGGAATACCTGTCGTTTCTTGCAACGATGGTTCCGGTGCCGCTGCTATATGTGCACGGAAATCACGATGACAAGTACAAGAGGAGACCGCCGGAAGGATGCATCTGTATTGAGAATCGGATCTATATTCATAATGGGGTTCGCATTCTGGGACTTGGCGGTTCCTACCGTTACAAAACAGGGGACAACCAGTATACCGAAGTGCAGATGGCACGCCGGATATCTAAGATGCGTTTTAAGATTAAAAGAAATCATGGGTTTGACATTCTTGTGACGCATTCGCCCGCGTATGGATTTCATGACGGCGAGGATCAGTGTCATCGTGGATTTGATTCGTTTAATCACCTGATTGAAACGTATCATCCGAAGTATTTTGTGCACGGACATGTTCATATGAATTACGGAAGACAGTTTCCGCGTGTGGATGAGATCGGGGAGACGCAGGTGATCAATGCGTTTGAACGGTATATATTGGAAGTGTAGAAGAGAACATAATACTTAGTTATCAAGAGATAGCCGTTCCTAAACTTACCAGAGAGCAGGACGGCTATTTCTTATGTTTTTTAAAAGAATCATCTTGACAAGTTTTGTATCTTATAGTAATATGCAATAGTTGACAAAATCAACAAGTGCTGATGTGGCTCAGAGGTAGAGCACTTCCTTGGTAAGGAAGGGGTCACGGGTTCAATTCCCGTCATCAGCTCTTTTTTATTGCAATAAGGCGCTGCCGTTTGATTCTGGCAGCGCCTTATTAATTATCAAGCACTTGTGTGTATATTTTGTTTATTTAGAATAAAAGGAAAAGGCATAGCAAGTGATTACGTTGCTAAGTCCAATTGTTGCATGGTGCCGGCCTGTCCATTCTCATAGAGGAACATACCGGTTTTGCGAATAACACCATTGGTGTGATTATCGCTTAAATTGTTGAGAGAAAAATCCGTATCGCGTGATCCCAAATAGATGGCACCGACGCCAGCTTCGGACAAACTCATCAGATTATCATTGCCATCGGCATCTTTTACCCAGATACGCAGTTTGTCAAAAATCTCATCTGCCTCATCAATCCAGCCGTTACCGTCTTTGTCGTACTGTGCGAGATCCGCGAAACCATTTCCGTTCGAAGTTCCGAATAGTTCAGAACCATCATTAATGATTCCATCTCCATTTTTATCGAGCGCAAGATATCCGCTACCGGACTCTAGCATTGAAATCTCCTCTTCGTTTCCGTCTGCATCCAGATCAAACATAAATTTCTGATCCGATACATCCGCAACATTTCCGTTTAAGTTGATGACAAGCGGATCACATAAGCGCGGCTTTCCGAAATCAATGTAGTTTTCTGCCATCTGTGTGAATTCGCGTGACATTTCTACATTCATGTTAAACGGAATCTCACGTCCATCTGCGGTCTTGACCACACCTTTGGCATCAAAGCAGGTTGTTTCCTGTTCAGAATAATAGAAAAACGTATAGCTTTGTCCGCCCTCGCCAAATTTTGTCGATGCAAGGCTGGTGTCAGAACCTGTACTGGCGAGTGTTGTGTCTGAATCTTCCGTTCCATCCTGTGTAAAAGTATTCGTATAGTCACTGTATTTACGCCCAAACAAAATATAGAGCAGATAGTCGATCGCCTGTTCACGAATCTTGTGAAGTGCATTCACACTTTCCTGTAAACTGGTGCGTTTCACACCTCCCGCTGATTGCAGCCGTGACATCAGATCTTCCAAAGATTCCTTTTTTGAACCCTGTTCGTTATCTTTTTCTGTGATTTCTTCCTGCTCATTTTCCGTCTGTGAAAACTGTCCCTGCCTGATTTCTTCCTGCCGAACCTGCGCGGCTTTTAAATTAAAAACCGTTGCCCCGGATGCGTTCCAGCGCGTGACGTTCGCATAGTCTGCCTGCGTGGAACGGTAACTTCTGCGGGAGTCCATACGAACCTGATCTGATTGAATAATCAATAATCCATCCTCCTAAACTCCGCCGATTATTTCTTAAATGCATCCTTTCATAAAGGAAATAAAAAAACGGATTCGCGAAAACTTCCTTTCTTTCGTGAAACCGTCCCTGGCTATCTTCTTTATTTGTGCTAACGTTATGGCCAATTTCGTTTGCAATATATGTATCGGCGTAAATCAGAATTTATTTAAGAAAATTGAGAAAAATGTTCATTTTTACACACAGAAAATTGAGAAAAAGTAAAAAGCGTGGTATAGTGAGTGTAGCGTTGCAAAAGCAAACCAGAGCGGAAAGGGTAGGAAATTATGGCAGATAACACAACAGAATCCATGAAGGATTACGAGAAGGAACTTGAGCGCTCCTTCCGTACGATCAATGAAGGAGATATCGTGAGCGGAAGTGTGATTGCGGTATCCGAAGAAGAAGTAACTTTAGATCTGAATTATTACACACAGGGAATCATCAAGGTCGAGAATCTGAGTAATGATCCGGATTTCAATCCGAAGGAGCAGCTGCAGCCCGGCGATGTCATTGAAGCAACGGTTATCAAGGTTGATGATGGCAACGGCAATATCGAATTGTCCAAGAAGGAAGCAAACGATGTGCTGGCATGGGACAAGCTGCAGGAGATGCTTGAGAATGAGACGCAGGTAACCGTCCGGATCAAGGAGAGCGTTCCAAGCGGTGTGGTAGCATTCCTGGAAGGAATCCGTGCATTTATTCCGGCTTCCCAGTTATCGACTGATTATGTGGAAGATACGGACAGGTGGATCGGTAAGGATGTGACCGTGCAGGTAATTACCGTTGACAAAGAGAAGAATCGTCTGGTTCTCTCCGGCAAAGTTGTTGCAAGAAAGCAGCAGGAGGAAGAGAGAAACCATCGTATCGCGATGCTTGTTCCTGGATCTGTTGTAGAAGGAACGGTTGAGTCGATCATGCCGTATGGTGCTTTTGTCAGCCTCGGCAACGGAATCAGCGGACTGGTTCATATCTCACAGATCAGTCAGAAACGTATCGGTTCGGTACATGAGGTTTTAAAGGAAGGTCAGAAGGTGAAGGCAAAAATCCTGAATACCAACGATGGTAAGGTCAGCCTTAGCATGAAAGCACTTGAGGAGATTATTCCGGATGACGACGTGCAGACGGAAGATGAGGCACAGGCAGAAGAGTACATCTCCAATGAGAGTGCATCGACAAGCCTCGGTTCCTTGTTAGCAGGACTGAAATTATAAATTCATTCTTAGAGAATCAATGAAGCCGGCAGATGCTGGCGTAGGTTATCATGCTTACGCATGGTGATATGATAAGCAAAGGCGCTTAGGAGTTATCCTAGGCGCCTTCGTAATATGCAAGAACTTTCTTAATATAATTCTGGGTTTCGGTAAAAGGCGGTACACCGCCGTATTTTGCTACGTTACCGCTGCCGGCATTATATGCGGCGAGCGCGAGAGAGACATCTCCGTTGTAATTGGCAAGATGTTCTGCGATGACTTTGGCTCCTCCCATAATGTTGTCATATGCATTATAGGCATCTGTGATGCCAAGACTCTTGGCCGTTGACGGCATGAGCTGCATGACACCCATCGCGCCGGAAGAACTGGTTGCATTCGGGTTAAAATTGGATTCCGCGTGGGCAATCGCCTTCAGAAGCTTGACATCGACGTTGTATTTTTCTGCGGCTTCCTCAAAGTAAGCATCCAGACTTGTGGATGAGGACGATGAGGTATTGCCGGATGACGTAGCGTTTGTCTGCGAGCCGGATGTAACCGCTGCGGTATTTCCTGTGCTTACGTTCTGCGAATCAGCGACCGGAATATTCGGAGCGGGATTGAATCCAAGCAGCTTTTGAACCGTATCGGGTGAAATACTGCCGGAACTTTGCGCTGTAAGAAGCGCATCCACAGCCATCGCCTGCTGGGTGCGTTCGGCGGAGGCTAACACCTCACGGAAACTGTCATAGACTGCATCGGTCCGTGCTTCTGTCGATGCAGATTCGGTAATTGTCGAACCCATTTTATTCAATTCGTCAATATATGGTAAAATCGTTACACTCATGTCTGTATGATAGCACATCAAATGAGAAAGTTAAAGCAAAAGCGCGAAAATTGCTTGAATTTGTAATGTAGTTGTTGTAGCATAGATTTCAAAGCGAATCACTTTAGAGTGCTGCAATAGTAAAGTTAGATCTCCGGAATCTCGATTCTGGAATTAAGGAGAATAGGATCATGGAAAAGAAACCATTTGTAACAAAGAGTCAGGTGGAAGAGATTGTTAAGACTTACCCGACACCATTTCATTTATATGATGAGAAAGGAATCCGTGAGAATGCCAAGGCAGTCAAGGAAGCATTCGCATGGAACCCGAATTTCCGCGAGTATTTTGCGGTGAAAGCGACACCGAACCCATACATCCTTAAGATTTTACAGGATTACGACATGGGATGTGACTGTTCTTCCTACACAGAACTGATGCTTGCAAAGTCCTGTGGCTTTGACGGAAAACACATCATGTTCTCATCCAACGATACACCGGCGGAAGAGTTTGCCTATGCAGATGAACTCGGCGCAATCATTAACCTGGATGATTTTACACACATTGATTTCTTAGAGCAGACGATTGGTCATATTCCGGAGACCATCAGCTGCCGTTACAATCCGGGCGGAGTGTTCGAACTGAGTAATGGAATCATGGACAACCCTGGAGATTCCAAGTATGGAATGACCAAGGATCAGATCGTTGAGGCATATAAGATCCTTAAGAGTAAAGGCGCGAAGCATTTCGGAATCCACGCTTTCCTTGCAAGCAATACGGTAACCAACGAATATTATCCGAAGTTGGCAAGACAGTTATTTGAATTGGTTGTTGAGCTGCGCGACAAGACCGGATGCGACATACGTTTCGTAAACCTCTCCGGTGGTGTTGGAATTCCTTACACACCGGACAAGGAGCCGAACGATATCCGTGTGATCGGTGAGGGTGTTCATAAAGCATATGATGAAGTACTTGTTCCGGCTGGAATGGGCGATGTTGCTATCTATTCCGAGATGGGAAGATTCATGCTCGGACCTTATGGCTGTCTCGTTACGAAGGCAATCCATGAGAAGCATATCTATAAGGAATACATCGGTGTAGATGCGTGTGCAGCAAACCTGATGCGTCCGGCCATTTACGGTGCTTATCATCATATTACGGTCCTTGGTAAGGAGAATGCGCCGTGCGATCATGTATATGATGTGACCGGAAGTCTCTGTGAGAACTGTGATAAATTCGCTGTTGACCGTAATCTGCCGAAGATCGATATGGGCGATTATCTTGTGATCCATGATACCGGAGCACACGGATTCTCTATGGGATACAATTATAACGGACGTCTCCGTTCTGCTGAGTTATTACTGAAGGAAGACGGCAGTGTGAAGATGATCCGTCGTGCCGAGACACCGGAAGATTACTTTGCAACGTTTGATTGTTTTGACGATCTAAAGATCACACGCTAGTTTTTGCATAGGGCTTATGGAAATTGAATACGTAAGTGTTTATTAAGGCGTCACCTTCGGGTGGTGCCTTTTTTCAAATTTAAGACAACGTTAAGAATGGAACATTGTTTGCGAAAGGCAGGTATGGTATGGTAGAGACGAAATTGGAAACATGTTGAATGTGATGAAAGAAAATTGTCTTGTCGTGTTAATACATCGATAAGAAGGGAATGAATTTCTTAATCAGGGAGGATGTTATGTTAAGTGTAAACAATGTTACGAAAAAATACGGTAAAGTGATCGCGAATGAAAATATTTCGCTTCAGATTGCCGATGGACAGATTGCAGTACTTCTCGGACCGAATGGTGCCGGAAAGTCCACAATTATCAAAAGTATTATCGGTTTTCTCAAATATCAGGGAAGTGTTACGGTCGATGGACTTCTCAACAAGTCAATCGAGGCAAAACGCATTATGGGTTATATTCCTGAGATTCCGTCACTGTACCCAAACCTTACGGTAGATGAACATATGGAATTTGTTGCCCGCGCGTATAAACTCGACAATTATAAGGAATATAAAGAAGAGTTGTTGCGTCGCTTTGAACTGGATGATAAGAAAAAGAAATTCGGTGATGAATTGTCAAAGGGAATGCAGCAGAAACTCAGTATCTGTTGTGGTCTGCTTCCAAAACCGAAGCTGATCCTCTTCGATGAGCCGATGATCGGTCTGGATCCGCATGCAATCAAAGAACTGAAATCAATGCTTCTGGAGCTGAAGCAGCAGGGGGCATCCATTCTTGTCAGCACCCATATGATCGACTCGATTGAGGAACTGTGGGATACGACCTACATTATGATGAAGGGACGTGTAGCAGCAGTTGTGGAGCGGGATGAGATAGCCCAGGGTGATAAGAGTCTGGAGGACATCTTCTTTGAGATTACGGAAGGCGGTGCCGAATGAGACTTTGGGGATATTATGCACTGCATACATTTATCAATACGATAAAGAAGATTTTCAAGAGTAAAGTGGTTGTGGTCATACTGTGCAGTATGCTGATCGGCGGTGTGATCGGAGGAAGTGTCGGTTTCATCGGTTCGTTGATTGAAGACCAGGCACAGACGGAAATTGCTACGGATGACCACGGAGATGGTGAAGCGGATTCCGTCGATTTAGAAGATGGTTTTATGGAAAAATACGCTGCCGAGATCAAAGAAAGCATACCGGCAGCCACGATGATATTACTTCTAGTGGTTGTGCTTTTCGGCATCTACGGAGGCTCGAAGAAAGGAAGCGATATCTTCCTTATGGCAGACGCCAATCTGCTGTTTGCCGCGCCTATTAAGGCACAGACGGTTCTCATGTTCCGGCTTTCGTTTCAGATGCTGGCGCTTTTGTTTGTCACATTTTATATGGTGTTTCAGGTGCCGAGCCTGAAACTTTTGCTCGGAATCGATAACTTCGCGATATTCGCGATCTTTCTCGCGTGGGGCATGTTGCTTTTTATGTCGAGACTGATGTCTGTATTCACTTATACACTGACTTCGACCCATGAGCGCTTAAAGCAATACGTTGTTCCATTTGTGTTTGCCGTTGCGATCTGCGTTGTAGTTGCAACCGGTTCCGTGTATATGGCAACCGGCAATGACTATATGGCGACGCTTCGCCTCACATATGGAGCGGATTGGTCGAATTACATTCCGGTGTTCGGCTGGTACAAGGCAATGGTTATGAATGCGATCGGCGGAGATGTGATCAGATCATTGTTTTATATGGCACTCAATCTCATCTTCCTGATCGTACTTGTCTGGGGAATCTGGCATATGAAAGCGGATTTCTATGAGGACGCACTTGCCGGTGCACAGAAACGTGACGATATGACGAGAGCCACAATGGAGGGCCGCAATGTCAACAAAGACAAGAAACAGTCTGCAAGACGTGCGAAGAAGCTGGAGCGAAAGGCGAAGGGGACTTATGAACTGAAAGGCTGGGGCGCATCGGTATTTCTTCACAAGTCGATTATGAACCGAAAGCGCTTCGCAAAGTTTGGTTTTGTGACAAATACGTTGCTTGTGTATCTTGCAATTGGTGGACTCGGATCTGCATTTATGGTCTATAAGACGGATATCCGTGAGATTTCCGTGATCGGGCTGATTATGGCTCTGACCTTATTCTTCCGCAATTTTGGGAATCCGATTGAAATTGAGTCTTCACACAACTGGCTTTTTCTCGTTCCTGAGGATCCGTACAAGAAGGTGCTGTATGCAATCCTTGCCGGAAGTGTGGACTGCGTGCTGGATCTGCTTCCGGGAATTGTGATAGCAACCGTGATCCTTCGCGGAAACCTGTTTATGGCGCTCCTTTGGTTAGTAACACTTGTGGCAATGGATTTCATGTTCTCATGCTTCGGACTTCTGATGCAGGCAATCCTGCCGTCGAATGCGATGGATGTGGTAAAGTCGATGCTGCAGATGATGATCCGTTTCTTCATCATCCTTGTGATCGTGATTGCATTTGCAATCGGTGCAGCATTGCAGGGGCTGGCACTTGGCGCAGTATTCTGCATGTTTGCTTCACTTGCGGTGGGAACGGTATGCTTTGTGGTGTATCCAAGCTTACTGCATCGTGGAATTGGATAAAAAAGTAAAAGAAAATCCCAGAAGTTGATAAACTTCTGGGATTTTTTTGATTTTGCTGACCTCAGCAAAATCGCGAATGCCGGCAGCGGGACTTGAACCCGCACGTGGTTACCCACAACAGATTTTGAGTCTGCATCGTCTGCCATTCCGACACGCCGGCACGAACAAATATTATACTAACACAGCAGAATGAGGATTGCAAGAAGAACTTTCACATTTGCGAGTTTTTTGCGACAATTAAAGAAGAAAATCAGCGCGAAAAATCAAAAGCGGATATCGCTACATTATTGACGAAAGTTATCATATATGATAACATAATTAAAGTGACAAGATGAGAGAAACGTGGTTAATCCAACAGAACTTGCATATGGAATGCATACGCAATGGTGAGATTGCGGAAAGCAAGAAGCATTGTTGGATGGATTTCCATTGAATGATAAAAAGGGGGAATACGGTCAGAGGTATGACGAAGCGAAGTGATGCCAGCCGGGATGTCGCGAAGCAGCTTCGGGATGTGCGGAAGTCGCAGGGGATGACACAGGAGTCATTGGCGGAACTGGTTGGAACGAAGAAGTCGAATATATCGCGCCTGGAGAGCGGACGGTATAATCCGAGTCTTGATTTTCTGGCGAAAGTAGCAGGAGGACTCGGCAAGCAGATTCAGGTGAAGGTGAAATAACAGACGAAGAACAGGAGGAGAACAGGACGTGACAATGAAATTGGGAAACTACAAGGATAATGATGTGGAATTATGCCGGACAACGAATGACCGGGTGAGCCGGCAGACGGCGGAGGCGCTTCTTGAGGAACACATTCCGTTTACGAAGAACAGCAAGCGGATTCCATTCTTCAAGAGGGAAGACTACAAGGGAGCAGACAAGGTCTGGGTTATTACGATCAACCCACGCAGATACGGACAGGCAAGACGCGTGATCGATCGCATGGATCGTGTCTATAAGGAACGCCTTGTATTATCGAACTATTAATTCGGATACAACATGGGAGAAAGTGGATTAGAATGATTTGCAGATGGAAGGCTTCTGCTGACGGAAGCAGCGAATCTGAAAAAAGTGTGAAATCCATTCAAAAAGGAACAGAGGTGTGGTAGAATTCTATGAGATGATGCCATATTTCTGTTCTTTTTTGCTTGGAAATAATTTCTAATTGATGAGATGCAATGTCCCTCCAGGAGGAAATGCTGATGAAATAGGTAAAGCAGTAGTGGCAGATGATATATTATGAAGGAAGATTGAGGTTGATATAGAGATGAAACAGAGAATTCGTTATATGATTGGCTTTGCACTCGTTCCAATCATCGGTTTTTATCTGATGGAGGCGTTTGAACATAACGCTTTGGCGGAGGTAAGACAGGAAGCGCAGCTATTTAATATCCTGATCTTCGAACTGATCGCGTGGACGCTGTATCTGCTGATCGGCAGAATGGCTTTGGCACTGCGCATAGAACTTATCATTGCACTCGTGTTTGGCATTACGAATCATTATGTGATGGCATTCCGATCGACGCCATTTGTTCCGTGGGATCTGCTTTCGGTGAAGACGGCGGCGAGTGTCGCTGGCAATTATGATTTTACCCCGACAACGAGAATGATCGTTGTTACGGTTTTGTTTTTGCTGCTGATGATTGCGGTGCGCATTTTTCGCAAAGCGCCACGCATCAAGCTGCCGATCCGGCTTAGCTCCGCGGTATTATGTGGTTTAGCGTTGTGTCTTTTTGTCAATACTTTGCAACAGGAGACGTTCCAGACGAAACATTACCTGTATCCGTTCTTATTTACACCGGCGTACATGACGAAGGTCAACGGTATGGCGGTAACATTTGCGATGGATCTTGCTTATGTTGCGGTCGATAAACCGGAAGGTTACAGTGCGAAGGAGGCAGAGGCAACGCTGAAACAGTATGGGGATACATCGAACGTATTTCCGGATGGAGAAAAAACGGGATCGGATCAAAGCGATAAGAACCGTTCGGGACAAAGTGACGATGCAAGCGGAAACAAAGCGAATGATTCCGGACAAGGCAAAGAGGATGATCAGCTCCCGAATATCATTGTGATCATGGATGAGGCATTCTCAGATCTTGCGGTTGTCGGAGATCTCGAGACGAACGAAGATTATATGCCTTTTATGCATAAGATGCAGCAGGGGGCGGACAATGCAATCACCGGATATGCACAGGTGTCTGTGTGCGGCGGCAATACAGCAAACTCCGAGTTTGAGTTTCTGACCGGCAATACGATGTCGTTTCTGCCGGGTGGAAGCATCCCTTATCAGCAGTATATTACAAGAAATACGCCGTCACTCGCAAGCTATCTGGCAAGTCTTGGATACGAGACGTACGCACAGCATCCGTATTATGCATCGGGCTGGAACCGTGAGAAGGTTTATCCGTTGCTGGGCTTTGAACATCTGGATTTCATTGACGATTATGCAAACAAGACCTACGTGCGCAAATATGTCAGCGACGATGCGGACATGCAGCATATCATCGACACGTATGAGAATAAGGAAGAGGGTAAGCCGGCGTTCATCTTCAATGTGACGATGCAGAACCACGGCGGCTACACGGATCAATATGCGAATCTGGAGGAAAGCATTCACGCGACCAATTACAACAGCGCGGTGCTCGACCAATATCTGTCGCTGATCAAACTGACGGATCAGTCATTGGAGAAGCTGGTCAATTATTTTGAGAAAGCGGATGAGAAGACGATCATTGTATTCTTCGGGGATCACCAGCCGAGCGATACCGTTGCGGCACAGATTCAGAAATCAATGCTTCTCCCCGGCGAAAGCGTGTCTGACGAACAACTCCGTCAGCGTTATCTGGTGCCTTATCTTGTATGGGCAAATTACGATATTGGAAGTGCAACGGGACAGGATACGAGCCTGAACTATCTGTCAGCACAGGTTTTGAAAGCGGCAGGTGTTCCAACGGATGCGTATCAGAATTTCCTACTGGAGTTAAAGAATTCTTATCCTGTTGTTTCTGCGGCAGGACGTACGGATGGGACAAAGGCAGATGAGGATCTGTTTGCGACATACAAGAAATTACAATACTATAATTTGTTTGAAAAATAACAGACCTGTTAAGACGCGATTCAATCTTCCTTCAATGTGAATATTGTATTATGTGCTAACTTTAGGAGTGTAATATGTTTCATAAAGTCGGTCAGAAAATTGATCAACTGACAAAAAAGAAAGCTTATCCTTATGTGATGGCATTCTTCATACCGTTTGTGATCTGCGTGATCATCTGTATCGGCAATGGGGTCTATCCGTTTGGGGACAACTGTATTCTGCACATTGACATGTATCATCAGTATTGTCCGTTTTTTACAGAGTTTTTAAACAAACTCAGAACCGGCGGAAGTTTGCAGTATTCCTGGAATCTGGGACTTGGATCGGATTTCGTATCGCTGTATGCGTACTATCTGGCGAGCCCACTCAATTTCCTGATTGTGCTTTGCCCGAAGCGTTTTGTCATTGAATTCATGACGCTTCTGATCCTTGTGAAGATTGCGGCGAGCGGGCTGAGTTTCTTTTGGTTTCTGAAGTACCATTTTGGAATGGTTGGCAAGGACGGCAGGATGCATAAGAATCAGATGATTCCGGCGCTCGTTTTCTCGACTGGTTATGCGTTATCCGGCTTTGTTGCAGCGTACAGCTGGGATATTATGTGGATGGACTGTATTGCACTGTTCCCGCTCATTATGGTTGGACTCGAAAAACTGGTGAAGGAGCAGAAAGCGTTACTCTACTATGTGACGCTGGCGCTTTGTATCTATGCTAATTATTATATTTCGATCATGATCTGCATCTTTTTGGTGTTTGCCTTCGGTCTGTATTTCTTCCAGGCAAAAGGCCATAGATTTGCGGCAATCCTGCGATTCGCATGGTATTCGCTTCTTGCGGGGGCAAGCTCGGCAATCCTGCTCCTCCCGGAGATTGCGGTACTGGGTGCGTCGGGATCAGCGGAGGGCGGATTCCCGACACAGATCGAATTCTACTTTAATATTATTGCGGAACTTGGCAGAGGCGCTGCGACTGCAGCTGCATATACAGGCAACGATCACTGGCCGAATCTGTATGCGGGCGCATTCAGTCTGCTTCTCGTCTGGCTTTATGTGTTAAATCGAAGAATTAAGATGAGAGAAAAATTGCCGCGTCTTCTGATGCTTGGCTTTTTCCTGGTAAGTTTTGCAAACAAGCAGCTGGATTACATTTGGCATGGCATGCATTTTCCACAGGCGCTGCCGGGAAGACAGTCTTTCTTGTATATTTTTATGATTCTCGTGATGGGATTTGCGACTGTTCGCAAGTTTAAAGGCACGAAGCTTTGGCACATCGTGCTGTCCACAGTCGGAGCGATGAGTCTGCTCCTTTTGAGCGGTCTGGTGGGGGATGAGGAAGTCACCGATGTGATGTCGCTTCTGATTACCGCACTTTTCGTCAGTGTGTATGGCATCTGCCTGATTCTGATCAAACTGACGCGAAAGCAGACAAGGATGATGCTTGCGCAGTTTGCCGTATGGATTGCAATCGCGGAACTTGCGGTCAATATGGCAATCACCGGACTTGGCACAACGAGCCGCGTGGCTTATACGGATAAGCAGGACTTCTATCCAAAGCTTCTTGATATGGCAAAGGAAGATAACGAGAAGATGGGCGGTGACGCCTTTTACCGTGTGGAAGATACCGGAAGAAAGACGAAGAATGACGATGCATTGTACGGCTATCCGTCGGCGACGATTTTCTCTTCGCTGATGAATCTGGATGTCAGCCATCTGTTTCAGAAGTTATATATGGAGGGCGGCAAGAATTTCTATTGTTACAATGGGGCGACACCGCTTTCCTCCGCAATGTTTTCTGTGCGCTACATGCTCTCCGACAATCCGATGGAAGCGGATATGTTTAAGACTTACGTTGGAAGCGAGAACGGAAATTATCTGTACCGCAACAATTATTGTCTGCCACTCGGGTTCATGATGGATGAGGATGCAATTCAGGCGTGGACGGATTCGTCTGCGGGCAGAACCGGTTCGCTGAATGCCCTGGCAACTGCACTTGGATGCGAGGAGAACATGATCAGTACAGTAGACTGTAAGACAGAAGCAGTGGAGGGAGATACCTCGATCGACATCCCGGAGGATGGTTATTACTATGCAGATTACACAACATGCAATTCGGACAGTCTGAATGTTAACCGGAATGATGGATGGAATATGAATTATTCCAAGACGACGCATCGTTACCTGCTGGGACTTGGAAAATGCAAGGCGGGGGATCGGATCCACATCTCCAATACAAATATGGAAACGATTTATTTCAGCGTGTATAAGCTGAACACGGATGTGGTGGAGCAGTGTTATCATACATTGAACCGTCAGACGATGGAACTGACTTCCATGACGGATCGCTCGGTGGAGGGTACCGTTGATGTTAAGGAAGCGGGAAGACTGGTATTGTCGATACCGGCGGATGCTGGATGGACACTGTATGTAGACGGTAAAGAGACGGAGATAACGCCGCTTGCAGATGCGCTGATCGGTGTTCATCTTACAGAAGGCGCACATACGATCCGGCTGCATTACACAACACCGGGGCTGAAAGTGGGGGCTGCAATCAGCGGTGGAGCGATTGCTCTATTTGCATGGAGTATGCTGTTGGTTCGGCGTAGAAGACGAGTTGAAAGAGTGAGAGAATCAGTGGAAGAGAATACAGGCGAAGTTTAGAAGCGGAATGCGGGCGAGGAGAAGAAAATGAGCAAAATAAGTATCGTGGTGCCGATGTACAATGAACAGGAAGCATTGGGCATCCTCTACAGGGAATTGAAGCGTGTGACGGAGACGATTCCGGAGCATGAATTTGAATATCTGTTTGTCAATGATGGATCGAAGGATGCAACATTGGATGAAATAAAGAAGCTGGCGGAGCAGGATGCGCGTGTGCGTTACGTCTCTTTCTCCCGTAATTTCGGCAAAGAAGCGGCGATGTATGCAGGACTGAAAAGCGCAAGCGGTGATTATGTGGCGCTCATGGATGCGGATCTGCAGGATCCGCCGGCACTTCTTCCACAGATGATCCAGATGATCGAGTCGGGGGAATGCGACAATGTGGCGACCAGACGTGTGAACCGCAAGGGGGAGCCACCGATCCGGTCCTTCTTTGCGAAATGCTTTTATAAAGTGATGCGAAAGCTGACACATATTGAGATTGCGGACGGAGCGCGTGATTACCGGCTGATGAGCAGAGCGATGGTGGATTCGATCCTTTCGGTCAGTGAGTATAACCGCTTTTCCAAAGGAATCTTTGCGTGGGTCGGCTACGAGACCAGGTGGCTGGAGTTTGAGAATGTGGAACGTGCAGCGGGAGAGACGAAGTGGAGCTTCTGGAAACTGGTGCGCTACTCGTTTGACGGAATTGTCAATTTCTCGGATACACCGCTTCGGATTTCTTCGTATCTGGGACTGCTTCTTACGGGACTTTCCTTTGTCGCCATTATTATAGAAGTAATCCGTGCGTTAGTGTTTGGTGATCCGGTTGCCGGATGGCCGTCGCTTGTATGTATCATCACGTTTATCGGTGGAATCCAGCTTTTCTGCATGGGTATCATGGGACAGTATATCGCAAAGACTTACATGGAGGTCAAACGGAGACCGCATTATATCGTGAAAGAGAGCAATATAGAAGAATTTGACGCATAAAACAAAGTTTTATATAATGATACAAAAGGTCAACAGATCATAACGCTTATCCTGCTTGCAGGATAAGCGTTATGATCTGGATTGACCTGCACACATGAGGATGGAGCGATTTTCTGAAGAAAATCAGCGGAATCCGAATGGGTGTAGAATTGCGGGAGTTGCGAAGCAACGGAGCAATTCGTGTATCATATGAAAATACAACAGAGACAATCGTTCCCTGAGGAGATAAACAATACATGAAAATAAAGAGAAAAAGAAGGCGCATGAAGAGCGTGATCGTCAGTCTGGCGCTTTTGATTACAAGTGTGGCTGCAGTCCCTTGCATTCATGCGGTGGCAGATACGAAGGACATACAGTTCGAGTCGCAGATGAAGGCGGCGGGATTCCCGACCAGCTATCTGGACAGTCTGAGTGCATTACATAAGAAGTACCCCAACTGGCAGTTCGAGGCAGTAAGCACCGGACTGAATTGGGATGATGTCATCAAGAATGAGAGCAAGAATGGTGTCAATCTTGTCCCAAAAAGCGGCAACGATTCCACCAAGTCGACAGCCTCCGGGGCATACGACTGGACGACCAATACGTGGACAATCTACGACGGATCCTCGTGGGTGGCAGCGAGTTCAACCTATATCGCGTATTATATGGATCCGCGCAATTTCTTAAATGATACCGACATCTTTCAGTTTGAAAGTTTAAGCTACAGTAAGTCACAGACCAGGGCGGGCGTATCGGCAATCCTTGCGGGAACCTTTATGGCAAAGGAAATCGAGGATGCGGACGGCACAACATTAAATTATGCCGATGCATTTATGAAGATTGGTGAAACACGCAAGATCAGCCCCTATCATCTGGCGTCGCGTGTGCGACAGGAACAGGGAACGGGCGGAACGAGTTCGCTGATTTCCGGAACGTACAGCGGATACGAGGGTTATTATAATTACTTCAATTTTGGTGCATCCGGAGTTGGTTCGGCAGCCGTCATCAAGAACGGACTAGCATACGCAAAGTCCAAGGGGTGGGATACCCGTTATAAATCATTGGACGGAGGCGCGCAGCTTCTGGCAAAGAATTATATATCGGTCGGACAGGATACGCTGTATTTTCAGAAATTCAATGTGGTAAATGCGAGCAGTCTGTACGGACATCAGTATATGAGCAACCTGACTGCTGCTTACACGGAAGGCAGGAAGCTTGGACAGGGATATACGGATAAGCAGCAGGCATTCGTGTTTCGGATTCCGGTCTACACTTCGATGCCGGATCAGGCATCGGCTTTTACGGCAACGGGTAATCCGAACAATTATCTGAAGACACTTTCCGTCACCGGACAGACTCTGACACCGGGATTTACCGGTGCAACGACTTCCTATTCGCTTGTCGTAGACAACAGCGTGGAGTCTATCAAAGTGAATGCGACTGCGGTTGCATCCACCTCTACGGTTTCCGGAACAGGAACCGTGAGTCTGAAGGTTGGAAGTAATACGGTTTCTGTGAAATGCAAGTCACAGAGTGGATCGACGAAGACGTACAAATTGACGGTTGTCCGGCAGGAGGGCGAGGAAGCAAGCAAGGTGCCGACCTCCAAAACGTATACCGTCGGAAGCAAATATATTACCGGAATCCAGCCGGGGACGAAGGCTTCGACGGTGCTTAAGAATCTTACCGCATCCGGCGCAACTTTAAAACTCGTCGGTACAGACGGCAAGGAGAAAAGCGGTGCAGTTGTAACTTCGGATGTCGTGCAGCTGTATGATGGAAGCGGTAAGAAGATTTCTTCTTACACGATCGTTATCTACGGTGACGTGAACGGAGATGGTGAAATCAATGTACTTGATATGATCAAGGTGAACCGCCACGTGCTCGGTCTTACCAAGCTGAGTGGTGCTTATCTGGAGGCAGGGGATGCAAACCGTGCGGGAGATGGTGTCAATGTACTTGATATGATCTATATCAATCGCCATTCGCTAGGACTTGCAACAATCCGGCAGTAATGTCTGCCTGTAAATGGTCTTACATGTCTGTAACGCAGCGCAGCTTATGATAAAAAGGAAAAGGATAAAGCTATGAAAGAGTTAAAGATGACACAACATAAGGATGAGGCAGGCAAAAAGCGCAGATTGCGATTCCTTTCTTCGCTTTTTGCAATAATTCTGATGCTTGGCTGCATCATGATCCCGGATACGAACGCCCAGGCGAGCAGCCTTTCTGTCGGCGTCAGTGCATCTTCCGTGAAGATCGGTGACACTGTTACGGTATCAATCACGGTCCCGGCTGGCGTGTCGGCAACGGTTAATGTGACCTATCCGTCAGGAACATTTTCTTTCAGTTCCGCTTCGGATACTGCCAGCGCGAACGGCGGTACGGTATCGATGACGATCGGAAGCTACGGAAGCAGCAATACGAAGACGACCGGAACGATGAAGTTTAAGGCAAAGGCTGCGGGAAGTGCGACTTTTTCCGCATCAGCACCGATCGCCGGTAATCAGGATGGAGATCGTGTGAGCGTTGGCGGTGCAAGTGCTTCGGTGCGTGTCAAGAATGAGGCGAATGAGAACAATAGCAATAAATCGGATAGCAGTAACGGCTCCGATACATCCGATAACAATTCGGATGACAATAAGACGAAATCGGCGGATAATTCGCTGGCATCTCTGACCTTGTCAAGTGGATCGCTTTCTCCGGCATTCAAATATAATGTAACCAATTATACCGCGGAGGTCGCAAACGATGTGACATCCGTTGTGGTATCTGCGAAGACGAGCAACGCCAATGCAACGGTGGAATCGGTAAAAGGCGGCGAGAATCTATCGGTCGGTGCCAACAAGATCCAGATTGTCGTGAAGGCAGAGAATGGTGTGACTGCTACTTATACCATCACGGTTACGAGAAAAGAATCCGGTGATACTACGGATGATAATACGGATGAACCGGAACCGGACAATACCGATGAGCCGCAGGAGCAGTGTTACGACATCGGCGGTGTCAAGATGTATCCGTTCGAGGATGGTGACGAGTCGCAGATTCCGGAAGGATTTGCATTAAGTGAGATTACGCTTTGGGAGAAAGCATATCCTTATTGGGTAAACGATACGATCGGTTCCGATGTCGGACTCATCTATCTGGTCGATGAGAATCAGGAGAACGGTGCGTGGTACCGCATCAGCGAGGCTTCGCCGTATGAGGCAAATCCGTTCATCTGCTTTAAGTCCGAGTATGGATATATTATTGCAACACCGGAGAAGATGAATGAGACAGCACCTGCAGGTTACACTTCTGAGACAATTAATATAGAAGGAAAAGGCGTTGCAGATGCATTCGTGAAAGCTGGGGATGAGGAAAACTGTCTCATCTATGCAGTCAACCAGGATGGTGTGTACGGATTGTATCAGTACGATCTGCAGGATCGCACCTATATGCGCTACAAAGAAGCACCGGTTGCAGAAGATACACAGGTGCCAGAAGAACCGACGATCGAGGACAGTACAAAGGTCAGTGATCTGGAGAGCCAGAACCGTCTGCTTTTCTACGCCTTCATTGTTGTCGTGGCAATCCTTCTCATTGTGATCGTTATCCTTGTTGTCAAGAGAAGACATGATGGCAATGATTATGAGGATGATGACGATTACGAGGAAGAGGAAGAAGAGGAAGAAGACGCAGACAGTGCATCGAATGATGTAGGATACCATGAAGATGAATTAGATCTGTCAGATGAGCGTGTAGGCGCAAGCAAGCGTTATGACCGAAGTGCGTTTCTGACCGGGGATGAAGTGACTGCGGAGGACGCAGAACCGGACGAGACAGCTGAGGAACAGACCAACATTGAGGGTGAGCCGGAATCGGAGATTACAGATGAAGAGTCGACAAATGCAGAAAATCCAATTGTGTCAGAAGCAGCAGTAACTGAGGCGGAAACCTCAGGGGTTACAACAAATACCGTAGATCTTGAGGCGGTACTTGCACAGGCTGTGGCAGAGACGATGGATGAGCGTGCGGATGGCAAGGTGCAGACCGTTGAGAAAAACGATGATGTCGTAAAAAGCGAGGAGACCATAAGCACGGAAGAAGATGATGACGTAGCGGTACAGGAAGAATCGGAAGAGGAAAGACCGCGCAAGGATACGCATAAGAAGAAGTCCTATCGAGAGAAAATAAGAGAAGCGATGGATGACTTTGAAGATGAGGATGATTTCGATTCGGAGGAAGACGAAGAAGATTATGACGACGAGCTGAAGAAATCCAGGAAAGAAAAGAAAGAGAAACACGGCTTCTTCGGTCGTAAAAAGAAGAAGGATGAAGACGAGGATGATGATATCGAATTCCTCGATCTGTAATCGCATTTTAGGAGGCAATATAGAGTGAGACCATATACAGATAAGGCAAAGAAAGCAGTCAGTTACGCTAACCGCCTGTCGAAGTCTATGCAGTGCAATTATGTTGGTACGGAACATATTCTGGCAGGACTTCTGCGTGAGGGGAGCGGCGTGGCGGCAGAGGTACTTGCCGCAAACAATATTGAATTGGACAAATTACTCGAGCTGATCAATGAACTGGTCGCTCCGGGCGAGGATATCGCGGTATTGGATCGTGACGGAGAGACACCGCGCACACAGGCTGTGCTTGAGCGCGCAGAGGAGATTGCGGAGCGCTTTGACTGCGATGAGATCGGAACGGAGCATCTGCTTCTTTCTATGATCAAGGAGGGAGACTGTGCTGCATGCCGTCTTCTGAATACAATGGGAGCAAACCCGCAGAAGCTGTTCGTCGACATCTTAGGCGCAATGGGCGAAGATCCGGCGCGTTACCGCGACGAAATCCAGCGAGGAAGAGCGGATAACAGTGCTTCACTGACGCCTACACTTGACCAGTATTCGAGAGACCTTACCGCTTTGGCGCGTGCGGGAATGCTTGATCCTGTAATCGGACGTAAGAACGAGACGGAGCGCGTGCTTCAGATCCTCTGTCGCAGAGGCAAGAACAATCCGTGTCTGATCGGTGAGCCGGGTGTCGGCAAGACGGCAATCGTGGAAGGCATTGCACAGAATCTGGTCAATGGAACCGTTCCGGACATTGTTGCCGGTAAACGCCTGGTTTCTCTTGATATGTCCGGGCTTGTGGCAAAATCCAAGTACCGCGGAGAATTTGAGGAACGCATTAAGAAAGTTATTAACGAAGTGGCAGCAGCCGGTAATGTCATGCTTTTTATCGACGAACTGCATACGATCATCGGAGCCGGTGGTGCGGAAGGCTCGCTTGATGCGTCCAATATTTTAAAACCGGCGCTCGCAAGAGGCGAAGTGCAGGTGATCGGTGCCACGACGATTGAAGAGTACAGAAAATATATCGAGAAGGATGCAGCGCTTGAACGCCGTTTCCAGCCGGTGCAGGTGGGAGAACCGACCGAGGAAGAGTCTATCGAGATCTTGAAGGGGCTTCGTGGCTTGTACGAGAAGCATCATAATGTAGAGATTACAGATGAGGGCGTGGAGGCAGCCGTGCGTCTGTCTGCGCGTTACGTCAATGACCGTTTCCTGCCGGATAAGGCAATCGACCTCATGGATGAGGCAGCAGCCAAGAGTCGTCTCGGGGTCATGCGCGATCCACAGGATGCAATTCTCAAAAAGCAGGAGATCCGTCAGGCGGAGCTTGATTTAGAAGATGCGCTGCGCGAGGGAGATATCGAGCGTGCACGCACATTAAAATCTGCCAGAGAAGACTTAGAACTTCAGTGGGAGAAATTAAATAAGAAGAATCAGCGCGCGGATAAGAGAAGAAAGCCGGTAGTCGGCGAGAATGAGATCGCGGAAGTGGTTGCAGGCTGGACGAAGATTCCGGTCAGCAAGCTGACAGAAAATGAAGCGGCACGTCTGCAGAAACTGGAAGAGACACTGCACAAGCGCGTGATCGGTCAGGAGGAAGCAGTATCGGCTGTGGCAAAGGCTGTACGCAGAGGCCGTGTGGGTCTTAAGGATCCGAAGCGTCCAATCGGTTCCTTCTTATTCCTCGGACCGACCGGTGTCGGTAAGACGGAGGTGTCAAAGGCACTTGCAGAGGCTGTATTCGGCAACGAAGATGCGATGATCCGGGTTGATATGTCGGAATATATGGAGAAGCACAGTGTTTCCAAGATGATCGGATCACCGCCAGGATATGTCGGACATGAGGACGGTGGACAGCTCTCAGAGAAAGTGCGCAGAAATCCGTTTTCCGTTGTGCTTTTTGATGAAATCGAGAAGGCTCATCCGGATGTGTTCAATATCTTACTTCAGGTGCTTGACGATGGTCATATTACCGACTCGCAGGGACGTAAAGTAGATTTCAAGAACACCATTATCATCATGACCAGCAACGCCGGTGCGCAGTCGATCATCGAGCCGAAGAAGCTTGGTTTCGGTGTGCATGAGGATGAGAAGCAGGATCATGAGCGGATGAAGAACAACGTGATGGAGGAAGTGAAACGCCTTTTCAAACCGGAATTCTTAAACCGAATCGATGAGACGATCGTATTCCGCGCACTCAACAAGGATGATATGAAGCAGATCGTAACGCTGATGGCATCTGAATTGCAGAAACGCTGCAGGGAGCAGCTGCAGATCGAACTTGTGATCCGTGACGCTGCCAAGGCATATATTGTGGAGAAGGCATACGACAGAAAGTACGGTGCAAGACCGCTTCGTCGCAAGATTCAGGATGAAATCGAGGATCGGCTTGCAGAGGAGATTATCGCGGGCAAAGTGAAAGCCGGGGATCGCGTGGTTGTGACGACGAAGCATAAAGAGTTAATTGTGGAGAAGGACTAGCGCTGATCGTTGAATTTATAATGAATAAGAGTGCATACATGACGGATAAAAGATTTGTTGTGTATGCATTTCATTTTTGTGGCAATTGCGACGAGAATGAAACTATGAAGAATGCTATAAATGGATGCAAAGAAAATGTGATGTTAGAATAAAAAATGAGACACTAGAAAGAAGAAAAATTGTGATGCTGGAATCGGAAAAATGATTGTATCAGACTGGCAAGAGTGTTATAATTTGAGTATCAAATTTACGACTTAAGAGAGTGTGCATGCGACATGAAAATATGCATGTGCAAAGGTGATCGATTCCGTAAGGGGATGCATTACAAGTCATATACAGGAGGAGAAAAATGGCTGCAATCAGTGAATTAATCCGTACCGAGGCCAATGGTACACTCAGCTTTGGAGATTATACATTAGGAGCGAAGGCAAAGCTGGACAATTACGACTTTAACGGTGACAAATACAAGGTTAAGACATTCAAGGAGATTACGAAGTTAGAGCGTAATGGACTTTTTGTATATGAGTCTGTTCCTGGTACAGCAGTAACCGATTTTGATCAGACAGAGAATACGGTTGCGTTTACCGTAGAGGGACCGGAAGATGCACAGATTACACTGGAACTTGAGGAGGAGACCGAGTATGAGATCTCCATCGATGGAAAATCCGCAGGAACCATGAAGACTAATCTGGGCGGCAAGCTGAGCATGAGTGTAGAACTTGAGGGCGCAGACAAAGTAGCAATCAAGGTGGAGAAGAGATAATATATGGCAAAAGCAAAAACGAGCGCGTTTTTTTGCCAGAATTGTGGATATGAGTCCGCCAAATGGATGGGACAGTGTCCGGGATGTAAAGAGTGGAATACCTTCGTTGAGGAACTGGTAGACCGGAAAGCGTTAAGCGGATCCGGGAAGAGAAAACCGGCTTCTGAGGCGAAGCCTGTTCCACTCTCTTCTGTTGTGGCATCAAATGAGGAACGCGTCAGTACAAATATGAAAGAATTGGATCGTGTGCTCGGCGGAGGAATCGTGCGTGGTTCGCTTGTGCTCGTGGGCGGTGATCCAGGAATCGGTAAGTCGACACTTCTGCTTCAGGTGTGCCGGAATCTGTCGGCGCAGGGGCAGTCTGTGCTCTATGTATCAGGTGAGGAGTCTCTGCAGCAGATCAAGATCCGGGCGGAACGTATCGGAACATTCACAGACAATCTGCAGCTTCTGTGTGAGACAAATCTGGATCTGATCCGAGAGGTGATCGAGCGGCAGAAGCCACAGATCGTTGTGATCGACAGTGTGCAGACGATGTATAACGACAGTGTCGGATCTGCGCCGGGAAGTGTGTCGCAGGTGCGTGAGGCAACGTCTGTCCTCATGCAGATCGCCAAGGGGATGGATATCTCTATCTTTATTGTTGGTCATGTGACCAAGGAAGGTGTTGTGGCGGGACCGCGTGTGCTGGAACACATGGTGGACACCGTCTTGTATTTTGAAGGGGATCGGCACGAGAGTTACCGCATTCTGCGCGGCGTGAAGAACCGCTTCGGCTCGACGAATGAGATTGGTGTCTTTGAGATGCGCGCGGAGGGGCTTGCAGAAGTGGAGAACCCTTCGGAGTATATGTTAAGCGGTAAGCCTGCGGACGCATCGGGATCTGTGGTGGCTTGTTCCGTAGAAGGCACACGCCCGATCCTGCTTGAGATTCAGGCACTTATCTGCCACAGTTATTTTAATAATCCGCGCCGTACCGCAACCGGTACGGACTTTAACCGTGTCAATCTGTTGCTTGCAGTCCTGGAGAAGCGGCTCGGTATGCAGCTTTCCGACTGTGATGCCTATGTCAATATCGCGGGTGGAATCCGCATGAATGAACCGGCAATCGACCTGGGGATCGTTCTTGCAATCATATCCAGCAAGCTGGATCTCACGATCGATGAGAAGACAATCTGCTTCGGTGAGGTCGGACTTAGTGGTGAGGTTCGCGGCGTGACGATGGCGGAGCAGCGTGTCGCCGAGGCTGCCAAGCTTGGTTTCAAGAGATGCATTCTTCCAAGTGTCTGTCTGGGCGCAGCGAAGGGCGTTAAAGGAATTGAACTGGTCGGTGTCAGCAATGTGAGAGAGGCGTTGGAGGCAATCCAATAAGACAATGATAGAACAAGAGGAGAGGCTTCTTCGATGTGCACAAAGTGTTGTGCATACGAGGAAGCCTCTCCTTTTGTTCGTAAGTGCGGGAGTGCGGCAGGCGCGCGGAGAGGAGGCGGGAAGCCCTGCGAGGAAAAAGTGTGGGCGCGCGGAGAATTGAAATGTATTATGTCGGGCGGGGCGAAGAGAAGGAGGAAGAAGGGGAAAAGTCCCGGAGAAAGAAGAGAGCGGGGCGAAGGAGCGGGAAAAGAAGGGAAGAAGCCCCGCAAAAGAAATGAAATGGTCGCGCGGAGAAAAACATGGAAGGATCTGTACCCATTTAAGGGTATAGATCTGTGCAGGGAAGTGTATCCGCGCGGGAATTAATTGTCTTTTAATGAATATGTGCAGAGAATTTGATCTAATTTTTCAAATGTGAGAGGAGCATCATTGGTTTCATATGAGGTAATAAGATTTATAGAAGGATATATTTGATTAGAAATATATTGTTGCATTTTCAAATGATATGCCTTCTGGTATTCTTTGTTATCCATTAATCCAAAATGTTCCCAATATATGATCTTCCCAGATTGAGGATGTAGAATTGTGAAATCGGGATAAAGTTTTGTACCATTTAACGATAATGCACATTCATAGCGAAAAGGAACGCGATTCGTATGTAATGCCATAGAGATCATTGCTTCTGTAATTCTTTTAATCTTTCGAATTCGTTTTTAATTATGTTATATAAAATAAGATAACCTCCTTTATGAACTATTGTTAATAAATCAATATGAATTTCTATAACTGTCGGGATGCAAAGAGAGTTGCGTTGATATTAGATTGAAGAACTATCTAATATGAAAAGAACTAGAAAGCAACTTCTATATACATATGAGAAAAAAGATACATTCAGCATATCTTAGGAGTCAGAATAAGTCAATTACTTTGTTGAAAAAAGAAAATGCAAAAAAATGAAATTTGTTGTTGACAATGGTTGGACTGCATGATATTATAACTAAGCTGACTCGTGAGGCACGACAGAAATCGATGCGAATC
>ERZ1034946.187-NODE-187-length-44223-cov-80.741623_pt1 | contig 44223 bp, 71 predicted proteins | sample MGYA00520591_ERZ1034946 | MGnify/ENA primary metagenome ERZ1034946 (study PRJEB33766, sample SAMN09781753) | gut metagenome | biome: gut microbiome | host: Homo sapiens | place: Madagascar | study: EMG produced TPA metagenomics assembly of the PRJNA485056 data...
AGCTGCCAATCTGGGCGTAGTCCCCGGAGCTGCCAATCTGGGCGTAGTCCCCGGAATCAACGTTTTCACTCGGCATCTCAGCAATAGTCTTTTCCAGTACAAAATCCACACATGCTTTGATAAATCCGGATAGTCCCAGTTTTACGCCGATTTTCGGTTTTCGGGAGCAGAATTTTTTCTTGTCATTCGTCTTTGGCTCGTCCAATGCTTCAGCTTCCGCGAACTCGTTCTGCGTGCCATCAGAGCGAATCAAATCATAATAGTCCAGCACGTCAAAGGGATTTTCGCAAAAGTGCATTCCCTTTTCATAGATTTTCGCCTCCGGTTCCTCGAAGACGGTATTTTCCTGATACTGCTTATCCTTGCAGATCAAGCCGGGGTTGAATCCTTTGTATCCTTTCATTTCCCATTTCCTTTCTGTTTTCCTTTATTCCCCCGAGGGACTTTCCCCCACCTGGGCGGGGTGCAATTCCGCTTCACCGGCTTGAAACAGCCGTACATTTTCGCCTTGCTCATGCTCAAAAACAATCCCCTCTCTCACCAAATCCGGGTGTTCATACCGAAAAAATTGGCGTTGTTTTTTGTGGTTTCCAATTGATTTCATGATGTTTTCGTTCCAGTTCTCGATGAAATACATTTCCCATGCCTTGCAGCCGTCCCCGTTGGTGGGGCAATCGTCCCGCGTACAGTTTCTGCAAAATGGGCTTTCCGAATCGATGTACTGGCCGGGGCGTTCCTTTTCACCGTCTACTTCGTTTTTCATACTCCACCGCCTTCCGGTAGCTTTTCAAAGTCCATCTTCCCGGCCAGCTCGGCGATAAAGCTCTTTACCGCTCCGGGGAGCTTCTGGTAATCGTCCTCCCGCTTCTGGCACACTTGGAACGATCTCTGGAAATTCGATGCAACCACGGACTGCACCGTTTCCGCGTCCATCAGCGCCCATTCCTTGAGCTGGGCGGGGCTTCCCACAGTCCGCTGTACCGCCGGTGGCAGTTTCCGGAACTCGTCATCTGCGCCGTACACGCTGTTTCTCAGTGCGCCCGCAACCAACCCCCATGCTTCCATCTGGGTCATCTGCTGAGGCGACTGCATCCGATGGAGCATATCTTTCAGCTTCCCGATGGTTGGCATAAAGCCGCCGGTATCCGTCGCTATGTACGCTTTTGCAGCGGCGGCAACGGCCTCAAATGGCTCCTCAGAGAACATGTCCGCCCAAAGATTGACTTTCACGTTTGCCGCCTCTTTGGACATTCCCCGGAAAGAATCGGGATAATTTGCCTGTAAAAGCGTGAGAATCTGGTACGCTTCCTGTTTATCCATTCCCAAATTCCTCCCTGTACATCTCCGCCAGACGGTCAACGCCGCTGGTGTAGCCGCCCGGCTTCTGGTTTGCCGCAGGTCTAGCCGAATTCTGCTCCCTGGAGAGCCAGGAGTTGACAAACCGCATGATCCCGGCTTTTGTTTTCCTGTTTTTTGGATTTGCCAAAAGCCAACCACGCATATTCCGTAGCTGCTGCTCCACGTCCACGGCAGGATACAGACCGGACAACTCGGCAACCATCTCCACGGAAATCTCAAAATCCGTTCCGTCAACCAGCGGAAGCACTGCCGCAGGCGGGGGGCTGCTCGGCAGCTCACCGCAAACCACCGAAGGTGGTATATTATCCTTTGCCTTTTCCTTTTCCTTTGTCTTTGCCTTTTCCTTTTCCTTGGCATCGTTGGCATCTTTTTCATGCGGTGGTACGTTTGGTATGCCATCGTATGCCTTGGCATCGTTGGCATCATCTTTATTCCAGCGTTTGCTTGCATTGTCGGCTTGCTTTTTGCACTTGTTGGCATACTTGGCATTATCTCTATCGATCTGTCCGCGGAAAACCGGGAAGACGAACCTTTCATTGCCACTGAGGTGCCCGACTTCGCCCGACTTGCTGTATTTTAGGCAAGCCACGAAAAGTCGGCCCCGCTCAGCATCCGTGAGGGGTTCCAATGCGTCGAGATAGCTATGGTATGCGCAAAAGTATTCAACCGCCAAAACCTACACCTCCCGTATCTGGATTCCGTAGCGTTCCAGCATAAGCTTCCGCTTGATAACGAACTTAGCGTAAGCCGCACTGGACGGGTCTCTGTAGCCCTTTACGTCCTCTACAACGGTATCTCCGTCCTGGGTGTACACGAAGTCGGCCACATAGCTGCATTCGTGTTCCACGACCTTTCCGGGTTTCCTGCGCCCCTTGTTCGGGCCACTCTTGTAAACTTCGAAACTCGCTTCCCTTTGTGTGGGAATCAGCACATATTTCACCTGTGTTTGGAGGTTCTGAATCTGGCCGCTCCATTGAAGAAGCTGCAATTCCTGATACCTCCGGGCCTCTTTCTTGCTGTCAAACTCCTTGCCGCCTACACTGGTTTTTTTGTTGCCGTATTTACGCCGAACCATTTTTAACACCTCTTGTAATACTCCGTGGGGGTATTAATCCCCACGGATAATTGGTACTGTACTGTCAATGTTTTCCGGAAAAGATTGCTTTTCCCGGCCTAGAACGGCAATTGCGCGTCGTCGTCTTCCAGCTCCGCGAAGTTCGCCGCAGGGGCGGGAGCCTGATACGCCGGTGTGCTGTATCCGTTGCCAGCCCCAGAGCTGGCCTGAGTGCCGCTTTCCTTGCTGCCGCAGAAATAGATATTGTTTACCAAAATCTCCGCCGTTCGGCGCTTCTGACCGTTCTTGTCCGTCCAGTCCCGCAACTGTAATCTGCCGGTCGCTACGGCCATCTGACCTTTATAGAAGTACTTCTCCACTATTTCGGCGGTGCCGCCCCATGCGACACATTCAATAAAGTCAACTTCCTTCTCGCCGGTTTGCTGGTTCTTGAAATCCCGCTCACAGGCAACAGAGAAACTTGCCACAGCCTTGCCGGAAGCAGTTCTCCGCAACTGTGGGTCATAAGAAAGTCTCCCCATGATTGATATACTATTCAGCATTGTTATCCCTTACTTTCCTGTAGTATGTTGATTTTGCAATTCCGGCAATATTGCACGCTTCATTTACGGAATGCCCGGAATCCAAAAGACTTTGAATACAGCTAATATCGACTTCTTTGTAAGAAGGGTGATTGCGCTTATCCGAAAATCTCTCTTTAGCTCTGCTGGATATAAGTGCCCTTGTTTTTTCGCTTTGCTTTACTCCGGAATGGTGCATTACAGTGTGTGCTCCAACCGTCATAAGACATAGGTTTTCTATCCTGTTATCTTCCTTATTGCCGTTAATGTGGTGTATGCAGCACCCTTTTGGGACTGAAATACCCGTTTCGTTCTCAAAAACAAGAATGTGCTCAAACACATACCCGCTGGAATCAGCTCTAGGGTGGTTCGGGTGCATAACCTGAATATAACCTTTTGACGTTTTCTTTCTCCCACCCTTCCAGTTCGATGATTTTTGACCTTTCCGCTGAATAGAACGGTTTTGGGATGTCACATTATAGTCTCTCCGCAAGCCTAACTTACGGGCTTTTTTGCATACCGCTTCCACTGATTTACCAGGGAATATATCAGAAAGCTCCTGGTTAGTTGAATGTTCGTAGCACAGTTTAAGCGTTTCGACCTCGTTGTCAGACCACTTGCTCATCAGATGCTCTCCGCTGCCTCCTGAGAAATCACCTCGCCGGTGTCCTGGTCAACGTCGATGTACTCAGTCATGTCCGGGATATCTGTCATGTCGGAGGAAATATCCGTCTTTGTGGTGCCGTCCTGAGCCACACCGCGCGCAAAGTCGGATTTCAGCGGGGCGTATTTCAGCACCTTTTTCAGAACGGTTTTCTTTGCCATCTCGTCAAAATTGGTCTGCCACGGGCCATTCCCGAAGCTCTTAGAGAACTTTCTCGCGTGCTCGGTAACTTCCTCGATGCTCATAACCTGAAATCCGTAGCCTCCGTCCTTGGTCTTGAACATGGCGTAGTAGGCAATGGGCTTGCCGCGGTTGCTCTTGGCGGGGACGTGCCGCAGCTTCGGGTCAAGGCCAAGGGCATACTCAAACTCGTCGTTTTCGTATACGGTGTGCGCCTGAATGATGGAAACCTCACCGGAACGGTAGGCCAGATCAATAAGACCCTTATAGCCAAGCTGGAATTGGCACTCCATCTGGCCGTGATTGCGGAAGGGAATCAGGTAAGCCTGCCCAAGAGGGGTATTCGGCTCCAAGCCCAACTGTGCGGCGGTCATCATAGCGCCAAGGAAAGACTGAGGGGTGCATTCCTTGAGCTTCGGGTTGGCGCTCAGTGCCGACAGGGTAATGCGGCTGAACCGCTCCGGGGTCATCACGCTGGGCAGTGCCGCCTGAATGGCGGGCTTCATCACCTCGATATAGTCCTGAATGCTGCTGGGGTTTTTCTTTTTCGCTACCGCCTGAGTAGAAGCGGTGGCATTCTGAATCACGTTTGCCATTAAATATTCTCCTTTTTGAACCGGAAAGTTCTGCTTTCCGAAGATTTGAAATAGTTCTGTGGGATTTCTCCGTGGTCTTTCTCCCACTTCTTTCTATCGAATGTGGAGCGTTTCTGCGTCTTCCACGTGACGCTGTAACTCCCGTATCCGCCCCGCTCGGCGGTTCCCATGGCCTCCATGATACGCGCCTGAGCGGTTGCTTTCTTTTCTTCCAGCGCCTTGATCTGCTGGCTGCATTCGTCCATGATCGCCAAATCAACGGCGCAGCCGGTCAAATCCATTTCGGCGTCCGGATCGCTGGCCGGGAACTCTGCGTTCAGGGCGTCAATGGTGGAATCCATGCCGTCAATGGCCGGGGGTGTTTCGCTCTGAACGTTCTCCCAGAAGCTTTCCTCCGCCTCTTTCAGGGCTTCCAGCTCTGCTTCGTCCCGCTCGATGACGAACACCTTGAAGTCAATGCCCAGAACCAGAACCGCCAGATACCAGCGATCAAGGCCGGACACAAGAAGGTAATGGCAGCATTGCGCGTAGTAAGTAGCCGGGAACTCACCGTTCTTGAATTTGCTCAAGTGGAGCGCATTCGTGGTCTTGATCTCTAATCCCGCCCGTTCACCGATGACCAGCCGGTCGTAGTTGGCGTGGGCGTAGGGCATATCGTCCCGGAATACTGTGTAGTTCTCCCGGCGTACCTTTTTCCCGGTAGCTTCTGTGAACCGCTTTGCTACGTATTCCTCCAAGTCCGTGCCGAGGCGTACCGCCTCTTTCTGGGAAATATCCTCCGGGATGACCTTCCCGGTTTTCTCCGCCCACAGGGCATACGGTGACTTGTAGGGATTCAGCCCAAGAATGGCGGCGGCATCCGAACCACCAATGGTGGTAGAGCGTAGCGCTGTCCATTCCTCTTTGCTCATGGTCGCGGTCGGAATTTTCCGTATCATTCTTCATCCTCCTGCAACGGCTCAAACCGTTTTATAGCGATACCGCCTTTGTACGGATATGCCCGGTATTTTGTCCCGGGGGGAACAGTTCCGCCTAAGCTACCTATGCTGATATAAAAGCCCCCACCAACTTTGCTGATTTTTAATGTTCTACCAATTTTTTGCGGAATAAAAACGACGTAGTTCTCGCTTACTTTTATCCCAACAGTGTTTTCACCGTTCCAAAACTTTGCAGCAAGGGCGTTAATGTAGGCAGTGTGCCTCTTATCATTCGAGAAACTGACAGCCGGAACATTGATTCGATTGTACGGCCTAATGTAGATATCCTCGAATCTTTCTGATTCGCTGATGATGATTCTGTCCTCCATTATTCCTCCACCTCCGCAGCCTCGTTGAACTCCGTCATGGAATCGATGCAATCCAGACAGTAGACCTCATCATGCGCCGGGATATATACCAGTTTGCTGTCTGTGATGGGATATCCGCACCTGGCACACTTCGGGAGCACCGCTTCCCGCCAGTCAGCACCCGCCGCCAACTGTTCAGCCTGTCGCCACGGCTCCATGCTATCAAAAACGTCCATTGACTTTCCTTCCTTTATTTGATATACTGTGTAAATAGTAGAGTTTTTATATCGCTTGCCGTCCCCGGTGCTGTAACATCGGGGGCGGCTTTTTCTATCAAAGAACAACCACGACGTGCCCGCTCTGAATTTCGGATTCCAGTGCCTTTTCCAAGTATTTCTTCACCGTATTCCGGGCGGAAAGCTTCCACATGCCACCGTCGGCTTCAATGAAAGAAATGTTTCTTTCGTTGATACGAATGAGAAATTGAGATTCCGGCTGCTCAACCTCCTGGAACGTGCGGTAAGGCCGTAACTTGATAATGGGTCGGATGGACGCATTGGATTGAAGGTCGATGCCCTTCTTGGTGACAACGCTGGTAGCAACGCCATTGTCGTTGTACGTGACTTTGCTCCCAGTGGTGATATCGGATAGCAGTTTCAAGGCATACTCCGTATCCGCCGTGGGCTGGAATCTTGTGCGCAGAGCGATCAACGCCTCTTCAAACGGCAAGGATACCTTCTCATTCCAGCCGGGAACATCGGTCGCATTGGCAGTATACGGGTACTCGCGGTTATTACGCAGTTCCGCAGACGGGTGGGTGAAACACTTTACCGTTTTGTGATCGGGAATCGTGATGTAAACAGTGCTGTATCTCTGTACAGCTTCCGTTTTTACAAACGCAACCATGGCGTCGAGGCTGGAAAGCTGGATATTATCTACAATTTCCAGATCAGGCTTCACCTCGGCATAGCTACCTTCTGCGTCCGCAATGAAATCATGGTTCCCGGACGTGAACAGGTGTGGCGCACATAGTTCCTGAATTTTTTCGATTGCTTCTTTCAACATTGTTTTTTCCCTCCTATCAGGCCATTTTGATTATTTTCAGAGACGCGGGGGCTTCCTGCTCTTCTCCGTCCATGGACATCTGCCCCGGAACCTGGGGCACCATTTCGACAACTTGACACTCTCCAGTGCTGTCATCCCCAGCAACCCAAAGGGTTGTTCTCGCGGGCGTAGTAGGCGCAAGTGCTGATTTTACCGCAACGCTGACACCGATGTTCTGCCGATCATCGTCCGGTGTAAACTCGATTGTGAGCGTCAGCTTTCGTTTCTGCGTCGGTTTGGTGTTGGGGTCAAGGATATTATCAATGACTTTCGCCATCTCCAAATCCACGCGCTCCTGAAACGCGCCCCTTGCCATCTGCAAAATTGATTTTGGATCGTACATTAGAAATCCTCCTGTTTTTAAGATGTGTATCCTTTATCGCCCTCTGATGCACCGTCCGATACCGGCACCCATCAGGATGGCGCACACCCACATTGCGGGAACTGCCGCCCTGTCTGCCAGCAAATCGGCCTGCTGCCACCAGAAAAGCACCAGATTCAGCCCCGCATAGGGGCAAACACGGAAAACACATTCCTTGATATTGAATGGCTTCCGGTTCTCCGGAACCGGCTCCCACCGGGCGTCCATGGGCTTATTTCTGCTTGCCATATCGTTCACCTCCTGTCATGGTTTTTGTGGACCACATCGAAAAGCTCCACGTTCTCATCGTCAAACGCCTTGCGTTCCTTCGTTTCCATGCCCAAGGATTCCCTCAACTCGACGTTTTCCTCCCGCAAGCGGCGGAATATCTCCGCCATGGTGCGAAGCTGGGCAACCTCGTTCGGCATCATTTGGAGTTCTCCTTGTAGGGGCGAACCTCACTCGGATGAAGTATTTGTAAGAAGCCGTTCTTGTCAACCAAGCGGAAACATCCGTCGTCCTGCTGGATATTTACCAGCGTAACAATGTCACCGATGTCGAAACCGTGGCCAAACCTACCGCCCTTTACCGTGACAACGAACTTATCCCCCACCTTCGGCTTGCTCTCTTTTGGCTTGTCCTCCTTGCGCTTCTTCTCAAACAGCCGCTCAACGGCGGCCCTTGCGCCCTCCGCTCTGCTGTAGGTATCCTTCGGATTGCACCGGGCTTCTGCGGTCTTCACGTCCCGCCCGCCACGTTTCAGCGTGGCCGTGGTAATCATTCCGTCAAAGCGGAGTCCCACGGTGCAGGGTTCCCGCTCAGGCTCTGCAAGGCCAGCGATCATGTTTTCGTACCAGCACCAATGCCCAAGAAAATCGTCGCGATCCTCCTCCATGCAATAGTAAACTCCTTCAGCGTTGATTCCGGATTTTATGATCGTCATGGTCTTTCCCAGATGCTTGTCCATATAAGGGTTCCAGCACCGCTGCGGCCTCTTGCTCACAATCCGCACCTTATCCCCAACTTTGTATTTCGCCATAAATAACTCCTTTCAAAAGTTCGGCATTCTGCCGTAGATTTCAAATCACTGCCATTCCCTTGCAAACGCCCTGATTTCTTTTTCCGAATACCCCAGTAGCCGGAGGATTACGCCCGGGTCGGGTTTCAGTGCCGCCACAAACCGGGACAGTGTTTTCAGCTGCATCTTTCCGGGGTCTTGCTTGTACACTCCGATAGTCACGTCTGCCGTGCCGACCGCCCGGGCAAGTGCGGCGTTGTTATTGCTCTGAACCCCCGCGTCGGGGCATCTGCGGTCAATCTCGCGCCAGAAATCCCGCTGGGCGTACAGGTCGGCATACTGCCGGATTCTAGGCATTTAAGCTCCCTCCTTGTCCTTGGGCTTGTCGGCCTCGGCCAGCTCCATACCAACGGCCAGACCGGCGGCGTAGGTTTCGGCCAGCCTTGCGGCGATTTCCCGCTTGTCCACCGGGATGCTGTTCAGAGCCTTTGCCGCGCTCTCAGCGCACCGTTTGATTTCATCAGGCATTTTCATTTCCTCCTTTACTGATTTTTTCTTTTGGTTCTTCCATGCTGAATACCAGCTCCCCGACGATCATGCCGCACCGGGCGACAAGCAAGAACACGAAAAAGCTGATTAAAATGTACGCCGTTGCTGCTCACCTCCTGTTGATTTATCCGGCGCACCCGCTTATAATGTTCATACCGGTCGGATGGCCGAGTACAAATAAGGAGGCACGTTTATGGATTTCAAAGTTTTGATATCGTGCGAGAAATGCAAGTGTTCTTTCGAGTTGCGTCCAGAGGCTTTCAAAAACCGGCCATCAATGGAATGCCCGAATTGCGGGCAGGCGTTTCCGGTTGACGTCTATGAGCAGCTGAAAGCCGGGGTCATTGCGCTGGGAAACGTTCCGGAATGTATTGAAACGGATACCGGAACAGCCCCAAACGGATCTTTGTTTACCGTGCGAGTAAAAAGCTATGGTATGATGCACGATTTGTTTGGAGCCAGCGAAAATTAAATAATCGCCTTTCGGAGACGGCTTTTCGCAATGGCCAGCAACATTTCTGCTTGTTGGAGCGAAAGGCCGTTTCCCATTAGAATCTTGCAAATTTCGTCCGGGATTCTCTTTCGCTTGTCTTCCGGAATGCTTATCAAAACTTTTTCCGGCTGACTGTCCTGCTCAACTTTTGCAATCACTTCTTCCATTGTCATTTTCTCACCTCCTTTTCAGTGCTGGGCGGGTTGCCCCGCCCTATTGAATCAGTTTTCACAATCGTGGTAGACTGCAAGCCATCCGTCACCCCGTACCACAAGGCCGTTGCGCTCGTAGTAGCGGTAAGCTGCTATGGCATCCGCAAAGGTCAACCCCTTGAAGAAGCGGCTGCACCCCATCAGGCGGCGAACAATGTCACGGCGGTTCGCTGTACCGAAAGTCATGATTCTTGCAATCTCTACCATTTCTGTTTCCTCCCGTTATCTGGTTTGCTAGGCTTGTTTGTGTGGCCTATTGTTCAATTCCTTTGAACTCATAAGGCAAAAAAATAATTGGGAATCTCAACGTCCCGAATATCGAGAACGTTACAGGCTTTTGCTATCTCAGTCTGCTTCCAGCCAACTTTTCCATTAAGTTTTAAGGAAATGGTGCGTTCGGACATTTCCATTCTTTCGGCAAACCTGCTCTGCGTACCGACCTTTTCAACAATGCGGCCTAGCAGTTTGGAATAATTGTACGGCATATTCTCACCTCACTTTCGGTTCAATTCTCTTGAACTGGCTTAAGTATACACCATCATTTCCCGTTTGTCAACTAGTTTGTTCAAAAAAATTGAATTATTTTTATTTGGCTCTTGAACTTTAGTTCAATGTGTGCTATTATTCAGTTACCGGAGGTGTAGCAAATGAAAAATAGTAGCACAAGTGAAAGATTAAAGCAGATCATGAACGAAAGGTCGCTTCGGCAAGTCGATATTCTTGAAGCTGCCAAACCTTTTTGCGAGAAATACGGTGTTAAACTGGCAAAAAACGATCTCAGCCAGTACGTAAGCGGGAAGGTTGAGCCGAGGCAGGAAAAGTTGACCATCCTCGGATTGGCACTGAATGTAAGCGAAACGTGGCTTATGGGATACGACGTTCGTAGAGAGCGCGACGAAAAAGAACAGCCCACCGTTCCCAGTGAGCTGTCCGAATTGGATAGTCAAATCATGGCGCTTGTCAAGGGTTTATCCGAAGAACACAAGCGGTTAATTCTTGCCCAGCTGAGAGGGCTTACAGAGGGGAGATAACCATTGAGCGGGTACCAGGGAATGGTCACGCGCTCATTCGGATGCTGCCAGTTCGAGAAGGAGGAACATAAGCTTTACCTTTTCTTCATCTGTCAGCAGTCTGGCGCGCTCTCCGATCTCCCTGTCTAATTCCTGCTCTGTCATCTCTTCGATAGGCTTCTTAATTTCTTCTTTCGCTTGCATGTTTTGTCCCTCCATTGTGTATTTATAAACGTTTGTTTGATTACGTAGCGTATAATAGCACGCCATGTGTCCAATAAACTGGACTAATTAGAAAAATGCACAAAAATTTTTCTTTTCGTTGAAATTATATGTCGAACGTGGTATTATTTTTAATGAAGATGACGATTAAACTTTGATTCAAGAAAATTTTTAAAAGTGGTTGACAAATCGTCCAACGGTGCGTATAATAACGGTGCGTCGAGGTTACCTCGTTACGCTGTTTATCAAACCTCTGGGCGAGGGCTTCCACCTTTCGGGAGACCCCAAACCCAGGGGTTTTATTTTTGGGAGGGATAGTCTTGAATAAAAAAGAAATACGAAAGACTGCTATTCTGGTAGACGGTGGATACTACAGGAAACGTGCCGTTGCGCTCTGGGGAAAGAAAAGTGCGCAAGATCGTGCAGATGAATTGTTTCGCTACTGTATGCTGCACATAACAGAACCAGACGAGCCAAGAGACTTGTACAGAATTTTCTATTACGACTGCCCAGGGATGACAAGGCAGCTTGTGCACCCCTTGACCGGAACGGTGACAGACTTTTCCGTCGGAACTGGGACGCAGTGGACGAAAGATTTTTTTGACTGCCTGGCATCGAAAAGGAAAGTGGCAATTCGCCGCGGAGAACTTGCCGAAAACCAGGCGGAGTACATTTTGAAAGCGCATGCTCTGAGTGATCTGCTAAGCGGGAAGAAAACTGTCTCAGATCTAACGGAGCGGGATTTTCGTTTGGACGTAAAGCAAAAGGGTGTCGATATGCGCATCGGCCTTGACGCAACGTCAATCGCGATGGGGAAGTACGCTAGTCAGATTGTTCTCATTGCCGGAGACAGCGACTTCCTGCCGGTCGCAAAGATTGCGCGCAGAAACGGTATTGATTTTATTTTAGACCCCATGAAGCAAATCCCAAAAGCAAATCTGCAAGAGCATGTGGATGGTTTGGAGACTTTCACGGATAAGATTTAAACTTCGCCCCGCCACCCGTGCCACAAGGTGACGGGGCTTTGCCGCCGGTAACGACGTGTGTCCCTTGCCGGTTGCAATATCACCATAGCATTTTCAGCATGGAAAAGTAAACCACACATTTGATTCAACCAGAATCAAATATGCATAATCCGGAATCAAATTTGAATTTAATAGGAGGGCGAATTATGGATTCAAATACAGGCCAAACATGCATCGAGGAAATGCAGCCGAATTTCGATGCCCTCCCGGAAAGGCTGAAAGACGAGAAATTCCGGAACCATCTGACGAATCAGCAGCTTTCCGACGTGTCCGGCGTTCCCATCGCCACAACAAGCCGGATTCTTTCCGGTGCCGTATCGAACCCTGGCTTTTTCCATATCGCCGCGCTGTGCGCCGCTATGGACGTGTCAATGGATTCCGTTGCAGGTGTTCACCAAAGCGGAGATCAGGCGGAAATAGACCAGCTCCGGCAGGAGATAGCATACAAGGACGAGATAATTGCCGAGAAGGACGCGGCGATAGACCGCCTACTGGACAGGAGCCGCATTATGGAGGCCGGTGTCGCGGCCAGAGATGACCGCATCAGCAAGCAAAATGCAGAAATAAAGAATGTCCGCAGCTCATACAAAATCCTTGTGTACGGGCTGTGCGGCGTTTGCATTACGCTGACATTTGTGTGGGTAATCTATGTGATTCTGGATAGCCGGGTGCCAGACCGTGGGCTGATACGTTCTGACGATGTTTCTCCGGTCGTGTGGGCAGGTGCGGCGGCTGTTATTGTACTGCTGTTCTGGCTTCTGCACTTCACTGTAAGCAAAATATCAAAAAAGAGGGATACGCTATGGGAAGAAAGAAAAAAGAGCCGGGGGTAAAACTCCCGGCTATTAAACAACTCCCGTCAGGGTCGTGGCGAACAAGAATCTATATTGACGGCCGCACAGTATCCATAACGAAGGACACCTACGACGAATGCGCCGCTGAGTACCTGGCACTGAAAAACGGAGTTATCGAAGCACAGGCCGGGGCATCTGGAAAGAACATCACGGTGGAAACAGCTGTAAAAAAATACATCGACAGCAAAAAAGGCTTCCTGTCTCCCTCCACAATCGCGGGGTATGAGAAATTCAAACGGGCTATGTTCCAGTCGATGATGAAGAAAAACATTTTCACCGTTTCTGACAGTCAATGGCAAGCAGCAATTCGCGCAGAACGTCAGGCGGGAAAATCCCCCAAATACATCAAAAACGGGTGGATGTTCTTTTCCGCCTGCATTGTTGCCGCAGGAGCGCCCCGCCCGGAGGTCATGCTTTACCCGGACGAGCATCACGAACGGGCATATCTCACGCCGGACGAAATAGATAAGTTTGTGGAAGCTATAAAGGGTCAGCCGGTGGAAATCCCTGCGCTGCTGTGCCTGTCCAGCCTCCGCCGGTCGGAAATGCTGGCCTTGACGTGGGATAACGTGGATTTGGATAACAACGTACTATATGTTCGCGGTGCAATCGTTCGCGGCTCGGACGGGATGGTGTCGAAGAAGCAAAACAAAACGGACAAATCCAGGCGGTCGGTGCCGATCATTCCGCCGTTGCGGGACGCTTTACTGAGAGAGCCAGAGCGGCAGGGGGCGGTTGTGCGCATGACCGGAGATTACGCCCTCACGCTGGTAAAGAAAGTCTGTCAGGCCGCTGGCGTTACAGTTGTTGATCTCCACGGGCTGCGGCACAGCTTCGCGTCATTGGCTTATCACCTGCAAATGCCGGAGATGATAGCGGCAAAAATCGGCGGCTGGAATGATCTGTCCACGATGCACAACATCTACACGCATCTGGCAGAAAAGGACATCGCGGACAAGTCGTGGCAGTTCTGCAACTACTTTTCCGATGAGGCAATAAAAGAACGCAATTTGACACGCCGTTTGACACAGAAATAGGTTTTCATTAGAATAGCAACAGCTTTACGGTTTTGCTACCGGGGTTCGATTCCCCTCGGCTCCACCATACTAAAAAAGCCCTAGAAACTTATTCTAGGGCTTTTTTATTGCTTTATTTCTGTTTCACGGAAGAACCTAAACATTTACGCCTAGAAAATATTCGAACGTCCGAGTTATTTCTTGACGCTTCCAAGCGCTTATTTGCGCCAAATTTGACACGCCATTTGACACGAAATTTGCCACGCTTACCGCTTGTACATCCCCTGTACCACTCCGACGTTCTCCGCCCGCTCAATATCCCGCTTGTGCAGGTACTCATAGACGGCCATCATGGCCGCAGGCGGTTCGCCCTTTTGCTTGCGGTATTCCTCGATGTGGGAAACAACGGCCTTGTGCAGGGCGTTCATGTGGTTCATTTCCTCGCCGCTCAGCCTGTAAAACAGGTCTGCCAGCTCCGGGTCGTCGTGCTTGTATTCCACGGCCAGTTCTGCGTAGGTGTGCGCGTCTTCCAGCTCGTCCTCAATGTGCTCCATCAGCAGTTTAATTTCTTTCATCTGATGCCCTCCTGAATGTACGCATACAGCGTATCAATGTCCTGTTTCCCCAGCTTGAGCGTAAGTCCGATTCCAGGGATTTTCACGGGCAGCGCCTCTGCCCCCATGTATGGCTTTGCGGCGTTGTACAGGGCGTCAACATCCACCGTGCCATGCTCCATATCGTAAACGCCCAGCGCCTTTACCATGGGGTGATCTGCGTACTGGGCAATAATCTTCGGGAAATTTGCGGTAAGCAGCCCCCCAGCCCCGGCAACCAGAACTCTGTCCCAGCCGGAAAGACTTGGAGCAATGCTTCTGTCAATGAATCTCGCAAGCCCTGCCTGCACGTTTTCCATAGGAATCATAAATTACCTCCTTGAAAGTATGGGGCGGCGGCTGCCGCCCCAATTGTCGGGAATCAACCGTTGCAGCACCCGCCGCACTTGGGCAGGGGGTTGTACAGCGTCTGTGCCGTGGTGCCGGTTCCGGTGGTCACGTCGGCAACCTGCTTCGGATAGAAGGTCGCGTTGGCGTAAGTCACGATGGAATTGTCAGCGCAGCAGCGCCGCTCTGCCTCGATCTTGATGTCCTTGGACAGTTCGGAACGAACGCATTCCACATCCTGACGAACCAGTGCAAAGCTGTCCTCAGTTCGCTGATTGTGTACAGCCTGATCGCACAGGGTCTTGCGAATGTCCTTCAACTGCCCGTCAATGTAGGCGTACATCTCAAGGGATTTCTGATCGTTGTAGGTATTTGCCTTCAACAGTGCGATTTCGGAATCCTTGGCAGCGAGCTGCTGCTCGCGATCCAGTTCATACCGACTCACGGGCATGTTCTCGCTGCACCCGCCCCAGCCGCAGCCAACCCCATAGGGCATGGCGGGCATAACGGGAGCAGTGGGAACGGCATTGCGGTTGCCGAGAGCCAGAGCGCCCAGACCGCCCGCAGCGTTCATCACGCCCAGCGCCAGACCGGCAATACCCGTGCCAAGACCGGCACCGGCTACGCCTTTGCTTGCATAATCCTTTTCTACTTCCATAGTTTAGAAGTCCTCCTTCAAAATATTAGGAGGTGGCCACCTTCTACCTATAGAATAACAAAAATCCCGACGGTAGAATCATCATCTACTCGTCGGGATTTCGTCAATAAATCGTCAATAAATCGTCAATAAATCGTCACGCAGAATCAGAATTTCAGATTTTCAGGGAGCTTGTCACTGTACTTTCTGCACAATTCGTATTCTATCCGCAACTTTTTAACCGTTCTTGTGATAGTGGCTTGGGACACACAAAACTTGTGGCACTGTTTTGTCTGGCTCCATCCGGCAGCTCGGGTGCGGATGATCTTTTCCTCCAACGGCGTAAGAATCGCCAGGGAACAGAATTCATCCAGAATCACCCGATTCCACGGGACTTTATCCACTTATCACATCAGTCCTCCTTTGGGGAACTGTAAGTTCTTGCCTGCTTACTATCGGAGATACCGGCGGTGGTGGGGTCGTTCACAACGCCCAGGATCACCAGCAGGGCAAACACGGCGTTCACCACGGCCAGAAGCTTGTCGCCGATCTCTCCCAAGTCCAGCGTAAAGCCGAACAGGGCAGCTACCGTCTGCACCAGCAGAAGCAGCGCGGGAATCGCGGCCAGCCAGAAGTTTTTGTTTTTGACACGTACAATCCAGTTAATCATTTTGTTTTCCTCCTTAAAAATCAGCCCAGCCCAAGCCGGGCAAGAATAAACCCTACGACAGCGGCCACAACGATGTAGATGACCTTTTCCACAACGCCCTTCCACCGCTTGCCGGGTTCGGCTTTCAGCTCCTGCACGTCCGCACAAAGGCCGTCAACCTTAACCCCGGTAACTTCCACACGTTCAGCCATCACCGCAACAGACGTTGCCAGCGTGTTCAGCGCTTCCGTCTGCTTTTCCAGCGCATCAAGCCGGTGAGAGTTGGATTTTCCCCGCTGCTCTACAGCGGAAATCCACTTAGTGATCTCAGCTTCTTCCATTGGCATCTCCTTCCTTATCCTTTCCACCGGGCATAGCCCTGCCGGGTGTCCACGTGAATCCCCCAGTCGTAAAGCCCGATGCCGCCAGTGCGCCCCATGACATCCTCCGCCACGGCTTTCATCTGCGCCGGACTTGCTGCGCTGTGCAGATCCGCCGCCAGCCCATACAAATGCTGGGAGTTGGCAACACCACCAACCTCCGCGTTGTGCGCCGCGCACCGCACGCCGGAACCGCCGCCGTCCACAATGGAAATCGGGATACCAAGCCGCCGTCTGATTTCGTCCACAGTGCGTACCATGGACTCCTGCGGCTCTACCGGGAATCCGCCGCAGCGGCCGCAGGGGCACCGGAATTCCTTCCGGGTGAAGTACCGGATATCATCCCAGAACGTCCCCGTCTTCGGTGCGTCGCTGCTCTCCGGTTTCTCCACCTTTACCGCCGTCCCGGCGATAGCACCGATGAGCATTTTCTGAGTAGCCGCACCCGGTATCCCGTCCACGGTAAGCCCATAGTCCGCCTGAAACGCCCGGATAGCCCCTTGGGTGTTCCTGCCGTCGGCTCCGTCAATCGCGCCAGGAGAATAGCCCAGATAGGTCAGAAGGCACTGAATTTGCTTTACCGTCACTCAATCACCACCCCGTACTTTGCCAGAATGACAATGATGTCCTCGGTTAGGATCTTTTTCAACTGACCGGGAGGCAGCTTGGCGATACTCGCGGCGATGGCGCGCATATCCTGCTCTCCATCCTCAGCGGCACGGATTTCCACCAGCCGCTTTTTGGCTCCGTTACTCCACTTCATCCGGCTTCACCTCCAAAATGGTCAGGGCGTTCTGCATGTCCGCGCCCTCGGCCTTCATTTCCGCGATTTTCGCAAGGATTCTCTGCTTCCGTTCTTCAATGGTCATGTGGTCACCCCCAGCGCAACTTCGATTTCAGACAAGGCGGCTTCGTATTCGGCGTTCGTTTTCAGCGCTTCTTCCAACGGGGTGAGGATTTCCACCCCGCCCCGATAGAATTTACCATTGCTGTAGGTATCGCCGATTCCTACCGGACGGTCTGCGGGGTTGATGATGGTATCCGTTTCAGGTTCAGAATCGGAACACCATAACATATTGGCCACGGTGCCGTTTTCAATCAGTGCCATACTCTTAGCCATCATGTGCCTCCTTGCAGCCAGAGCCGCCTACAATAGCGGGCTGGGGCTTAGATCCACCAGTGCCTTGGCTGGAAACGTACCGATCTTGGGCAGTCCCTCCACCACTACCGGCGAACCAGTTGTATCCGGTCGTGTGACTAGATTTAATAAACAGATTACCCTCGGAGTTTACCGTGCCTGAAATCATTATGCAGCCTCCCCTCTGTGATTGCGGATGATTGCGATGCCGGAACCGCCAGCGGCTGGCATGTATCCGCCACCACCACCGCCACCAGTGTTCGTTTCTCCCGGTGTTGCAGCTGTATCAACTCCATCGTCCGCACCTCCGTTTCCTCCTCCACCGGCACCTCCGGCAACAGCGGCAGCGCCACCTGTGCTTCCACCGGCGCCTCCGCCAGAGTAAAGCTTGTTTGCGGATTCGCCAAATTCCCGTGTTGTTGTTTTTTGCCCCTTCCCTACTGTTGCGCTGTTTCCTTTTCCACGGAATCCATCAGAGCCGTCAGAGCCTCCGCGTCCACCTACGCCCATACTGCCGTCGCCTCTGGTTCCGCCGCCGGAGCCTCCATCCGCACCATTTACCGTGGTTGTCGAATTTGACTTCCCACCTTCGACACTTTCATTAAATGCTGAGCTGGTTCCGCCGCCTTTCGTAGGTTTTCCGCCCGCCCCAACAGCAATTTGATAAGCCACTCCGACGAGAACCTGCACCGCACGCACGGTTTTTGTGTAGCCACCACCACCACCTCCGGCACCACTATTGGTGCCGCAAGCGCCACCGCCCCCGCCAACGAGGAAGACGTCTAATTGGCCATTCCAACCATTTAACTTTGTAACCGTGAAGATACCAGAGGTTAAAAATCTAATCTTCCAGTTGTCCTTCCAACTTGCAAAATCCGAAATAGGATTATCGCTGTCATCCACGATTGCGTAGTCGCCGGTGTAGGTAAACTCCGGGGTAATTCGATATACGATCGTTACGTACTCTACGGTCAGACGGGTAATGGCAACGTCCTGAGTTGCGCTGTCTCCGCCCTTCGTGGATGTAATCGTCCACGTACCCAGGTCAAGCCCGCCGAATGTCCAGACACCATTTTTCTCAGTGGCCGTCTTCGTGGTAGACCCCATTTTGCAGGTTACAGTGGAGCCTGTAGGGGCGGTCACAATTATTGTCGATTTGTTGGGGCTACCGCCGCTGGCACCAAATCCATATAAAGGCACTGCAATGCTCATACGTACACCTCCACCGCAATCGGAATGTCCACCGTGGGCTTGTCCTCAAGGCAGGTGAACGTCAGCACGTTGTCCGACCGGGAAGCGAAGCTAACCATGCCGCAGGCCTCTTTCAGCGCGATGTTGGTGGCCGTGTCGCTTCCGTACACCGGATAGGCCATAGCTTGCTTTGCGTCCGTCAGGCCTGTGATGGTCACAGGCTGGACATACGGCGCACTGCCAGTCCACCCGGCAACGGTCAGTGTTGCGGAGACGGAAACTGTTTTGACACTGGCAATCGCCAAATCAACGTAGTATTTATGGACTGCGTCATCGCCTGATATCGGGTCGGACAGACCCATAATCCGATGCCCGGTCATGTTTATGGTTCCGTTCACGAAGATGTCCCCGGTCACTTCTCCGCCCGATGCCGCCAATGCGCCAACATCGGAAGCGGATAAATTGACGTTACCGCTGGAATTCGGGGATACACCGCAAACGGTGGATACCGCACCTGTTCCGTCAATGCCCATACGGGAGACGGAGTAGGAGGTCACAGGGCTGCCGGTGTTGAAGGTCAGCACCGTCCGTGTCCACAGGTATTTGCCCTGGGGGACGTTGGGGATTTCCGACTGCCACGAGCCGGAGGGGACGATGGTGCCGGAATCGGAAACCATGTAGGTGGTGCTGCGCTGAACCAGGACAGCGGGGGCTCCGGTGTCGCCTTTTTCACCCTTTATTTTGAACCACAGGTACTGTTGCCAATCCGTTGGAGCGGTTTCAGCGAAACCGCTGTAGAAGCCCATCCAATCATCCGGCAATATGCCGAAATCATGAGATGCCGCCGTGGGTTCCTGTGAAGCGTAGCGGACCCAAACTTGTGGGGTATCGCCTTTGTCCCCCTTTGCACCGTTTTTAACTACGAATGTGCTAGTTGTGCCGTCTGAGTATTTGATTTCATACGTAACGTTCAACCCGCTGGTGGACTTCGGTGAAATGTCAGAAATGCCTTTGCCGTTTGTCACGGCGAAGTCGAACACGGTGGTGTCGGCAAAGGTTATCCTATACGTGTCCGTCAGTCCGCTTGTAGATAGCGGTACAACGGACTGGATGCCACCGTGGCCGTCAGCGGCGGCGGTCAGCCAGTTCAGCAGAATTTGTCCCGTCAGCTTCTTTGCCGCGCTGTCCTGTTCCAGGACGAAAAGGTCAGCAGGTTTTATCTGTTCCGCTGCAATCAGCTCGGATATTGCTTTATCTGCCACGCTTCTTTACCCCCTTATTCCATATAGCAACGCTTTCTGCCGATGTTTTTGCGGGAGCGCGATCTGTACTGACGTATACGGTTCGCCCGCATATGGGGCATTCCAGCGCTACGAGGTATCTACCGTCTGCGTGCGCGATTGGGATTTCCCCGCAGCACCTCTTAATTAATACTTCCATCAGGCGGTACCTCCTGTTCAGTCTCTTTTTCGGGCGCAGGAGGCGCGGACAGTGCCTGAATCACTTCTTCAATGGCCTGCATACTGCCCAGCATCCTGTCCCAGTTCTCCCGACCTGCGACCTGAACGCCCTCGAGGGTATTCAGGACTGCCCTAAGTTTCTTCATTACAGAGTTCATTTTTACTCCTTTCCCAGCACCACACGCACCGCGCCGGTTTCCGGTACGATAGCGATTATCTTCGTATATTGGGCGGCGTACTGCCCTTCCCACCACATTTGCACCGTCTCAGCGGGATTTGCAAATACCGTGGCAATCGTCGCCAGGGATTCCCCGAGAATACGGATGTTTATCTGCCCCGCCTGGGGGAATGGGTTGAAGTAGTCGCAGTCGAATTCTTTGCCTGTTGCGGTTTTCAGTTTTTCCATACTTAAGCCCTCACTAATACAGTTTGTGATAATCCGTTTCCGTCCTTGATTGTTCGCCAAGCCACCTCTTTGTCTTTGAAATAGAAGCTCGACGCGAATAGTACGGACGTATCAACGTAGCTTGCGGTATTCCACCCATTGAACACACCATTTGCAAAATCCGCATATCCAAGGGAGGTGTTGATACCGCCGGATACTGCGTAATTGCCGATAGAACCGCCATATATCTGCCCGCCGTAGCCGCCTGAGATACTGCCGGAAGTAATGCCGCCGCCGTTGAAATAGCCATCGTCGCCGCCATAGTCAATTCTTCCGGCGCTGACGCTTCCCCGGAAATAGCCATTCTCAGCGTACAGATTCCCGGTCGGCGTAATCTGCACGCCGTTAGCCTCAGAGCCGCACTGAATGCCGTTGACACCAATGTAAATACCCCGGCTGTTGGTGCCGTTCCAGACCTGATTGTTATAGCTCAGGTAGTCGGATTGAATGTCAAAACCGCCGATTTTTCCGCTTAAGGCGGTGATCTTTCCACGGACTTCCGCGCCGGACTTGGTGATCTGGAACACCGTAGTATTGTTAGCCTTGATCGTCCAGGAATCGTCAAGCAGCTCCCAGCCGAAGGACGAACTACTACCGCCGGTTTTGGTCACCCGCGCGGAGATCTGGTCGCTCTGAATGTCCAGCCGCGAGGTGAGTTCATCTCCCTGCTCGATACGGGCAGAGACTTCGGCGGAAATCTGGTCGGCCTGAATTTTCAGTTGTGCCCGGGTTTCTATAAACTGACGTTCTACCTTACGTGCTTCGTGGGATTTATAGGGAACGGATTCGTCGATTTCCTCAGAGCCGGGGGCGGAAACATCCGCGCGTATCATTTTCCCGTAGGACTTTGACACGCTGTAAATGCCGCCATAGGTTCTCTCAACCTGAACCGCGTCTCCAATCTCCGCCGCTGGGTCTAAGATTGCGCCTGTAGCCGTATACGTCTGGTAGGAATAGCCGTTGATTCTGGCCAACATATCGTTTGCCATTTTCTGAGTTCCGAAAGGGTTTTCGGAGATCAGTTCCTTGCCGCTGTCTGTACCCGCCGTATACTCCACGCCGTCAGCAACCTTCAACGTGACGCGGCTGTACGCGCTGAGTGGGTCTGATATTTTCAGGCTGTCGGCGGCAGACCCGATGATAAACTTATCAAACAAGGATTCTGACACCTCCAAACGTGATCGCTCTGTTATCGCTTCCGCCAACAATCAGATAGTTGGTTTCCTTCGGAAGCCCCGTGAGCGTGACCAGCATCAATTCTCCGGTGGCCGTCATAGCCCAGGAGCCGGTGTACATTGCGCCGATGTAGCCAATGACCTCACGGCAGCTGTACCCGGCAGGGTACGGGATTTCGTAACCAGATGTCACGATTTGATATACCCGGCTATCCAGCGAGATGCCGACTGCATCGGAAATCTCTTTCAGAACTTCAATGTCCTTTGCAGGCCAGTTAAGAGAGGATTCTGCCGGGTAATCTTCTTCCAGAAGAAGCATTCCGTCGTATCCGTGGAGCGTTAGCTTTGTCCGGTCACCGATCTCTCCTTCGCTCCGTTTGTCAATGTAATACTTTCCTTGTGGCAGCCATTCAGAGGCGGCATTCTCATTTGCAGCTCTGATATATGGCCGAAGAAGCGCACGTTTGGGGATATCACCATAGGGATGAATCATTTCAACGTTAATCTCACCGGCGCAGGTTTTTCCAACGTCAGGAGAATCGGAAAGAAGCGGTTGCTTCTGCTCCATGGATATCAGCAGCTCTTCACCGTAGCCGGTTTCGGCGCCACCGCTATCTACCAGAATGCGCACTCCGCCGAACGTGATTGCGCTTCCGCTTTTGTCAATTAGCTTTCCGGTATCACCGATGCAGAGGCGGTTTTCAAACCAGTGGTTGCCAGCTACAATGTCCCGGTATTCCTGTGATACGTTCTGCATAAGCGCCCGTCACCTCTCAATCAGGGGAAAGGTAATGCCGCTCCACCAATCGTCTTCCGGCTTCTCTATCAGGAAAGATGCAGGGTTATTGTTGGAGTACATGGTCACATTGTTGCGGTACCCGCTCATAGGGTCGTAGTAGTCCACGGTCACATATTCCGGGAGAATGGTATGCAACACGGTCATAGCTTCCTCAGCCTTTAGCGGGCGGCAGGTGATGTCCAGACGGATTTTGGTTGTCACCCGGCCACGCTGCATTGTTCCGTCCATTGTGCGCCCGGAATTGGGTGCGTCAATGTCGTTGCGCTGCCACTTTACGCCCTGTTTGGCGATGAACGGCATGAAGTCCACGCCGTTTATCTTGAGCATCATCTTCATGCCGTTTTCACTCCTTTCGTTTATCCATACATTCTTGCGTTCCTGCGCTGAGCATCCCGGACAGCCCGGTCGAAGTCATATCCGCCGCCACCTCCGTTGTCCTGATTGCGCATTTCCGCGATAATCTGCTGAGCGACAGCGTACAGAGCGTTGATAAGGTCTTCGTTTCCTTCACGGGTGGCCGTTGCGATGCCCTCAACGATCTGGTCATTGTTGGCAACCGCTGTCCGTCTGCCAATAGAGCCAACCATTTCTGCCCCGGCTTCGCGGGCTATAAAGAGTTGGCCTTGGTCTACGAAGCCGCCGTTGGCAAGCATCGGAATTTGAGGAACGCTGATTTCCCGGAGCCCGGAGAACGGGGTAAATCCTGCAATGCTGAATCCTCGGATACTGCGGAGAATGCTATTGATTCCGCCGAATGCGTATCTGATTGCCGAGTTAAGTCCGGAAAGAACGCCGTTTATGATTCCTTTGAAAAATCCGACTACTTCCCCAAATATAACCGTTATATCTGTCCACAAATCCGTGAAAAATCCAACAATCGGGCGAATGACGTTTGCGTCAAACCAGGCTGCAATTCCAGAGAAAACAGTGCTGATTTTATTCCACGATTTTATGGCCCAGGAAGATATGCCATCCCAAAGGCCGGAGAAGAACGAGGCGACAGGCTGGATAACATTTGTGTCAAACCAGTCAGAAACGATGCCCCAAACAATCTTGATGGTTTCCCACGTTCCGCTCACAAGCACTCCGATGTTATAGAAGACATCCTCAAATGTCTGGCTTACACTTTTCCACAGATCAGAGAACCATGTAACAGCTGGTGAAAACGTTTTAACAATGCCATCCCAAAGTCCGGAGAAGAATCCGGATATTGGTTGCACAACGTTTATATTGAACCATTCCGCAACGGGGGCAAAGAAAGCGCAGATTTCATCCCATTTCTGGTAAATCAGAATACCAAGGTCTGTCAGTGCGCCTACTGCTAGGCCAATCAATGCGCCTATTCCGGTGCCAATCGGGCCTCCTAGGGAGCCAATAATGGCACCGATTCCAGCGCCCGCCATTGTTGCCCCGGCAGGAACCAGCAATCCATTCAAGATATTCAGGCCATTCATGATTGCGTCGTATACTCCGGTAACGAACATAGGGATTCCCGCAACAATTCCACCGATGGCTGCCCCAATAAGCCCTGTGCTTATCGTTCCACCACCAGCTGTGATTGCCTTTGCCACGGCGCTTTCCCCAAACGCTTTTGCTATAAACTGCCCAATGCCCTTCCCCAAAAGTCCGGCGCCAGCTGTTCCAGTAAGGCCGCCAAGAATGATTTCCCCGAAATTGAAACTGTTAAGCTTTTTCTCGATAGCATCTTTGATGCCGCTAAACTCGATTGTAAATCCTGTGGCGGTTAGAATCACGCCTGCGGAAATCGTAAGCGGAATGGAAAGGCCGTTTTTCCCAAGCGTTTTGAGCGCCATAATTCCGTTAAGGAAATTGTTTGACAGCTTCCATGCAAGTAGCGCAATTCCGATTGTGGCAATAAGCTCCAGGATCTCTTTCAGATTGTCCTTAACAAAGGAAACAATCGGCTCCAGTTTCTTTTTCCACTCGTCAATCTGCGTGGTTACTGCATTTTTCAGGAAATCATACCCCCGCAAGCCTAAGCCAAGGTCTCCACCACCTACACCGGCTCCGCTTCCACTGCCGCCCTGATTCTGGTCAGGAAGAACGTTCAGTTCATCAAAACCGGCAAGATAGCGCTTCAACTCCTTCGCCGAACCGGCGGCACTGCCCATGTTGTCGGCAATGTCTCCGCTTCCGGACGCTGCGTTCCCAAACGAAGAACCCCATTCAGGGTCTTGAATCGTCACATCAAACAGGGCGGCAATGGCCGCTATGATTTCCTGCAAGGCGCTTGCCACGGCAATAGCAATTGGCAGAACCTTCGTCAGAATCGGGATAAAGATGTTTCCCACGGCACGTGCGGCTTGTTCCAGCTCCGCCCGTAGTACCCGCAGCATGTTTGCCGGATTTTCCAGCGTCCGCGCCATATCACCTTGCACCTGCGTTACCTGCGTCATCATGGCGTAGTACCGCAGCTGGGATTTCTCCGCCTGCGTCATGCTGGAAACGCTCTTGTCAATTCCAAGATTCAAGCGTTCCTGCTCCAAACGGGCTACAGATAGATCGTAACCCAACCGCCGCAGAGGTTCGAGTTCTCCGGAAATGCCGGACTGAACCTTCTGCATTGCCGATTCAAAATCGATATTATAGAAGGAGGCAAGGTCATAGCCCAACTGCGTCAGATTCTTGGACATGAACGCGGCCTTGTCACCAGCCACACCGAAACCTGTGATAATGGTGTTAAAGACGCCCTGATTCCGCATCCATTCAGCGGGGTCAATGCCCATTACCTCAGAAACCTTCTGGGCGTAGTTATAGGCTTCCTCGGCGTACTTCCCCATTGAAACGGTGAACAGATTCAAGTCCTCCGTATACTGGGACGATTTTGCAATTGCGATACCCAGGAGCTTTGCCGCCGCCCGGTATATGGCCGCAAAGCTGATTGCTTTGAGCGCACTGTTCCAAGCATTTGTGCTTGTGGTTGCCCGCCTTACCGTACCGTTGTACTGCTCCGTCGATGTAATCAGCCTTTGAATTCTGCTTGGAAATGCCGAAAACCCGGAGGAAACCTTGTTCATTTCATCCGCAAATGGCTTCATGGCCGAAGCCAAGTCTTTCATCTGCTGAGTGAACTTGCCAATGTCCGCTTTCTCAAGCTCCTGGATGACCTCTGGCAGCTTTTTCAGCTGGTTAATGAAGGAAGTCATATTAGACCGGCCAAGCTCGGACAGAGGCTGCAATCCGGACGCCAGACTCCGCAGTTTTTCTCCGGGGGTGTCCGGCAGATTGGTGATTGCTTGATTGATAGCCGCCAGCTGGTTTCCAATGGACGCGGAAATTTTCAGGCTATCCGTCTGGCCTTTCAGATTGCTCAGGGAGCTGCTAATGCGGTTTATCTTGTTCGCAAAATCGCCGGTATTCATGTTGTTCACGGCATTCTTGATCTGCGAAATTCCCGCTGCAACCTTGGAAAGGGCAGTTGTGGAACCGCTGATCGATGTTTTTAGCTCTGTCAACTTTTTTGCCAGAACCTCCACCCCTGCGGATGCCGCGGCACTGTCATTCACAATCTGAAACTCAATGCCCTGCATTTCCACATTGTCAGCCATTCCCTTCACCGCCCTTCTTCTCAAATTTCTTGTTGATGGATACCATAAACATCTCCATCATGGCTTTCGCCTTTTTGTCGCTCTTTTCCTGCTGGGTCAGCTGCTTTTCTCCACTATCCGCCGCTTTCCGCTGCCCAGTGTGCAGCTCAAAGGGCTGCTCCCGGTAGGGAACCGGCTTCGGAGGCTTCTTGCTGAAACTGAACCGCAGAACCGGGGCGGCATCCAGAAGGGCTTCATAGTAATAAGCCCCTTGCATCCACATATCCTGATTCTTCAAGTCCCGTTTGATCTTGTCAGCCTCCCGGTAGGCTTTCACCAGTTCCACGTCCTGATTCCAGAACTGGTCATAGGTCATGCCGATTGCAAGATAATAGGGAAATACCTTTTTGAAGATTTCTGTGTAAGCGTAAGAGGGGGTAGGGGTCTCCCCACCCCCTCCGTTTTCGGAAAGAAGTTCGCTTACTCTACTGCTTCCCAGCCGGGGTTTCCCTCGTTTTCCTCTTCATCATCGGAAAGCAGGGTGTACACGGCCTCGGAGTACATTTCCGCCAGAACCTTCACAAGGCCGGACTTGTTGCTCAGGCCGTCGTAAATCTTGTTGATGGTAGCAACCTTGGTGTTGGGGTGATTCGCCGCGAAAGCGCCGCTGAACAGCATGGGAATCATGGTAGCGGGCTTGTCGCCAAGCTCATTGATGGAGAACCCGGTCTTCTCCATTGCGGAAACCGTGGAGCGTGTGAACTCCAAACTGTACTTCTTGCCGTTGTAGGGAATGCAGATTTTCTTAGCCATCGCTAATCCTCCTTAAAAATGTGTGGTCTGTGTTTTGGCTCAGGTCGCGTCGTCCAGCTCAATGGGCGTGGACGGGGCAATGGAAATGTTCAGGTCTACAACCTCGTTGACGCCGCCACCGGTGGCGTAGGCGGTCAGCTGACCGTCAAATTTGAACTTACCGTCGCTGCCGGTGGGGGTCAGGGTACCGCCAGTCTCTTCGCCGCCGAACCACACGGCGTAGCTCTCGGTCTTTCCAGCCAGCGCTTGCAGCGCTTTGTAGTCAGTCAGAGTGTAGTTCGCGGTGAACGCCAGCGCGTCCAGAGACTGGATACCGGCGATGTAGGTCTGCATTTTGTCAGACAGGGTAGTGGTTTCCAGCATCTCCGGATCGCCGCCCAGATCAGGGAATTCCTTGATGTCAATGAGCTTTTCGTAGTTGTTGCCGGTGCTTCCCTTTTTCATGAGGAAAACTTTATACGTGCTTATGGCCATGTTTAATCATCCTTTCGTTGTAATAAAAACGGGCTGCCTCCTGTGAAGCAGCCCTTCGGCTCTCTTTCCGCCCTTACGGAAAGGTAAAGCATATTTACCTGCGGTAAATTGTTCCGCCGTCCGTCTCCGCCCGATACCGGGCTACCAGACGGTAAATCGTCCCGTTTTCCATATTCGGAACAGGGGACAACGAAATTCGCGTGAAATTCCGTTTGTAGAGCATTTCGTCTATAACGCCCATAATCTCCCGGCATACGCTTTTCTTGCTTCCTGCCTTGTCGGAGTAGACATTAACCTCGTACATCAGCGTGGAAAACTTTTCCCGGTCGCTGCTGTCCAGCCTGTTCGCGGACATATAATTGTCCTGCTCTACGATGCTTACATAGGGGAATTTTGGAGGAGCGTTCACATATTCGCCGGATACCGCAATGCCCTTGAAGCGCTTTCGCAGAGCCTCGGCAATGGGGGTATAGATCAGCTTTTCAATATCAATCAAGCCCTGAACACCTCCATAACGATTCTCGGAAGCTCCTGCTCAATCGCTTTTCTCGCCTCATACATGGGCATTGCAGGAGGATTTCCGTATGTGTGGCCGCCGCCCTTGTCTTTGGGCAGATACCAGCCTTTGGGGTCGTCCCAATGACCTTTCCCGTCCGGGTAGGTGCCAGCCCCCATGCCAAACTCCGACGCTTCCGGGTGTCCGGTTCCGTAGGTGATACCGGCTCCAAATTCAATGAAAAGGACGGATTCCCCATCGGCCTTTACGGCGTAACCATTCGGGATTGCCACGACGGACACGGTTGCATCACTCATCCCGGTGTAAACAGCCCGTGAGAACCGGATGGAAGCCACAGAAGCGCCCAGCATTGCCAGCCTTTCGGCCAGTTCCTTTGCCTTGTCCTTCTGCCAGCGTTTGTATTCCTTCAATTCGTCCCGAATCTTCTGAATGCCGGAAACCGACAGCGGAACCACAATTTTCTTGTAGCTCACGACACGCTCACCTTCGTAACGGCGATGGACACTGAGTTCAGAGACTTTGCCACCCGTCTGACCATGTAGTCATACAGGGGCTTCCCATCCTCGTCATACACAGGCTCCTTGTCCAGAAACAGCACGGTATTCTCGTCAACGGGGCAGGTCATGTCATCCGTAACGATGACCTTGTCATACCCGGCAAGATTGCCGAACTGCTCCACCTGAGAAGCCCCGGTCGCAGCGGATACGTTGGCGCGGAAGGAAACGGCAGGTTTGTACACAACAGTTTCCTCGCCGGTTTCGTTGCCGTCTTCGTCGGTAACAGGCACTTTCCGGTCGTACAGCAGATACCAGAAGCTTTGCTTGTTTCGCTCCATGATTCTCATACTGTCACCTCACAGGACCCCAGCCATGGGGACGATCTGTCGCATCATGGATTCCGGAACGTCCCCGTTCTCGTAGGAACGGGAAATGCCATTCTCGCTGTGAGACAGCTCCCCCTCGCCGCCCCGCTTGTTCAGGAGATACGTAGCAATCTCCACCTGTAGATAGCTGTACTGCTCCGGAACCTCCATGATAGAAGGGTCAAACGGGTATGCCCTGCGGCAAATCTTGCTTGCCGCAATGCCAAGGTAGGCAGAAACCGTGCTTTCGTCGGTTTCATTCGCCATGGCTTTTACCAATGCGTTTTTTTCGGCTTCCTGCACGGTTTCTTACCTCCTTTCATTCTACGGGTTCTCCCGCCTTCTTGCGTGGTTTCTTGATAACTGGAATAGGATTATTCTCCGATAAACCAAACTTGGTGATAACTTCCTCGCGGGTGAGCGGTACGGGGTCGTTGAGGGTATCAACGGCTACCGTTCCCATCACCACAGAAGTGCTCTCCAGTTCGCGCCGGGTAATCACCTTGTCCTTTGCGGTAAAGCCCACGTTGCGAAAGTGATCTCCCTCGCGCACATACACTTTCCCGTCAGAAACATAGAACATGGTGAACCTCCTTAGCCGTTGGTGATAATCTTCGCCAGCGCAATGGTCTTCGGGTCGGCCACGATAGACCAGTTGGCAGATGCCGCAAGCTGTGCATCCGTAGGAGAAGCGGTATAGCCGGAAGTGGGCTTGGTAAAGCTGAAACCGTTGGGGTGCATGGTTTCACGGATGCGGGTCACCAGCGCGTCATAGCCGCCGCCCTTGAGCGCGTCACGGGTCAGTTCGGAAGGAACCTTCACGGGAGCGGGGGCGTACTGAATTGCGCCAAGGCCGAGGACGTAGGTTGTGTAGGTGGCCGCTTTCGCACTTTCTCCGCTGGTAGCGGCGGTGGTGGGGCAGCTGTCATCTACGACAACAGTCATGCCATTCACGGTGCCAATGCGGAGGGGGCGCTCAACGCCGTTGGCGTCGGTGTATTTCAGGAAGTCCAGCAGCTTCAGGCCAGCCATATTGGTGGCGACCTTACTGTGCATGAACACCAGCCGGAAAGCGTCCTGATTGTCGCCCACGGCCTTCTGGATAGCGTCACCGATGGTGGTAGCGCCCATCTTGTTTGCGTCCGCAACAGTGGTGGACGCGGAAGACAGGTCAGTGATGTGGTTCGCCCAACCGGCAAACTCGCCGCTTCCGGTCACGCCGAAGACCGCATTCAGGATTTTCAGCATGATGGACTGGCGCTGCTTCTGCCAATACTTGGACACCTGAGACACGATCTGCTGCATGGGGTCGGCACCGCTGTTGTAATCAACGATGAAGTCCTTCTCCTTCCAGCCGTGGGCGCGGCCAAACACGATGCCATTCTGAGCGCTGCCTTCGGGGTCGGTCAGGGTGATGTCGGTTGCGCCATCGTAGTTCTCAGGAGTTCCGCCGATGACCTTGTAGAAGGGCAGGGTGTAGAAGTCAGAACCGTTGGCGATCAGCCGTGCCAGCTCTGCGTTCGGGGCGACAGCACCGCTCTCAAACATCGCGGTCAGGGTGGGGTCTTTCGCATTTGCCCAGTTGTAGTTAAACAGCTCGGGGTCAAACGGAAAGCCAAGATAAGTAGCCATAATGTTTTACCTCCATAATCATTTCAAAATTGTTTTCCAGTCAGGATTGTTCTTGATAAACTCCATCTGGGATTTGGTGTCGAGTTTCAGGAAATCCGCCTTGGTCATTGCGCCGCCGGGGTTTCCATCCGCACCTCTGGGCGTTCTTTTCAGCTTGTCCGCAATGACTTTTTGGGCGTATTTTTCCAAAAACGTCTGGTTGTTGGCAAAAACCGTAGCCATATCGCCGGATTCCATGGCTGCCGCAGTAGCGTCCGCAAGGGCTTCATCATAACCCTGAGCAACCAGCTTTGCTTTGTAACCGGCAACGGTTTTTTCCTTCCGCAGACCGGCCAGTTCCTTTTCCATGTTCTCCCACTTTTCGGCCTGCTCCTGTTGCTTCCTCTGCTCGTCAGTCAGAAGCGCGTTGTGCTTACGCTTCCATTCCGCAGCCTCGGAATTGGCCTTAGAAAGGGCGTTTTTCTGCTTTTCCAGCTCTGCGGCGTTGTCCTCGTACTCAAAACCCTCCAAAGCGGCAAGCTTCTGCTCCGGGGTCATGTCCGCATAACCTTCAATGAGATTTGTGTCGATTTTTGCCATAATTATTCCTCCTGCGTTTGGTGAGGCGGTTCCCTCCGCCGTGATCTCTGTTTTTTCGGGTTGTCTCCCGTCTGCGTTTTTGATAGAGCAGCTTCCCTGCTGCTGTTATGGAGGGCTGTACAGGCTTCGATCCTGTGACCTGCGGATTAACAGTCCACTGCTCTACCAACTGAGCTAACAACCCGTGTAACCCCGACTTACGGTGCCGGGGAACCGCTTTGCCCGTTTCCGGGTTTCATCGCCGATAGGGAGGCCATCGGCGATATATATGGCGCGAGGCCGATTTGAACGGCCTTCTGTGGGGGGAGAGGTGAACCCCATTCGCTGTCTGCCGCGCCTAATTTTAAGTTTCTGTTTGCCTTACCGCTTATCGATGCCGCAGTGTAAAAAAGGAGGGCTTCCAATACCATTTCTGGTATCAGAAGCCCTTCGGCTGTTCGCTGCTCCCTAGAGCAGTCACAAATTATACCATTTGGTGTGGCTCTTCCGCGAAAGGTGCGGCGCTCTTTGCCAAACAGTCAGTTAACCTTCTTGCGCCGAATCTCAATGACCACGATCTGGCCTTGTTCGACTTTGATTTCCGCCTGATTCCGGCGGTGGATGATTTCCTCAATCGCCCGAATTTCCTTCGCCGTCACTCTGACCGCCGGTCTGGTTTCCGCTTCCATCGCCGTTCCCTCCGTTCTGCGCGGCAAGCTTCGCCGCTTTTTTCTCCTGTTCCGCCATGTAATCCATGCTCATGCGGTAAGCAAGCTGCGGGTCGGAGAACATACCGCAATGGGTAAAGGCCAGCTCCGGTGCAATCTGTTTACACCCCAGCATGGTAACAAGCACACTGGCTTTCTGCGCGATATTCTCATAATTCCGCCGCGTGAACCGGATTTCCAGTGCCGAGAGTTTCAGGCTCAGATGTCCCATGTCCCGGCAGATACGCAGCACCAGCTTCAAAAATTCCTTTTCGGACTTCTTGAAAATCAGCTCCGTGTCCTTGGCTCTGGCTTCCGCTGCCGACCAGCCGTCCCGCATGATGACCGCTGATCCGGTGTCAGAGGTAGAAGTCCCTCCGTTCCGGTTGGGCATTCCACAGATGGTCAGCACCGTTTCATACATGCTGTCCACAAGGGTCTGCGTCTGGGTCTGATTCATTTCGGAGGTCAGATATTGAATCTCCGCTTTCAGTGTGGCGTCAATATCCCTGAACTTGATCGCGCCCTCGTCCCGCAGTTTCTTGTAGTCCTCACTGCTGATGTCAACATTGTGGAACAGCATCAGTGCTTGAACGAACTGCTCTACGCCGTCAATTCGGTTGCTCTCCGTCATGTTAATGGCGTCCAGCAGCGGAATCACGATTTCAAACGCCCCTAAACGAGCCATGTTTGCCGGGTACTCCACAATCGGGATTCCCAAAATCTGGTCTTCTGCGCGAATAACAGCCCATGTGTTCCAGACCTCGAAATACCTGGTTTCTGTCCAACAGGAGAAAACGAGCGTTCCGTCCTCTTTTAGAACATACCGTACGCCCATCATGGGCTTATGCCCAAGGCCAATAGAGTACACCACAAATGTGTATCTAGGGTCAAGAGTGAATATCTCAAAAGGAGCCTCGTCTTCCTCGGCATCCGCCAGAACGTCCGGCAAAGCCATTCGATAAGAGGTACCGCAAGTGAAGAACCAATCGGCAAGTTCCTTATCCTTTTCCGGCTTGTCTTCGGACAGCATATAGTCATTCAGTTTCAGCACTTCGGAGGAAATGTCCTCGTCCCCACCACGGCTTACGTACTGGATTGGTTCGCCGACCTGATAGGCCGATTTGAAAGATACGATCTCATTTGCTCGGTTCTCCACAACCATGTTGTTGATTTCCGGGCGGACTTCCTTCACACGGCTCAGAATTGGCTGTTCTCCCTTGTAATACCAGTACAGGTAATCAATCTCTGCCTGATTTTGCAGGTGCGTAAACAGTGCCTTTTGCAGCACGTCGATGATATTCCCCTCGTTTATATCCGTAACCTCGGTGTAAATCACCCGACGCCCGAATAACCGTCTGCTCTCCGTATTACGCACCCCCTTTCCCGGAAATCTATTTTCTCATTTACCATTATACCACAGTGGCGGATGGTTGTCTACTTAATTCTCGTTCGTAAACCATCGGCTACTTTGGGACTAAAATGGTCTGCTGAAAACCTCTATAACCGCCCCGTTTAAGCTTTGGGCAAACTCAGCAAACATAGCCATTCCGTCTGGAACGTCATCGTGCTTATTCTTTCCCGCTACAGTGTAGGAACATAGCATATCCATCATCCTGCCGTAATCTGTGTTCCGCTTATACTTGCTTTCATCCAAAAACAGGCAGTGTTCCTTCACCCACGCCGAATTGACGATGATCTTTGTCTCTTTATTGGCCGTAGTGAACTTCGTCGTGATATTGGTAATTCCGCCCAGTTTCTTTACTTCGCCCTGAATCTTTTCAGCGATCCTGCGACCAGCGGAGTTACTTTCAAACCGGCACATTTTCACCTTATCACGCACCAGAATTTCAGACAGTCTTGCATCAACTGTGTCAGGAAGCCCATTGTCGCAGATACAGTCCCCAATATAGTAGTCCTGCCCATATACATATCCAACCGGCAGGAAGGCGTAGTCAGCGCCCTTGTCTTTGGTATCGCATACGCCGATAATAGCGTCCGGTTCCTCTGCTGGCAGCTCAAAGAACCGCCGCAGCTCGTCAGGATGGTAGACAAGCCCCTCGCGTTCAATGGGTTGATTCTGATACAGCGCTTTCCAACTGACGCTATCCATAATATCCCGCTGTTCCCGGTAGAACTTGGTGGAGAACCCCACGCCAAACTCATAATCAAAATTGCTTTCGTCATCCTCGTTCATGGCAGGAATCCGAATGAATTTCGCCCGGGGGTTGTTCTCATATTCCCGTTCCAGCCGTCCGATCACATCATGCACGCTCCACCGGGTAGCAATATGAAGCTCTTTGCATTTGTCACCGATTTTACGCTGCCGCAGGTCGGTGGTGTAAGTCTCCCACAGCTTGTCCAGCCGTTCTTTGGACAACGCAACCTCAATACCAGACACCAGATCGTCGCAGTACAGCAGGTTTGCCGCCCGGTACAGGCCGGCATTGCCCGTTCCTATGGAGGTAAATTCCAGCGTTTCAAACCGCTGCCGCTTATCAAGGTCAATACGGCAATCCTTGGCATTTGTGCTTGATACCTGAACGGTAGGGAATACATCATGCCATAGATATTCTCCCTTCTGGTCAAACAGCCGGAGGCATTCGTCATACACGCCCCGCACAAAGGAATTGGAGTGGCTGCCCGTCAGATTCGGGTTGTTTGGGTCGCGTCCGGCAATCCAGGTCAGCAGGAAGATTGCAAGCGTGGTCTTTCCTACGCCGGGGGGCAAACTAACCGCCAGCAAATCCAGCTTGTCATCCCCGCACAGCGCTTGCAGTGCGTCCACCACGGGCTTTAGCTGCTTCTTCCGTGGCTGATAAAACCGCTTCTTCGCCTGCCTGTCCAGCTCCATATAGGTGAGATAGCTGTCAAAGTCATATGGAGCCTCAAACAATAGCCCCCGCCGCCAAAGGCTGTAGAAGCCCTCCACCTGAGACGTAGGAGCTTTACCCATTATTTCGGCGCACAGGTATTTCAGATGCTTATTCGCCCGATGAGCCGCCGTGAAATCAGTCTCAGCCCATGCCTGACACAGGGAAAACAGGTCTTCATATGCCCCGATATCACCCGGTCTGTTCTCGATAGCCCACAGAATGGAGGTTGACAATTTCTCATAATCCATACTCTCACCTCACAGAGCATCCGCTTGCGCAAATGCTTTCAGCAGTTTTGGAAACTGGATTGCGAAGAAATCCACCATTTCCTCGTTCTGCGCCCAGTAAGAGTTTTCAGCAAGGCCGCTTTCAAATAGAAATGCGTGAATGATCTCATGCCGCTTCACCTTGTTTGTCTGAACCAGAAGGTTTTGCTTGCAATTTGGTTCTCCCTTACTGTCTTCGTAATTTTCAACCAGAAGCTCTTTCGTAGTTTCATCACAGAAACCGTCACAATCCTTGAGCCTTGGCTCTTTGCTTCCCCGAATTACTGTAAGCGTATATTCTGCTCCCAAAACGTCGATTTTCATAAATTCCCTCCTGATACAAAAATAAGGGCTGCCCGTGCGCATCTCAGCACAAGCAGCCCTTCGGCTATGGCTCCCACCTATGGGAACATTTATTCACTTATGGGTTTGCCCCCTATACATGCTTCATGATCTCTATCAGCACGAATATGGGGAACAGGAGAATCAAGAGAAATTCCATTTACTTTTTCACATCCTTGCATACCCCTGAATACCCGCAGTCAGAACAAGTGATGACCGTCTGATATGTCTGCGGAACTAAACCGTTTACGATTGCACCGATAACCAGCCCAAGTAAAGCGCCAACAGCCAAGCCGATAACCCCTAAAAACATCAACCCGAACCCGCCGAATGTCATCACAAGTGGCACTGTCAGCTTTGGCTTATACTCTTTCGGTGTTGCCGTGACATTCGTGGAATTGCACTTAGGGCATCTAACACCGCTCCCTACATCCTCCGTAACCGCCGTTCCGCACTTGGAACAGAACTTTGCTCCATCGGGTAATTCGCTTCCGCATTTGCTGCATACTCTCTGCATTTGGTTATTCCTCCTTCAAAATCGGTTCGTGCTGACCTTTTACCCATTCAGCGTCCTTATTAGACCGCTTTCCGTAGCGATAGAACCCTTGGTAAACTTTCTTGTTTTCATAGATCGTCTGAACCGTGCTGATAATAAACGGCTTCCCGCTTTTGTTCAGTTTCCCGGCACGGTTTAGTGCATCTGTCACATCTCGATATGTCATGCCTTCGGCATCTTTCATCCTAAAGATTTCACGAACTGTTTCTGCTTCCTCCGGAACAATGACCATTTGTCGGTTTTCTGCTCTGTACCCGTAAGGTGTCCTGCCGCCGCTATAGCCGCCACTAGCCGACTTAACAGCACGACCGCCGCTTGTTCTCTTGGTGATATTGTTTCGCTCCTGCTCTGCCACAAACAGCATGAGAGCCTTGTAGACATTTCCTAAGCCGGTATCGTCATTGACTACTTCCTCTGTTGCACTGATTAGCTTCATTCCACGCTTTTCAAGCAGCATCATAAAGTAATAGTACAACTTGATGTCTCTTGCCATTCTGTCAGACTTCGCAACAACCACGGCCTCAATAGGCGGATTCTTCATTTCTCCGTAAAGGATGGCATCAAGCTGAGGCCGGTTTTCTTTTACGCCGCTTTCGCCCTTATCCACGAACCACTCAGATACCATCATATCATGGCTATCACAGTAGCTTGTGATAAGCTCCTTCTGCGCTTCGATTCCAAACTTATCGCCCATAGCCTGAGCATCAGTGCTAACTCTCACATAAGCAATCACATTCTTCATATCCGCTTACCTCCTTTTGTTACGATAACATATTACCATAATTACGGCATGAAGTCAATACCGTAAACTCTTTTTGTATGACTGCATAAATTCTCTTTTTGATTTTTGGCGATTTTTGAAATGTTGATTTTGTGCAGCATAAAAAATAAGAGAACCCCCGCAAAGGATGGCTCTCATTAAGTTGACATTATTCGACAATCTGTGTATAATAAATTCCGTGGAACCCACCGTCCGCGTCGAGTTTCCTGGCTTGCCATAGCCTATCTCCTTTGTAGACGGTGTACGGTTAAAAAGACGGTTGCCTGTCATCCCGCGAGTGCGGAATGGAGGCGTGTGTATAGCCCTCGCGGGAAATTTATTTCTCATGGAGGTGACCATACATAACTCTTCAAGATGTTTTCTGGATTGTGTCTATCTGCTGGATTCTCGTCCAAGCATGGGACAAGTTCCATAACAGAAAGAAGTGAGCCGTCTGTTCACAGCAGAACGGCTCACGGTTGTTTGAGCGCTAAGCTCTCGACCTACTAACTTGTATGTTCGTGGCAACCGTCTGGGTTCCCACCGCAGGGGACATCTGTTACCAGCAGGTGTTCCCTGTGTTATTATTATAGACCTTTACAGAAGCGTTGTCAAATAATTTTTTAATAACTTTTTTAGATTTTTCCCACATTCCCAATCTTTCAAGACTTCCGTTTGGAGGTCTTTTTCCTTTTTCGGGATTTTTTGAGGAGGAGAGGGGGCTTTTTATTTTTGCGGGTACTTGTGGGGCTAACCCCCGCCGAATCGGGCCGCCCATATCCCCCGCCCCCGGTGCTTTTGTGGGCTGTCACCCCGTCGGCCATGTTGGGAAAATGCGCCTGAGCCACGGGAACCCCCGGGCTGAAAAATACGGTAAAAATTACGGCAAATCTTGAATTCCCTATTGACAATTACGGTAAATCATGATATAGTATCACCGTAAACAAAAAGCGCCCCCGGTGGCCGTAGGAAAGCAAGCCGGGAGCGCGCCACACAAGGAGGCACCGCTATTATAGCACGGCCTCCGCAGAATTACAAGGAGGAAATAAAATTGGCAATCTATGATAAAATCACCGCCAAGCTGGAAGCCCGGAAAGACCGCAGCGCATGGGATAAGGGCGTCAATGCCTACGCCCTGGAGCTGGTAGAAGAACTGAAAGAACGGGCGGAATACGAAGGCCGGGACCCTGAATCCGGGAAAGAGTGCCGGGAATGGATGTTGAACGGGGCGCAGGACTGGGAGCAATACAGCTGGGGCGGTTCCGCCCTGATCTATGACTACGACATTGCGGAACGGCTTTGCTGCCCGTCCGAGCTCAAGAAGACCCGCAACGGTGAGCGCAGGCCAAACAGCCGGGAAGAATGGCTAGACGTGCAAGCAAGAGCCCTGTACCAGGCCGCAAGCCGTGTTGTCAATGCATACCGGGAGGAGGTGCAGCCCAAATGAAAAAATACACGTTGAAAGCGCTCCGGGAGCTTGTGCGGCTCGGAGTGGCTGAGGATTACACCAGTAAGCCGAGCGAATATATTTACACGCTGCGCAGGCTTGAAAAGGTGGGCTATTCTTCCGGGGTTTATGGCATTAACGGCGGATTGGCCAAAGATACCGAAACCGGGCAGTTATACGCCATTATCGGGCGTTGCTCCAATCTGTTTATCTTGTTTTAAGGGGGTGCAGCCGTGTTTCTGCTTGCAATCCTGTTTTTCCCGCTGCTGGTGTTGGCGGAACTGCTGAAGATCAGCAAATAATATTCAAGCCGTCCGGGCATTGTCCGGGCGGCTTTTCTTTCTGGCCGCGTCCAGCTCAGGCGCGGCGTTGTCCGTTTGCTCTGCCAACGTGGCGGGGCTTTTCTCTTGCTATGCCCTGTAAGGCTTTCAGCGGCTTTCTAAGCGGCTTTTATTCTGGCAATATAAATTAACATTAAGCATCGCTCCCGGCTCAAAATAGGCACGTATGGGCTCCACGCAATGCCATGCGGCATTTTATGCAGCGCGTGGGGCGCTCAGCGCCCGCGATTGCCCCCATTGCTGCGCCGGATATGCCAGGATGCCCCCGCAGCTTTTCGCCCGTCCGGTCGCTTTCTGTGCCCCCCTTGGCCGCACCGACTCCGATCAGATTTCCCGTCAGGCTTTTGCACCAGGGTTGAAAATCCTCGCAAGGCTCCCAGCTCGTGAGCCATAGTCGCATAGTCGATAGAGTTTTTCAGAAAATCAAAGTCGCTGCCATAGTCGCAGAAAGTCGCCCCGAAAGTCGCAAGACCTCCGGGGCATTTTCATAGTCGCTATAGTCGCTGGGTCAAAGTCGTGGGCATAGTCGTTGATAGTCGCTCAGTCTCCGTTCTCTGCGTCAATGATAGTCGCACCGCTCCCGCGAACATCTTCCAGATACTTCTGCCGCAGCTTCTCCGGGTCTGCTCGCTCTCCAAGCGGATTATCCGGCTTCAAGACCACTTCCTGCTGGTCTGTGTAGTTCATGTTGTTTTTCATCAAAAAAATTCCGGCAACGGGGTTAATCTTGCCATTTTGCATGAAATCCTCCATCTGAGCGTTGATTAAATCCCTCGCTTTTTTGATAGTGTCACGCACAGAGTCGCTTAAATCCCTGCTTCTAGGCTGATTATTGCACCATCTCCACATGGTCATTCTGTCCACACCGAAAGCTAAAGCGAATCCTGCAAAGGTAGGTTTCATATCATTCTGAGCACAGAGATCAAAATAATCGAAACATCTTTTCTCTACAGCTTCCAGATCATTCATATCCGGTGTTTTCCACTTCATGATAGTCATGGAATGGTTAATGTACTTGGTATTGTCTCCTGGTTCTAGATCAGGAACTTGATAAGGCTTCTTTTTGAGTTTATTGCTTTCCGCCAAAGTCGTAATCCTCCTTTACTATCTTAGTAGATTTGCTTATGTTCTTTACCATAACACATACACAGTACAAAGAATAAGATTTATATATAATAATATATAAACATATGTATTATTATTAAACGGAAACCAGTTCGAGTTTCATCGTTATTCCCGGGCGACGTGCAATATATGAAACGTAGCTATCGCCTAAAAGCGGAACAGGTTCGTAACTGGGATAATCCGCGCCTATAGACACTATGTTCGCACGCATCTGGGCGGTCATCTCATGCCCCATGTATCTCAGTCAAACGCTGCATACCTCACCGGGTTCAATGTCGATCAGGTCAAGAAACGTAGTCCCGCAGTAGTCGCATTTCGTCCCATGCAGTGGCGCACCGCAGTTCGGGCAGTTTGTCATTTTGGTCATGCCGTATCCCCCAGTTTCTTTCCGCAAGTCGGGCAATAGTTCAGGGGTGCGCCATTGCCGTCCTTGATATAGTCTATGCTGCGTCCACAGTACCGGCCATTCTGGTAAAAATACCGTTCAACGATTGCGGCGGAAATATCCACCCGTTGGCCATTAGTTAGAAACCGGTCGGCGATTTTCCGCTTGCCATCGTACGCCTCGCAAAATAGGCACATTTTAGAAATTCTCCTTTCTTTTCTTAGTAAATCCCTGTATAGAACTATAACAACATACACACAATATATAGAATTATATTATATATACTATACAGGGATAAAGCTATAATATTAAATTCCGTCTCCTGTTTTTCGTTTTCTCCCTCCTTACGGTGCAATCCTTCCCAGGCGGGCAAGGCCGCTTTTCCCCGCAGACGAATATGTAATTGCAGCACTTTCCGCCCTCGTGGTACCCGAAGAAATACCAGCACCCGACGCAGTACTTCCTGCTATCCTTGTACTCCATGTTGCCCCTAGAGAACAGGCAGGCTCCCAATCCCGCCGAGCATCCCGGTTTCTTGGCATATCATGAGCAGTTTTGTCTGCGCCGTCATCCGAATTTCAGCCGGTGCCCGTTCCGCTGCCGTGTGCAAGACGGAAATACACTCAATCCCCTTTCCCTTGTCCACAGACAGCACATAGGACGTCGCAGAGACCGCAGAGGCGAACCACTCCGGGACGTTGCCACAGGCGTATTTTGCAAACATCCGCCGGAGAATCTTTTCCGGGTCAGATTCTTCCTGCTCTACTGTGGGTATCTCCCATTCCCCGGACTTGGCGACCTCTTTCACTGTTTCGGTCAATTTTTTTGCAAGCATCTCGCGCGCAGTCTTCATGAGCAACGCATCATCAAATTTGAAATCCTGTTCTGCCATTATTCATGTACCTCCAATTCCTTATTTTTTCTGTCGCGGTATCTCCTTTTCGCGGCTCTCTGGGCGTGGGCTTTCTGGCACTCCAAACTGCAATAGATTTTCTGCTTGATCTTGCCCTGCGTGAATTCCTTCCCGCACTGTGGGCAGATTTTAGAAATGCCATGTTGGGCTTCCACGTCCTCCACATCGGCCTGAATTGGCGGGTGGTATCCGTGCATTGCCATGTACTTCCCGTAGCTCGTCCCGGCCTTCTGGGCAGCTATGGAGCACAGGGTGAGATAGTCTAGTTTCATGCCTTTTCCCATGGCTCCCTCCAATCACAAATCCTCAAAATTCTTGCGACATCGGCAATGTAATTTGCCTCGTTCTGTCACTTTCCGTCACCCATTCGGCAGTTCAGGCAGCGACATCCAGTGGGTGATTTCAACATCGTCATCCACCTGATCTGTTTCGTTCACGCCGTACTCTGCAAGTAAATCTTCGCAAACACTCGACCACCAATACCAAGCCTCCCTGTAATAGACAGCAGTCGCTTTTTGCGGAACGTCCTTCATGTACCGGTAGTACGGCGCTGGATTGTGATTTACCCACACCACATTTACAGGATCAAGTTCCTTCGGCAACCGAACAGACGCGGGAATCCATGGGGTGAACTTCTTACAACAGGGATAGCCGACGATCTCACCACAATCCTTGTTCCCGTAGACAATATTCCCGTCTATACCGTAGTCAAAATGACCGCACATGGTGCAAATGAACATTTCGGCAGCCTGCCACTGCTTCCGAAGATAAACGACGTGTTTCTCGCGCTCCTGGGCCTCGTATTCAAGATCCCTGATTTTATTCTGCTGTTTTTCCAACAAATCCGCCACATCAGCCGTACAATCCATCACGGCTTCGGCATGTTTAATTGCTTCTTCTCTGGTCATGTTATACCTCCAAATCCATTTTGCTGCCGCAACTTGGGCAATAGTTTCGTTCCCAAAGCAGCTTCTTTTTGAAAACACAAGCGCACTGGCTACACCGCAATCCTGCCTTAAAGGTTCTTCTTGTACCGAACCCATGCTCGTCCACGTCAACCCAGTCGCACTCTTCCCACCACCCATGCCGCACCGGCTCCACATCGGCGGCGGGGAGACCATTAACTAGGCGGACAGCGTTTTCAAAGTCGCAAAATCCACAAATGTCATCACTATTTCCGCCACAGTCAGTGCAGCCTGCCACCCGAATATTCTCAATCGCTGCCTCCCGGCTGATGTAATCACTCATTTCAATTCCTCCACATAGCACCAGCTCTGGGGCGGGCGTTTAATTGTCCGGCCATCACATTCCATTTTGGTGTAGTTGTAACACAATTTGTCTCAATCTTACATAGCCCCTTGAATGCGCTCAGCGGCTTCGGCGTATCGTAGATTTTCAGGTTAGAAATGTGCCAGCCGTACATTTCCTCCCTTCCGAACGCATAATCCCGAAATTCTTTCTCTGCCAGACATGCAGATTTCAAATCCTCGTCGTCAATCTCCCACCAACTATCACCGCAGTCGTAATCCATTCCGATTTCCGGGTGCGGGCAGTAGTCGTAGTTGTACGTTGCTATGTTGTCACATGTGAACTCACCGACAACTATTTTCCCACCGCTCACATTGCGTACCATCCCGCCGTTAACTTTGTAGCTCAGGTTTCCGGCAGTGCAATAAATGTAAACCTTAAAAGGCATTTCCATATTTGGACGGGTCTTTCTGACTTCCAGTGTCTTTTCTCCGTTCAAAATCTTATCCACCCACTTCGGGCGGATGCTGATAAGTACCGCTTTAGCCATGTTCCGCCCTCCGGTTCCAGACCTTAATTGCTTCATATTTGTTTTTGAAATACCTAGTCCATGGATTTACAGGGCACGATGTGGTATCATTGGCGCACTCGACAAACCACATTTTTCCTGACTGCTGCACCTGACCAGAGGTGCCGCAAAACGGGCAGGGCTTCAGTTTGATTTCTTCCATCGTTGTCTCCTTCCCGCCCGGGTTGCCCCGGGCTTGTGTTATCCCCACTGTTCGGCCATAGGCGGACAAGCTGTATGATTTGTAACTTTTCTCGCCCACTCGATAAATTCCCTTTGATCCATATTGTTTTTGGCTCTGTTGCATATTTTGCAGCACGGAACAACATTATCAATGAAGTATCCTCTTGAACTGTCGATGCGGTCTATTCCATTGTGATCATATCCCTCTTTGCAATTTTTCGTTACTTTGTGATTACTATTTATTGTTCCACAGTAAAAACACGGCTGCTGAATGAGGCGCTCGACATCTTCGTAAGATAATCCCCATGCAATCCCTCTGTCTCTTGCGTGATGCTTATATTGAAGTATGATATGGTTAATAACTCCTCGATTATTTGGCAGCCTGCTTTGCTTTGGCAGGCATCCACAAGATTTTGTGTTTCCACTTTTAAGATTGTGCCCAAGTACAGAAACCTCGTTCCCACAATCGCACTTGCAAAGCCACCTTCTTTCAGTCGTCCCACAAGGCTTTTTATGTACGCCGTCCTGTCTCAAAATCACAAGTTTCCCAAACCTATCTCCAACTTGAAATGCCATCCGTGAACTCATCTCTTATGTCACCTCCATACTGTTCGGCCATAGCTTTTGCAATCCCGGGGAAGGTCTTGCTGCGCTCTTTCGCCGTCCTTTTCCCTTTTTTTGTCCATACTCCAGGTCTTGCGGCCCCTCCGTGCGGCGTGGTTTCGACCCACTTACCGGCAGGTACAACCAGATCCGTAGCAAAAAGCGGGGGAAGATGTTTTAGCCAGAGACACGTTGCCTTGAGATATTCATGGCCAAACATATACGGCTGGATGATCTGGTTGTATGGCGGCAGCCCGAAAATTTTCAGTGGTATTGGATTTTCAACGGCAATTCTCGGAATATCAGCATTCAAACATTTCAAGAAAAATTCAGCAGCTTCAATTCCTTTTTTGTACCGTTCCATTTGAATTACGCCATTGATTCGCAGTCGGTTCCCACCGGCTTTGCTTAAATATGTGCAAGGCGGGTGGGCTATCAGCAAATCCCACTTCCCAACATCATGCACCTGCCCGTCCATGGTTACGATTGTGCCGCCCTTGATGGCTTCCAGAGCGTCGCCCAAAATGTGCCATTCAGGTTTCCCGCCGGACGGCTCCTGAATATCGCAGGAATATGCCTCATGTCCCAGCGCCCGGAACGCTTTGCAAACGGTTTGCGATTCCTCGCAGGCTATCAGAACTTTCATGGCTTTACCTCCACAAACTCTCCGTTTTCCAGCATGTACGGCGTATCCGCTTTGATTTTTTCGCCATCGACATACTCCGTTTTCACACATACCGGAACGTATCGTTGCTTTGCTCCATCGTATTTCCACTCCGCAAGTGTAATCCAACAACCAATTTGCGCTTTTACCACAGAGCCATTTCCAGCGCAGCAAATCACGGAATCGCTTCCAGTGCAGTTAATCTGGGCGGAGTACCCGGAGCTGCCAATCCGGGCGGAGTACCCGGAGCTGCCAATCCGGGCGGAGTACCCGGAGCTGCCAATCCGGGCGGAGTACCCGGAGCTGCCAATCTGGGCGTAGTCCCCGGAGCTGCCAATCCGGGCGGAGTACCCGGAGCTGCCAATCTGGGCGGAGTCCCCGGAGCTGCCAATCTGGGCGTAGTCCCCGGAGCTGCCAATCTGGGCGTAGTCCCCGGA
>ERZ1034946.189-NODE-189-length-43646-cov-7.336354_pt1 | contig 43646 bp, 36 predicted proteins | sample MGYA00520591_ERZ1034946 | MGnify/ENA primary metagenome ERZ1034946 (study PRJEB33766, sample SAMN09781753) | gut metagenome | biome: gut microbiome | host: Homo sapiens | place: Madagascar | study: EMG produced TPA metagenomics assembly of the PRJNA485056 data set...
CTTTAATTGCAAAAAATGTCTTTTGAAATAAGTTTTTATAGAAATCTCTCTTTCGTTGCATGCCTAAATATGAAACGTCTTCCTCTATAGCTATAAATTTTGCATCAGGCCATTTTTTCTTAAAAATTGGTAAAAAGAACACTATTTCTGTCCACTGCATTATTACAACATTAGGTTTATAGTTTTCCTGATCTAGTTCTCTAATTATCTTTTTTATACCAAATCTATAGTCACAAGTTGTAAGCCCTGCATATTTATTCCATACCTCTAACTTTGACATCCATGCTATAGCTCTTTTTATTTCATTAATAACTCCCCCTCTAGGTCTAACATATATATTATGCACTATCCCATAGGAATCTAAATCTATTTTTTCCAATTCATTAGGTTTACAAAAAGTTGCAAGCCTTAATTTAACCTCTTTTTCCTTTGCAAGCCTCTTTAAGTACCAATTCTGAGTCTTTCCACTTGCATGTGACACAGTATCATATGGAACCATCAATGAAATCCATAATACATCCTTCATATTATACTCACCTCCACGATTCAATCCATGATTTTCATGCATATATCGTACACATATCGTTCAACATATCCCAGCATAAAGCATATTTCAAATATCAAGCGCTTAATAGTTCCACCACCTAAATAGTCATACAAGTATATTAACATACTTGTATGAAAATTTTTAAAAGCTTTTGCCTTTCCTCCATAATGTTTTTTTATTGAAACAGAATGAAAATGGTCGTACCTAAATTTCGGTAAAACTGCCACCCTATATCCATTACTCAAAAGACGCTTTGCCAAAATATTTTCTTCGCAATATAGAAATGTTTTTTCATCGAATCCATCAATTTTTTTGTATGCCTCATACGAAATTGCAAAAAGCGATCCTTCAACAACTCCTACGGTTTCAATATCATACCTGCTATTAACAATCTTCTTCTTAATCCTTCTTTTATCCAAATTGAACCATAGCATAAAAATAGACTCTATTAATCCTGCAAAGTTTGGCAAATTCCAAACATTGTATCCTTGGTTAACAACTGGCGCAACAACCCCTATGCCATTTAAGCTGCTCAAGGTCTTTTCCATTTCTAGGAGTACATTGTTCTCAAATCGTACATCTGGATTTGATATAATAAATATTTGTGGATGATATTTTTTTTCAGCATACCTACATCCGTAATTATTCCCATATGCATATCCACCATTCTTTTCCGTTTTAATAATATCTATTTTTTCTGATTTCAAACAATCTAATTGCTCAAAAGAATCATCTGTCGAACAATTGTCTACCACCACAATCTTGTCAATTGCATCACACTGTCTTGCCATCTTGGTAAACTCTAACGTTGTTTTTGCATCATTATAATTAAGTACAATCAAGCAGCTTTTCAAGATTACATTCCCCATTAATTAAGATCTTTCTGTTATTTTACCTCGTCAAAAAATTTTCACCATTGTTTACTCTTTCTCGCCAATAATCTAGCAAATCATGCATTGTCTGCTCAAATGAAATTTGTGGCTCCCATCCCGTATGTTCTTTAAACTTTCTGCAATCAGGTACTTGCAAATCTGCGTCTATCGGTCTCAATCTTTCCGGATCCGTAACAATCTCTATTTTATCCTTCATTGTCGAATACGAAATCAAGGTATTTAAAGTATCACCAACCTCACATGTATATGATCCCCCTATATTATAGTACTCTCCTGCAACAGGATTAACAGTAACCAACATATAGTAAGCCCTTACGGCATCTCTAACATCAGCATATGTTCTAAGCGATTGTAAATTTCCTACCATAACTTTTGGTTCTATTAATCCTGCCTCTATCATAGCAATCTGCTTCGCAAATGTAGACTCATGGAATACATCTCCTCTTCTTGGTCCAGTGTGTGTAAACATACGAGTAGTCATAACAGTCATTCCATAAGCTTCGGCATAATATCTTCCCAGTAAATCCGTTCCTACCTTTGATATTGCATATGGTGAAGCAGGGTGAAATGGACACTCCTCATTTATTCCAGTTTCTGGCTTTTTCTCTTTTGGAATTTTTCCAAACACTTCCGATGATGCACAAACATGAATAACTGGCTTATACGAAGAATCTTCCTCCATTGCTAAATGAATTGACTCTAATAACCTAGCGGTTCCCAATATATTTGTATTTAATGTGTCAATAGGTGCTGTAAAGCTAGTCAATGGATAACTCTGTGCTGCTAAATGAAACACGTAATCGGGCTTTATCTTATTTATTGCAGTAATCAAAGATACCTGATCATTTAAATCCGCATATTCAAAGAAAACCCTATCTTTCTTATTCACTCTTTCAAGCAAATGGCTTACATTGTCCAACGGACTTCTCCATCTACAAACTCCATAAACATCCCAATCCGTATTTTCTAAAAGGAAGTCAGCCAAATGTGACCCTACCATACCTGTTATTCCTGTTATTAATGCTTTCTTACTCATTCTTATTTTTCTCCATTTCTCTTTGTATTTTTGTTGTAAAACTTTCTCTTTTTAATATATTCATATCATAAAGATATAAACTTTCCATTTGTGTTATCTTCGGTCTATTTTTATAAAAATCACCATTAGGAACAGATACTGTATATTTTAATTTTCCACCCTTAATTCTATTTATTTCATCTGCAATCCTGACTCTGCTTACCAATTCAGTTCCCGCAACATTTAACACAAAGGATGGTAATCTTTCCCAATTGTTAATCATCCAATCTACAACTTTAACAACATCTGATACAACAATGCAGTTTCTGTAAAAAGGGTGGTACACGTCAGCAACTTCACCTTTTTCAATACAAGAAAGACAGTACGACACAAACCTATCCTTACTAGAAGCTACATACGACAATCTTATAGCTTTAAAGCAATCATAGTGTTTAAATTCATCCTCAACTGCTTTTTTCATCAGCCCATATGGAGTCTTTGCATTTGTCTCACTTTGTTCGTCGTAAATATAACCATCAATATTTCCAAACACAGCATCGCTCGAAAAAAATAACACTCTTATATTCCTTTTTATTGCCTCACTTATAATCTTTTTCGTGCCAATCACATTAATGTTCCAGCACTTCTCATATTCATCTGCACACATATCTGGTCCTGATATTGCCGCTGTAAAAATCAAATATGAAATTTCATTTAGCGCTTCAAAATCAAACTTCTCACTGCATTGCAAATCTAAATGTGCATCTGCCATATTACTTCTATCAACTTTTACCACCTTATCAATATTGTCACACCCCTCAAAATATTCAATTAAAAATTGAGCTATATATCCTGTACTTCCGACTATTCCTATATTCACTTTTTATTCCTCATAATCTTCTGCCGTATACTGTATAATTCTTGATCCACCATCTTCAAATTCAAACGGTACATACAATAAATCACTCATCACATTAATTAAGTTTTGTCTATTTTCTGGTCTTACATAAAAAATAAGGAAACCTCCCCCACCAGCACCTAATAATTTTCCCCCTAAGGCTCCAGCTTCAATCCCTCTTTTATACAATTCGTCAATACTTTCTGTACTAACTTTCTCTCCAGTAGTTCTTTTGAGTTTCCACGTATAATCTAGCAATTTACCAAAATCATCTATGTTACTGTTTTTTTCTACCAATATTTTCTCTGCTTCATCGACCAGAGAATGCATTTCTTTTAACTTCTTTATTTTGTCAGCATTAGGCTCTCCCACCTTATTAGCTTTCTGAATATCTGATGAAAATCTTGTAAAGCCCGTAAAAAACATAACCAAATTATGATTTAACATGTTTTTTTTCTCTGGAGAAATAATAACAGGAGTTACTTTATATCCGTATTCATTAAAATCAATCCTGTTAAATCCGCCGAATGACGCAGCTATCTGATCCTGCCATCCCCCGGCCTCTGCGCATAACTCTCTTTCAAGATAAATTGCTTCATCTGCTAATTTTTTCTTATCTACATATTTCCCTTTTAATGCATAAAATGCATTTAGCATTCCTACAGCAAATGAACTACTTGTTCCAAGTCCGGATTGCGCCGGCAAGTCTGCCTCGTATGTAAGTCGAAGTTCATGCATATCCAACATTTTCATTGCATTTCTTATTGCAGGGTGTTGAATTTCATCATACGAATTAACATACTCCATTTTTGAGTATGTCAGATGTGTTTTATAATCAAAAAATCTCGGCAAATGTCTAACTGTAACATAACAATACTTATCAAACGTTGTAGATAGCACAGCTCCTCCATACTCTTTAAAATAATTTTCCATATCTGTTCCACCCCCAAAAAAAGACATTCTAAATGGGGTTTGCGATATAACCATTAATTATCTCCTCCTATAATTTCATTTAATATTTCATTCATTCTGTTCCAGCTAAATTTATGTGACTCGTCCTTTATTCCGACTTCAAAACTTTTCTTATCCTCGCATTCGTAATATTTAAGAATCGCATTTCCAAGTGCTTTTGCATCTAGAGGTTGTACAACATAACCCGTCTTTCCATCAACAACCACTTCTGGCAATCCACCTACATTAGTAACCACTACTGGTTTTAAAAATTCATATGCTATCTGGACAATCCCACTTTGTGTTGCAGATTCATAAGGTAGAACAACCATATCTGTTGCTTTAAAATACTTTTCTATATCATCATCGGAGACATATGAATCTTCAATTATTACACAATTATCTATATCCAAATCATTTATTAATTTTAAATAATTGTCTTTCTCTCCATCGAAGTCTCCCACCACATATAGTCTAACACAAGGAATTCTGTCCTTTATAATGCTTACCGCTTTCAATAAATGTCTGAGACCCTTATATTCCCTAACCAATCCAAAAAAAAGCAGCATAAACTCTTTCTGCTCAACACCTAATGTTTTTCTAGCCTTCTCTTTAGTCATATGCTGTTTGTTAAAAACATTATATGTAGGTATTACAGCTCTTTTATAATCTGCATTAGGTTTTACTGAAAGCAAGTCTTCTTCATCTAATTTAGAATGAACGATATAATACTTCCCTTTCTTTAGTGTACATTTGGTTAACAACCTATCCATTGGAAATCTTTCATGAGGGAAAACATTATGACACACAAATAATATTTCTTTTGTTTTTAGTAAACTACATATTACTTGATAGCAAGGTGCAAAATATGGATGCCACCACTGAAAAACAATCAGATTGGGTTTCATATCATTTATAATCCTTGCAACGTGAATCCAATTAAATGGATTTGCTGTGTTTATACAATAGTCAGTGCCTTCCACTTTAAAAGTATCACTTTCATAATCTCTTTGCTCTTTCTTATACATAAATTTGGGATATTGCATCTTGTATGACAATGTAATCACTTCATGTTCTTTTGCAAATGTCTTGCACATCATTCCCATGTAATGTGGTATTCCTCCTTTATACGGATATACCGGACCAACCATCACAATCTTCATATTTTAATCTCTCCTAAACAAATCCCTCGTATACACCTTATCCTCTACATCATCAAGGCACGAATCATACCTATTAGCAATAATAGCATCACACATTCCCTTGAATTTTTCCAAGTCATTTACCACCTTACTTCCAAAGAATGTGGATTCATCTTCCAGCGTCGGCTCGTACACCACCACTGTAGCTCCCTTTGCCTTCACTCTCTTCATTACACCCTGTATAGAGCTCTGTCTGAAGTTATCAGAGTTAGACTTCATAGTCAGTCTGTATACGCCTATCACGCATTCTTTTTCTTCCTCTGCGCTATAATCGCCCCTGTTATAGTAACTATAATAACCAGCCTTTTTAAGTACCCTGTCAGCTATAAAATCTTTCCTTGTGCGGTTTGATTCAACAATCGCACTCATCATATTCTGTGGCACATCCTGATAGTTTGCAAGCAGCTGCTTGGTATCCTTTGGCAGACAATATCCACCATAACCGAATGATGGATTGTTGTAATGCGCCCCAATTCGTGGATCCAGACACACTCCACTTATAATTGCCTTGGTATCCAGCCCCTTCAGCTCTGCATATGTATCCAGTTCATTAAAGTAAGACACCCTGAGTGCCAGATATGTATTTGAAAAGAGCTTTACAGCTTCAGCCTCTGTGAATCCCATTATGAGAGTCTCCACATTCTGCTTTATTGCTCCCTCCTGCAGTAATTCAGCAAACTTATTTGCAGCTTCCACCAACCTGCCATCACCAGGGTCTGTTCCTACGATTATTCTCGACGGATAGAGATTGTCATACAGTGCCCTGCTTTCTCTGAGAAACTCAGGACTAAAGATTATATTATCGCACTGCTTCTTTTCTCTAATCATCTTTGTGAATCCGACTGGTATTGTGGATTTAATGACCATTATCGCATCTGGGTTATATTCCATCACCTGATCTATAACAGACTCCACTGATGATGTATCAAAAAAGTTCTTCTCTGAATCATAATTAGTAGGTGTGGATATTATTACATAGTCTGCATCCTTATATGCCGATGCAGCATCTGTTGTGGCTGTGAGGTCAAGCTTATGCTCTTCACCAGCCAGATACTCTTCTATCTCCGGATCCACAATCGGAGACCTGCCCTGATTAATCAGCTTCACTTTCTCTTCTACTATATCAACTGCATACACCGTATTATGCTGTGACAGCAGCACAGCATTAGACAGTCCCACATATCCAGTCCCTGCAATTGCGATTTTCATCCTCGTATACCTCTCTATCCTTCGTTACCTTTTCCTTTACGACAACGGAGCTTCATCCTTCGCTTCGTCATGTTCCCCATCCATACATGCATCAGATGAATAATACATCTTTCTGACCTTATACTGCACATCCTGCATTATCTTTCTATTTGCAGATATCACATCAGCAAGCATACCCATTACAAATGTCTGAACACCTATAATGATAAGCATAGCACACAGTATCAGTGATTGTACGTTTCCTCCACCAACTCCATTTACTAATCTGACAATATATCTGATTCCTAGTATAATTCCTCCCAGAATCGGAATTGCTGAAAGTGTAGTAAACGCCATAAGAGGCTTGTACATCATATATGCCCTGAGTATTGTGAGCATTGATTTCTTCACATAACCAAACATACTGCTGAAGAGTCTTGATGGTCTAAGCTCAGCATTTGTCCTGATAGGCACAGAGGTCATAGCCATCTTGCCTCTGCCTGCCTGTACTATAGTCTCAAGCGTATATGTATACTCATTTACCACATTCATCTTCAATGCAGCTTCCCTGCTATATGCTCTGAATCCCGATGGTGCATCAGGTATGTCTGAGTTTGAGGCTTTGCGCACAACCCAGCTTCCAAAATGCTGCAGCTTCTTCTTCAGTGGTGAGAAATGTTCTGTCTGGTCAATAGGCCGCTCTCCTATGACTATATCAGCCTTTCCTTCAATAATAGGTCTGACCAGCTTCTCTATGTCCTCTCCACAATACTGATTATCAGCATCTGTGTTTACGATTATATCTGCACCATACTTCAGACACTCATTAAGACCTGCCATAAAGCCCTTTGCAAGCCCCTTGTTTCTCTTAAAACTGACTATATAGTGCACTCCCCAGTTTCTTGCCACTTCTACTGTGTTGTCTTTGCTTCCATCATTTATAATCAGATACTCTATCTTGTCTATTCCATCAATATGCTTTGGCAGGTCATTAAGAGCCACCTCCAAAGTCTCTGCCTCGTTATAACATGGTATTTGAATTATCAGTTTCATCTTCTGTTTCCCTTCTTTATGGTGTTACATATAAAATTCCAACATTTCCAGCGTATGCTGGTGCAAATGTAAATTCACTCACGTTCTCAGTCAGCTTTGTATCCGACTGGTAATGGAGATGGCCTGTGACAACAGCACGAAACAGGCTTGTGTCCTGATACAGCATGCTCATGAATGTACTTGTGTTCTCATCCGGCGTATATCTGTCACCTATGCCCCACATATTATACATTCCTCTCATTGCCAGACTGGTTGTCCTGTAGCTGCTGTCATAATATGTATCATACGGGACATGAGTTGCCACAACTATCGGCTTCCCCGCCTCCACTATCGTCTCTATATCAGCAATAGCTTCATCACTCAGATTCTCCCAGCTATTGTTAATTCCCATCACTACAAAGCTTCCAAAATCATATGTCTCTATAGCTTTATTCTCACCAAGACTCTCCTGCCCGGCTGTCACATCCGCCTGTGTCCATGAGTCTGTATAATGCAGACTATAATCATGATCAGAACGCAGATACATAATCGGAGCATCAATATTTTTCATTCCCTGTTTCAGGCAGTCATAATTTGCAGTAGAAGCATAGTCTACCATATCTCCTGCAAAAATCACCAGATCTGCATCCATCTCATTGATTTCCTTTGACATTTCATCCCATGCGTCAGCTGGTGCTATTCCATTTTCGTTCTGCATATCCTGATAGCGTGAATCTACCAATTCCTTATATTCATCCGCTATCTCCACATCAGGGGTGATAATATGCAGATCATTAACTATCACTATCTTATACTCTCTGTCTGCCTCTGGAATCTGCACCTTTCTCTCATTCAGAGACAATATGGTACTCTGACCATCTCCTGCCTCTGTCGCAGTCTCGGCTTCTGTCTCAGAGTCAGGAATCAGGCGTTCTCCCTGATATCCCATCGCTTCCACCGCAGCACTATTGTTGTCACCCTTATAATATATATACTGATTATCCGCAATCGTAATATATGAGTATGCTTCCGCTTCTGGCAGCTTCTCTTTTTCAGTCTCTGGAGCATTGGTTGATACAAACACCACTTCGTCTGCCGACTCTTGTGGCATATCATACACCACACGATATCTGTTCAGCATATACTGTAATGGCCACGCATTACTATCAGTATACAGTATATCAGAAGAAAATTCTACTCCCATGTCTTCCATATCCTTGAAAAAGTCATAGACAGTTCCATACACATCCCCTGAGAATACAACGCTTGGTCTGGTTATAGTCGCACCAGACGACATTGCAACAACTGCCAGCAATGTTGTCAACGCCATTCCAGCCTTACATGATTTCACTTTCAGCCATCTTGCAGTAAATATCCCCCATACCACAAACAAAACCAGTATATCAATTATCAGGTTTTCCCTGATAGAGGCATTGGGATCAAACTTATAATATAATATCCAGTACAGTGATGTATCAGACGTACTCTCTGTAGGGGCATAATTTTCAAATCCATACTCCAGTAATGGTAATACAGATTTGAAGAAGCCAAGTATACCAACTATTGCCAATACCCATGTGCTTACTATATACCTCGCTTTTATCTCATGGGTATCGCACCAGCATATGGCTCCTAAAATAGCCGGGAATGCAAAGTTCACATAATACCTGCCATATACAAACCCTTTTAATCCATACAAATCACCACAGAAGGCATTGCCTCCCCACGATACAACCAACCCTGCAATAACAATAGCTGTGCTTATGCCGCCAAACCATACCAGTGCAAGCTGGCTTCTATCAGAGGCTGTATATCCCCTCTCATCGCCTTTTCTGTCACTAACCAGAACAAAAGATACCACAAAAACCATCAACGCCACCACTGCCAATCCATAGGTCTGCGTAATAAGCGTTGCTATATTTGACCACGCACATTTAATTGCTACCTTAAATCCGTCCAGGCTCTGAAAGAAATACATGCGGCTTGTCAGGTTGGATGGTATAGCGGAGCTGTTTCCCACATCTGCTCTTCCCCAGAAATGAATACGATAAGCATTGTTTAATGCTTTTACAAATATATAGCTCACTATCTGGATTGGCGCATAGATTCGTGGCGAAAAAATCCACGCTTTCATCTTCACACGGTATATAATATATACAAATATAAATCCCAGTATCATAGCAAGCATCCTCTCGTGCAAAGTGAGAGAATACGACAGGAACAGTGCCATGCACACGGCAAGTTTATTCTTTGCTTTTTGATTTGTTTCAGAGACTGCCTTTACCAGAATAAAGGCGGCAATCCATGTCGCCAGATATACCGAAGACTCTGACTTCATATCTACCAGACCAACAAGTCCCATAAATACCGCTATAGTCTTTGCAAATGCACCATTCACATTGCTGAAATATGTTGTAGTAATATGATAAACCAGTACGGCAATCAACGCCATTAAAAAGCAATACATCAACATAATCACATAGTAAATTGTATATGGATTATCAGTAAACGCCATAAAAATACTATAAATCCATTTAAACCCATATCCATAATAATTGACTTTCGGAATAATCAGACTCCAATCCCTGCCTGTCATGCTTGCTGGTGCAATCAAATCTCCGATTCTGTCAACATTTATGCCATAATTTACATTTTGGCATAAAAAAAGCAACTTCAGCACAAGCGTAATAAAAAACACCTGTACAGAGTCTTTCTTAATTTTTCTATTTGATGCCAATGAGCTAACCGCCATATGTTTCTTTCCTCTAATGTTTCAATATTATAATATAATCTCTTAATATATCAATACCCGCAGCATATATTATGATATTCTAACATATATTGAGTTTGATAACAATAGGAACTCCTTTGTCCGCCTTTGCACTATACCTTCTCTATCACACACCTATGCGTTTTATCTTCCCCTTTGCTATATGTTATCCCCACCAGAATCACCTCGCCGTCCCCTGACAGCTCTGCCAGATTTTCATGGTATTTTCTATTCTTTATCTGCGATATTGCCGTGTCCGCTGACTTATTCCATTTAAGCTCCACAACAATCACTGGCTTATCATTTGCTTTATATTTTGGTATGAATACCATGTCTGCAAATCCTTCTCCGTTTGGAAGTTCTCTGACAGTCTTATAGTCTTTCCTTGCCGAGTAAAACGCTAGTCCGAGCGTCATAGCCAAAGCGTTTTCATCATTGTATTTTAATATGTTTACATTCTGCCTGTGGCATTCTTCTACTCCTTCTGCCACCTTGTCCGCCTCTCCGTTTATAATACTTTTCATAAGATTTTCTGACGCTTCAATTGACCCTACGACCTCGTCCCATCCCATAGGCTTTAACGAGCGTTCAAATATCTGCCTGACCTCTTTGTTTGGTATATATGCGGTCTCCGTGTCAGCATCATAGCACAGATACCCCAGGTGTATAAGCAGTGTCATCACATCGTCTTTACTCTTAAAGCTTGTCATATCATTCTGATAGCTCAGCACATCCACCTTTTCTGGCACCCCTGCCAGCATATTTACTATTGCGTCCTTTAAACTATCAAAATTCATAGTAATGTATGTGGACAGGGAATTGAATGCCACTGTCTGTGACCAGTAATTTTCGCAGTTGCCATCCAGCATTGCCTGTACTACTGAGTTTGGTCCAAACACATGCCCATTCCCCGAAAAACTATATCCGTCATACCATGTGCATACTTCATCATAGTCCATGTTGTAGGTCATACACAATTCTCTTACCTCATCCTCGTTGAAGCCTATATACTCTTTCAATCGCTTAGGACTAAGCATAGTGTATTCCCTGAAATTGTTGAGTGCTGATTCCGAGTTGTATTTTTTTATAGGCAAAATTCCAGTCATATATGCCAGTGCTATAAAGTTTTTGGACCTATTTCCCTTAAACAAGCCTCTTAGCAGGTCTATATAACGTTTTTCTACCTTATAATCATTTTTGTCGTCCCTGAAAAAAGCATCCCATTCATCAATGATAACAACAAACTGGGCTTCTGTCTTTTGATTGATTCTATCAAGAGCATCTACTATGGTTCTGCTGTTTTCGTCCAGTATATTCGGATACGCCTCATTCAAGTCGTCTATCAATACTTTTTCAATATAATCAAGTGCTGCCTGTGGGCTGCCCTGTACAGAATTTATCTCTGCAATATCTATCCTTATCACATTAAAATGATTCAGATATCTGTCCCAGTTTTTCTCCTGCCCTAGTTTCTGGTTCTCGAATATCCTTCTCGTATCAAGCCCTTTTTCGTAATATGCCGCAAACATATTGGCCGTCATTGTCTTTCCAAATCTACGAGGTCTGCTGACGCAGACATATCTCTGTTCTGTATTCATTAACTTGTTGAAATACTCTATCATGTCCGTTTTATCAACATATATGAGAGAGTTAACCGCACTCTCAAATTCGTGTGTGCCTCTGTTCAGAAATGTTCCCATGTCTGCCTCCTGTTCTCCACACATTGTAACATAAATAACTCCCGGCAACAATCGTTACCGGGAGTTTAAATCGGTGCTAATTCTACCTCACCCAAGCTCCACTCGCATTAAACCTATACACTTTCTTTCCAATCCTTACCTTACCGGTCATCATAGCTCCGGAACCATTCATGTAGTACCAGTTACTTCCATCCCAGACCCAGCCTGTCGCCATTGCTCCTGAACCGCTCATGTAGTACCAATTACTTCCGTCCCAGACCCAGCCTGTCGCCATTGCTCCTGAACCGCTCATGTAGTACCAGTTACTTCCGTCCCAGACCCAGCCTGTTACCATGGCTCCTGATGCATCCATATAATACCAGTTTGCTCCATCCCAAGCCCAGCCTGTCACCATGGCTCCGGAACTGCTCATATAGTACCAGTTATATCCGTTCCAGACCCAGCCTGTTACCATAGCTCCGGAACTGCTCATGTAGTACCAGTTTGCTCCGTCCCAGACCCAGCCTGTTGCCATGACTCCGTCTGAGTTCATATAATACCAGACTCCCTGGACACTCTTCCAGCCTGTAACGCGATTATTATTCTCGTAGTAGTACCAGCAGCTATTTTCATAGCTCCAGCCATTTACCGCCTGTGCTGGCTGCTGAGGAGCTGTGTTGTTATTTGTATTATTATTTCCTGTTGTGCTGCCTGTTGTATTATTATTTGTGTTATTTCCGGTCGTATTACCTGATGTATTATTATCTGGTTTTATCTCAGGTTTATTTACATCTGTATTGCCAGTGTTGTTACCAGGTTTATTGCCATCTGTGCTGCCTGTTGTATTGTCCGGTTTGTTTTCAGGCTTATTCCCAGTAGTGTTATCTTCATTTTGTTTCCAGTGTGCATACAGTGTCTGATTGCTTGTCACAGTTACTGTCGATGCACTGCTGATCTTACTGCCTCCATCAGCCGCTGTATACCAGCCTTCAAAGCTATAGCCATCTCTTGTTGGCACATACGCATCCAGTCCGTCATACTTTCCGCCTTCTGATACCATGAAGCTGCTTCCTGCCGTCAGCTTTCCTCCATTTGCATTAAGTGTGACTGTATGAGTTGGAATCACAGGCTCTACCGTTGGTGTCTTCACATTGTTGTCTGTAAATGCTTTTATGCATACATTTGCAGCAATATTTTTTTGAAAACCACTGCCATTTCCTATATAACTGTTATAGTCTACACCTGTCTGATATCCCTGTACTGCTGAACTATATATCACATTATTTGTTCCACTTTCATGCACACTATTTGCCTGTTCACAGTCTATTGCAGGTTTATTAGTTGTTACTACGACAGAATACTTCTCTCCCGGCATAAGTTCTACTTCAGTATCCAATTGTATAGTATACACACCTGCGGTTACTGTAGCTCCTGTAGTTGTAGATACCAAATCTCCTGATTTTGGATTCCATGCATACTTTAGATTCTTATATATCTCTATATTATAATCCACATTTGCAGCCTGTGTCATAGACAGAGACACCGCTTTAAGTGTTTCTGAAGCTACACCTTCTTTTGCTGGTACTGTAAAGATATTCGCCACACTCGTAGCATTTACTTGAAATGTCGCCATTCCGCCATCAAATTGATAATTATTATCATATGGCCTATCCTTTACGAAATCAAATGACACTGCACTATCAGATATTGTAGGGTCACAGTAACTAAGCCAGAAATATGAGTTCAGTTTTCCCCAGCTATTACGAACCAGCCATGCGCCATCCTTCTCAGGGGTTTTTGCACCTTTCACAAAGTTGTCCTTAGAATATGTGTCATCCCATCCTACAATCATTACTGCATGGTATCCACCATATGCTAATTTATCAGAATCATTTTTATTCACATAATAATTATCTGTCACATAACTTACTGCACTATCAGTTGTCCAACGATAGAAATCAGCATCATAATACATTATCCCGACTGCACCGTGCTCCATAATCTGTGCTTTTACCAATTCCGGATTAGTCTTGATATTTGAAAAATACGCATTTTCCATATATGCGGCATTTTGCAAATAAGCATTTTCATCCGACAGTCCATTTGTAACGCTTGTCACCGCCTGCGAATATGGAATCGTTGTCTCTGTTGTCGGCCCACACCACTGTGCAAATCTGCGCACACTCATCTGATAGTTACCACCATACTGCAGATAACAGAACTGGTCTTTTGGATTAACATACTTACCACCCGGTCCATCATTCCATTTAACGTAATCCCCCTCTGTTCCTCCTAGTGGATCTATCACTGAATGATAATTAAAATATGCCAGAGATAATTCACTCAAATCAATTGATTTATCTACACTGCCATCCTGTATCAGATCAAATTCTGCCAATCCTACTGATGCAAATGCCCAGCATGTTCCGTAAGGATTCTGATTTCTGTTTGCCGGCATTGAATCAATAAATGACTGGTCTACCTGACTTGGATATTTTGCTGGTATTGCCTCCCTGCCTGCGTAGGTCTGGTATTCCGGCAGTTCAACTGTCGGTGTATTATTGTCATACTCTGACAGCACATATCCGCCGCCAAAAGTCTCAGGCTGTGAGTCCGTTTCCAGCTCACTTGCCCAAACCGTATCCCTGCCACTCTGCATTCCCAGCATTGCAATAACTGCAAGAGCTGCTCCACTGATTAGTTTTCTGATAATGTGTTTTTCCACTATATTTCTCCTGTATTGTAAAGTTAATCGTTACTTTAGTACTATTGTACTTACTCTGACTATACAGGAGATTTTCCAGTGCGTCAAGTTATATATTTATTTATCCTGTTCCTGAATAATACCCTTCACCGCAACAGCCTGATTAGTCACATGCTCATGCATTGCCTCAGTCACCTTCGCCTTGTCTCTCTCCTCAAGTGCCTCAACAATTGCATTGTGCTCGCTTATAAGCGCTGGATAGTTTTCAGGGGTTTTCAAGTATTCTACTCTGTATCTGAAAAGCTGCTCTCTCATATTGCTCAGCAAAGCCACAAGCCTTGCGTTGTCTGTTGCTTCATATATAATGTCATGGAATCTGACATCCACATCTGCAATCTTTTTTACCTCTCCGGTCTCAAGAATCTTTTCAAATTCATTCTTCGTATCCTTTAGCATCTGCATCTGCTCTGCTGTTATACGCTCACAGGCTATCTGGGCTGCCAGTTCATCCAGAGCTTCCCTGACCTCAAGTACATCCTCCATATCCTTCAGGGTCATCCTTGCAACTTCTGCGCCCTTTCTTGGCATTGTAACTGCAAGTCCTTCCTGCTCTAACATTCGTATTGCTTCTCTGATTGGTGTCCTGCTGACCCCAAGCTTTGATGCTAGCTGCAGCTCCATAAGTCTCTCTCCCGGCTGCAGCTCCCCCTTTAAGATTGCTTCTCTTAATGTATTAAATACTACATCTCTAAGTGGCAGATATGCATCCATATTAAGTGTAAGATTATCTGTCATTCTCTTTCGCCTTTAAAATATTTTCCTCTCATCTAATTCTGTTATTATATATATCTGTCAGGTAGGTCTGTCTCGACAAGCCTGATTTTTTCATCGCCTTGTATGCCTGTTTTGCCTTTTCAGCGTCATCAAACAGACCGAAAACTGTAGGGCCGCTGCCGCTCATCATGGCTCCTGCGGCTCCTTTTTCTATCATGTTTTTCTTTATCTCAGCTATTATGGGATAATTCGGTATGGTTACTGTCTCCAGAATATTTCCCATATGGTCACATACTCCCTGTAAATCCTTTGCCTTTATATCCTTAATTAGCTGGTCTATATCCGGATGCTCTGCCTTTCCATCCAGCTTGAGGTTCTCATATACAAACTTCGTGGACACAGATATCTGTGGTTTGGCAATGAGTACAGGGCACTTTATCATAGGCGGCAGGGACTTAAGCTTCTCTCCTATGCCCTCTGCCAGTGCTGTTCCTCTCATCAGGCAGTAAGGTACATCTGCCCCGATTTTGACACCTCTGTCCTTTAGCTCCTGCATGGACAATCCCAGCCCGAACATTTTATTCATTCCATATAACATAGCTGCTGCATCAGTGCTTCCGCCTGCCATTCCTGCTGCAACCGGAATCCGCTTTTCCAAATCAACAGACACGCCCTCTGTTATATCAAATTCATCCATCAGCAGTCTGCCCGCCTTATATATGAGGTTATTTTCATTTACCGGTAAATATGACAAGTTCGTCTTTATTTTTATCCCCGGTTCACTGGTTTTCTCTATATTCACCCTGTCATATAAATGAATCGTCTGCATAATCATGCGGACTTCATGGTAGCCGTCTTCTCTTCTTCTGACCACATCAAGCCCCAGATTTATCTTTGCTAATGCTTTAAGCGATATCTTATCCATATTGTACTTCCTCTGTTTTTTGTATACAAAGGGATTATAACATTTATTCTTACAAAGAGCAAATTTCCCGATAAAGATATTTCAAATTCTGCCGATATATAATTTGAAAGGATACGGACATCCGCATTTGACCAAGGAGGGCACGATATGGGTATTGATATTTACAATGTAACTTCTGCAGTCGGCACAACTTCAACAGCCACTGCTAAAACTACAAAGGCTTCTGACAAGACTTCAGAGAGCAAGTCATCTGATAAGACTTCTTTTTCAGACAAGGCTGCTGTATATGAGAAGTCATCAGACACAGACACAAAGTCTTCTTCAAAAACTAAGAGCAATTCAGCAATTGTCGCACAGCTTAAGGCTGATGCCGAGGCTAGACAGAATCAGCTTTTAGAGATTGTAAGAAAATCTATTGGAGATCAGGCTTTCACTTTTGCAAAAGCCACTAACCTCAAAAGCGTATTTGAGAATATGACTGTTGATCAGGACACTATCCTTCAGGCACAGAAGGACATCGCTGATGATGGCTACTGGGGTGTTGAGCAGACCTCTGACAGAATCCTGGATTTTGCGAAGGCTCTGTCTGGCGGAGATTCTTCTAAGGCTGAGGAGCTCCTGAATGCTTTCAAAAAAGGATTTGACCAGGCTACCGCGGCTTGGGGTGACAAGCTTCCTGATATCAGCCAGAGAACATATGATGCTGTTGTCGAGAAGTTCCAGAAGTGGACTGAGGGCACAGAGGAATAAACTGCATACTTTGTTATATAACTAATCCGCGAATGTCAGGTTCGCGGATTTTTTTTGCTGATACTGGCGGCGTCGGGGATTGGGCATGGGTATGAATTCCCTGCAGAGGTCAGCCTTTTTAGCTAGCTTATGACTCCCCAGTAATGCTTCTGCGCACAAGAAAAACCTTAAAGTAAAGCCGTAGCTTTTGCCAACACAATTTTTTGCCTTCAATAAAGTGTACTTCAACGCATTTGACAAGGGGCGCAAAGTGTCCGTCTCAGGTGTACAACCAGCTGACCATTCTAGTTGGACTAAGAGCCTTGCTCAAGAAGTGCCTATTAGGGGCACCTGCGCACAACTCAAGCAGTTTCTTTTATGCGCGCCCGCGCAGAGAAGAAACTGCTTTCAAACATGTGACTACGGTGCCCCAGCTCTTCCTTCGCTAAGGCTCTAAGTCCAACACGAATGCCCCCTGAATTGTTGTACACCTGAGACGGACACTTTGCGCCCCTTGTCAAATCGTTTGAAGAACAGCTTTAATCGAAGAAGGCAATAAATTGTGTTGACAAAACAAGGGTTTGCGACCAGGTTTTTCTTGTGCGCAGAAGCATTACTGGGGAGTTAAGAAATATTGAAGGCTGACCTCTGCAGGGAATTCATACCCATGCCCAATCCCCGACGCCGCCAGTATCTACAAAATTCAGTCTTGACATTCGCCATTCATCTTGTATAATACAATTTGCAAATGATTTGCAAATGCAATCAAATTGCAATTATAAACTATGAATTATATAAGGAGACCCTATGCTCGACATTTTATTAGATACCATATTAGACAGCGTAAAATTACTACCATTTTTATTCCTGACCTACCTAGCCATGGAGGCTCTGGAGCACCATACCGGTCAATCCCTGCAAAAAAAGATAAGCTCAGCCGGCAAGACCGGTCCTATCTGGGGCGGTTTACTGGGTGTGATTCCCCAGTGCGGCTTTTCTGCTGCCGCTTCCAGCCTTTATGCCGGCCGCGTAATTACTGTAGGAACCCTGATTGCAATATTTTTGTCCACATCTGATGAGATGCTTCCTATCTTCTTATCAGAAGCTGTGCCAGCTTCTACTATTGCAAAAATCCTTGGCACCAAGGTGGTTATTGCGGTTATCTCCGGATTTATTGTGGAGTTCATCTATCATTTCACCCTTCACAGGAAGGATGAGGATATGGACATAGAGGTGGTCTGTGAGGAGGAGCACTGCAGTTGTAAGGATGGACTATTTGTTGCCGCCTTAAAGCACACCCTCAGAATATTTGTGTATATTTTCATTATCTCTCTTATCCTTAACCTTGTAATCGGTATGATAGGCGAGGACAATCTGGCATCATTATTTTCAAGCCTCCCTGTTGTTGGTGAAGCTGTTGCGGCTCTGATTGGTCTTATTCCAAACTGTGCTTCTTCTGTGGTTATCACTCAGCTTTATCTGGACGGAATCATCGGTGCCGGTCCTATGATGGCTGGTCTTCTGGTTAACTCTGGTGTGGGTCTTCTGATTCTGTGCAGGCTCAACCGCCATGTTAAGGAAAATGCAGCTATTATCGGTTCTGTATACGCTCTGGGTTTAATCTGGGGAATTATTATTGAATTTACGGGAATTGTGTTTTAACTGGAGGACTTGCAATGAGTACAAATGGCTATACGACTACCAGTCGTACTAAAATACTTGAATTTTTAAAAAATAACTGCGACAGGACTGTAAAGGTCAGCGATATCCAAAAATACCTTATCAACACCGGCCACGAGGTCAACATCACTACTATTTACAGGTATCTGGATAAGCTCTCCAATGACGGAACCGTCATGAAATATGTCTCTGAAAAGGGCAATCAGGCTGTCTACCAGTACATTGATCTGGGGCTTCACTGTGAAAATCATCTGCACCTGCAGTGTACCAAGTGTGGTGCCATCTTTCATCTTGACTGTTCCTTCATGAGTGAGATTGCAGAGCACATCCTGGCAGAACATGGTTTTGCCATACAATGTAAAAACTCTATTATATATGGGCTCTGCCCTAAATGCCAGGATATGTAATATCCGCCGAGGCTGTCACCGTCAGCTTTTATTGCATACTTTGGCATTAAAAATCCCCATGTCTGCACATGGGGATTTTTTCTTACAAGTTATTCACCAGTCGAAGCTGTAACTATCAGCTTCTCTGGATGCATGGCAGCTTATAGCTTTGCCTGTCTGCAGCTGCCTCTTAGTAGTTATTAGAATATCCTGACTGTTCTTCCGGTACCCAGTATGTGTATACATTTCTTGAAATTCTCTGTGAATCATCCTTTCCTGTGTATACATACAGGTCTCCATCTGACACATAGACAATTCTCTTGCTGTTGATGTATGAATACTCATCTACATCTCTGTCAATTCTCTTATCTTTTCCAGACTTATCATAGTAAATCAAATCATATGAGTCGTCTATCTCGATAAGGCTTCCATCATCATTGATTGAAAGTGAGTAAAGGCTTACATCCTTTGCAATCTCCTCTGGCTTTCCGCCGTCGTACTTGGTCAGGTTGCCCTCGTCGTTATCTGCCTTGTCATAGAAATAGAATCCATCATCATACCATTTGCCATAATAGTATGCATCCTTTGATAATGTCTCATCCTCTTTCAAATCCTTGCCAGATACTGTGTAGGCAACTAATTCAGCTCCAGTGGTATCATAAACATCATCTACATATGCTACAACAATCTTGCTGCTGTTGTAATCTGAATATAAACCAGTTGGAATATCCTTTAACTTCTGCTTATCTGATGTTCCTACTGCATAGTAATAATCTGATGGCTCTGAATAGCTGTATGCATCATCAAGCTGATACTGTACATCTGATGCACTGTAAATATCACTAATCTTGATAGATACGCCATCCTCATCATCTCCAAGCACACCAAAGAATACTACCTTTTTCTCAGCGTCTGCATATGAGTATGAGCTTGATACATTTTTCTGAATAAGAGTTTCCTTATCTCCATCGATATAGTATAAGTTGTTCTTTGTAATTGTTACATCCTCTGACTTTAAGTCTTCTCTCAGAGTTTCAATTCTTGACTTATCGTAGGCTATGCTTTCATAGTCATACTCATCATCCCAGTATTTATCTGAATCGAAGATATACCAGTTTGTCTTGTCTGTGTATACATCTGACTCACAATTTGAGCTGTAGAGATAGTACATTCCTGTCTCATCATCTGTCCAGAGCCAGTCAAAGAAATAATCAGGGTCGTCAACATACTCCTCATAGTCGTACTCGTCAAGTGCAATTTCTGGTGTTGTCTCTGTAAAGTAGTCTGACTTAACCGGCTCCTTCACATCTGAGTAATCCTCTGCGTCGTCTGTCACATAATCATAGGCTTTGCCTTCCTGTGTTTCCTGCTTGATTATGTATGCTGCACCTGTATCTGTGTCGATATCCAATATAGACTCAACATCCTCTGCAAGTGTCTTTGCCTTGCCATTTCCATCTACTGACTGAAGCTCATCATCTGCAAGAATATAGATTTTTCCATCATCATTAGCATATACATATGCATTCTTGGCAATCTTGTCACCTTTTTCTGTTTTGAGGTTGTAGCTGTTTAATACATAGTCCCCATCCTTGTTATATGACTGATAATACAGCACATTACCGCATTTTGCTTCAATGCTGTCTACATCATCATCAAGCTCTGTGCTTTCTTTTCCATTATAATAGTAGAGCTCTCCATCGTTGTTCAGATAATAAATATTATCAGATGCGTATGCTCTTACCTGGCTGACCTTGGAATCAATTTCCTCGATATACTTATCGTTCTTGCTTGAATCCTGCTTTAACTTGTCAAGCTGCACTACATATAACTCTGATTTTCTCTCATCGATATATACTAATGCCTTGCCATCATCCAGCAATTTGATATCTGAAAAATACTCTCTTGTGTCAGCAATTTCGATTTCTGAGTCCTCTTTATCCATGTTTGACATGTAATAAAGTGTGTCATCCTTCTGGTATACTATGCTCTTCTCATTTACTCCACCTGATATAGAACCGATAAGCTTTACAATGATAAAAATTACAAGAACTGCAATTGCAGCTACAACAACTGTAATAATAATTGGTTTTGCCTTAACGGACTTCTTCTCTGGTGTTCCTGTGCTCTGGGCTGCTGGTGCTGGCTGTGGTACCGACTGCCATGACTGCTGTGGCTGTGCTTGTGCACTCTCCTGAGCTGGCTGTGTCTGCTGTACTGGTGCTGCTCCCTGTACTGGTGCCTCTGCCTGTACTGGCTGTGTCTCCTGGGCTGCTGCTCCCTGTACTGGTGCCTCTGCCTGTGCTGGCTGTGTCTCCTGGGCTGCTGCTGTTCCCTGTACTGGTGTCTCTGCCTGTGCTGGCTGTGTCTCCTGGGCTGGTGCCTCTGCCTGTACTGGCTGTGTCTCCTGAGCTGGCACTGCTTCCTGTACTGACTGTGTCTCTACAGGTGTTTCCTCTGCTTTAGCCTCTACTGGCACAGTCTTGGCTCCGCAGAATGTACAAAAACGTGAATCATCACTGATTTCTGCACCGCAATTACTACATTTCATAAACTTTTCCTTCCTTTCGCCTTATAATTTATTTCGATAAAACAAAGCTTAATACAACTATCACAATGGGTATAACTCCTGTCGCGATATCATTTGCAAGGCACATTAACAGTTTCTGTTTTCTTGAAACCGAGTATAATATACTCCCCGTGCATGTTTTATCTCTAAAACATATCCCACCCACAATGATTATCATTGCTGCAAATACTATTGCAGTTATCTGGGTAAAATATGGTTTTATCCTTTGTGGACTGTCAGATGTACTATCCCCTACTGTCTCCCAGTCGATAGTCAAAACCTCCTGCTCTGTCAGCAGTTCATAGTTTTTATCTAATAGGTATTCCTGTCTTTCCTTATTGTCATCTCCATAAATCTCTCTGTCTGCCTCAAGCAGTATGTTTTCGCTGATAATCTGATATGCTGCAGCAAATATAGCTTCCTTCTCAATCTCACCAGCTCTTGTAAATGGAGATAGGTAATATTTTATCTTTTCATCACCATCAAAAGCTTCCGGTATCACAAATCCACAGTCGATTTTTCCTGTTTTAACTGAGGTTTTCATCTCATCTTCATCATTATAGCTTACAAGCTCTACTGATTTTTCATCCGAACTTACGCTGTCATATATTTCTGCCCCCAGCTCATTTGTATACATAATCCCCACCTGAAGTTCATCCTCAGACGGTACCGTCACGCCATTTACGATACTTATGGCAATCAGCATAACCAAAAGCTCCAGATAGAAAATCGGCTGCTTAAGCTCTTTAACCAGAAAAATCCTAAACCAGGTTAGAAACATTTCCATATATAATCTCCAATAGCATTTTATTTATATTTGTCGTGTGCAAAAATCCCTGGATTTTCTGCAGGCCTGCCGGCAGATAATCAATCGGCACAACAATACCGGTTCCGATTACTATCCATATGATAAACAGTAAAACCACAACTACCGCCATCCGGATATTTTTACATGTGGAATAAATAAAATTGTATATCAGTCCAAGCACCAGGCTTACCGGAATCAATTTTAAGAGTACAGCTGTATCCCAATAGACTAGATTTAGATAAAAAACCCCTGTAATGATACTGCCCAATATATAGGTCAATACTGAGACAATCCAGATCAGCTCCGCAAAAATTATTGTTTTGATTACAAACATCCTATGCGATGTAAGGCCATATATTCTAAGCTTTTGCTCTACGCTCTCGGACTGTGGCTTGTATAGTCCTCCAAAGTACATTCCCGGCAGCAGCATTGCAATCACAAATATGCAAAAAAATATATATCTTTCCACACTTAATTCCCCTATTGGTGACACCATCTCAGTGTCAAAAATGTCACCCCTGCCAAAAAGCTTATCTATGTATATATCCATAAGCAGGGAATCTATTTTTTTTGTGGAAATTGGTGCATCATATTCCTTTGCAGTGTCACAGGCTGAATATATGCCCGCCGCAGAGGTCTGCAGGAGTGCGACTCCATCCTCCAGAACATTTTTAAACAGGGCAAAGGACAGACTGTCCTTGCCGCTGACATATACCTTCTGGATTAGTCCGTACTGACTGTTGACCTGATCATAAAAGTCATCAGAAAAGAAGACGCATACCTGCATCTTCCCTTCCTTCAGGTCTTCCATTGCCTTATCCTCATTTTTGTAATAATTGAAATCACATATGGAATCTACACTGTCAATGGTTGCTGCGTACTTTGCTGCAAGCTTGACGGTGGATGCCTCCTCTGGTATGACCACAGCCACCTGTACCTTTTCGATAACCGAGCTGTCCATGAGGATTTTGCCAACTATCAGAACTGCTCCAATCAGCAGGGCTATTACAAGACATGTAATGGCTATTATTTTGCCCAGGAGCCTGAGGCATCTTTTATTCTGTAACCTAAAAAATGAAGCTGTAACATTTGGCGTTTTAGTATACATTATTATAGAAATCCATGGCTAAATCGCTTATATCATCATAATCAAGCTCTGTGACATCAATCTCGTCACCCTCATATTTCTCAAGCTTAGTATCTGCTGTCAATGAAAGTGCCAGATTTAACTCGTCATAATCTACTGAGAAATCAAAGCCCTTACCATTTTTCTTTAATGTACCATCCATGTCAAAGTAATCATTTTCTACTGTAAAATCGCCGTTCTTTGAGTCATACTCAACCTCAAGTGCTGTGTATCCATCGAATATAAACTCAAGATTTTCCACACTGCCCTTAGAGCTTCCATCAATTTCAAAGCTCATATCATCATAGTCATTCTCGAAATTGCACTCTACATTCTGTAAGCGGTAGTCTCCACCCTCAAAAAGAATTTCTCCTGTGTTGCTGCCGTCATCTACATATACTGCTGCAAGCTTGTTCTTGTAGATGTAAAATTCCACATCCACATCATCCATATATCCACATAAATCGTAGATATCGTCAAACATGCCATCAATATCATCTACATCCATATTAAAGTCCTTGAGGTAATCCATATCGTCAAGCTGGTCCTTGTAGTAATCCTCAAGTATTCCAACCATAGACTCTACTTCATCACCTGTAATCTCTACCTTGTAGCCCTTTACCTTACGGGTCTTTCCATCAACCTTACAGCTCTTTTTCTCTGCCTTTTTCCAATCCCAGGAATTGAACTCCTTTAAGAGGTCTTTGCCAAGCTGTTTAGCAGACTTATCTGTTGCCTTTTCCTCAATACTTGTGACCTGACGGAGTGCATTGTTTACATCCTCAATGTCAATGCCTGAGTCCTCAATCATATCAACCAGATAACCTTCCTGATTGTCATCCTTAAAATTGTATACAAATGTATCATCACTTATAAGCGGTACATAAGCCTTGAGCTCTGTATCTGAAATTCCTACCACACCATCTGCTGATACACCCTGCATATCAAGCTTTCCTGATAACTGCTTTTCCTTTGATGTAGATACAAATTTACCCTCAAAACCATCGCCTGATACATCAAAGGATGCATTCACTGTGTATTTTCCTTTTGCGAGAAGCTCTGCTGCTGAGTCAAGATTTGACTCTTTAATAATCGTTGGTGTGTCCTTGAATGTGTTTGCTGTTGCGATAAGGACTTTTCCACCCTTGCCTATCATGGCATTCTTTACTGCAACTGCTGCAACAATGACTACAACTGCTGCTCCGCCTGCGATTGCAATGCCCTTAATCCAATTTTTGTTCTTTGGCGCATCTGCCGGAGTCTGAGGCATATATGGTGGCTGCCCATTGCCTGCGCTGTATGTTTCCCCTTGTGAATTTCCCTGCTGTGCACCTGAGCCCTCCATCTGCTGGTTCATTTGCTGTGCATCTGGATTTACGCCCTGTGTGCCTGCGCTTACGTCCTGTGTGCCTGCGCTTACGTCCTGTGTGCCTGCGTTTACACCCTGTGCCGCATCTGCTGTCTGCTCCTGGGTATTTGCGCCTGTCTCCTGTGCTCCATTCTCCTGTGGCTGTGGGTTGATTGGCTCCCCAGTCATTGGATCAAATCTCATTTCCATAACTAACTCTCCTTTGTGTAATCTAATATTGTTTTCATATTTCTCTGGCCATCATCTATTTTGAAGAGTGTGCCAGCCCTCATGACATAGCATTTATCTGCTTCCATGATTTCAGCCTCCTCATGAGTGGTCATGAGTACTATACCACTATTGCCCTGATACTTTTTCAGCCATTGCAGCAGCTCATCTCTATAACATATGTCAAGTGCCGCTGTCGGTTCATCCATTATCAGAAATCCTGGATGCGAAATCACTCCACATGCCAGACTCACTCTTCTTTTCATTCCTCCCGACAGTTTGGACACCTTAGTCTTTAAGAGCTTCTCCAATTCAAACTGCTCCAAAAGTGCCCGGTCAGGATTTCTCCTGTCATATCCCCATAGACGCATATTGTCTAAAACTGACAGTTCATCCATAAGTGGATTCTCCTGCGGTACATAGCCACAGCTTCTCCTGAAAACAGTCTTGTCTTTAAGCGGCTCCTCCCCAAAATAATTGAGGCTTCCCCCATCCGGAGCCATTGCGCCGGCGAGAATCTTAAGCAGTGTTGTCTTTCCACATCCGTTTCTGCCAACTATTACAATTCTCTCTCCAGCCCTGGCATCAAGCGATACATTTTTAAGCACCTGCTTTTTGCCATAACTTTTAGATATATTACTGACCTCTATCATTCTTAGTTACCATATCTCTCATTATACAGGTCTAACAGATATGCGGCATTCTGTGTCTCAATGTCAGAAAGAGTTACATTCTGGTCAAAATCAGCTGCATTGTATATTCCCTCATACCATGGCTTGGAATTAAAGTATTCCTGTAACCACTCTGTGTCAAACATTCTTCCGTGTCTTGCATAAATCTCATTTCGCGCAATTGAAAGCTTTTCCTGGTCATCAAGGATTGGTGCTACATCTTCCTCTGTGAGGAGCACCTGATCACTCATAGGAAATACATAGTCTCCTGTAAAAGCGTCTTCGCTGCTTCCTGATATTTTTTCAAGAAATGCTGCCTGTGCATCCGACTGTATAATGCCTGATTCTGTAAGATTGGCGATTTCTGCCTGCTCATAAACGTAATTGTCCAGATTTATGAAAGCATCATAGTCAAATTCCCCATCTATCTGGGCTGTCAGACCAGCTATCAGCTCCACATCCGGATCCTGTGCCAGAAACATATTGTCAAATGCTGTTGTGATATTCACAAGTCCTGCCTTTGTAGCATTGGCAATAGCACTGTTGATTGTGTCCTGCTCAATATCGCTTCCTGCTGCGGAGTAGTCTGTTATGCTTATGTACTTATGCTTTGCACATGAGTATGCATTAATATTAACCTCTACTCCATCTGCATAATGGCTGACTACTGTGTAAGACTCAGCCACAAGATTATATCCCGTCTTGGTATTCTTTAAGTATACTGCTGCCTTGTTATAATCCCATTCATCTATTGACAGAAGCTGTAATTTCTCCTGCTCTGTTACAATATCTGAATCCTCAACTGTATAAATGTCTGCATATATTCCGGAATCTTCTGAGTAGACAACAACCAGGTCCTCAACACCATCACCACTTATGTCCTTTATAAGGGCTCCCATATATCCATTGTTTAACATCCATGGATATCCATTTCCTGATGATATATCCTGTGTAGTGCCTGCAATATAAACCATTGAGTCCATAAGGCTGTTTAACTGTTCTACAAGCAGGTTGTGGATTTCATCCTCAGCAGCTGTATCGCTTTCTGTGTCCTCTGTACCAAACACAAGCTCTTCTGTTTCTGTCTCATCCTCTTCTATTACCGGGTCATCATTTTCCTCATCATTGGATGACATGTTGTGCCAGATAAGCACCCCTGCTGCTGCAGCGATTACAGCAACGATTGCAATTATTTCTGCAATTATAATTGGTTTCTTGGATTTCTTCTCAGATTTCTTTTTTGATTCGTCAGCCTTAACACCTGTACTGTCTGTGCCTGGTGCATTCTGATTTACTGGTGCAGCCTGATTTGCCGGTGCCCCCTGATTTGCTTGTGCAGTCTGGTTTGCTGCTGTAGCCTGATTTGCTGATGCACCCTGATTTGCTTGTGCAGTCTGGTTTACTGCTGCTGCCTGATTTGCCGGTGCCCCCTGATTTGCCGGTGCAGCCTGTTCCGCTGATGCAGTCTGATTTGCTGATGCAGTCTGCTGTGGCTGCTCCATATTTACCGGCATAACAGGCTCAAGCTTTGCTCCGCAGCTCATACAAAATCTATGCTCAGGATTAACCTCTGAGCCACAATTCTTACAAAACATGTTTTCCTCCATTTAAACATTTCTTCATAAAATAACCCTCTGTCAATTTAATCACAATTCGACATTTTATGCAAGCTGGTATCTCATTTGCATACCAGATTTTTATTCTGTCAAAAGCTTAATCAGCAGATTGACTCTGTTTTTTATCATTACCCACAGACTATTTTTGTCAAAATCAGAGACATTCCCCCCATGTCTCCTATACAAAAGCAGCTGCTCCGGCAGGCAGTAACCGCCATTCCCATGCAGGTCATTCCGCATGCCTATCCACTGGTCATGCATTGTCACGCTGTCTGGAATCGGTATGGAATCCGCTAATCGGTCTGCTCTCACTGCCATGGCACAGCCCATATATCTGTTTTTTATGAGATTTTTCCAGAAGCCCACACATGAACCCCTGTATTCAAAGAAGCTTGGCATAAGCTCCTCTGTCAGGTCGCCATTCATCACTCTGACATCATGCATGACAAGGTCTACATTTTTGTCTTCAAAGGCTTTCACCACCTTTTCTATTTTATCTGGCATCCACTCATCATCCTGATCTGCCATGAATAGATAGTCCCTGCAAAGCTTCCTCTCAGATTTTGTTTTCTTTTTATAATCGCCAGATATTTTTCCCCATATGTCATAGACTTTTGTGTGGGCTATAGCGTTTTCCATATTTTTAATTACACCTTTGCATGGACCATCCACAAGCCTTAGACGATTGTCTGTCTGCGCCATCTCATCTACAATCTGTCTGGTTGCATCTGTAGAGCCGTCATCCGACACCACCACTTCCCCATCCTGTGGCAGCTGACATAATATGCTCTCAAGCTGGTGTCTTATATATTTTTCTCCGTTATATGATATTAAAGCTACTGAAATCATTATTTACCTGCCATTTTTATTCATTTTCCGCGTGAGCAGCAAAATTCACTTTGTACACTCACATCATTTCAAGAAGGTCTCCTCATACCGCTCAACGATATAAGACCACTCATAAGCCGTCCTAATCCTGTTCTTGGCCTTCTCTGACAATGCCTCTATATAAGAAGAATCATACTTATCCGCACTCTCTATCAGGCTCTTAAGGTTCCCCTCCTCAAGATTCCAGTAAACAGCTCCATCCTCTCCGACTTCCCGGTTAAAGCCCACATCATAAAGGAGGTTAAGCTGTGTCGTTGCCAAAGCCTCCAGAAGTGATGGATTGGTTCCCCCCACAGAATGTCCATGGAAATATCCATAGGCATTTCGCCTAATCATTCCTATTAAGTCAGTATCATAGACTGTTCCCACAAATTTTATGCGGGAATCCTTTTCAAAACCGGTAGTCTCCTTAAGGCTGTCATAAAACTTATTGCCTTCGTTATCTGCCACCAGCACGAAGTCCTTTGCTGTATCTGATTTCATGAACTCTCTTATCATGGTATAAAAATTGTTTTCAGGCACAAGCCTGCCCACTGACAGATAATACTCTCCCGGCTTCACTCCATTTGCAGTACACCAGGCTGCGTACTTTTCCTCAGCATTCAGCCCTGGTTCATCAAAGCTTGCCCCATAGGCAATAAATGTGGTTTTTGGATTGTATTTTTTATAATCTTCCTTTATATACTTTTCTATGCTCACAGAATCGCAGATTACAAGGTCTGCGTGCTTCACCATTCCCTGTTCTGATATCTTCCAGTATTTCTTGATGGCAGCATTCCACTTAGCTCGTTTCCACTCATGACCATCCGGGTTCAGCATATAGGTTCCGCCCAGCCTATGAAGCTTTCTGACATAATGCCCCACAAAAGGTCCCATACGACATGCCAGAACATAGACTATAGGCTGCTCATAGCCTTCCTTTTTTATCATTTTGTCTGCATAAGAAAATGCTTTCATGTCGTATACTACAGCCTTGGCTGATTTGAGCCATGCTGGTATTCTGATATGAAAGCAGTGTGCTTTGTTGTGCTCATCATCATAGCTTCTCTCCTTGTCGAGACAGGCTACATGATAGGCAATCTCCTTATTCTCTTGTCTGGCAGTGAGCTGCTCTACGAAGGTTTCAAAGCCTCCGTAGTTTGCAGGTATTCCCTTACTGCCTATTATAAATACATTTTTCTTCATCTATTTCCCTTTTTGCGCTTATTTATTTTGAGCCATCCTTTGTAAATACAACCTTTATTGTCTTGCATAAGATATAGAAATCCAGATAAAATCCCCAGTTCTCTATATATTCAGTGTCGTATTTTACAACCTGTTCAAAATCAGTGATTTTGTTTCGCCCACTAACCTGCCACAAGCCTGTAATTCCCGGCTTCATGCTGAGTCTTACCTTGTGGCTTATATCATAGTTTTCAAACTCTTCCTTTGTCGGTGGTCTGGTACCTACAAGGCTCATATCACCCTTCAACACATTCCAGAACTGTGGCAGCTCGTCTATGCTTGTCTTTCTGATGAAATTTCCCAGACCCTTGCCCGGTCCCTTTTCTGAACCGATTATTCTAGGGTCATCCTCCATCTTAAACATAAGTCCCCGCATCTCATTCTCACCCTGCAGCTCCTTCTGGTGCTTTTCCGCCCCCACATACATGGATCTGAACTTGTACATTTTGAATATACGTCCATTTCTTCCAACTCGCTCCTGAGCGAAAAATACCGGTCCCGGCGAGGCATGCTTTATAGCCGGTGCTACAAATATATATGCAATTCCTGTGATTATAAGTCCTACAAGAGCTCCAACCACATCCACAGCTCTTTTCACGCTCATCTTCCATGAGCTTGTAAAATTAATTGTTGTAGTTACAACATTTGCGCTTCCAAGAGTTCCGATAAACCGATTCGGCAGGTTGTCCGGTAAAAATCCCATTCCGATATGAACTGTAATTCCCATCATAAGGAATATATCAATCCACTCCTGCAGGTCATCCTTATCCTTAAAGGTATCGATATAAACAGCATCAACCACATCCCTCTTGATGTACTCTATGACATTTTTCTTGCCATAGAGAATAGGTATATTTGCCTCAATTACATCATCTGAATCATTATTCGGTACAGCAATACCACAGATTTTGTATTCACGATAGGCCTTATTATTTATCTCTTTTATCGCATTTACAGCATGCTGCTCTGTGGATAAAAGCAGCAGCTTTATTTGATTTTTATCCTTCTTAATCCGCTTTCTGATAACCCGCTTCCACGCAAGCCTTGCCCCGAAGGACAGAAAAATTCCTATCGGCCATAAGAGAATAAACACTGTACGGGACATCAGCTCTGATTCCTGCATTAAATACAGATAAAAAAGAACTACAACGTTTACTGTTGAAACATGCTGTATAACAGCAATCAATTCTTTCTGCCACAGTCTTTGGATAATTCCCCTGTAATTATCTGAAAAGAATAGCGTTGCAATATCAATTACAACAATGACGATACTTACCCGGATATACATCTCAAGGTACATATCCTCAACTATTCCCTTATGACGGATAAAATAAGTAAGCCAATATGCAATTTCCAATGCAAGGATGTCTATAATCTCAAAATCAAGATGTTTAAGCCACCCTCTGTTCGTCCTTGTATACAAATCCTAATCCCTCATATTCTCCAATCGGTTCATAGCGGAGAAAATACCTCTGATAGATGCCTTTGTGATATTGCCACTGACACCTACACCAAAAGTTATATTGCCAGTGCGGTTATCCTGCATCTGTATATATGCCGCTGCCTTGGCACCTGAGCCCTGTGACAGCGCATGCTCATCATAGTCTAAAATCTTGAAATCAAAGCCCTGAATACTCTGTCTTATTGCAAGCTTTACAGCATCAATAGGACCATTTCCTGAAGCCTCCGAGTGAATCTCCTCGCCTCTGTACTTAAATACAAGGCTTACGCGGGACTCCTCATCATCACTTCCGTCTTCATTTCCAGCACCCTCTTTAAATGATATAAGCTCAAATGGCTCCTTGCAGAGCAGATACTCTTCCCTAAAGGCCTCCATGATTCTGGCTGGCTTTATCTCTCCGCCTTCAGTCTCAGAAATCTTCTGGATTACATCTGCAAATTCTCTCTGCATAGCCTTTGGAAGCTTGTAGCCATATACTGTGCTCATCACGAATGCAACACCACCTTTGCCGGACTGGCTGTTGATTCTGACTACCGGCTCATACTCACGTCCGATATCAGCAGGGTCAATCGGAAGATATGGCACCTGCCAGTATGGCGAACTGCTCTCCTTAAGTGCCTGCTCACCCTTGTTGATTGCATCCTGATGCGAACCAGAAAATGCAGTAAATACAAGCTTTCCAGCATAAGGATGACGCATGTCAACACTCATCTTGCAGCAACGCTCATAGACTTCTACAATTTCCTTTATATCCTCGATATTAAGCTCTGGGTTTACTCCCTGTGAGAACATATTATAGGCTACTGTAAGTATGTCCACATTTCCTGTTCTCTCACCATTTCCGAGCAGGGTTCCCTCTACCCTGTCAGCTCCTGCCAGAAGCGCAAGCTCTGTAATTGCAACGCCTGTTCCCCTGTCGTTATGAGGGTGAACAGAAAGTATTATGTTTTCTCTCTCCTTAAAATGTGTACTCATCCACTCGATCTGGTCAGCATACACATTTGGTGTATTCATCTCAACAGTTGCAGGAAGATTGAAAATAATAGGATTGTCATTGGCATGATTCCATGTCTCCTGAACCGCTGTGCATATCTCCAATGCAAAATCCATCTCTGTGCCAGTAAAGCTCTCTGGTGAATACTCGAGCTGGATGTTTCCGTCAAAGCTTTTCATGCCTTCCTTGACCATGTTTGTTCCAGCCTTTGCAATCTCTATAATCTCCGGTCTGTCCTTGTGGAAAACCACTTCCCGCTGAAGCGTGGATGTAGAGTTATATATATGGAATATTACATTTTTAATACCCTGTATAGCTTCAAAGGTTCTGTCGATAAGCTCCTGACGGCACTGACAGAGCACCTGTACCTTCACATCATCAGGTATTTTGTTCTCTGCTACAAGTTTGCGCAGAAAATCAAATTCTATTTGTGAAGCAGCTGGAAATCCGATTTCGATTTCCTTGAAGCCCAGCCTGAGCAGAAGCTCAAACATTTCCATTTTCTCGTCTACATTCATTGGCTCGATAAGTGCCTGATTACCATCACGCAAATCTACCGAGCACCAGATTGGTGCTTTCCCAATTTCCTTATTCGGCCACTGTCTCTCCGGATAATGAAGCACCGGATTTTTTCTATATCTTTTGTAATTTAACATTATTCTCCAAGACCATCCTCTATATACTTTGACAAATAATCAAGAGCCTCAGCCTCGTCCTCCCCATCACAGACAAGTTTGATATCATCTCCTGATTTTATACATGCACCCAATACTGAAAGCACTGATTTTGCATTTGCAACTGATTCCATTTCTCCCCCATAATTAAATGTAACCTTGCACTTGAATTTCATAGCTTCCCTGCATAAATTTCCAGCAGGACGAAGATGCAAGCCTGTTGGATTATTAATTGTTAATTTCTGTGATACCAATACCTTTTCCTCCTATAGCATTACTTTTGTTATAAGCTCAGCCAGCTTATGGGCTTCCTCATCTATTACCTTCTGATCCTTGCCTTCAATCATGACTCTTACAAGCGGCTCTGTTCCAGATGGTCTGATAAGTACACGTCCCTCTCCGGCAAACTTCTTTTCCAGCTCAGCGATTGCTTCCGCAATATCACTGTACTCCATATAGCTTTCCTTCTTATCATTTGGCACCTTAGCATTTACAAGTGCCTGTGGAAGCACCTCCATAACCTTTGCAAGCTCTGAAAGCGGCTTTCCTGTGTCAACCATTACCTGCAGGAGATGAAGTGCTGATAAAAGTCCATCACCTGTTGTATTATCATCAAGGAAAATCACATGACCAGACTGCTCTCCGCCCAGATTGTAGCCATTTTCCTTCATATTTTCCAGCACATATCTGTCGCCTACCTTAGTCTTCTCAATGTTGATATCCTGTTCTTTACCCATTATTGAAAAACCAAGGTTGGTCATAACTGTTACAACAATTGTGTCCTTGGCAAGTCTGCCCTTTGATTTGAGATAATTGCCACAGATAGCCATGATTTCATCACCATCGACCATCTTTCCGTTCTCGTCTACGGCAAGCATTCTGTCTGCATCACCATCAAAGGCAATTCCTACATCTGCCTTTTCAGATACAACTCTTGCCTTAAGCTCATCCATATGTGTCGAACCACAATCAGCATTTATATTTGTACCATCAGGCTCTGTGTGGATTGCAATCAGGTCTGCTCCCAAATCCTTCAGTGCCTTGACTGAAGTATATGAGCTTGCGCCCTCTGCGCAGTCAATCACAATTTTTAAACCACTTAAGTCTACCGGCACAGTCTCCTTTTCAAATTCCACATACTCATCAACTATATCGAATCGATAATCTATTTTTCCAATTCCTGCACCTGTAGGGAAATCAATATCCTTCATGTTATTTCTGATAAGAGCCTCGATTTCATCCTCCAGCTCATCTGAGAGCTTGTAGCCCTCACCATTAAAGAACTTAATTCCATTAAATTCCATAGGATTGTGGGAAGCTGAAATTACTACTCCTGCATCTACCTTGTGCTTTCTGGTAAGGTATGCAATTGCAGGTGTCGGTGCAACTCCCACATATATTGCATTTGCTCCTACAGAGCAGATACCAGCCATAAGTGCATTTGCAAGCATGCCTCCTGAAATTCTAGTATCGCAGCCTACCATAATTGTTGGCTTATGTGACTTCTCCTTGGTGAGTACATAAGCTCCTGCCTGTCCAAGCTTTGTTGCCAGTTCAATTGTAAGTTCTGTTCCTGCAACGCCTCTTACACCGTCTGTTCCAAACATTCTTGCCATTTCAAATCCTCTTTTCAAATTACTTTTATAAACCAAATCTATTGACCCGTTGTGGTCTCTGAGTTGTTATTACTGTTGTTGTCACCAGCTTCTGAGCTGCCTGTTGTACCGCTGCCTGCTGTGCCAGATGATATGGCACTGTCAGCTGCCCCTGCTGCTCCTGAATTGGTACCGCTGCTGTCAGCCTTTTTAGTGATTGTAACGGACACATTTACTGTATCGTACATATATGTATCCTTATCCAGAGACAGGTCCACAGCTACTGTGTGTGTTCCCTCTGTAAGTCCGGACAAGTCTGCTTTTCCTGTTATCTGTGAAGCATCTATCCCCTGCACAGCCTTCATCTCACCAGTCACAATAACTTCGACAGTCTGACTGTCAGGCTTAACAGTATAATCCGAGCCCAGACCACTCATTGATATATTGTCCGCAGGTATCTCCAGCTTTCTGGTTGACTCTGCACTTATAGCTACTGTAACCTTTACGGATGCCTGCTTTGAATCTACAAGACTGACTCCATCTGGCAGATACTCTGTTATGTCAACTGTTGTACTCACATCTTCAAGTGCATTTGTCACATCAATTGCACTAGCTGGCACCTCAATGCTTGTAACTGAATTAAGCGCCGATGCTGTTCCTTTTATTGTGACAGAGTCAGGATCACTTGTTACGCTCTCAACTGTCGCACCTTCTCCAGGTGTTCCTGAAGTACTAAATACCAGATCAACAGTCTTGGTTCCCAGTATCTCTGCTGATATCGTCACTGTGGTGTTGCTGAGCTTAAGCTTCGTCGTATCTATCTCATTTCCGTCTGAATCGTAGAGTACAGGCACAACATTATCTGTAATATTCATGCTCATGCCATCCACATCAATAGTTGCAATAACAGATGCAATCTGGCTGACTATTGACTCAGGTCCCGATACCTTAAGGACATTTGGGTTGCTGATTGTCACATTGCCAAGAGCATATCCCTCAGCCACAGTTCCAACTGTGCTTGCAGATACCACAAACTGCTTGCTCTGTAAATTCTCAAGATTTACATTCATAAACTTTGTGCTGCCATTAAACTTAACTGAATTTGAGTACTTATTGCTGGTAGATATATCAATTGGCACAACTGCCGATTTGCCATCCTCTCCCATTACCAGCTTTGACATATCAGCTGTTGCTGTAAAATCACTATCCTCCATATTATCCAGCACGCTTCGCTTTGCGGTCACTGAAAATGACACAAAGTTACTGCCGTCCACTACTTCATAACACTTATTAAGATCTGTCACTGCATCAGCATTTTCCACTGTAACATTGGTGGAAAAAGTCTTTGTCTTGGTAGGGTCCTCTATATTGTAGACAACCAGCCACAGGGTAAAAGCGAAAATTACTGCGAGTATTTTAAATCCGAGATTATTGGTCAGAGATTTTAGAAGATTTCTTTTCATTCTTCAACCTCCTTCTCAAAAGTTCAATTCCTTTTGCTTCGTATGTCTTATTCTGTACAAACTGTAACTGCTTTCTCAGGAAATCAGCGTCAACATCATGATATATCCTGCCCTTCATTGCAATGGATACCTTACCGGTCTCCTCTGATACCACGATTGTAAGAGAGTCACTAACCTCACTTATTCCAACTGCTGCACGATGTCTGGTACCCAGATCCTTTGACAGGTTAAGGCTGTCAGATAATGGCAGATAGCAGGTTGCCGACACAACCCTGTCACCTCTCACAATTACAGCTCCATCATGCAGAGGAGTATTCTTTTCAAAAATATTTATAAGAAGCTGACTGGTCAGGAGACCATCAACATCTATTCCTGTTCTGACATATTCGTCAAGCTTTATGCTGTCCTCCACCACTATGAGTGCTCCGGTTTTAACCTTGCCCATAGCATAGCTTGCCTTTATAATTTCCTCGATGGTCTTATCGGAAAACTTCACATTTTCTGTCTTTCCTATTGTAAACAGGTTGCCAAAGATTTTTTTGCCTCCGATATTCTCAAGTGCATGCCTAAGCTCTGGCTGAAAGATTACAACAACTGCAAGAAGACCAATGTCGAAGGTGTTTTTTGCCAGCCACAGTATTGTATTCATCTGGAAAAAGGCCGCAATCAGCACAAATATTAATATTATAACGATTCCCTTAAACAGATTCCATGCTCTGGTATCTTTTATCCATACAAGTACATGGTAGAAGAGTACAGAAATAATAAGGATTTCTATAATATCAACTGTCGATATGCTTATATTTGGTATGCTGACATATGCTGCCACCTTATCTGCAAAGGCATTCAACATTCCTAAAAAACTCTGCATTCTGCTCTCCTTCCACTCATTTTATGCTGTCTATAATGTCCAACTTATTTCAAAAGATCCTCGTCTATATCGAGTTCTTCTGCAATCACCTTATTAGTGATGTAATCATCCTTGTCTTCTGATGGTGTCCTGTTTATTCTTTTGCCCATAGCCGCCGTGTTTCCAAAGTGCTTAACGGTTTTTTCCTCTGATGTAACCATTTTCTTTGGTACAGCTTTGACATAATAGTAATACTCGTCATCCTCAAACTGTACTCTCTCAGTTCTGGCATAGTCAAGATTCATAAAAATAAACTGGATTACAAAGCCTATCAGCAGGGAAACAATGCTTCCAATTATCATGAAAAGGATTTTTCCCGGTGCTCCCAGCACCAGATATCCAACTAAAAGTCCAACCACCTGAACCACAATTCCTGATATAATTGCAAGAGACCAGGCGTAATCTGTTCTCAAACGTCTGACTATATATACCACAACAGTTGTTATAGCCATAATAGCCAGAACCAGATACATTTCCTTATTTCCCAACAACTGACCAACTGTAACATTAAACTTTGACGAAATTGTGTCTGAATCCACTGTTGTGCCAAGCTCTGCTGCATTCTGCCTTATTCCATCCAAAAAGAAGTATAATACTGTACCGCAGCCTACCGCGATTGCTGAGAAAGCCCTGCCTAAAAGTCCTGCTCCAACCGGCATCACATATGGAATGCCAAGCTTAAAGCATACCGGTGTCAGAATTGCTGCCAGTCCGTCCTTTGGTGAAAATCTGAAATATATAAAGTAAATCACTGCCAAAAGCACAAAAGCTGTAGCTGCAACCTCCATTGACAAGGCGTACAGGTCTGCCAGCAGTATTATTGCAAAAATCCATATCATAGCATTGATTGGCAAAAGTGCTCCAATCAGCGCAAGCACGATTGTCGCAGGTATTGAGCTGATTGCGCTCATAAAGCCAATGTCGGCTCTTATAAAGAGAAGCGTAACCAGCATCAGTATGAATTTTAAAACTGGTGTGATATAAGTCTCATAATTTGCAAATAATTTTGCATATTTATCCTTTAATTCCAATAATTTAGTCATATTCCCTCCTATCGCCTCAGTTTCTCTTCCCTGTTGTACATCCTGTTTGTATTTTTTAGGTGTTCAACATATCTGCGGAGCTTCTTTCTGCCCTTGCCATATCTGGAAGTATAGACAAGCACTGTGACAAACATATACACCGCCATAAATGCGATGTACAGGGCAGCTATGATTACTGCTGTCCCCACTAAGTCTATGCTGTTTAAGCTGTCCAGCAGACCCTGCACATCCTGAATCACCCACAGAACAAGCAGACCCACAAAGGCAAGGCTTCCTGAGAAAAAGCTTTTCATAACTTCTTTCCAGACATAATCCCACAAATAATACTCATTTACTTCTTTATGAAGCTTCTCATTTGTAGATTCATAGGCAGCTAAATGATACAGCTCCTTCACTCTATCCTCATTAATCATAAGTTCTCCTTGTATTAGACGCAATTATACATTCTTGAAAATTATACCATAATGGGCCTTCTTTGACAATAAAAAGCCATTTCCCCCAGTCTGGGAAACGGCTTATCTTTGGCGCATATTTTATTAATTTTTTCTTAACTTCTAAGAAACCTCATCTTGTCACCATCCCTGTCGCGTTCAAGACTTCTTGTTTCTTCCTTCTTTGGTTTGTCCAGGGCATTGGCAAACGTGCTGGATAATTTAGCCTTACACTTATCACAGTAACGCCCCGTAACAATAGGCTTACCGCAGGTCTCGCATACGATTCCATCTACTATTCCACTGGATAATATAAGTCTCTCCTCTTTAACCCACTGCCTAATCTGTTTGGTGCTGACATCATTTTCCCTTGACACATTCTCTACAGATGAATTTGGGTTTTCTTCCAGATATCTCTTAACCTCCTGGAATTTTTCTTCTAACTTTGCCCTGCATGCCGGACACAGCCTCTCTCTGCCCATTACATTGAACAGACGTCCACAAGCTTTACAGTTTCTTACTTCCATTACACTATTCCTCCTAAGCACCCTGGCCTATGCATACACACAGCAGGTATACTTCCTTTATCCCTGTATTTATTAACTCCTGGCTTACTGCCTCAGCGGTACTGCCAGTTGTATATATATCATCAATTAATAGTATATGGTCATATTTTACTATATTATTTATCCCTTGAAAAGCATTTTTCAGATTATTTTTTCTTTCTTCCGGATTCAGGGTCTTTAAAGGCACTGTATCCCGCACTCTTTTTACTATATTTGAAGCCAATGGGATTCCCAGTTCCATTGACAATGCCCGGGCAAAAACCTCTGCCTGATTATATCCTCTGACCCTCTGCTTATGCCTGTACATAGGTACCGGGACAATCACCTGTATGCCCTTCTGCCTTATCCAGTCTCCATAGCTTTCCGCTGCTTCCCTTGCAAAATACTCTGCGTATTCTCTTTTATTTGAATACTTAAAGCGATACATGGTTTCCTTAACCATCCCCTTGTAGAGAAAAAGGCTTTTTCCCTGTTTAAACCCTGGCTCATTATTTTTACGCTGCCCCTTCTGCTTTCTGGCACAGTCCATACAATACTCCTGACTTTCCGAAAGCAAAGGTCTGCCACATCTTGCGCAGCAGGGCTCCTTTACAAAAAAGAGCTTTCTGCGGCAATTTTCATGGATAAGCTCACCACTATCCATTAGTCCATCACAAACAGGACATCTAGGTGGAAATATCCAATCCAATATCCGAAGAAAGCTCTTATATATTTTAAAATACCTGATTTGGTTCATCTATCCTCCCCAAATCTCTCCCCTGTTTCCCGATGCCATCCGAGCCTGCCGCCAGCATTTTCCCAGGATGTCTGGCAGCTTATATATAAATACCTTGTCCTTATTCTTCCTCTTCCTCAGAATCCTTTGCCCAGCCAAAAGCATATTTTACAGCCTTGTTCCAGCCCTTGCGCTTCGCAGCTCTCTCCTCTGGATCCATGTTCGGCTCAAAAACTCTGCCAATCTGCTGGTTCTTGATGACATCCTCCTTGTTCTCCCAGTATCCCACTGCAAGTCCTGCAAGATATGCCGCTCCCATAGCTGTTGACTCTACACAGGCTGGTCTCTTTACTGCTGCATCCAGCATATCCGCCTGAAACTGCATAAGGAAGTTATTGGCACTGGCACCGCCATCTACCTTAAGAGTAGTAATTTCTGTTCCTGCGTCTGCTTTCATGGCATCTATTACATCACATACCTGAAGGGCAATAGACTCAAGAGTTGCCCTGATAATGTGATTTTTGTTGGTTCCACGGGTTATGCCCACAATTGTTCCACGGGCATACTGATCCCAGTGTGGTGCTCCAAGTCCTGTAAATGCTGGAACCACGTAGCAGCCATGTGTGCCCTTAACCTTGGTAGCCATGTACTCTGAATCCGATGCTGAATCAATCAGTCTCATGCCATCACGAAGCCACTGGATTGCCGCACCCGCCACAAATATTGAGCCCTCAAGTGCGTAGTTAACCTTGCCGTCAAGCCCCCATGCAATAGTTGTAACAAGTCCATTATTGGAAAATACCGGCATCTCTCCTGTGTTCATCAAAAGGAAACAGCCTGTACCATATGTATTTTTTGCCTCTCCTGCTTTGAAACAGGTCTGCCCAAACAAGGCCGCCTGCTGATCTCCTGCCGCTCCTGCAATCGGAATAGAATCTCCAAAAAACGCAGGGTCACTGTAGCCATAGACACAGCTCGATGGCATTGGCTTTGGAAGCATGCTCTTTGGTATGTCAAGCTCCTTTAATATATCCTCATCCCACTCAAGTGTCTTGATGTTAAAAAGCATGGTTCTGCTGGCATTTGAATAATCTGTCACATGTACCTGTCCCTTGGTAAGCTTCCAGATAAGCCAGGTCTCAACCGTACCAAACAAAAGCTTTCCCTCGTTTGCAAGCTCTCTTGCACCCTTTACATTATCAAGTATCCACTTAATCTTGGTAGCTGAAAAATAAGCATCTATCTTAAGACCTGTCTTCTTGTGGAAACAGTCCTCAAGTCCTTTTTTCTTCAAAGCATCTGCTATGTCTGATGTACGTCTGCACTGCCATACAATAGCATTGTATACAGGCTCGCCTGTCTCCTTGTTCCAGACAATAGCTGTCTCTCTCTGGTTGGTAATTCCGATTGCAGCAATGTCACAAGCCTTGGCATTGACCATGCTCATAGCCTCTACAGCCACTCCCAGCTGTGTAGACCAGATTTCATTTGCATCATGCTCAACCCAGCCTGGATTTGGAAAAAACTGCCTGAACTCCTTCTGGGCCATTGAGACAATATTTCCTTCCTTATCAAACAATATACAGCGGTTGCTGGTTGTTCCAGCATCTAATGCCATAATGTATTTACCCATATTTATCTCCTCCTGAATATCTCCTGTGAAATCGGTCTATAAACCACATAATGCATGACAGCAAAAAAAATGAAGATGTGACTAATACTGAAGCCTTGGCCTCAGTACACAAAATCACTCTCCACTCTCCGATTCCACGTTATTTCTTTATGAACCTATTATAACAAATTAGACAAAAAAATAGAACCCATGAATATTTTTTCTACACTTTAAACAAATTCACAGGTTCTATCTTGTGCATATTTTTGTATACAGCTTTTATCCCAGACGGATTCTGTTAAGAATCTCAATTTTTGCTGACTTTTCTTCAAATTCAGCCTCTGTCATCTCGCCTGTTACAAATCCAATTTCTCCAGCCTCTACATTTTCCACATACTCTACATTTCCAAATGCTGCCTCAACTGCAGCCTTGTCTGATGAAGTTCTGACAAAGAAAGCATTTACACTGTCCTTGTAGTCTACAATTTCAAGCTTTTCCTGACTCCAGTCAATATAGATATTGGTATGCTGATGCTTAACCATATCCACTACGTCAGCTACAACTGCAGAAGCTGTAGGAAGCTTTCCTGCTCCACTTCCGTAGAACATAGCATCTCCAAGTACATTGCCCCGTACAAAGATTCCGTTAAATACTCCGTTTACTCCACACAATGGATGTGTGCTCTTAAGCATATATGGAGCAACCAGACATGAATAGCTGTCTCCCACCTTTTTGCTGGATGCAAGAAGCTTGATTGAGCGGTTCATTGCCTTAGCATACTTGATGTCTACAGCTGTAATCTTTGTGATACCCTCACAGTGGATATCCTCAAAATCAATCTGCTTTCCTGCTACGAGGGATGTAAGGATTGCAATCTTTCTGCATGGGTCATGTCCCTCGATGTCTGCTGTAGGGTCCTTCTCTGCATAGCCCTTTGCCTGTGCATCCTTAAGCACCTCGTCAAAGTCCGCTCCCTCATCAGTCATCTTTGTAAGCATATAGTTTGTAGTTCCGTTTAAAATACCTGTAATCTCTTCTATTTCATCTGCTGTGAGGCATTTGTTGAGAGGACGGATAATCGGGATTCCACCGCCTACACTTGCCTCAAACTGGAAGTTTACTCCATGCTCTCTTGCAATCTTAATGAGCTCTGCACCCTTGGCAGCCACAAGATTCTTGTTTGATGTTGTAACCTGCTTTCCTGCTTCAAGCATAGCCTTTACAAAAGTATATGCCGGCTCAACGCCTCCCATTGTTTCAACTACAATACCTATCTCCGGGTCCTTTGCAATTGTCTGATAATCATGTACAATCGCATCCTCCATAGGATCTCCCGGGAACTCGCGGAGGTCTAATATGTACTTAACCTCAACTGGCTCTCCTGCGCGCTTTGCGATTTTTTCCTTGTTGATTCTTAATACTTCTACGACACCAGATCCAATTGTGCCATAGCCCATTACTGCAATTTTCATTCTTCGATTACTCCCTAGCTATAATTTTTACATAATGTATTCCCTGTACTGCCTCTATGGTGCTTACCATCTTTTCCACATCTCCAGTCTCAGGAAATACGTCTACTGACAAAGTCAGAGTAGCAATTCCATTTACAGGAATTGACTGGTGTATTGTCAAAATATTTGCGTGACAATCCGCAATAGACTTTGATACCACTGATAGAAGTCCCGGCTCGTCATCCACCTGAATTACCAATGTAACGGTTTTTCCTTTTTCATTCTCATGAAATGGGAAAATATCATCCTTGTACTTATAGAATGAGCTTCTGCTTATGCCAACCTGCTCAGTTGCTTCCTGAACAGATTCAACCTTTCCAGAATCCAGCAGACGCTTGGCTTCAACTACCTTAAGCAAAACCTCCGGCACTGCTTTCTTTTTAAGCACAAAGTAATTCGAACTCTCTGCCATGTACTACCTCCAAGATGTCTCTTGTTTTGTGTTTGTCTCACAACGACATCTGTCTTTACCGCAAAGATTCTATCATATTAAAACGCCCAATTCAACCCCGACTAAAGTACTAATTTATAAAATTATGGTCTAGGTTTTCCACATTCACTGCAGAACTTGCCCTTATTTACAGTTCCACAGCTGCAGGTCCACTCTGCCTGTGGTGCTGGTTTTCCACACTCACTGCAGAACTTGCCTGTATTCGCATGTCCGCATTCACAGATCCATGAGCTTTCTGCCGGAGCAGGATTTACAGGCTGGCTCATATTCTGCTGGTTCATACCCTGCTGCTGTCCGTACATCCCCTGCTGATTCATGCCCTGCTGCTGTCCATACATTCCCTGCTGGTTCATGCCCTGCTGCTGTC